>Ga0302325_10017568_pt1 | contig 15113 bp, 12 predicted proteins | sample Palsa_T0_2_FD_201948 | JGI IMG/M metagenome (GOLD analysis project Ga0302325, IMG submission 201948) | Peat permafrost microbial communities from Stordalen Mire near Abisko, Sweden - Palsa_T0_2 | ecosystem: Environmental > Terrestrial > Soil > Palsa > Peat permafrost | place: Sweden: Abisko... | reverse complement strand
ACTCGCGATCAGACTAGCGATTGCGTAACCGGAAAAGATTGCAAGAACGACCCCAGCTCCCGGAGTACGTTTTCGCGCCTCATCCGTCGCAACAGCCAGCGGGGGAACAAGGCCAAGAATAAAAGTCCATGCAGTGAGGAATCCGAAACTCGATGTTATATGGAGAAGCGCGTTTACCGTCCACATCAGAAATAAGATCTCGAGGCAACGGACTAGCCAGGGCACGCGGCGGCGAAAAAGAGAGTACGCGAACTCAATCCAGAAAACTGGCCCAACGCAAACGAACATCCATGTGAACCTGCCCACCAAAGTCGCCGGTAAGACCAACGGCCCGAAATTCACATAGAACTCGTCGAAATCAACCAAGGCCCGCGCAATCAGAAACGCTCCCAGCCATCGAAAAGCTGCGCCTTGCGCAACCGACGGCGGCAGCAGTAAGAAATAGCAACCGGCCAGAAAGATAGTGAAAGCAATCAATAACTCCAAAAGAGCAGACCGGAAGTCCCGAGCTAAAAGGGCGGTTTGAACCTCCTCGAGGGAGGTCCGCTCGCCAATTCTGTTGTCAACCGGCAGGACGCCTCCTATTCGCGTGCCCGGGTACATGGCATTGCATCCGCGCAGAGCGAGAGTATGTTGTCCGGTGGCCGCCTCAGAATTTGTTAGTGGGAATATCTGCCAACGGGGCACAAACGACTGAGCACACGGGTGGCCGAAATTGCCAAGTGGTTTACCATCCCAGTAGAGTTCGTATGCAGCAGCGATCGGACCCAGCAGAAGAGCGGGACTAGAGAGTGCGCCCATGCGGATCTGAAGTCGCACCCAATAAAGACCGGCGGTTTGAGGCGACGGCCCTGGTATCTTCAGGATCGGCCAATTCGAGTCGTCGAACGACGGTGCAGCCCACCGCACATCATCTCCCGCGTGCCAGCGCCACATCCCGTTCAACTGGGCGGTCCAAGGGCCCGACGTAGCGGTCGTAACGGCGTCTTGCGCAAAGCCGCTCACTGCAAAACACGACAGGAGCGCAAAACTACGCCACATGTACCTGCACCGATTTCCGAGTAATTGAGACCACCGTAATGTCGTCTTCCTGTCCGAATTGCTGCGCGGCCTGAGCGATCTCCGCAGCAGACCGGGTTGCGAGTTCCTGCGCGCGCTGGAATCCGAGTAGATCACGCTTGCCGTTGCGCGCCTCGACCACGCCGTCTGAAACCCAGAGGAGGCGGTCGCGGGACTGGAGCTCAATGTTCGTTTCTATCCAATGTGCATCGGCATCGATTCCGAGAGGAAGACCAGGCGGAGTCGCAACTTCTTCCCCGTTGCGATACGGAGCGAGATGTCCGGCGTTTGCTATAGTTACGGTTTCGGCTGAAAACAAAGCGCAGCAGCAAGTCGTAAACCCGCCTTCGCTCGATCCGAGCAGCACAGCATTTAGCTCGGTCAACACACACCGTGGTTCATCGGACTTCCGGTTCCGTAGAGCACCGACAATGAGCGAAACCAGCAATCCGGCTTTCATACCCTTGCCACTCACGTCGCCTACAACGACGAGAAGCGAGTCGCTAACGGCCGGAAAGAGTTGAAAGAAATCTCCTCCCACTTCGGCTGCGGGATGATAGCGGGCTTCAATTTCGAAGCCCGGCGCCCGGATAGACCGAGATGGGAGCAGAAGTTCCTGCACTTGCCGGGCTGCCTCCATCTCACCGCGCAAGCGCTCCCGTTCGTCTCGAAAACGGAGATTTGTTTTGTGGATCTGCATAGCCATCGCGGGCACCCAAACCAGATACATTGCATCCCAGGACCACAGCCAGAATCCGCCGATGTCGATAGCAATTGGCGCGGAGATACCGTGAGTGACTTGAATTCCTATTGCGACTGCGTTGTATAGGGCGGTGGCCCCTAACACAGCAAAAAGGACGAGCGTTAGACCCGCATCCAAAGTGCGTTTGCGAACTTCCACAGCCGCCACTGCAATAGTGACTACCGCAGGAATCAACAGAACAGCCAGTCTGGCGGTTATCGCTGAATACGGGAATGGCACAGGCGCGGCAAGCGTTGCGAGTAGCCATGCCACGCAGCGCACTGCGAAGGGCACTGGGCGTCGGAAGAACGCATATGAAAACTCGATGGTTCCGAGACAGCTAACCCATACTCCCACCCAGAGGAGTCCAACGATGGAATTGCCCGGAAGATTGAGAGGACCGTAATTTAAATAGAACTCGCACATGACCACGATCGCCCGTCCCAGCAGAACGATGCCAAACCACCGAAACGCTGCCCCTTGTGAGACTGAGGGTGGAAGCAGCAAGAAATAGATTCCCGCGAGAAAAAATCCGAAATCGACGAGCAAATTGAGTAGCCGCGGCTGAAAGTCCGCGCGCATCCGGGCGGATGCTGCCTCGTACAGGGCCGCCAGGTCCCCGACTCGGTTGTCTCCTGCGTAAACCCGGGACTGGCGGGTGGGGAGAGCAACTCCGGGGCCGATTTGAGCGACGCGAATCGCTACTACGTGGCTCCCCGGCATGGCGAGATTAGTTGGTAGGTGGTACGTCTGCCATCGCGGGACGAACCATCTAAGGCGAGACGGGTCGCCGAAGCTGCCGATTCGTTCGCCGTCCCAAAAAACGTCGTACGCCCACGCGATCGGCCCCAGTAGCAGTCCCGGATCTGAAGTCCGGCCAATCTGAAAATGCAGCCTAACCCAATAATGTCGATTCGGCGGCAACGGTCCCGGCACGCGCAGCGGCGACCAACCGGCATCATTGAAGGCGGCCGAGGCCCATTGCATGTCCTCGCCTGCGTGCCAGCGCCACCTCCCGTCAAGCGCGGCTGTCCAGGGACCCGATTCGGTGTTAATTATGGTCTGAGCGCCTGCACACAGCGCGGTGAAACAAAATACTACGACGCCACGCCAAATACACGGCATTAGGGCCTACCCTCCGAACGCCGCTTTCGCCGCCAATTCGTTCGGGTGTAGAGACGTGTATTTGGTTAGCCCAAGCATCGTAAATACTTTTTGAAAGTGCGGAGTGAGCCCGAAGGTCTGCACCTTGTGTCCGGATTTGTTCGCTTCCATCAGGAGTTGAATGACCAGAGCGATTCCGCTGCTGTTCAGGTATTGCACCTTGCTGAAATCCAAAAGGATTTCTTTGGTTTCGGGCGCTAGCTTGTCGTAAGTACCAAGCACCGCCTCTTTGCTGGCACTCGTGACGTCTCCTTCGAAACGTAAAATAGCGAGCGACCCGCTGCGCTCTACCTTCGCTTTAGTTTGAGTCTGAGGCTCCATCGCTCACTCCCTTCTCTCTGTCCAGATGAATGGCCAGACGCGCATAGCTACCGCCGCGCTTATCGCTAACCCACTCCGCTTCATCCACCAGCGATTTGATCAGAAACATGCCCATGCCCCGCAGCTCTTCTTCCCCGTGCATTTTGCGGTCGATGTTTGGCGTCTGAATTGGCTTCTTCCCAGTACCGAACCCACGGTCGACTATCTTGACTTCAAGAGTATTCTCCGCGATGGAGAGAATCACAAGGACCGTTTGCGAAGCATCCAGACGGTTACCGTGCTCGATGGCATTGATGCAAGCCTCCGCTACCGCCGTTTTCAGATCTTCGACGCGGTCTTCCGAAAAGCCCATCATTTCGGCCACAGTTGCGGCGGTGCTCATCGCAACCTTTTCAAAGCCGAGGCGAGAAGGAACCCTCAACTCTGTTGTGACTGCCTGCTCAGTACCTGTGGGAGCTCCGCTCATCTAATGTCTTCCGGGTTGTGGCGAAGCAGAGCCAGCGCAGTCATGTCGTCACTCTGCTCCGAGCTGCCGGCAAAATCGCTTAACTGCCGCCAAAGGCAATCGAGCAGCGCGCCGCACTCCCGCTCCGTGCTTTGCACGAACCCGCTCAACAGGCGTGCCATCCCAAACTCCTCGTCACCTTGGAAGACCTCAGTCAGGCCGTCGGTGTAAAAAAGCAACTTCGTGTTTGGCGTGAGTGAATAGCGTTCGACGGAGTATCTCATACTCGGGAACATGCCAAGCGGTGGGCCGCTTGCCTCGAGCAAGGAATGACAACCATCGTCTTGCACCAGGAACCCCGGATTATGGCCCGCGTTTACTACCTCAGCCTCGTGCAGACGCGCATCTAGTCGCATAATAATGGCTGTCACATACCGTCTTTGCGACTCGGGGCCTTCGCCGTGATGAAGGTCGTTGATGCGTTCAGCTAACTCAACAATCGGCACTCCTGCTATTGTCATTGCCCGGAAAGCGGCACGGAATGAGGCACTCACCAGGGCTGAGGCGAGTCCCTTGCCGGCAACGTCCGCAACGATCATCATGTGCTGGTCGTCAGGCAGGGGGACAATGTCCAGGTAGTCACCACCAATTTCAAAGCAGGCCTTGTAACGGTAGTCAACGGCATAGCCAGCGATAATCGGGAGAGTTTGTGGGAGAAGGCTGCTTTGAATGGCTCGGGCGGCGGCGAGATCCTGCTGAACGCGCTCCCAAGCAAGAAGGTGTTTGTGTTGCCGGGCATTCTCGACGGCAACAGACGACTGCAAGCCGAGCCCCTCGAGGAAGTCCTGTTCCTCCAGAGTAAGAGGCTTCCCTGGTCGCAAAACGACCAGGCGCGTTAACAATCCCCCGCGCTTATCAAGCAGCCGTACGCTGGGACAGGCGGCCCATTCTTCGGGATGATCACCCTGCGCCCATTCTGGGACGCGCCCGTAACTGGTTCGCCGCGCCGACGCGATCGACTCGCTCTCCGTGAAAAAGGCCCCGTCAGCTTCGAGTTCCTTGACGGTGATCTCCAGGGCGCAATGGAGAACATCATCCAGATCGAGCGCCCCGTGCACCATTCGCGAAGCCTCGAGGAGCGCCTGCAGGCGGGCAATTTCCTGCTGAAAGCCAAGGGTTTCGTTATGAACCGATTCCGTCAAAGACATCGCAGACTTAAACCTTCGGACTTAGCTATCATATCGAGTCCGCACTTGATCGTTATCCACTGGTCGCCAATAATCGCCGCGCAATTTAGAATCCTCGTGGGGCGACATCGGAACCGTCAGGAGGTGGCCTGAAGAAGCATCGAGGCTGCGATCGGTAATGCCTGGTCACAAAGCATTTAGTAATCTCCGCCAACCGGTGAAACGCGCAGCCAGCCCGGTCCGCCATCCGGTTCGGGTGACATAATTTCGAAGTGGCTCATGTGAAGATCGACGCGGACACTATTCTGCGCCTTCGGTTTTGCGCCCATGTGGCCTGCCGGGCGGCGTTCACAATCTGCGTCAGTTGCGACCGTGGCCAGCGCTATTGCAGTCCGGAGCGCCCCCGCAGCCGCCGACCGTGTGTCAGTGCGCGATTTGCGGCCGTCGTAGCCCCTGGATTGACCCATTCCCGACGATTCCTCGACAATTGCGGCGCGGCCGCCGTTCAAAAAAATACGTTTTTACATGATCGTTAACAGATCCCAAACAGCCCATCGGCGAGAGCATTTATTGCACAGACGAGGAATGAAATGTGCCTTCATTTGGTTCTACGGCCTCATACTGCAAGCTTGCTGCACAGGTATTGGTCCAGCCGAAACGTCGCTGCGTATGGCAAGCGGCTTCTAGCCTCAAATCGCCTATCAGCGGCGTTGGTAGTCAGCCGTTCAATTGGCGCAGAATCGTTGCGTGATCGAAGAACACTTTCTCACATACCAAATCCGCGCTATCGAAATCAAAAATGCAGACTGCCTGCACCTCCATCGGTTTTCCAGTTGCCTGTACGCCGGCCCACGGACCATTGTGGGTGCCCCCAAATTTACATTCGACGATGACAGCTCTTTCGGAATGATGCAAGGCGAGTTTTTGAAGCCAAAAATCCGGAAACGCTCCGAGCAACCCTGTGAGCAGGTCCTCGACGGCTCCGGCACCATCCGCGATCGCACCAAAAGCCGGAACTTCATAGCGGGGATGGTGAAACGTGGCCAGCGTTGCCCCGATATCATGGGCCGAAGTTTCGGCTTGAATATGCGCTTCCACGATCTCTTCTCGGCGCGCCCTAAGTTCGTCGTCATATTCCTGTTTCATAGAAGGTCAGCCTCGCCTCGTCATCTTGCAGTCGCGGCCAAGGAAGTGGGCGCAACGCCGAGTTCGTAGTATTGACCAAACAGACTGTTGTGCTGCGGCTGTATGTCCGGCTCACCGAGGTCAATCCCCAACGAGACCAGAATCGGCATCAGAATGGCCCCGAATTGCTGGAATTGCTCCATGCTAGCCCAGACATCTAAAACTCGGAGCGCATCTTCCGGACCGTAACAAGTATGAAATAGCCGCCCGGTCGGCTTCCCTGCGCCGGCCAACTCCAAGCGCCGGATGACTTCAGCGTACTTGGCCATCGGCATTCCCTTTGGATTGAAGGCGATGGTGAACGCGCTCTGCGCGGCTGTGCTTGCGGGCTGAAGCGCTTCCAATGCCGCCGCGGTGTTGGCGAGGCCTACGTAGTGGATGACCTTCCCGTCGCGAAACTTCCAATAGTGAGAGATGGGTGAGTCAAATTTCTTGCCGGTCGCGTTGATCGTGGCGGTATAGCGGCCGATGGTCATGACCGTGTCCCCGCAGGCCACATATTCAGTGATGGTGAGTTGCGGGTTGGAGTGGTCGGCGCCGAGCGCTTCGAAGAAACCTCTTGCTTCCGCTTTCCCGCAGCGAATGCCGCTAAACGAGATCACGGCTGGTCCCTCCGATTCCCAAACGACATCGTCGGCAAGCTTTGACAGAATTGCCGCCACGTCTCCTCGGCCGAATGCGGCGTAGAGCTCTTGCACGGTTGCGGTTAGCTGTGAGATTTGGGGTCCTGAGGCCGCTCGGTTGGCTTCGACAAAAGCGCCAGAGTTGAGGACGTCGACCACGCGAGCAATCTTGCCGCCGCGAAATTTGAAATAGTGCGCTATTGGCGTGTCCACGCGTATGCCGGTTGCCTTAACGGTGGCTTGGTACCGTCCAAACGCGGCAACGGCATCGCTGGACGCGAAGAACTCAGTCATTTCGAGACTAGGATTGGCGTGCTCGGCGGCAATCCCGGCGAAAAAACCACTAGCTTCTTGGGGGGTATGACGGATGCCGGACCAGGAGAGTTCGGCGGGCGCTTCAACCTCCCAACTTACGTCGTCTGTGAGGCTCGCCAGAATTGTGGCTATGTCGCCGCGCCCAAACGCGCCGTAAATATCTTTGATTTTGTCGATTAGATCGGACATATATCCCTTTCAGTTAGTTTGACTTCGCCACAATTCGGGTGCCGGTGAAGGTGCCGGTGGTTTGGTACGTGATGGTGCTGAGAGTAGGGTCGTAGACAGTGACCGACCCCGACCCTTTGAACTTATTGCCTTTCTCATCCACGGTGATCGTCTCGCTTAGAACGACGATGCCGATCAAATTGCCGGATAAATCAAAGTCCCAGGATGGGTGATTGACGACGTAGGTACGAGCGCCCGTTTTCTCCCAAACGCCCGAACAGACGTTATCGGTAGCGGGTGCGCTGTTATCGATCAAAAGTTCGTTTCCATCAATATAGAAGGAGTCGAACCCTTTATCGTCTGAGCCATCGGCTCCCAGGAATTCCGAATTCCATAAACCAACGATGGTCGGCTCGTGGGGCGGCAATTTGTCCGCATCGCCTACTAACGTCGAGGGTATTTTTTCCGCGAGAGCCGCTGGCTGCTTACCTGCTAAACCGAGCTTGCACGCCTGCGCTGAAGTGGCGGCGAACGCGCAAACAACCGCCGTCGCCAACAAGATTCGTTTGAGTTGAAATCGCATATTCTTCTCCAAATGTTTTTAACCAGACATTTCGTTATGACTGATCGACAATGAATGCGAAAACCGGGGCTCGGATTGGTTCAGCTCAAACGCCTTTTTTTCGAGAGCCAGTCTGTGGCGCGCCAAGTTTACGTATGTCGCTAACCTTAAGGATGCGCACTCCCTGGCAAGGATCTTCCACCGTGCGCACCAACGCCTGCACCATCTGCCGAATGTTCACTAACCCCAGGCGCCGCGCGCTTTCGCTGGTTTGCGGGATCCATTCCGCCACCTTGTAGAACGGGAGTAGGAAATAAGGCCACAAATGCCCGGGCCCCAACACGTACCAAGGACGCAGCACGGTAGCCGCCAATCCGCTGGCGGCAATAGCTTGTTCACACTCAGCGCGCACCGCCGCGTAGCTTTGCATCACCGGCGCTGGCTGGGCCACGCTTAGGTAGATGAAGTGCTGCACTTTCGCTTCGGACGCAACGCGTACCGCTTCTAACCCCGCACGCAGGTCTACCTGCCGGAATTGACCGGCTTTCGCGGGGCTCGGATGCGGAACACCCACCAGCGCAATAAACGTGTCTGCGCCTTCAACAAAATGGCGGTAAGAGTCTCCGTCCAGCGCGTCGCCCGTGACTCGCGTACAGTTCCAGGGCAGCTTTCCTACCGATTGTTCCCGCGTCAAAGCAATCACTTCGTAGCCGCGGGCGTGCAACGCCGGAATGAGGCGTTTTCCAATGTAACCGGTACCGCCGGTAACGAAAACTCGGTCAGCCTTAGTCATTTTCACTCCCAAAATTCAACGGTATAGGACCGCGGTCAGCGTTGACAGTTCCGGGACAAAGGCGGAAAATGATTCAAACTGGGTTCGCGTTCTCTTAATGAATGCGAAAAAGGGGGCTGCCATTGGTTCACGAAAACCATGAAGCGGGGAGCGCGTCCGAGTCTCGCGATGTGACGCGGCTTCTGGCCGAGTGGCAGGCTGGTGACCAGAGCGCTCTTGATCGTCTGATGCCGCTCGTCTACCACGAGCTGCGCCGCATTGCTGCGCGCTACCTGCATTCCGAGCGCACGGGCCACACACTGCAAACCACCGCCCTGGTGCACGAAGCCTATCTTCGACTTGTCGATGAAACCCACATTCAATGGCACGGCCGCGCTCATTTCTTCGCCGTAGCCGCAACGCTCATCCGAAATATTCTGGTCGATCACGCCAGGATCCAGAAGGCCGCCAAGCGCGGAGGCGGAGCTCAGAAGCTTTCGCTCGAAGAAGCTTTTGCCGTCGCTGCCGGCCACGAAACCGACATCTTGGCGGTGGACGACGCTCTCCACGGGCTCAGCAAGATCGACCCTCAACAGGGCCGCATCGTAGAGCTGCGATTTTTTGCCGGCCTGACCATCGAGGAGACCGCCGAGGTCCTGCACATCTCACCGTCCACCGTAAAGCGCGACTGGATTCTGGCCAAAACCTGGATCTACCGCGAACTGTCGCAATCCGCCGTCGAACCATGACCAGCGAACAGTGGCTCCGCATCAAAGACGAATTCGAGCTAACGCGCGATGCTCCCGCCGAACTGCGCGGCAGAGTTTTGGCGGCGGTCGGCGATACTGAAGTCCGCCGTGAGCTGGAAGATCTGCTGCGCGCTTACGATGGTTCCCCACAGTTTTTAGAACGCCCCGCCATTCTGCACGACTCGGTGTTTGCCAACCACTTGGCCCCCGGGCAAAGGCTAGGCAATTACTCGCTGGTTCGGCAAGTTGGCGAAGGAGGCATGGGCGTGGTGTACGAGGCCGTTCGCGCCGATGGCGAATTCGAGCAACAAGTCGCCATCAAGATTGTCAAACTGTGGCTGCCGAGCGAACAGGAAACCAACCGCTTCCGGGCCGAACGCCAGATCCTTGCGCGACTCCACCACCCTAACATCGCCCGCTTGATAGACGGCGGGACAACTCCTGATGGCCTGCCTTTCCTGGTCATGGACTTCGTCGAGGGCATCCGAATCGACAACTACTGCCGGGAAAACGCGCTGAATGTGTCTAAGCGCTTGCGACTTTTCCGCCTGGTTTGCGAGACGGTCGAATATGCCCACAGTCAGGGCATCGTCCACCGCGATCTCAAGCCCGCGAACATACTCGTGATGCAAGGCGGCAATCCCAAGCTGCTCGATTTCGGTATCGCCAAAGTGGTTGACCCTTCTGCCACCGAAGCCGCTACCTTGACTATGTCCCGCCCCGCTACCCCGCAATACGCTAGCCCGGAGCAATTGCGCGGCGAACCAACAACGCCATCCAGCGATATCTATTCCCTGGGCGTTCTGCTTTACGAGTTGCTAACCGGGCAGAGTCCTTACGCGGGCAAAGCGGCAAACTTGCAAGCGATTTCGCGAGCGGTGTATCAAGAAGAGCCGCCGCCGCCGAGCGAGATCGGCGGAAATGCAGCTTGGCGGCAGAGCTTGGACCGCATCGTCGCTGCTGCCATGAGGAAAAATCCAGCAGCTCGTTACGGCAGTGTGCAACAGTTGATCGCCGATGTAGATCGCTATTTAAATGGTGTAGCGGTGCAGGCGCGGCCTTATTCCGCAGGCTCGTGGTATCGCAAAAAAGCCGTTTGGGCATTCGGTCTTATAGCAGTGGTTTTGGCCGCTGGCGTGTTGCTCCTCGAGAAAGGTCCGGCTGTCTTCAAACCTAAATCCGTCTTTGAGCAACTCTATTCGGAAGGCGTAGAGCGCGAAAGGCACTCGGATTGGCCAGCGGCGCGCAGTTTATTCCGTAGAGCTACTGACGCCGAGCCTAAGAATCCGCTAGGCCATTATGCTTATAGCGCGGCGCTGCACACGCTCGGCTATGAATCTCTCGCGCAGCGCGAGGCGAAGTTAGCCAATGACCTCGCCTCCGGCCTTAGCGAGCAGAATCAATTTCTGATCCGCGGGCGCTACCAGGAGTACACGCGAGACAAGGCCGGCGCAGTGGAGACTTATCGAAAGCTGTTGCGGCTAAATCCAAAAAACGCGGATTATGGCTTACGTCTGGCTGCTGCGCAAGCCAACGCCGGCGCACCTGCCGATGCGCTTCAGACCCTCGATTCCGTGCGAGGCATTTCCGTTGGCACGGCTGACGATGCTCGCATCCGCCTGCAAAGAGCGCGTGCCTGCGAGCTTCTCTCTCGCTATCAACAGCAACTCTCGGAAGCTCGCGCGGCGGCCGAGACGGCTGATCGGATCGGCGAGCGCGAACTGAAAGCGGAAGCACTGCAAGTCCAAGGGGACGCCCTGCGTGAGATGAATCGCTTCGCTGAAGCCGTGAAGGTGTACGCAGATTCGGAAGCCTTGTCACGCGAAGACGGCGATCTTTATGAAGTGGCTTCCATAGAGGATCGCCTCGGCGGAATGTCTTTCAACAAGGGCGATTATGCCGCCCTCGAAGCCCACTCAAATACCGCACTCGCTTTGTTCCGGCAGATCGATAACAAAACCGCACAATCAAGCATTTTGAACAATCTTTCGCTTGTCAGAAAATCCCGCGGCGATCTGGCAGGGGCGTTAGCCTTGCTCCAACAGGCATTCCAGATCTCAAGCGAGGGAGAGGACCTGCATGCGCAAACACGCGAACTCACGAACATGGGAACGATTCTTCGTCATCTCGGACGCGAGGCAGACGCCAAAAAAGCCTTCCAAGAGTCACTGGCCTGTGCGCAACGGCTCGGTGATCGCGATCAAATTGCGCGCTCTCACCTCACCCTCGAGGCGCTAAATCGCGACAATGGCGACTTGCGCGCCGCGCTGGATCACGTCCGCACAGCGCAGAGTCTTCTCGTCGAGTCCAAGAGTCTCTCTTTAAGAGCTCTGACTTTGCAGCATCTCGGAGACGATATTCATGCCGGCGGAGACGCTGAGCAGGGTAAGACCGCCTTGGAGCAATCGTTAATGCTGGCTCGACAAGCCAACTCCAAGCAATTAGTGGCCGATAACGCCTACCTGCTGGCGGACATCGCTCGCGAACAAGGAAATATTCGCCGCGCAGAGGACCTGCTCAAAGACGCACAGTCTTACTATGAATCCCAGCAGCAGAAAGTGAACCTTTGGGACGCGTCGATCGCCGAGGCACGCTTGCGAATTGCCGGCGGCCATGCAGCGCATACGGAAGAAACCATCCAGCAAGCCGCAAGTGGATTCCACAGCGTAAAGGACGAGGCCAGAGAATGTGGCGCCGAATCGGCCCTCATTGAGTCGTACCTCGCGCAAGGAAGGCTCTCTCAAGCCGCGCGCGCCTTCGCAAGCTCGCGGCCGCTCTGTGCCGGAACACACCAATATGAAGCGCGAATGCTCTACACCATTCGTTCAATACAGGTAAAAGCAGCTTCCGGCGATGTCTTGGGACCAAGACACCAGATGCACTCCCTAATCCGCGAGCTGCAAGTAAACGGCTGGGGGCAATTGGTCCGCGAAGCCCGTGCGGCCTTGAATCGGGAGCCGCTCTTGGCTCGGAACAGCCAATGAGTGACTGGAAGCCCCTTCCGCGCTCGCTCACTCAAGTGCCTTCTTCTTCAACGGCGGCCCCGGTTTCAGCGGCACGTCCAACGAACTCGCGCGCCGGCTCGACGCCGCTGCATTATCGGCCGTCGCCTGCGTGCGCGATTGCGGTGTCACGCACACCCGGTCGTCGTCAAACGCGCCGCGCCAAACAAACCCGGAAATGCACAAGTCCTGCGACGCCGTGCCGCTGTTCGGTACTCGCCGCGCATCCGCTTGCGCATTCTCTTGCTGCGTGCTCGCATGCACCGCCGGCGTCACGCATACGTGATCGTCCGGCGCCGCTTCGCGCCACACAAAACCGTTCTTACAGGTATCGTGCCCATACGGATAGATCCCGCCCACCGCCAGTGTCGCCCGCATCAACACCACGTCATACGGATTCCACGTCGACATCGTAAAGTAAATCGTCGTCGCATGCAAACCTCCCTCTGTATAGCGCGGAATGATGTACGGCGCATACACATCGCCCGCACCCGGCTGGCCAGGGCTGTTGCCATCGTTCAAGTTATCGTTCACCGCATTACACGTCTCGGTCGGCGGCGAATTCGGCTGACAATGAATAAAGTAAGAAAATCCGTAATCCGTATGCGGATCGAACAGCACGGCCGCATCGGACCACGGCCCCCACGGATGCGCCGCCGCGCGCGCCAAAACCTGCCCGTTCGGTTTCCCTTCGTTGCAGTTGTATAGCATCAGCCACTCATTCAAATTGCTATTCCAAGTTACCGACAACTCGCCCAGGCAATTACTATGCTCGCCCGTTAACAGATAATGCGGCCCGGCGTTAGCTTGGTGGATCGGTCCGCTGGCGCTGATTTGCTCGAGCGTCCCCCAAACCGGCACGCCGTTTGCGCCCACCCCCGTCAAATACCGAATCGCATTTTTGTCTTCAACTTGATTCAGCGGCACAAACGCCAAACCTACGTTGCTCTGACGGTAGCAAGCGCCCGTGCCCCAAATCAACAACCCCTGCCCCGCGCTCACCGGCAAACCCGCAATCGAAGCCGCATCCACCACCGCCGTCGACAAATAGACGAAATGCTCGCCTAGATCCTGAAACACTGCCTGATAACTGATGCCGTTATCTTTCGAACGAGCCAGCGCCGCGTGGCCCACCTGATTCGTGAACAGATTCGGCCCGCAGACAGCCTTTGGGTTTGAGCCCGGCAACGCCCGATGGTCCGTCCACGCAAAAAGATAGAGGTTGCCGTTCGCGCTAAACCCCGTCGTCGGCACCTCGAAATACCCCATCGATAAGTTCGAATTCGTCGCCGCGTCGTAAATCGTAATCGGCTTAAACTGATTGCCATCCGCCACAAAGTCGAGGTGCAAACAATTCTCCGCCGTCAAATCGCGCGTGTACGCAATGCTGTCGATCCCGTTATCGCCCGAATCTCCGAAAGAAAAATACACCCGGCCGGCATGTTCGAACGGATACCCAAGATCTGTGCCTTGCAGCTGATAACGCGAGCCAGTCGCATTGAATGCATTGTGCTCATTGCCGTAATCGTACTCTCCAGTCAACTGGCAAATCTTTTGGCTCCGGCTCTGCACCGTGATCTGCTGCCCCGCTTGCCACGGGTTATTTACGTTTGAGTTGTCGTGAAAATGATGGAACACCTGCCCGCCATGAAATGCCACCGCCTCAAAGTTCCCGTGGTTCGTGCTCCCAAAGTTACTCTGAATCAGCGAAGCATAACCGGCAATCCCCGCTAATACCGTCTGCCCGCGCTGCCATGGATTGTTGACGTTTGAGTTGTCGTGGTACCAATGCACCAAATTCCCGCCTTGCGGAACAAGCAACTCAAAATTGCCATGCCCGCCTGAACCAAAGTTGCTTTGAATCAAACTCGCCGGTCCTGTCACGCCTTGTGTCACCGTCTGCCCGCGCTGCCACGGATTGTTGACATTCGAGTTGTCGTGAAAATAATGCACCAGGTTGTTCCCCTCCGGAGCAACCAATTCAAAGTTTCCGTGCTCCCCGCTCTTGAAATCGCTTTGAATAATCGAAGCTGGCCCACTGGCAACTGCTGAAATCGTCCCGCCTCTTTGCCACGGATTGTTAACGTTCGAATTGTCATGCCAGTAATGCGCCAGCGTTCGCCCTTCGAGCGCCACCACCTCAAAATTCCCATGACTCCCGCTCTTAAAATCACTCTGGATGATCCCAGCCGGCCCCGTCGACTGGCTGCTGATCACTCCCCCGCGCTGCCACGGCAAGGCGGTGTTCGAGTTGTCATGCCAATAGTGCACTAACTGTGACCCCTCCGGCACCACCACTTCAAAATTCCCGTGGCTCCCGCTCTTGAAATCGCTCTGAATCAAACAGCCATAACCCGTCGCCTGCCGGCTAATCACCTGTCCCCGCCGCCACGTGTAATTAACATCCGCGTTGTCGTGCCAGTAGTGAACCAGCTTGCTGCCCTCCAGCACGAGCGTTTCAAAATTGTGGTGCGAACCCGACCCGAAATCACTTTGAATGATGCAGCCGGCATTCGTCGGGGGCGGCGGCAAAATCGCTTGCGGCGGCGCTGGCGCTTGAGCCCAAAGAACACCAACGCCCAAAGGAAAGATCGACAACAAAGCGGTGACACAATTGAGACGGCTTGATCGCATTTTGAGGAGTGTAACGCAATTCCAGCCAGCGGTAATCCGTGCCGGTTCTAGAACTTTAGTCACACCGGTCTTGGTTTCCGGGCTTCCGGTTGGAGCTTGCTTCGCAAGCATTGGCCTCCATTAGTCCAGATAATACGAGTCAGGCAGCGCCGGCCCAGGCACACCAGGGAACCGAGCGCTTGCCG
>Ga0302325_10017567_pt1 | contig 15113 bp, 12 predicted proteins | sample Palsa_T0_2_FD_201948 | JGI IMG/M metagenome (GOLD analysis project Ga0302325, IMG submission 201948) | Peat permafrost microbial communities from Stordalen Mire near Abisko, Sweden - Palsa_T0_2 | ecosystem: Environmental > Terrestrial > Soil > Palsa > Peat permafrost | place: Sweden: Abisko... | reverse complement strand
GCGAAAGAGATAGAAGAACTGCTTGCGCAGCAGGACCGCCTCGACGCAATGGTCTCAGAAGCTTTGGGTGCCTTCGACGCTGGGGGCGGCTGGGCCGAGGACGGCTCGCTGTCGCTCAGCGCTAGGTCCTCGGCCAAGCTAGGTCCCCGCTATCGCCACTATGGGCAAGTTGCTGGCGAGCCCGGTAGGAGCGGGCAGGGAGACGGCGTCGCCGAAGGTATAGACGTGCCCATTGGCGCCGGCCATGTAATAGCCGTTGTCGTCCCCGGTCAGGGCGATCCCTACGATGTCATCGACGGTGACCCCCTTCCCGGGCAGTGAGCCTTCGAACTGCGCGCCGGTACCAAACACGAATGCCCCTCCGTCCGTGCCCACGAGCACATAGCCGCCGCCCGTCGCCGAAGGCAGTATGGACCGAATATCGTCCACGTGAACCCCGAGCCCTGGGAGTGACCCGTCGAAGGTCGCTGAGCCGAAGGAGAAGACCCCGCCGTCGGAACCGACTATCAAGTATCCTCCGCCGCCGGGAGAGGCTGCCATGCCAACGACGTCGCTAACGTGCAAGCCGAGCGCGGGTACCGAGCCGTAGAACCTGGCGTCGCCGAAAGCGAACAATCCGCCGTCTTTACCGACAAGCCAGTAGCCTCCGCCGTCGGCGGTCGGCGCTACGGCAACGATGTCAGACGCCTTGACGTCGTCAGCGGGTAGGTCCCCGTAAGCCTGCGCGTCACCGAAGGCGCTGACTGTGCCGTCAGCTGTTACCACCCAATAGCCTTTCCCATCAGGTGTGCTGGCTATCCCCACGACCGGGCCAGTTGACGTCGACGTGGTCACATTCCCGAAGGAGGTGGCCCCACCCACGCCATAAACGGTCCCAGTCTTGGTTACGAGCCAGTAGCCGGCCGCGGCCGTGGCCAGCGGAGGCACAGTAGAGGATGGAAGGGTGGAGGATGTAGTGGCCTGGATATCGCCGAGCACAGAAATGCTGTAATTGCCGGCCACTGGGTTGACAACGCCGCTGGCGAGAATGTCGATGAGGTCCCCCGAAGAGACATTGGCTCCCAGAGTGAGGACGACGTCGTCAGTGCCGCCACCCGCGACCGAGCTCGGCTGGGCCGCCGCCGAAGTAGTCGAGAGGTCGATGATGTCGTAATCGGCAGCTGTGCTCGGGAAAACGGTCCCCGGGGGGCCACTGAGCTCCAATGTTGCACTGCCTTCCGCGAGCGCCGCGTTGGCCTCGATCCCGCCGATGCTGTAGACGGTGGCTGTAGACGGCGAAGGGGAGCTGAGCTCGATTGTGGCCTCGCCCGCGGTGACATTGTTCGCTGTCGCAGCGGCGATCTGGTAGCCCAACGTTGTCGCCACGGTTGGGCTCTCCGACGTTGACACATCGAGGCTGTAGCTACCTGCGTTCGTCGGGTTGGTGGCGCCAATGATGTAGACCGTCAGAAAATCACCGGCGGCCGCCGACCCTGATAGACCCAGCGTCACGCTGCTACCGCCGTTCGCCAGATCGGCACTGGAGACGGCCTGAGGCCCCATGGAGCTGCTGCTGTCAACGACGAGGTAGTCGCCGGTCGAGCTGGGAAAGATCGTCGACCCGCTCGGATCGGTCAAGGTGATCGTACCCACCCCTGCGCTGAGAGGCGTTGCCGTCGTAAAACTGACGGTATAAGTGGAAGAAGCACCCGGTGAACTGGGTTGGGGTGTCGCCACCGGGCTGGTCGCCGCTACGCTCGCTACCGTGTAAACCTGAGTCGCTACTACGTCTTGGGCCGCGGCCGTACCGACCCCGAGCGTCACCGCCGGCAAGGCCGTCACTAATGTAACTGCTGCCAATGTCCCGGGCTTCCGCATGGATAATTTCCTTGCCTTTATCACCTTGTCCTCCTGATTTCTCGGCTCGACGCGGGCTGCGCACAAGGCCTCACCTCACAGTTACCCAGCCGCGGCAAGGAGTATTTAGTACATGAGTAAAGGTTCTATAAAGGTTACGGGCTCTCAGAGAACGCTCATATAACCATAAGATTTCGCGACATTGCGCGGCCTGACGCTCATATGGACGGGCGACTGGGGAGGCCGGGACCCCGCGCGCGGATGTCCTCTCAGAACGGTTGAAGCCCGGGACACCGTAGTCCCACGGACGCTCCTTACGGGGACCCCGCAGGCCGCCTCGTGCTAGCCAAGCACTCGCCAGGTCCGTCGGGTCTATCCATGTCCGAAAGAAATTGCTAACGTGCGCAAAAAGCTACTGACTTCATGGGAGGCTCAAATGAGCGACGTTGAAGGTCCCGCTGAACCCGGGTATCCGCCCCCACCGGCGACCCCGGCCGGCCCACCACCGGGCGCCCCATTCGGCGGGCCGCCACCGGGCGCCCCATTCGGCGGGCCGCCACCGGGCGCCCCATTCGGCGGGCCGCCACCGTCAGGCACCGGGCCTGCATCTGGACAAGGCGCTGCACCACCCGCCTTTAGCGTCGAACTACCGTCAATAGACGTCCAAGCGCTGGCCAAGACCCCCTGGGTCCTCGGAGCGGCCGCCATCCTTGCCGGGCTCGTCCTGTACTGGGCCGGGTCCGTCGTCTCAGCGTTCCAGCACGACGCCGGCTATGACGCCCGCCAGCGGATCGTCCACTTACTGGGGGCGGGCAACGCCGCCTGGGCCGTCGCCGTGCTCCTAGCGGTGGCGCTGCTGGTCCTGGGGAGCGCCGCGGAGGCGAAGCGGACACCTATGGCCAACTTCCTCTACCAACTGCTCCTACTCGCTGCGGCACTCATCACGGTGGCTTCGGTCTTGAACGCCATTATCTACCTCACTTATATCGGCGACAGTTTCGATGCGGCCATCTACAGCTTCCTCCAGTACCTGGCCGGGGCGCCTATCGCCGGAGCTGCCGCCCTTTGGGCCTGGCGTGCCAACCCGACCGCACTGCCAGGGCAGAAGCCAAAGACGCCATAGGCCGCCGCTCGGCGTAGCCCAAAACTCGCGCCGTCCCAGTCCGTGCCGGCTTCGTGTTCGGGCCGGCACCCGCCAAGGGACTATGCCGCATGTCTGGGGAGACGGACCTACCTAAAGAACAGGTCCGTCCCTCAGCCGCTCGCCTCGCCCCTGTTCTTCGGCCTTCTCGAACAAACTGACGTGACGCTCGATCGGGGGCATAGGACTGGGCCGGGTGGGGAGCGGCCTGCTTAGCCGCTGGCGGGCTTCTTGCGGCTCCTGCCACGCCGTATCCGGCCGAGGCGCTGCTTCGATCGGGGCCGCCCGAGGGCCGGCCCGAACACGAGGGAGGCGTTGTGGCCCCCGAAGCCCAGGCTGTTTGTCATGACGTAGCGGATCTGCGCACGACGAGCCACGTTCGGAACATAGTCGAGGTCGCACTCGGGGTCCGGGTTCTCGAGGTTGATCGTCGGGGGCGCTATCCCGTTCTGCAGCGCGAGGATAGAGAACACCGATTCGAGCGCTCCAGCCGCACCAAGCGTGTGCCCGGTCATGGACTTCGTCGAGGACACGAGCGGCATTTGCGAGCCGAATACCCGTTTGAGCGCGAGGGTCTCGACCCTGTCGTTCGGCGGAGTGGAGGTACCGTGGGCGTTCACATAGCCAATGTCTGCCGGCGTGAGACCCGCGTCCGCAATCGCAGCGTGCATCGCGCGCACAGCCCCATCCCCCGTCGGGTGCGGCTGGGTTATGTGGTAGGCGTCAGCCGTGGCCCCGTAACCAATGAGCTCAGCGAGGACCGGTGCGCCCCGGCGCAGGGCGAACTCCCTCTCCTCGATCATCAGCGTAGCCGCAGCCTCCCCCATCACGAAGCCATCACGCTCGCTGTCAAATGGCCGAGAGGCGCGTTCTGGCTCGTCATTGCGCGTCGAAAGGGCCTTCATCGCGGCGAACCCGGCGATCCCGACCGGGGTCACGGCTGCTTCGCTTCCCCCGCACACCATGGCATCGGCCCGGCCGAGGCGGATCGCGTCGTAGGCGGTGCCGATCGCGTGAGCTGAGGCGGAACACGCTGTCACCGTGCAGCAGTTGTAACCCAGCAGCTGCCATTCCATGGCGATCTCGCCAGCCGCCATATTGGGGATCATCATGGGCACGACGTAGGGGTTGACCCAGTCGGCACCCCTGCCGACCAGCACCCGGATGCCGTCCTCCAGGGTCTTGATGCCGCCTATGCCCGTGGCGTAGACGACACCGATGCGTTCGGGGGCCGAGGCCACGTCTAGCTTGGAGCTTTCGATCGCTTCCTTGGTCGCCACCAGCGCAAGCTGGACCACGCGGTCGAGGTGCCTGGCTCGGCGCCGACCGAAGGTGTCCCCCCCATCAAAGCCAGGAATCTGGCCCGCAATGCGCACGGACGAAGTCGACGCATCGAACGCTGTGATCTTGCTGATCCCGCTCCGCCCCGCAACCAGCGCCTTCCAAGTCTTCTCGACATCCAAGCCAAGGGGACTGATAGCCCCCACACCAGTGACGACCACCCGGCGATTGCTCATAGTTGATAGGAATCCTATGGGGCCCAACAGTCCGCCGGGAGATTGTGCCGCAGCGCGGCCATGTCACAGGCCGACGTCGTTGTTTGGGCCGACGGCGGGGACAAGGCCAAAGTCGCCACCGACCCGGTGGTCGGGGCACTCAAGCCGGCGAGGTTCCTGATCTCGGTGGCGGCCCGGGGCAGCCCCGAGAGGACCGAAGTGACAAGGCGAAACGGCGTCAACGCGGCCTTGGCCCCTCGCCGAGGGGCTAAGGCCTCGACGGCCAGAAGGAGAGGTCCACGTGACAACAACGGGTCCAGGCGGCTGCGACGCGCCTCCTCGGTCTCGGCGCCCGGGCAGAAGTCATCACGCCAGCCAAGGTTGGGGAGGTCCCGACTGGTCCCGGGGCGCGACCAGTCCCCGCGAGAGCAAGCCACCTAGCGGCGATCGGTAGGGTCCTATACGCCCAGGCAACCAAAGCCACTACACCGGGCGGACCTGACGCAATTATCCGCGCGGAGCGAAGGGGCTAGCCCTTGGCGTTGCCTCTATTAGCTACTGCGGTGCTCGGTGGCGAGATGGCCGAGCATATGAGATAGTTAGTTCCAACGGGACAAGTTTGACGACCCCGGAGCCTCGCCGCTGTTCCATACGACCCGCAGCTCTCGGGGATATCTCGTGAAAAGGAGCCTGCCTTGACTCACATATGGGCAAACGGCAACGGGGCGGCTCGTCCTCTGTTGGCCATTACGTCAGCGCCGCCCCGGCGCGGGCTCAATACTCGTGGCACCCGCACGTTGCGTGCTGCGGCGCGGCCGGGCGGGTGGGCGGCCATGGGGCGGCGTGGAGTATGCGCGGTTGCTGCCACCGCGCTCCTGTCGCTTTCCGGGAGCGCCCTGGTACCTCCGAACGCCACGGCTTCAGTCCTGAGCCAAGCGGCCGCCGTTGGTGGTGCGGTCAGCGACGCCAGCCTCCAGGTCAGTTCATTGTCCGCTGGGGCGACCCATGTGACTTATTCTGTAAGTTTCCGAGCTGCCCACGCCCTGGCTGGAGGCTCCTCGACGATCAATTTGGTGTTGCCGTCGGACGCGACAGTGGTCACGCCGAGCTGCGGCAACTTCGCTGACATGGTGATCGACGGCGCCACCTCCTCGCCGGCGTCTTGCGGGAACCTCACGGTGACAGGCCAGAGCGTGACGATCACCAGCCCGTTTGCCACCTCACCAGGCGACATGGTGACGGTATTGCTTTACGATGTCATAAACCCGGCAACCGCCGGCCTGAAAACGGTCATCTTGCGGACTTCTTCCGACCCGGCACCGATGCCACTCCATTTTGTGTTGGCTCCCACTACGGCTGTCAGCGACGCCAGCCTGGACCTGAGCTCCACGTCGGCGGGGGCGAGCCGGGTCACGTATTCGGTGACGTTCAAGTCACCCGATCGTTTCATCTCTACTGACAATCAGAAGCCGACGATCACTCTGGTTGCCCCCGCAGGGACCCTCTTTCCTTCTTATTCTTGCGATGCCTACGAGTTTATCGACGACACGGAAACCTCGACTGGCGGTTGCGGGCCGTCGTTCCAACTGAGCCGGGCCGGTGCGACCGTCACGCTCAACCCCCCGAGCACCAATCCCGGAGACCTGCTGACCCTGGTTATCAGAGGAGTGGTAAATGCCCCGGCGGCCGGCGCCCGTTCCTTGTCACTGTCGACTTCGGCTGACCCCAAAGCCGTAGCTCTCGGGTACACGTTGGTGACGCGCCAAGCTGTGTCGCACCCGTTTATCCAACTGAGCTCTTATGCAAGCTCGGCCAAAGACGTGACGTGGGCAGTCGGCTTTGTATCGCCGGACCGCCTCAGTGGGTTCAGCTCTCCGACGGGGGACTCGTCGGTGACGCTCCGCGCTCCGGCGGGTACAAAATTCCCGCCCCAGGGTGGTTGTAACAACACTTACACCTTTGTCGACCCGATCGATGGTATTGACCATTGCGTCTCGACCGCCGTGGTCAGCGACGGCGGCTCGAAGCTGGTAATACAGCCGCTGCTGGGGGTGACTTCCCCGGACGCGGTTATGGCCCTGGTCATAAATGGGGTCACCAACCCGCCGGCCTTCGGCACCCTGAATGTGTCGACGACATCTGACCCAGCGCCCGTCGTATTGCCTACTTCACGGCCGGTCCTTCCCTCGGCGGCTGTGCAACTCGACTCCGAGTCGTCCAAGGCGACCATGGTCAGCTACGCCGCCACCTTCACCATGAAGAGCGCCTTCAATGCCGCCAACTGCTTTTCCAAACCGACCAAGCTCACGCTAAAGGGGCCTGGCGGTACCATTTTCCCGGCCGGCGGGTATGCGCTTTATGACCTGTCCAACGGTACCGAGGCCAGTGCCGCTGCGTGCGAATTTCCCAGCACGGCTCCCTACGTCCCCGGGAGTACGGTGCCAGTGGCCCCCATTGTTGCCGGCGGGGACCTTGCGGTCAAAGCTGGTGATTACTTCGCGGTCGTGGCCCGCTCGGTCGCCAGCGCCCCGGCGGCGGGAACTTATCACCTCGCAGTCAGCGCGTCGACCGGGACCACGGTGGGCCCGGCCTACACCTTGACCCCGCCCGCCGCCCCACGTAACCCTTTATGGCAGGCGGTCTCTACGGTCGCCGGCGCTAGCCAAGTGCACTACGCAGTTACCTTCCGGGCAACAAGCGGATTGTTTCCTGACTACTCGGCCATTGGCTTGTCGCTTCAGGGCGCCACCTGGGGCCCCGGTAGCGGTGACGATGACGGGTGGGTGGTATACGACGACACGACTGGTTTAACGGGCGCGGGCTTAGCCGACTATGCAGGCAAGCCGTCGGTCCCCAACCGCACAGGTAACTCCGGCCCGGCTCTCGTCTACCCGTCTACTGGCAACGGGTTCCGGGCCAGCGCGGGGGACCTGGTGACCATCGCTACTGATGGGACTACGAACCCCGCCGGGGCGGGCGCTCACGCTATCACCCTGTTCACCGGCGGGGACCCGGTGGCAGTGGGAGTACCGCTGGTGTTGACCCGGGCAGTAGCCCCCGCAGTGCGCGCCGTAAGCGTCGACCCCGACCAGGCTGGACAAAAAAATGCGACTGTGGCTCTGACATTTGTCGCCGGTGCGGGGCTTACCCCCAATTGGTCGTCGGTCTCGATGAACATCCCCGGCATCACTTGGACGGCGGGCGTAGGAGATAACGATGGCTTCCTCGTTACAGATGACACCACGGACTTGGCGGCCGCTGCCTTGGCCACTGTCAACGGAAAGGAAACCTTCCAACCGGCGGCTGGACCTGCCGTGGCCACTCCGGGCACAGGTAATGGTTTCTACGGCGCAGCCGGAGACGTAATCACCATAAGTGTGAAACCAGTCGTGGCCAACGGCGCCGGACGCCACACTGCCGCCTTTTGGACGTCGACCGACCCGGCACAGGCAATGGCGTCGGTTGTGCTCAAGTAGCGAAGAGGACACCCTCGTCCCTGGCCTCGGCTCAGTTAGCGCGATGGTGGCATCGGGTGTTGGGAAAAGAACGTCCACATAACCGTGTTCGCGTTAACGGCGTTCGATTGCGGGCCAAGCAGGCTGGTGATCGAGGACGGCATCTGAGGCCCGCCTGGCCATTCATGGCCCTCTCCGGTGACGCTGTACAGCTCCACGACGGCATTGCCAGCGCAACCCTGGTAAGTGGTTAGCGTGAACCCAGAGTGGTGGTCGGTCGTCGCACCTCTTGCGCACTTGTCCTGCGTCGCCCAGCGAGATGCCGCAGTCGGGACCGAATAGGTCCAGTACGCCTGGCCGTTCCCCTCATAGGGGTCGACCGGATCTGCCGTCCCGTGGAAAGCGACGATGGGCACGGGACGAGCGGCTGGGCAGGGGCTTGGAAGCCGTAGGCCGGCAACGGGTGCGACCGCCGCGAAGGTGGTCGACGAGTCGCAAGCAAGTTGGCTGGCCATTCGACCACCGCCGGACATACCCGTGACGAATACTTCCCTTTGGTTGATGCAGTACTTCGACTCGAGAACTGGGACCAATTGCGTAAGGAAGGCCACGTCGTTTGCCGATCCCCGGGGCGCGGTGCCACCGCCGAAAAGCGGCACTCCGGGGATGTTCCAGTCAAAGCCCGTGCCAGCGGGAATGAGACCTTGCGGATATACCACGATGAACGAGCCCTTATCGGACGTCGCGTCCATCCCGCTGAAGACCTCTTGGGCCGCAGCTGTTGAGCCGCTCCCGTGCAGGTTCAAGACGAGAGCAACAGCGCGCGATGAGTTGTAGTCCGGGGGTAGGTGGACGATCACGGTGCGCTGATGACCGCCGATTTCCAGGTTGAGCGTCGTGGAGCCGGTACGTGCCCGGCCACCGCAGCCCGACGAGGCGACCGCTCTGGCACTGGCGACGCTGGTCGACAACGAAACAGGCGTGGCCCCGGCATTTACAGCGCCGGTGCGTACCAAAACCAGTGCCGCAAGTGCGCAAGCAGTCAAACCTAATTTTTCCATACAGGCAATTTATACGTGGGGTGAACCGGGCTCTCGCACCCGTTCTAATGACGCTTTTTGTCGCCCGTCGCGCGTTTTGGTCCGCAGATGGGATCTTCAGGGGGTTAGTCCCAGGTTGCACCCCGGGGGTGCGAAGGGCCGGCGTGGCAACCAGCGCTAGATGCACCAGAGCGGCTCCGGCGCAACTGAGCCGATCAGGAATATGACGCCAGCGGGAGCCCGAGGTCATGGCGCACGATGTTGGCGTCGGCCACTGCGGTGCCGGCGTCCTGGGAGTAAGCAATGAACCAGTCGGTGTCCGAGGAGGAGGAGGCCAGGCCGGATAGTACTGCGACGACGCCCTCCACGGCTCCATCGCCCCGCACCAGCGAGTCGATATCGGCGGTTGCTCGTGTGGGCCAACTTTGGCTGAGAAGCTTATGGTCCTGGGCCTCTATGGCCGAGACGTAGACGCTAACAAACGAGCTGGTCTGGGCAAACGATTGCCCGCTCTTCTCCCAGGCTGTGAATGCCTGGGAGAAAGCATTACTGGCCGCGCTCAGAGCTACCCTATCGGCGGTGAACTGCGCCCCGGCGGATGAGGCGCCGGCCGGCCCTGCACTGATGACCAATGTGGAGGCCGCTGCTGCGGCGACGGACAGCGCCGCAGCAGCGGCAACGAAGAGCTTCTTCATGGGTTCCTCTCGGAGAGTGGTTGCGATGTCATAGGAGGCTTACAGCTCTAGCGTTCCGCCGCCTACCTGGTGCTGCCCCCAGAGCCTATGCGGTGTTGGGCGGGGAGCAAAGGGCTGGCGTGGTGACCCACTTCCCTCATCGTTCCTGTGAAGTATCGTCAGGCGTGAGGGAAGTGACCACCAGGCCCGCGCCTTTGCGCACGGACAGGACCACGCCAGCAACTAAATGCGCTTGATCGGAGCCAGGTGGAGGCTGAAGCGCTTTTCGCCGGCGGAAGGGAAGCGAATTGTCGCCTCGGCGTTGGTCCCTTCCCCAGTGACCTCGGTTATCACGCCCTCGCCGTAGCGGGCGTGCATGATGGCGTCGCCGGGCTGGAGGCCGAGCTCCTCAGCTCCGGTGCCGTGCACGGGAGACCCTGCTCGGCCGTGGCGCATGGCCGCTTCTACAAGCTGCCCGCGGAACTCCTCGCGGCTCGGTCGGAGGCGTCGGAGGCGGGCCCCGCTGGCACGTACCAGGTGGTCGGGGATCTCGTTGATGAAACGGCTCGGCTGGTTGTACTGCGCCTCACCCCACAGGCTCCGGCACCAAGCGTTGGAAAGGTAGAGGCGCTCCTTGGCGCGGGTAACGCCCACGTAGCAGAGCCGCCGCTCTTCTTCGAGCTCGTGGGGCTCGCCGAGCGAGCGGAGGTGGGGGAAAACCCCTTCCTCCATCCCGGCGATGAAAACGACCGGGTACTCCAGGCCTTTTGCGGTGTGCAGCGTCATCAAGGTCACGCTCGAGTCGTCGAGGCCGACCTCGTCTGAGTCGGACACAAGGCTCACCTCGGTCAGGAAATCGGCGAGCGTGCCGACCTCCATGGCGGCGCCGAGCAGTTCCTCGACGTTTTCCACTCGGCCTTCGATCTCGACGCGGGTCGCGTCCTCCGCTCGCAGTTCGTCCAGGTAAAAGGTGCGGTCGAGCACGGCTTGCAGCAGCTGTGCCGGGCCCGCCGGCTCGCGCTGGGCCTCGCCCTCTTCGCCGCCGTTGAGCAGAGCCCTCAGCTCCCCCATTAGCTCGATGAACGAAGCGATGCCCCCGAGGGCTTTACCCGTGACCCCGGCCTCACGGGCATGTGCCAGTGCGTCGCCGAACGGCATGCCCTTGGAAGCAGCCCACGCGTCCAGGCGAGCCACGCTCGTGTCGCCCACCCCCCGGCGTGGGACATTTAGGACCCTCTTCAAGGACACCTCGTCGCCAGGGTTCGCAATCGCGTGCAGGTACGCGAGCATGTCTTTTACTTCCCTGCGGTCATAAAACCGTGAGCCGCCGAAGACCCGGTACGGCACCCCCTGGCGGACCAGTTCTTCTTCAATGGCGCGGCTTTGGGCATTGGTGCGGTAGAAAACTGCAACGTCTCCCCAGCGGTAACCGTGTTCCCGGCGTAGCTTCACCACCTCTGAAGCGAGCCATGAGCCTTCGTCGTGCTCGTCGTCTGCCACATAACGCACGAGCTGTTCGCCGGCGCCCCGCGAGGTCCACAGGTCCTTTGGCTTCCTCGTCAAGTTGTTGGCAATTACGGCGTTGGCCGCGTCGAGGATCGTCTGGGTGGACCGGTAGTTCTGGTCCAGGACCACGACGGACGCGTCAGGGAACGCCCGCTCGAACTCGAGGAAGTTGCGTACATCGGCTCCCCGCCAACCGTAGATCGACTGGTCGGAGTCGCCGACCACCGTTACCTGGTGATGAGCGCCGGCAAGCTGGAGCACGAGCTCGTTTTGCGCCCGGTTGGTGTCCTGGTACTCGTCGACCAGGATGTGCTCAAAGCGCTCCTGGTATGAGGTCAAGATGTCGGGGTTGTCCCGGAACAGCCGGACGGTAACCCCCAGCAAGTCGTCAAAGTCCATCGCGTTGGCCGCTACCAACCTGCGTTGGTATTCCTCGTAAATCTCTGCGATCTTGCGCTCGAACAACGAGCTGCGGCGTGCGCGCTCCGCGAAAGCGGTGCTACCGACCAGCTCGTTTTTTGCGCTGGAGATCGTTGCGTGGATAGTGCGGGCCGGGAACTTCTTAGTGTCCAGGCCGAGATCCCGTATGACGTAGCCGGTGAGGCGGACGGCATCGGCCTGGTCATAGATCGAAAACGACTGCTGGTAACCGAGCGCAGCGGCTTCCCGGCGCAATATCCGCACGCACGCCGAGTGGAACGTCGACACCCACATCCGCTCTGCAACAGGGCCGACGAGGCTCGCGACACGGTGGCGCATCTCGTCGGCCGCCTTGTTGGTAAAGGTGATCGCCAATATCGCGAATGGGGAGAGCCCTTTCTCGCGGACCAACCAGGCAATGCGGTGTGTAAGGACGCGCGTCTTACCTGAGCCTGCCCCAGCCACGATCAGGAGCGGCCCCCCGACGTAGGTGACGGCCTCGAGCTGAGACGGGTTCAGCCCCTCGAGGAGGGACCGGTGCCAGTCCGGCTCCTCGTGGCCAGCTTCCTCAGCCCCAGCCGTCAGTGCCCCATCCCGACGTGCTGGGAACGCTGGAGCGACTTGCCCTCCGTGAGCAGTGCCGGCGCCACCATCACCTCGGCTTTCTGGAACTCTTTCACGCTGCCGTAGCCACAAGTGGCCATGGACGTCTTGAGCGCTCCGAAGAGGTTGACGCGGCCATCATTTTCGTGGGCGGGCCCGATCAGGATCTCCCTGAGCGAGCCACGCATCTCGGTCCTAACCCTGGCACCTCGCGGGAGCGTCGGGTGGAAAGTAGCCATGCCCCAGTGGTAGCCATGGCCTGGCGCTTCAGCGGCTGCGGCGAGAGGCGAGCCCAACATCACAGCGTCGGCACCGCAAACGATCGCCTTGGCGACATCGCCGCCCGTACCCATCCCGCCGTCGGCTATGACGTGGACATAGACACCCGTCTCGTCGAGGTGCTGAGCCCGCGCCGCCCTTGCGTCGGCGATGGCAGTGGCCTGCGGCACGCCGATCCCGAGGACCCCGCGAGTGGTGCAGGCGTGCCCTGGCCCGACTCCCACCAGGACCCCGACCGCCCCGGTGCGCATCAGATGGAGAGCTGCCTGGTAGGAGGCGCAACCTCCGACGATCACGGGGATCTCGAACTCGCGGATAAAGCGCTTCAGGTTGAGAGGCTCGACTGTCTTGGAAACATGCTCCGCGGAGACAACTGTGCCTTGGACCACGAACAGGTCCAGCTCTGCCTCGAGGAGCGCCTCGGCGTACTGGGCTGTGCGCTGGGGCGTCAGCGAAGCGCAAGCCACGACACCAGCCGCCTTGATATCGCGTATCCGGGCGGTCACCAGCTCGGGCTTCATGGGCTCGGAGTAAATCTGCTGCATCCGCGCGGTCGCCTTGTCGGGCGAGAGATGGGCGATCTCCTCGAAATACGGGTCCGGGTCGTCATAGCGCGTCCAGAGGCCCTCGAGGTTGAGGACACCGACACCGCCGAGTTGGCCGATCTCTATCGCCGTGGAGGGGCTGATGACGCCGTCCATAGCTGCCCCCATCAAGGGGAGCTCGAAGCGGAACGCATCGATCTCCCACGAGATATCCACGTCCTCGGGGTCCCGTGTCCGCCTGCTCGGGACGATCGCAATGTCGTCGAAGCCGTAAGCCTGCCGCCCTGTTTTACCCTTACCTATCTCGATTTCCACAGTGCCTGCCTCTCGTACGCGTCACGGTGCCGTCAACACGCGAGCCTACTGGGAAGCGGCCCGCCGCCGAGGCATGATCGGGGGCGCCGAGCCAGATCCAACCCAGATCCGGGGCGCGTTGGCGCCTCGGCTTCAGGCGCGAGACAGGCCGATAGCGACGCGGGTAGGGCGGTCGGCGCGGGCGGGCTCTCCCTGCCCGTGCGGCGACGGAGGGGGCGCCGGCTGACCCGTTGAGCGGTCCATCTCCATCAGGTAGATCTCGGTGACGGGCAATGCGGCCGTCTCGAGCGCGGCGCCTAATGTCGGGCTGGGCCGGGAGGGCGCATCAGCAGCGGCTCCGGCCGCCGCCCCCGAGCCGGCCCGGCCCAATGCCAGCTCCGCACGCTTTGTGACTGGCAGCACGTAAGGAAGAGGGCGGTCGTCCCGGACGGGCGCGGGCGCGAGCAGGCCAGAACAACGAGAGCAGGATGAGCGACCAGACGGGTTGTAGATGCCGCAGCGAGGGCACATCATGATTTGCCCAGGGTACCGTCCTGCGAGCCGGTTTGCCTCTTCAGGGCACCTCCGGCGTCCTCCGGTGCCCCGCTGTGCCCACGGCGGCCCAGCACGGCGCCCAGAAGCTCGGCTAGCAGACGGCCTGTGGCGCCCCACACCGTGTCCTCGTCGAGGCGGAAAAAGGGGACCGCCCGCAAAGGCGTCCCGTCGTCAGCCTGGCGCGAGGGCCACAGCTCTTCGTGGTAGGCCCCAGCCGACGCAAGCCGCGCCAGGGGCACCCAGAACACCTTGTCGACCTCGTTGGGATCGGGTACGAACGCCGGGCCCCCGGGGCCGGGCCTTGGCAAACTCCCGACGAAGCAGTCCACCATCGCGGGGCTACGGGTCGTCGTGAGCGGTGTCAGCTGGCCGATTACCTCGATGTCGGCTACCGCGACGCCGATCTCTTCGTTGGCCTCGCGTAGCGCCGCCTCCACGGGGAGCTCGCCGCGCTGTAACCGCCCTCCAGGGAAGCACACCTCCCCAGCGTGGGAGCGCAAGTGCGCCGGTCGCCGGGTGAGGACGACGTTTGCCTCGCCGGCGCGGTCGAACAGCAGGCACAGGACAGCAGCGGGCCTCTGGTCGGCTTGGGGCGGCAGCTCCCCCACCGTGACGTTCATGGGGACTGGGGTAAGCGCCGAAAGCTCAGCTGGTGCGGCAAGTGCCCGCCAGACCTCGTCGACCGTTATCCCGGCACGTTCGTTCTCGGGCAGCTGCTCCCATGGAGCAGGGGCGCCCGGCAAGAAGCCGTTCGGCCGCGGGATCTCAATGCGCAGGTGCGCCACTCTGGGACGAAAGGCTTTCCAGCAACTCGCGGAGCCCTCCCGTTTTCAGGTTGGCCATCACCCGCCCGGGTGTGACATCGCCCCGCTCCCATTCCATCCACGAAGCCAGGAGCTTGTTTGCGTCGGGGGCAGGGACTTCCACGGCCGCCAGACTACCGCCGATGGGCCTCAGGCCCTTAGCAGGCTCGCGGGTCCCAGGGCTGCTCCTGGTCGGCGGAAGCACTCACCGGGTTACCGCCCGGCGTTGGGACCGTCGTAGAGGGGGCCACCGTGGTGCTGCTTCGCACGGCCGGAGCCCGTGTCGTCGGGGTGCCTGTCGTCGGGGTGCCTGTCGTCGGGGTGCCTGTCGTCGGGGCAGCGGCGCTCGTCGAGGGGGTGGTCGGCGTGGGAGCTTTGGCTGATACGTCGACAGTGGAGCCGAGGTCCACTTCGATGGCACCTTGCGTGAGGGAGGGGTCCACTTGCAACATCACAGCTCCCGAGA
>Ga0302325_10017566_pt1 | contig 15113 bp, 18 predicted proteins | sample Palsa_T0_2_FD_201948 | JGI IMG/M metagenome (GOLD analysis project Ga0302325, IMG submission 201948) | Peat permafrost microbial communities from Stordalen Mire near Abisko, Sweden - Palsa_T0_2 | ecosystem: Environmental > Terrestrial > Soil > Palsa > Peat permafrost | place: Sweden: Abisko... | reverse complement strand
GGACATTCGCAAACGCATAGAGAACATGAGTTAATTTGTCAGCAGGCAAATCCTGCGGCTTAAATTTCCTGCCATAGATAGCCCAATTCACAAAGTACGAAACAGCTCGATAGCCGTCACCTCCGCCCATCTTCGCGTTAGCAGGGAAGGGTGAGAGTCGTGAGGCAAAGTATTGAGATATGAGAAGGGTGGTTAAGATGATTGCAAAGGGACCAAGGAAAAGTGCAAGTCGTTGTGCTGTGACCATGTATGGAAAAGGTTATACAGATCTCTTATGTAGCAAAGATGGTGAATGCGGCAATGCGATTGATTCAGGCAAACTTGTATGAGGCGAAGGGTTGACATTGCCAGCGCCAATCACAAGGCTGAATAGACCCCGCGACAACGCCCCTGTCATGGCTTGGCATTTGAAATGTTAATAATGCTCTGGCATATTCATCATACGGCAAGGATAGTTACATCACGTTTATTTTGCTTAAATCGCATCACAACGATGCTTGATTCCGTTTCAATCGTTGAGTCTTAAGTCATAAGGGCTTGAACACCTGCCATCCGCAGTCCTCAGTCCTTTGCTGGCGCAGGCCGGTGAGAAGCATACACTGCTGATTCAAACTGCTCCACTCTCGAGCCCCTCTCTCCACCCTAGAGGTCCACATGTAATCTCGCGGCTTTAGTTCTAGATAGAGAGTCCCATATTGGACCCTGTATCAGCATTCAGGTTGACCGTATTCCGAGATCAAAATATCTCCCTTTGAATCGACTTCCTTAGAGCCATTATCCTCTTTGAAAAGCGATGACTGAACAGGCAAGCTCATCTATCCTTACCATTGTCCTTCTGGTGGTAGATATCCATTGGCCGGTCCTTGATATCTTCACTCGAACAAATCTCTGGCGGTGGTAGAACTCTCCTGTAGCTCTCTTCCTTCGGATCCGTAACACCGTATCCATACGGATCTCTCTGCTTCAAAAAGCTATGTATCCTCTCCTCTCGACTTCCGTAAGCACTCATTGCCTCCTTCCTTCTCCGCATCAGATCCTTGGAAACGTTCCTGTAAAGTGTATCTCTTTGTTCGAGAAAGGCAATAGAATAATTTCCGGCCCGCGTAACTTGCGAAAGTCCTCCCAGGGCAGCGAAGGCCAAGATCAAGCCAACAAAAGCTGCGTTTGAAGTATATTGTGGTTCTTGTGGCCCCTTGCCATCACGCTGATACCACCTCTCCCAATCTTCCCATGTAGCGTTCTGACTGGGACCACTAGGCCCTCCACCCCATCCTCTCCCACTATGGCCTCCCCATGTAGCCGAAGGCTCGGATGGATCTCGGGGACGCAAGACGTCTGGCTGTCCGTTCCATCCTGCTCCATATATGTCATAAGCTCCCCGCTTGACCGGATCTGACAATATGTCGTTGGCAGCAACCACCAGCCTGTACCTCTCTAACTTTGTAGCATATGGTAATCCATTGTAATCGGCGGGGTCGTGTCGATCGGGATGGTAGAGCTTGACCAGCTCGTAGAATCTCTTCTTAGAGTACGGTGATCCTTTCTTCTGGTTAAAGATCTGGTACGGGGTCGGAATCGTATTTGCGGACGTTATTTCGGGCCAACGAAGGCTTCCATGATCATGTTTGGCATGGCCATCCGATACCATAGCATAGGACCGACATGGCTGTTGTTTTGCCCGGCTTCCGGGACTTTGAAATGGTGACGTCTTTGATGGTGGCGCTGACGAGTGAAAAGAATGTAAGTTGGTACTTGAGAGAAGGATCCCGGATTTCTTCAACATGGCTGACGAAGAGCCAGCTCGATCACTGGCCCATTTGGATCATTGGGGGGAGAGATGAAGTGAAATATACTCTCTCTCAGTCTGACTGAGGTTGCACCACCTAGGTAGGTGGGTCACTCGGGGCTCGGGTGAGGCAAGTGCACCCCTACCTAGTCGGCCTAATTTAGTGTCCCTCGGCTACGATAAGCTCTCCTTATCGCTCCGAAACGCGGTGGGCGCTCCTGTCCCAAAATCAACAGCCAATTCAAACTTCTCAAATGCACTATATTGCGCGTCACCTCCTCCAAACTTGCTCGAAAAGCGTCAACGTGTGCATATGAGAGCAATTGCTTGCCTACACATTCAATTCTTCCCTGGCTTATGCTCCTCAATAGTCCACCATGAATTGGTTCCAGCTGAAGCGTCGGCGTCTGCTTGGACTGAACTCTTTCAAGTCACGGCAACCCGATCTTCCAATACAGCATGGGGATAAATTTGATGAGATTACAGGCCAAGTTTATACCGAGACCAATGTCCCAATCCCAAGCAGCAGTGACCTCGATTGGGTCAGACTCCATGTTGTGAAAGAGCAGTATGAGCAGGATCACCTTGGCTATGCCGCCCACGAACCAAATATCCGACCTCAGACAGGTGTACGATCTCTCCGGGAGATGGTGATGGAGACCACGGTAGACAACCTCGCCATATACACTGCCGAGTACTTGGCAATGCTTTCCACCACAGTGTTGAAAACGCTTTGGGATGAGGTGAACCGCAGGTTAGTAATTATCCATATCTGCACCTCGATCTGTTAGAACTGTTGTTCGAGCCCTTGAGTGTTCTAGGCTAACATTACCTCTTTCAGGGGTTTGATGTCCTTTTACCTATGGCAAACTCTCTCGAAACGTCTTCTCGACGAAGCAGAACCGCGAGCACTAACGCTGAAGCACATGAGATTCCGTCTAACCGTCGAATCTCCCGTACCTTCTCTCGGCATATATACCTCCCCTCTGATATCCAGCTCGTACGACTTTATAACCGTTCTCAGTACAACATTCTCCCTCCCTGAACTCGTGAGATTGTCTGAAATTCCAAACCTAGGAGTCCTCGAAATTGTCAACAAACGTAGAGGAAACAAAAGTGTTGTTCAAAATCGTTTGGTCCGGGCTTGGAATACCGCTGCTTTGGGTGGTGCCTTCAAAGTCCTGAGAATTTTGCGATTGTGGAATCACCTCGAGGTGACCAGCGAGTCCCTATCCTACCTCACCAACTTTCCTGCCCTTGGTGTTTATGATATCCGAGGATGCGGTATCGATTCTTCTGCACCAACGTACGCTCGTTCTCTTGGTTGGAAGCCCACTGTCGATCTTAATATCCACAATATCTTGCAGGCAGCATGTGTGGAAAGAGCCATGGTCCTCCGTGCACAGCTTGGATTGGATCCACAACCTGTTCGTAGAGGATTAGCTGAACAGATCTGGGACGGAGCTAGAATCTGGAAACTCCCACGTACAGATGTAGCCGCTTTCTTGACGCGAGATCAGACTTCTCGCCCTGGAACCCCTCGGACTGGAATGTCCTTCAACATCTTGAGCGACATAGCCGACCAGTTGCTGAGAGATAATCCGCTGCATGCGGGAGAGCAGCTCCGAAGAAATCGATGGCAACAATTAGACGACTGTCTCTTCGAGAAGAGTAGGATGGCAATGACTTGGGACTTCCAGCTCTCTTCTGCTTACGCTCGACTGGGGGAGTTGAGAGATGATCGGGATCTGGAAAGAGCCGGTATCGACATCAGTGACCAGGTGATGGTAGGTGACGAGTTGGTCAACTCGGTGCCTATGGTTTCGATTCGACTCGGCCCAACAATGGCAGAGCTCCGTCCCGAGTCTCCAAACATGAGCACATACGCGCCACTTTACGCCAGTGTTCTGCCAGTTAACGTCTCATATGCACTGCCCCAGATGAAGCGAAGCCCGGACGTTAACTATACAGCTATCGCGTTCGTCCGAGTCGAAGCACCTTTTCGGCGGGAAAATGCAGTGCTGGATACGACGAGAACGCGTCAAACGGAGCCTGCACAGACGACAAAGAGTAGAGTTAGCACCGACGAGAACAAGGAGAACGCCACGCGTCAAGAAGCACCTGTACAAAAGAGAAAGAGCGTAGTTGGCATTGCAAAAAGCAAGAAGATGAAGCTGAGCGAGGTGCTAGGAGCCTTCCTGTGAATCTGTGATGTGTTGTTTCTGGAGTTTGTCAGTGTATTGCATAGCAAGGCGTTCTTTTTTGGGGAGTGACAGCAAGATACCCGTGATATTGATCACAAAGAGTGCTTTATTTGTGTTTGTTAGAAAGGCGCGATTGAGATACCCATGGACGTGGAAGGTGCTTCGATCTTTCTTTTTTTTGTAGATAGGGACTTCAGTTCATGAGATCGATAATAGATGACGTAAAGGTCTTTCAAATATCAGACGACTTTGTCTAATGTTCCGCGCTCGGCTACCTCGTCGAGAGTCCTTTCAGAACTATAGGACGTTATAACAATAACGTCCGAGCTCGGCTGTCTTGTCGTGAGTTTTGTATAATCATGGGACGTTATAGCAATTATGTCCGAGCGCGGCCATTTCGTCAAGAGTCTTTTTAGAATTATAAAATGTTATAACAGTAATTTCCAAGCTGAGCTATCTTGTTATAAGTTTTATATAATTATAAGACGCTATAACAATAACATCTGAGCTTTAACGTCCGAGCTTAGCTGTCTCGTCACAAGTTTTATATAATTATAAAGTATTAAAATTATAATGTTTAATGTTCTGAGCTTAGCCAGCCCTGTGGGAAGCATAGAAATACAGAGTTGGTTATCTCCAAGTGCCAACGATTGAAGGGGTGCAATGTGAGCTTTCTGGATTTCCAAATCACAGGCACCAGTGGGTGTCAGAATTTGTGATGCAATACTGATTTTCAATGTACTATAGCTCGAGGGACATTTAGAGCCTAACTGCCATTTACTTTTTTGAATGTTCCTTGATTTAAGGAACAATCTGAAAAGTAATGGCTCGTCACTTCACAAATGTTCCATAAGTTACAGTACATTGAAACGCAGCTTTGCGCCACGAATTCTAACAACCACTAGTGATGCAAAGAACTCTGGGTAAACTGCCACGAGGGCCTGCAACAGAGACTCTCCTGAAAGACAGGCCGCACAAGAAAGAATCTTGAAGAACCCGGTCATTGGAGGCTGCATTGTTGCAGAAGGCACTGGCCTTGGCAAGACAAGGCAGACAGCTGCTGCCCTTGCCCTCACTATCGAAGAATTTCCGGCAGGTGAGAAAGGCACCCATTTGCCAACATTTATGATCACGCCAGGAGGTCCTGTGCTCGAGCAATGGGTCAAGGAGTTGAATATATACCCGAACTTGAAAGTTATAGTCTCGAATGACTTCAAGCCGTCTAATGCAGCGCAGGCGTATAAATGGGTCTCGAGGATGAAAATGAGATATCCGGAGACAGAATGGCCCGATCATCTCAGTTACGACTTAGATACAGATAATCCAGTTGCCTCCAAGACTGTTATCGTCACGCCTTTCGATACGCACTCTGTCTGGACATTGCATATCGAGCATTTTATCGAGATTCTTTATAGAATTATAGGACGATATAATATAACGTCTGATATACTGAGATGGGCATCCTTCTATTGTCGGAGTATAGCCCTCTCGTCATGAGTATTTGCAGAATCATTGGACGAAATAACAATAACGTCTCATGTTCCAAGATCAGCATCCTTCTATTGTGGCAGTGCAGGCCTCTCGTCAGGAGTACTTGCAAAACCTTCGGACGTTATAACAATTACGTCTGATATTCCGAGATTGGCATCACTTTAATATCGAATAGATAAGTGTAATAAGACGAGACGCATGTAAGACTAGATTCCTTACAGACGAAACACTCCACTAAACACTAAACTCTGGTGAAAATATACAAAGCAGCCTTCAGGACAGTGCAGATGATTATTAGTTACTCATGAGCGCGACCCGGACGAGACTGCAAAGGTTTCTTGCCTCCTCCACTGCCACCACCTCTTCTCATAACACCAATGGCAGTTGAACCCGCACGGAAATCGACGGCAGCCATGGTCAAGAGATATGGAAAGGTGATGAGAAAGTGAAGGAACGGGGAGCAAGAAATGAATGAGAAATGGAGGGGAGAAAGTGAGGAATTGATGAGGAAATTGATGGGGAAGATGAAGGGAGATTGTGGATTCCGATCGTGCTTCAAGCTGATGTGAATGAAGAGAGGAGGGTGTCGAACGAAGAGAGTGGATGATTGAAGGTGTGAAAAGAAGAAACAAGAAGGTTATTCAAGATAACCCAAGACTGTTGTTGGAAGCTGATGTTGTTGGGGGAAGAAGAGGAGAGCTGGGAAACCCCATAGGCAGTTTGCACACTCATAATTTTGCTATGGAGTGTCGATACTAAACTACACAATCCACTAGATCTGAAAAGAAGGCAAATCTCAAACTGTTTTTGAAAAAACCACCCCCTCACAACTCCTCTTTCACCACCTTCTGACCCTGCTCCTCTCCTCCAAGTACATTCAAATAATCATCCATCACAAGCCTGGCAACATTCATCCCCATCAAGGCGCTCGTTTCCATTGTACTAATGAAGCTCTCCATTCCGCTCGTGTAATAAAACCCTCTCGCCAATTCCGGATCTTCGAATGTCACCCTGGGAAAGAGATATGGATATGACTTCCATTCATGGGGATAATACCAGGTTATCGGACTCCTGGTCCCTGAATTTATGGTAGTGAGATTCTCGGGAACTATTGAACAGTGAGCAAAAGATTCAGCAGAGGGCGGAGGGGAGAGAAGAGGGAACGGGTAACGTACCGTCAACGTTTAGGATTTGCGAGAGAAAGTCTGAAGTTACGGCTTTGGGAGAGAAGATCTTGTAGAGATATTCGATCTCCAGAGATTCCGGGTTTATCACCTTGCGTAAAGTGGAGATGCTAAAGAAGCCCGGTGAGCCGACGCTATCTTCTGGTTTCGACGGGGGAGTCGCTTCTTTTGGCAGGGTTGTTAATATCGTAGAGGGAACTTCGTCGGTGGGTGAGAGATTGAAGTATGTTTGATTTAGTGCGTGTGGAGATGTGAAGAGCGTGACGTGCAGCGTTACGTAGGGAATTTCGTCGGGTATGCGTTTCAATAGACCTTTCGGGAGATCGATGGATGAGAATTGGAGGGGCGCGGCAAGGATAACGGTGTCGAAGGGCTCTTCGTTTGTGAGTACTGTACCGGTGACGGAGTCGGGAGTGCTGGTCTTGACGGAGTACTTGGACTTGGATTTCGAGATAGAGGTTACAGTGGTGTTAAGGAGGATGGTAGCGTACGAGGCGTTGAGCATTCCAGAGAAGATTTGCCAGTTACCGCCTTCTATTTGCATTGCTCCTTCGATGGCCATGCAGACCATTGTTTCGAGACCGTGGATAAGGTTGAGGTTCTGGCCATAGTTGACTCGGGTGCTTGCTTGGATAATATCGGTTGTGAAAGGTGGACCAATCTAAGATGGTCAGCAGCTATCTGATTTTCTAGGCCATAAGACTAACTTTATTAGCAGCCAGGTATTGCTCCCCAGTGACTGCAGTCACAGATGTGAGATCCAGGTCCAGAGCTCTGTCAGAGAGCGACCTGAACGGAAAGAATGGATACTCATAAAGCTTGCGGAATTTGCCAACGGTGCTCTGCATCAATTTCTGGGTTCGATAAGGTGCCAATCCGTACTTCCAAAGCAACTTGGCGATGTCCCAGTAGTACCATCCACTGTCTTTTTGCTTGTACACGAACTCTCTGCCATCCCAAATACCAAGCATTTCACTGCTTTCTGTCTCGGAGTTCCTGGGTCTCAGACCAAAAGCTTGGCTTGAGTTCTTCAGAATCGTGTTGACTTCGACAAATATGCTTGCCCCAAGCTCGACGGGCTCGAGTGGGTTTCCATATGCATTGACGGTGGTTGAACGACCTCCTATATAGGATGATCGTTCAAAAACGGTGATGTTAAGTGCGATGCCGGATTCGGCAGCGTATTGTTGTAAATAGTATGCTGTGGATGATCCAGCCGCTCCAGCACCTGAAGATTATCAGTTCCTATACATAGTTGATGACAACACCATCCTTGAAAACTAGAATACAAGTTTCAGTGCATGCCAGAATTCGGAGCTTTTTTGAAGTTTGCAATAATCTCATCCCTGCACGTTCAGGCGATGAAAAGAAGCAAAAAGATGATAATTGTAGGCTGTGTGATTTTAATCTTCCACTTGCTTTATACTGAGGAGTTGAATAACAGAAACTAACAAAGATTGGAACTAAAGATGGGTTCGTTTGAGAACAGCTTCAGCCCCTATCTTGACGCCACCTTCCTCCCCTTTAAGGAGTTGTTCTAGACTTCGTGATCCAAAGAGATATTATGAAAATGCCACACTTAAAAAAAAAGGAATTTCAAAATTCGTATTTAGTTCGATGAAATCATTAACTTTGACATACCGATGATGGCTACTCGTTTTGCACTTCCATCCGGGTAAACAATGTCCTGAGCAGTAGCGGCGTGAACAGATATGGATGAGAAAGGCCAGAAGCCTTCGCTCTGGCCGCAAAGTAAAGTAAAAACGAGCGCAAGCACAAGGGTCCAGCCTGAGTTGTACATCTTGGATATGAATATCTACCGTGATACTGTCGTATGAGACTCTGGCCCTCTGCGGATCAATCAGCCCCGTATTTGTATGAGGTCTGGAGGCGTCTCGGTTGCCGTAGCAGGGGCACGGGGGCCCGTTCCGACCAACTTTTTCGGGACGTCGCGCGCCTTCCATTCGCGTCGACTGGTGAAAAAAGCTTCGAGCTCAGACAAATTTCCGTGACAACATATCAAGGATCCCGAATACGCAAAAGATTTCTTCGAAGATTCCTCTTTACCAAGATGTCTGCCGCGCAGCTTCTCAACCCGAAAGCTGAGTCGAGGGTTCGTCGTTTGGTGTTCTGGGAGAAAATTATCTACTGACGCTACCTAGAGAAGAGGAGAAGCTCTACGAGTCAACATAAGTGCTGGTGAAGGTTTACAAGATGTCCTGAAATCAAATTTAGGTCCTTTAGGGACGATCAAGATGTGTGTACTTGCATCCTGCCATTTCTACTCATAGCTAACAGCTCCAAGGCTTGTTGACGGTGCAGGCGCGGTACGGGAAATTATCACCTCTTCTTAAAGCTTCAAATTCTAATATTCGATGCTCTGCAGATAAAACTTACGAAAGATGGAAATGTCCTATTACGCGAGATGCAAATACAAAATCCTACTGCAGTGATGATTGCGAGAGCTGCTACGGCACAAGACGATATTTGCGGTGATGGGACCACGTCTGTTGTGTTGCTCGTTGGTGAACTTCTGAAGCAGGCAGACAGATACATTTCGGAAGGTTTGCATCCAAGAATCATTACGGACGGCTACGAGATTGCCAAGACGGAGTCTTTGAAGGTGTGTGGGACTTCCTGTACAGTTGGCGGTTGCTAACCATCCCGCCCAGTTTCTGAATACATTCAAGTTGGAAAGAGAGGTAGACCGTGAACTGTTGCTAAGCGTTGCTCGAACCTCGCTCTCGACTAAGCTTAACCACACCCTTGCTGAGAAGCTCACTCCCGATATCGTCGATGCCGTTCTAGCTATCTACCAAGCCCCCGCGAAGCCCGACTTACACATGATCGAAATCATGAAGATGCAACATCGAACTGCCTCCGAGACCCAGCTCATTCGAGGCCTAGCATTAGACCACGGTGCCAGACATCCTGATATGCCAAAGAGAGTGGAGAACGCATTTATCTTGAGTTTGAACGTCAGCTTAGAGTATGAGAAGTCCGAAATCAACTCTGGTTTCTACTATTCGAGTGCGGAACAGCGAGATAAACTGGTGGAGAGCGAGCGCAGATTCGTGGACGAGAAGCTACGGAAGATTGTGGAATTGAAGAAGGAGGTGTGTGGCAACGATCCGAAGAAGGGATTTGTGATCATCAACCAAAAGGGAATCGACCCACTCTCACTTGATGTATTAGTCAAGAACGGCATTTTTGCTCTGAGACGAGCAAAGAGACGGAATATGGAGAGATTGCAGCTGATCTGCGGCGGCACTGCACAAAACAGCGTGGATGATTTGACCCCTGATATTTTGGGATGGGCAGGGTTGGTGTATGAGCATCAACTCGGAGAGGAGAAGTACACGTTCATCGAGGATGTCAAGGAGCCGAAGTCCGTGACTATCCTCATCAAAGGCCCAAATCAGCATACCATCACACAGATCAGCGATGCAGTTCGCGATGGTCTCCGAAGTGTCTACAACATGATTGTTGATAAGAGCGTGGTTCCAGGCGCAGGAGCTTTCCAGGTAGCTTGTGCAGCACATCTGAACAGCGACGCTTTCAGCAAGACTGTCAAGGGAAAGGCAAAATGGGGCGTTCAGGCATTTGCAGATGCTCTTTTGATTATTCCAAAGACGCTGGCAGCAAATGCCGGCCATGATGTTCAAGACGCACGTAAGTATTTCTGCTCTTTTCAACTTTGTGGCTCTGACATTCTTCAGTTGCAACCCTCCAAGATGAGCATAGAGAGGGTAACGTCGTTGGTCTTGACTTGAAGACTGGCGAGTCCATGGATCCTGTACTTGAGGGCGTCTACGATTCATTCCGCGTCCTTAGAAATGCGATTGCTTCGAGTTCTGGCATTGCATCAAATCTTCTTCTGTGTGACGAGATGCTCAAGGCACGACAGATGGGTAGACAAGGTGGACCCGGCCCTGGAATGGATGAGTAGTTCGGTTGATTAGGACTGGGGTACTCGATCTTTGTACGACGTCAATTTGGGGCGTGGAAGTTATCTCCGGCGATTCTGGTTTGATGTAACATCGCAAATGTACAAAACTCAGCCATGGGAAAAGAGGCGTCTGCAGCGGATGAATAGATAGCATTCAGTCACGAAATTAAAAGAACGTAAAAATGGCCTTCAAAGATTTTCCGTCAGAAGTGTCCAGATGTCCCGATGCTACATATTTGCATCTGCACCTGAACCCCTCCTTTTGAAAGGGGTGAAGTATGCCGTGCCGAGTTTGCCTATATGGGCAACTGCTACTGCACCTCCTTTTTGCCAGTATGCCAAGAAATCAATAGGTCGAACGTGTAAGCGAGGTCTATTGGCCTATTATTGGGGCCGTCCCGCTCCTGAGGCCCGAGTATGCTTAAACTTGCGGCTGGGGGTTTAACTCGGATAAAGGGGAACAGGTGAACAGTGTTGCGCGACAGTGACAGTTGACAGTTTGAGCCTCGCTACTCCAACTCCTAGATGAGTTATGCGTTTACGAGTACTGTACCACCCTTCTGTGCGTAAAAATATCCACTTCTCTGTCCCGACTCCCGATTTGTGTTCCTTTCTAAGGTCTCCCAACACGGCATGCCGGGGCATGACATCCCTCCCACACATAGCCAGTCAGTGTCTCCCATACAAGCCAAGCAGCTCATTGCGGTATAGCCTCCTGAAGTTGTTCCACAAAGGAGAAGTTCAGCCGACACGCTCTCCACAGCCCCTGTAGCGTGGAGCTCCAGGGCCGACATTTCCTGACCCTCGCTGGTACCAGTCTATCAGATCCAGAGATCCCAGACCCACCAGAGGCAAGAGGCTCGAACCGCTTACAGGTGGCTGCTTCACTCGGAATTTCATCGTGGCCAGATCCGTTGCTTTTGCTATTCATGACCGAATCTCCTCTCGATGAGTGTGCGAACCGATTGAATTGCCAATAACCAGCTGGAAAATGCTGCTGCGGCCGTCCAAACATCGTTGATGACTTGGTGTCGCGTGCTGCCCTACCTCAATTCCCTCGTCTCGCCGCCCTTGCGTGGGCAACGAAGCATCTCAAGATGCTGCGGTACCGGCGATACCGCGTCTTCCTGATCTTCGCGGTTATCCTCACACTCGTTATTGTTCGATTAAGGCACACGAGGGACTGGGCGCAGTATCAATCGTCTGCGGGCTTGGATGACACTTCTGCGCAGGAGGGCAGTTATGGCGGATCGTCTCCAGCCAAAACCACTCCTCCCGTAAAGAACGAGAAGACAAAAGAGATCCCAGATCTCAAAACACAGCAAGAAAGGCCCTTGCTAACGCCAACGCCGAAACCTAAAGATGTCGTTTCCTCTTCGCCAGTTGCGGCCATTGTGAAGCCCACCCCTGAATCGATCCCCCAGATCGTGCTACCAGACAGAGTCCCACAGCCACCGACCAAGGTCTCTATGGATGAGGAGGAGCTTGATTTACATCCAGTGGCTCCGCCTGGCAGACAAGAATTACCGACATGGTCTGCAGTGCCTACGACGATACACTGGGAAAAACAAGTGGAGCATTTCCCGGTTCCAACGGAGTCTATCATCCAACTACCAACAGGCGCTCCTAAGAAAATACCCAAGATTCAACATGCGTTCAATGACGAGACGCCGACTGCGAAAATCAACCGCGAAAAGCGACAAGCGAAGGTTAAGGAGGAGTTTAAGAAGGCGTGGAACGGATACAGAAAACATGCATGGATGCACGACGAATTATCACCCGTCACTGGCAATTTCCGTGATCCTTTCTGTGGGTGGGCTGCGACTTTGGTGGACGGTTTGGATACACTGTGGATTATGGGTTTGGAGAACGAGTTTGAGGAAGCGGCCAAGGCAGTTGACTTGATCGATTTTACTACGAGTCCACGCCATGATATCCCAATGTTTGAGACGACAATAAGATATTTGGGAGGGCTTTTGGCTGCATATGATGTTAGTGGTGGGAAGTATCCGAATCTACTGACCAAAGCTACGGAATTGGGGGAGATCTTGATGGGGGCTTTCGACACTCCAAACCGGATGCCAGTTTTGTATTACAGATGGAAGCCAACATTTGCATCACAGCCTCACCGAGGAGGCCAGAGGTCAAATCTTGCGGAGCTTGGATCTCTGTCAATGGAATTCACAAGATTATCTCAGTTGACCAAGGATCCGCGGTATTACGATGCCGTTGCTCGAATCACTCTTGCGCTATCTGATTGGCAAGACCGTGGCACTCAGCTCCCGGGTGTCTTCCCTGACAATGTTGACGCGTCAGGTTGCAACAGAACTGCACCAATCCAATTCCCTGTGTCTGTTCCTGTGGAGGCGAAGATAACTCCGTCAAAAGATGCAGAGGAACCCGTTGGGTTCCAGCCTATCAACCCAGAGACCGTCAAAGAACAGATACCAAGGAAAAAGAAGACCTATGGGGAGAAGCCTGGTGATCGCATATTGGAGGTGCAGGTATTGCCAGGGGAGCCGAGCAAGGCCCATATTCTTGGTTGGGACGATGACTTGTCTATTAAAGAGAAACAGAAGAAGGTTACCAAAAGGGACGTAGATGTGTCCCGAAATGCGACTTCCACAATTCCAGACATAACTACTCCACCTCCCCCGGTTGATAGCATTACTGGACTGCCACTCGACATTCCAGCTGCCAAAGAAGCGGTTGGCAATTCTGTTGGAGACTGGGATTGCGTCCCTCAGGGTCTAGAGCCTGCAAGCCCAGGGAGGGGCAAGTTTTCTATGGGAGGTGGACAAGACTCTACTTATGAGTACTTTCCAAAAGTTTGTATTTCTTTCCAAGCTTTACAAATAAAACTAACAACCTCCCAGGAATTCCTTCTTCTAGGTGGGCTTGACGAGACGTATCGAAAAATGTATCTCAAAACCATTGATGCAGTCCGGAAGTGGATGCTTTACAGGCCTATGGTTCCTGACAACCGTGATATCTTATTTTCTGGATCAGTGACGACAATGGGCGACCCTGATATTGATGTCACGCTGAGTGCTGATGTCGAGCACCTTACTTGCTTCATTGGTGGTATGGTTGGAATGTCAGCCAAGATCTTTGGTATCGAAGGAGATCTAGAGATTGCGAAGAAGCTGGCTGATGGCTGTGTCTGGGCTTATGAATCAACGGCTACGGGAATAATGCCTGAAGGTGCTACCGTCATGCCTTGTGAGAGCTCTGAGCACTGTACCTGGAATGAGACTATGTACTGGGAGTTCCTGGACCCCACAGGGTCGCAAAGGGACGCGAACGTAAAGGATTACCTCGTGAACAAGGCAGCTCGCGAAGCAGAGGAAAAGGCGCAAAGAGAGGCAGCAGAAGCAGCACTCAAGGCAGAAGCTGAAAGAACCGATGCTGCGATTAGGTCTGGCAATATCACCAACACTACGACGCATGAAGCTATTCCGGACCATGACTTGGACGAACTTCCCGATCATCCCGGCAGTGCAGCCTTGAAGAAAGAGGACCCAGTCTCGCTGCACAAACGTCAGACAGTGAGCTCCCCGAAATTGGAAGTCCCCAAACCTGTTACCCATGACTTCCAGGCCGACGTTGCTCCAGCAAAGGGAGCGTCACCTCAGGAGGCGGCCATTGATTCCATCTTGCCAACGACGCCCAAGACCAAGTTCGAGCAGAAGTCCGAGCTCACCGAATCAGAACTAGCAGCGATGGCTGAAGTTGGTCGACCAGCCTCAGGTATCCCAGTGCATCCCCACCAAGTACCGGGCCATGTCGCCCAGAACCAGCAAGTCTTCTACGACCCTGGCAAGCCTCTCTCCCACAAAGAATACGTCGAGCAAAGAATTCAGATGGAAAATCTACCTCCGGGATTCGCCACCATCAAATCCCGAAAATACATCCTCAGGTAAAACCCTTCCCCTTCTTTCATTTTCCTCTTTTAACGATGCCACAGACCCGAAGCCATCGAGTCGGTATGGTACATGTACCGCATAACCGGCGATGAGAAGTGGCAAGACAAAGGCTGGCGCATGTTCGAGGCCATCATCAACGCCACGTCGACCGAGTACGGCCACTCCGCCATCTATGACGTCCTCGACAAAGACCACATCCAGGTCGACGAGATGGAATCCTTCTGGTTGGCCGAAACGCTCAAGTATTTCTACCTACTGTACTCAACGCCAAATGTCATTAGTCTCGACGAGTGGGTGTTGAATACCGAAGCGCATCCGTTTAGGCGGCCTGGGGTCGGAGTGCACACTTAGAGAAATGTATTTTAGGAATTGGAATGGGAAGTGGGTGTTGGGGGAGTTTCGGTCCGCGGTCCCTTGACGCTTCTTCTTGTGCTATTTGAGCTTTCGAGCTGCTTGAAAAGGGGGTTGAGTTCGGGTTGGTGGGTAGAAGCGATGCATGCATTGACGGCGTATAACTTTTTCTTGGGTACTAGTAACTTGAAATCATTCAGGCATCGTAGGTGGGGAATAGAA
>Ga0302325_10017565_pt1 | contig 15114 bp, 12 predicted proteins | sample Palsa_T0_2_FD_201948 | JGI IMG/M metagenome (GOLD analysis project Ga0302325, IMG submission 201948) | Peat permafrost microbial communities from Stordalen Mire near Abisko, Sweden - Palsa_T0_2 | ecosystem: Environmental > Terrestrial > Soil > Palsa > Peat permafrost | place: Sweden: Abisko... | reverse complement strand
CAACCCGAGCTGCGGGCCGACGAGCGCGAGCGCCAGCACCGGCATCAGGGCGGAGCGGTACAACGGCACGTCGGTGCGCTCGCGCCCGTAGTCACCGTAGATCGCGCTCGTCATCGACAGGATGCGATGGTCGGGCACGTACACGTCGCTGGCGATCAAGCAGTTCGAACCCGACGACTTCATACCGGCCACGAACCAGGTCTCTTCGAGTTCGAGATCTTCTCGTGCGATGAGTGCGAACCCGTGATCGACGATCTCCTCGTGCGCGTCACTGATGGGAAAGCCGAGGACCGCCCAGTCCGCATGCCACGAGCCCGGGCTGTGGTGCCAGCGTCCGGTTACCCGAACACCCCCGTGCACCCGGGTCGACTCAGCGGTGGGGGCCAGGACGCCGGAGACCTTCGCGTCCGGATTGGTTGCCCAAACGTCATCCTGGGCCTGCTCGGGGAACAAGCTCGTGAGCCAGGCGCATACGTTGCACAGGGTCACGACCCACGCTGTCCCACCGTCGGCCTCAGCGACGGCCGAGGACACGTCGAGCATGGTGCGCACCGAGGTTTCGTATCCTCCGTATCGGCGCGGTTGGGCGATCTTGAATGCGCCGGCATCGTTGAGGGCGGTGATGGACTCCTCGACGACCCGGCGGGCGGCCTCACCGTCGTCGGAGTTCTTCTCCAGGAGCCGCTGGATCGCGCGTACGCCTTCGATGATCTCCACGTCGGGTGATCGCGGCCGTCTGCCCGAGAGTGGCTCCAGGCGGGGGTCGGCGAAGGTGGTCATCGAGCGGGTCGGCTTCACACGCCGACGAGAATCGGCATCGGATCGGGCAAACCGGCGCGTAGTGACCAGGCGCGGTCGGTGAGTTCCTCGACCCCGGTACCGCCGCGGCGGGCCGCAAGCATCGCTTCGGGATCGAAGGCTGGGCCGACCGAGTCGCCCGCGTATTCCGGCCCACGCATGTAGTTGGTGGCATCGGCAGGGGTGGCGAAGTTGTCGATCTGCATCTCGACGAAGTTGCCGTCAGGATCCTGGTAGTACAACGAGGTCGTCACCCCGTGGGCGATGCAGACCGCCGGGATCGTCCCCCGGTCGCGCAGCAGCACGTAGTGGTCGAGTAACTCGTCGAGGTTCTCGAAGGTGTAGGCCACGTGATGTGCGCAGGCGGTGGTGGGATGTTTGCGCTGCGACTCAACCGGAAGGGTTATCAACGCCACCCGGTGGTGCTCGTCGTCGTAGGCGATGAAGCACAAGGCCTGGTCCTGGTAGACGACGTGACCGTCCAGGACGGCGCAATACCAATCCCGCATCTCATTCGGCTGACCGGTTTGGAAAACGACGTGGGCAAACTTTGGACTGGCGGACATCGGGCTCCAATCTGCCGGCGCCGTGCATTCATCGGGTGAGCCTCTGTGGCGTGCGACACAACGTAGCAGCGATATGTGATAACAGCAAGAGTTCAGTCCAAGGCTGGACGGATCACCTAAAATAAATCCTTGAACAGTCCATATTCGAGACAAGCGCTCGTTGCTCGGGGTATAGGTTCGCGACAAGTCGATATATAGTTGCTATCGTTCGCTGCACACCGCGCTAGTCTCGTCTTTTGGAAGAGGGTTGGCTCTTGACCTCGTCAAATGCCGTTATACGGCCGATCTCGTCACGTTCGGTCGTCGCCCAGGTCACCGAAGAGCTGCGCCGGGCGATCCTGTCGGGTGTGTTGGCGCCTGGACAGGAATTTTCCCTCCGCGAGATTGCCACGATGCTGGACGTGAGCTTCATCCCGGTTCGCGAGGCGCTGCGAAGCCTGGAGGGAGAAGGCCTCGTCGTCATCCGGCCCGGCCGTAGCGCGACCGTCGCGCCGCTCGACCTCGACGACCTGCACGCCATCTACCGACTGCGGCGTGTGCTGGAGCCCGAGTTGGCCCGCCGGTCGTGTTTGCTATTGACGGTTGATGAACTCGATCGTCTCGATGCACAGGCAGTGCAATTTGGCGACGAGAATCTCGGCATGGACGGCATCTACAGCAGTCATCTGCAATTTCACCTAGCGCTGCTGGAGCCCGCGGCAACGACATGGGATACCAGAATGCTCACCACATTATGGCGGGCGGGAGAGCGGTATGTGCGGATCGGATTCGGACTCCTCGACTACGACCCGCACGAGCACGAGCGCCGCGAACGAGCCCACGAGGACCTGATCGCGGCATTCCGCAAGCGGGATCCCGACCTCGCCGCGCAAGCCGTCTTCGACCATCTCGCCCGCAACGAAGACACCGCGCGAACGGCGCTCGATGCCTATCGAACTGATGCGGCGAGCGTGCCTAAGGACCGAAAGACCAATGCCAAGAGCGGGAGTCGCTCTACGCGACCTCGCAATGCGCGGACCCAGCAACGGTGAAAAAGCTCCCGGCCGCTGCGGTACGCAGACGCACGCCGGTACTGATCATCGGTGGCGGCCCCGTCGGTCTGGCCACCGCGCTCGAACTCTCTCAACACGGCACCGGCTGCATCGTCGTCGAGCCACGACTGGACATCTCGTGGTTGAGGCCGCGCGCCAAGACGACATCGACACGGACGATGGAACACTTCCGCCGATGGGGGATCGCGGACACCGTCAGGCGGCGTGCGCCGATACCCCAGTCCTGGTCCGATGAAGTCGTCTTCTGCACAACACTTTTGGGCCGTGAGGTGACACGCTTCGACCACTGCCTCGGGCTGGATCTCGTCGATGACGACCTGGTGGCCGAAGGCGGCCAGCAGGCTCCGCAGCCGTTGATCGAGTCCATCATGCGCGACCGGGTAGGCGAACTTGCCGAGGCGGAGTTGCTCGTCGGCCACCGGCTCGTCGCCCTCACCCAGGACGACAGCGGGGTCGTGGCCACCATCGCCGACAGATACGGCGATCTCACGATGATCGGTTCTGAGTTCCTCATCGGATGCGACGGATCCCGCAGCGTGGTGCGCGAAGCAATCGGTGCGAAGTATGAGGGCAGCGCCGACGAACGACCGAATTTCAACGTCGTCTTTCGTGCCGAGTCGCTGGCGTCCCGGATGCGTCTCGGTGACGCCGTGCATTACTGGGTCCTCAACCCCGGTCAACCGGGCCTGGTGGGTCGACTGAATCTCGTCGACGAGTGGTGGTGCGTCATCATGGGCGTCAGCGCCGAAGAGGGCGGTGTCGATCCGGCACGCTTGATACACAATCTGATTGGGGACGGAGCCGACCCGGTCGCGATCGAGGTCCTCGCTACGGATCCCTGGCGAGCACGTATGCAGGTAGCCGACACGTTCCGGTCCGGTCGGGTCTTCCTGGCCGGCGACGCGGCGCATCAGAATCCTCCATGGGGAGGCCATGGTTTCAACACCGGTATCGGCGACGCCGCCAACATCGGCTGGAAACTCAGTGCGGTGCTCAATGGATGGGGCTCCGAAACACTCTTGGACAGTTACGAAATAGAGCGCCGGCCGGTCGCCCGCGAAACGATAGCCGTCGCCACCAGGAACATGTCCATTCTGGGCCCCCAGCTCGCCGATCCGCGCCTGATGGGCAGTGACGCTGAGTTCAGCTGCGCGCAGCCGGTGGTCGCTGCCGCCACACAGCGGGGCAAGAGCGCCGAGTTTCACAGCTTGGACCTCGTGCTCGGAACCTCCTATGCAGATTCACCGATAGTGATAGCTGACGACGACACCGCGACGGACTTCGACGTCGCGCCACCTGAACCTGGCGTGTATGTTCCGAGCGCGGCAGCTGGAAATAGACTGCCGCACAAGTGGTTTTCCGGGCACCACTCACTCTTCGACAGCTTGGGTAGTGATTACAGCCTGGTCGGCGAGCTGAATTTGGCACCAGCGCGGCAACTTCTCGAAGCCGCTGCCTCTCTGCGCATTCCGCTCGCACCCGTGCAACTGGACTGCCAGTTGGCGAAAGATCTGTTCGCGGCCCCGTTGGTGCTGGTCAGACCCGACCAACACGTCGCGTGGCGCGGCAGCCGAGTGCCTGACCCGGAGGCGCTGATGCGAACGGTTTCTGGCCGAGTCTGAGTGGCGAAGAAGTCCCTATCGGCGATGTAAACCGTTGGAGTGCAATTGAAAGTAGGTTTGAGAGATGCAGTCAGCCGGTTGCCCCTGCTGCGCGTACCAGCAACCATTGTCCGCGCCACGTTTCTTCCGTCTAGGGTCCGTTGGCTTGGAATGGGCCAAGGGTTCGAGCGAGCGGAACGTCGCGGTCGGCACCGGATCCTCTCGCACGTTGCTTCTCGACGGCGGAACCGTAGTCGATCCGCGGGACGGCAGCATCGCGGCCGATGTCAGCATCCGGATACGAGACGGCCGCATCGTCGAGGTGTCCCAGCGCGGAACCGCTCGCGAGGACCCGAACACGGAGCGCATCGATGTTGCGGGCAGATTCATCGTGCCTGGCTACAACGACATGCATTCGCATGCGTTGAATCTCGGCAACCCGTCGGGGAGCCTCGCCCTCATGCTCGCCGAGGGCGTCACTGGATTTCGCCAGATGTCGGGTTCACCTGCCCTGCTGAAAAAACGACGCAACAACACGTTGCCGATCGGCCCGGTGGCGCCGGCCCTGCTGGAGACGCCCGGCACCATTCTCACACCGCTCAATGCCGGATCGAGCAAGGCTGCTGCCGCTGAGATCCGGCGCCAGCAGGGCCAAGGGGCCGACTTTGTGAAGATGGTCATGGCGGATCCCGACGTTTTCATGGCGGCGGTCGAACAAGCTGTCGCCGTAGGGATTCCCATTCTCGGTCACCTCCAAGAGGGCGTCGACGTGGTGGCCGCTGCACGGGCCGGCTTCCGGTCCGTCGAGCATCTCGGGCCGGGCTCGCCGGTATGGGCGTCCTGTTCAACGATCGACGAGGAGTTGCGCGCGCAGGGCTACGAGAGACCGGTGATCAAGGCGCCGCCCGTCAAAATTCCCTTCCTTGAACGCATCGTCGGATGGCGGATGCAGAAGTTGCTGGTCAACCCTGCCGCCTTCTCCGATCCCATCGACGTGGCCCGGATTCAGCGCGCGTTGGACACCTACAGCGAGGACAAGGCCGCCGTCGTTGCAGCGGAACTCGCGGAACACGGCACCTGGCAGGTGCCGACATTGGTTCGGCTGCGCAGCATGGAATACGCCGGTGCGCCGGAATACGAACGTGACGAATCGCTGGCCTATCTGCCGGCGAAAAACCTCAAGAGGTGGCGCGCGGTGACCGCGAAGTTCCTGGCAATGCCCGCCGAGGCGCAAACGACTTATCGGGACCTGTATCCGCGCCAGCTCAGCTTGGCAAAGCTGTTCGCGGACAAGGGGGTTCCGATGATGACCGGAACGGATGGCGGATCCATGATGGCGCCCGGCCTGACCCTGCGGCAGGAGTTCGCCGAGCTGGCGAAGGCGGGCCTATCCCCGCTGAAGATCCTGCAAATGACCACCATCAACCCGGCCCAATATCTCGGCCGCCAGGACACCATGGGGACCGTCGCAACCGGGTACAACGCCGACCTGGTCGTACTGGACGCCAACCCCCTCGACGACGTGAAGAACCTGCACCGGATCGACGCCGTGGTCAGAGCAGGCGCTCATTTCTCCGCCGCGGAGCTGACCGCACTCAAGGCCCGCGTGAGTGCCAGCGCTGAAGACAACCGCTAGCGCTGGAATCGCCTAACACATGGTGCACGAAAGCGGCCGAGCGCGATGCGGTTCAGATCGTGTTGCTTTCCGATGCGCTTCGCGCCGACGATGCACGCCGATGCGGTTAACGACGCTGCCCTCATATGTGTCGAGCCCGGCGAGGCCGACGATCACGTCCGACGCAGCCGTCTTGCGTTGGCCCAGAAGAACATCCCTACGCTCAATCCGACCTGGCTTTTACTTCGAAAGGCAAGACATGGCAGAGCATGATAGTGCCGCCGCGCAAGCCGAATCCGTAGCCGCCGAATCCGTAGTCGCCCCAGAGGAAATCGACGTCGACGCTGAGGACTTCGACGCTGAGGACATCGACGGCGAAGATGCGGATGATGCTGAGGGTGACGCCGACCACGTCACCAAAAGGTTTGTGCCGAGCTGGGTTTCCCGCATTCCCAGACCAATCGCCGTCGGAGTCGCCATCATCGTGGCTTTGCTCGGTTTAGGGGGCTGGCTGGGATTTCGCGTGCATCAAGACGATCAGGTGCGGGCGCAGCGCAACCTCTACGTGCAGGTGGCGCGGCAGACTGCGATCAACCTGACCACGATCAACTACAGCGAGGTCGATGCCGACATCAAGCGGGTCCTGGACTCGGCGACCGGCGACTTCCATGAAGAGTTCCAGAATCGGTCGCAACCGTTCGTCGAGGTCGTCAAGAAGGTCCAATCGAAAACCGAAGGCACTATCGCCGAGGCGGGGCTGCTTTCCTACGCCAAAGACCAAGCACAGGTGCTCGTCGCGATATCGGTCAAGACGTCCATGGCCGGGGCGCCGCCCGACCAAGAGCCGCGCAGGTGGCGGATGCGTCTTACGGTCGACAAGAACGGCGACGGCGCCAAGGTGTCGAAAGTCGAGTTCGTGCCGTGAGCAGTCGAACCGCCCTCAGCGTGGAGGAGGACACCGAGATGTCTGGTGACAATGAGCCGGTCGCCGACGAGTCGTCTGACGACGATCTCGCCGACCGCGACGACCTGGCCGACGAGGCGGAAGCCGCGGATGAGGCAGACTCGCTCGACGCCGACGAAGAATCCGCAGATATCGAGGAAACAGACGCCGACGACGAACCGGCGGACGCACCGGCCAAGCAGGGCGCGCGACGCTCCAGGGGCAGGTTACTGGTCGCGGCACTTCCCTCGCTGGCGTTGATCCTGGCTCTCGGAGTCGGTTATCTGAAATGGCTCGACGGCACGGCCCGGGAATCTCGCGCGGCCGCCGAGCAGTCGATTCGAGCCGCCAGCGACAGCACCATCGCGATCCTGTCGTATAAGCCCGAAACTGTCGACCAGGAGTTGAAGGCCGCCGCTGACCGGCTCGCAGAGCCGTTCCGTCAGCAGTACACGCAGCTGGTCAATGATGTCGTCGCGCCGGGCGCGAAGCAGCAACACATTTCGGCAGTGGCCACTGTGCCTGCTGCTGCTTCGGTGTGGGCCACCGGAAAGCAGGCTGTGGTGCTGGTTTTCGTCGACCAGACCACCACCATCGGCACCGACGCGCCCACCCAGAGCACGTCGAGTGTGCGCGTCAGTCTCGACAAGGTCGACGGTCGCTGGCTCATCTCGCAGTTCGACCCGGTGTAAGGAAGTCACGCAGATATGAAAAGTGTGTCGAAGAGTTTCCGGCGGCTGTCCGCCATCGCGCTGACTGTCGGGTGGTGTGCGGCGACGGCGATCGCAGGGTCGACGGGTATCACGAAGGCGGCCGGCTTCGAGAACCTGTTGGTGCCTTCGCCATCGATGGGCCGCGACATTCCGGTGGCGTTTTTGGCCGGCGGCCCGCATGCGGCATACCTGCTGGACGGATTCAATGCGGCGCCGAATGTGAGCAACTGGGCGACGGCGGGTAACGGGTTCAACACCCTTGCCGGTAAAGGCATTTCGGTGGTGGCGCCGGCCGGCGGCGCCTACAGCATGTACACCAACTGGGAGCAGGACGGCAGCAAGCAGTGGGACACATTCCTGTCCACGGAGTTGCCGGACTGGCTGGCCGCCAACAAGGGCCTGGCACCGGGTGGGCACGGCGTGGTCGGGGTATCCCAAGGCGGATACGCCGCGGCGGCGCTGGCCACCTTCCATCCCGACCGGTTCCGCTACGCCGGATCGCTGTCGGGATATCTTGCCCCCGAGCGGACTGCGGTGGACGGGGCGGTCAGGAATTGCCTTCTACAGGGCGGCGCTGACAGCGGCGCCATGTGGGGTGCGCCTCAGTTGGGTCGCTGGAAATGGCACTCGCCGAACCAGAACGTTCAACAGTTGGTAGACAACAACACTCGGCTGTGGGTCTATAGCCCGGGCAGCGGAGCCCCGACCGACCAGGGCGCAATGGCCGGTAACGCCGATATCGCCCAAGGCACCAACGCGACGTTCTACTCGCACTTCCGCGATGTCGGGGGCACCAACGGCCATTTCGACCTCGGTCGCGGCGGCGGCAACGACTGGCCGACGTGGAGCCGTCAGCTCAGTGCAATGTCCGGCGATCTCGCCGCGAACATCCGCTAGGGATTCGAAGGAGATGAGACGCCATGACTGACAAGCACATTCGCCAACTTGCACAGATCATCTCGATACCGTTGTCCGTCGGACTCCTCGCGCCGGTCGTCGTCGCGTCGGCCGCTCCCGGGGTTCCCGGTAATAACGACCGGCTCAACAACGGCATCGTGACCAACGTCGACACGATCAAGTTCCAGGCCGGCTGCACCACCAAGCTGAAGAAAAGCCCGCAGCTGGAGGCCGCCGCGCAGCGCCACACCGTCGATGTACTCAACAACCGAAGCCTCGACGCTGACATCGGCTCCGACGGGTCGTCGGTGGCCGGCCGGGCCCGCGACGCCGGATACCGTGGCACGGTGGCCGAAACGGTGGCGATCAACAATTCACTGGCGATCAATGACCTTGATGTGATGGGCAATTGGTATTACCGCCCCGATTACATGGCGATCATGTCGGACTGCGCCAACACACAGATCGGGGTGTGGTCGGAGAACAGCATCGATCGCAGTGTGCTGGTCGCCGTCTACGGGCAGCCGGACCAATGAGGCCGGGGATATGGCTGGGCGGCCTGATCGTCGCCGCGTCGTTGACCGGCGTTCTGCCGGCACCACAAGCGCACGCTGTTCCGGCGCCCGATATCGAGTTCATCTACGACACCACCGTGCGCAAGCAATACAGCTTCGCGAACACGGCCGATGCGATCAGCTACGCCCATGGCATTTGCGACAAGATCACCGGCGGGGCCAGCTACGGCCAAGTCATCGGTGATGTGAAAAACGACGTTCTGCCGAACGACGAGTACTCGGCGAACTACTTGATCTCCAACGCCGTGAACATCTATTGCCCGGCACAGCTGTGGCAGCTGCGCAATTCAGCGGGCAGGTATGTGCCGCCCCCGCAGTAAGTGACTAGTTGTTGTCGGCGTTGCCGAGGTCCGGTGCGTAGGACGGCGGAGGGTAGTTGCCTCGCAGCAGCCACGCGAATGATGCAATGCCGTATTCCAGCTCGTCGCTCGCGTCGTAATCGGGGTTGGGATTCATCTGACTAACCCTTCTTCGCAGATCCTCGCCTAGATACGGCAGCTGTCTGAGCCTATCGCGATACGGCTCGCGCGACCCGTGGAAACCGGCCCCGTTTGAAAGGTTCGGGCAAGACTCGTCACGAATCAACGTTCGGGTGAAGCGCTCAGCCCAGACAACACCGTTGTGGCATCCGCTGTCGTGCCCCGGTTGTACGGCGACTTGGACAGAGCCGTTCCCATCGCACCGGTATTCGAGACGGCGGTATAGGTCAATCCGGTCTCGATGGCGGCTGCCAGCCGGTCGACTCAAGGCTGCCTCGGACAGCAGCATCTCCGCGTTAAGTTTTTTGATGAATAAGGACGAATATCTACCAAACCTGTTGTAGCACCATTGCTCTTAACCGCGGGCAGCGTCCGTCGGCGTCGGAGCAGGCTCGTTGACGCAGGGCCTTTCAAAGCCCTCTGCGCTCTACGCTGTCAACTCCGGGCGTCGTAGGTTGCGTGCTGCGACGTCCCTCCTGCCCGAGCCGCTGAACTGCACGACCGTGCGGTTCTAGGATTCGCCACGAAGATGAGAAAAACCCGTCCGCCATCTTGATGAGAATTCTGCAGAGGCGCTGGTAGGGGAGTCGGGATTCGCCAAGTGGAATGTGAACCTACACACAATGTAGGTTCTCATCCAACATGGCGGAATTCTCACAGTAATGGCGGAGGAGTGGCGGATCCGCGATCGAGATGAGAATCTACTTAGCCGGGCTAGCTAGTCGACTGATCGAGCGCGGCCCACGGCTTGAGTCGATCGACGATCCGACAATCATCATCCGCGCGCTCCTGACATCTGAGGCTTGCGGAAGTTCGTCTCAAAACACCTGTATCCAGTAACCGGGGCGGCTCCGTCGATGTTGGACTATGCGCGTGCCGGTTGTGACATCCTGTGCGGGTGTCCCCGGGGGACCCGCCTTCGGGTGTTGTGACGTTCCTGTTCACCGACGTTGAGGGTTCGACCCGTCGGTGGGAAGCCGACGCCGAGGGCATGCGGAATGCCTTAGCCGCCCACGACGAGGTGCTACGTCGGGCGATCGAGGGGCACGGCGGCTGGTTGTTCAAGCACACCGGTGACGGCGTGTGCGCCGCGTTCGCGTCACCCAGGTCTGCGGTTGATGCCGCGGTGGCTGCGCAGCGGGCGCTGGAGTTGCCGGTGCGGATGGGGATTTCGACCGGCGAAGCCGAATTGCGGGGGGCGGACTATTTCGGCGTGGCGCTGAATCGTGCTGCGCGGGTAATGGCCGCGGGGCACGGTGGTCAGATCGTGTTGGCCGACTCGACCGCGAGCCTGCTCAGCGGGGTTGATCTCGTCGATCTGGGGCCGCGGCGATTGCGGGATCTCCCGGCCCCGATTCAGGTGTTCCAGGTCCGAGCAGACGGCCTGCGCACGGATTTTCCGCCGTTGCAGGCACTGGATGTCGGTCAAGGGAATCTGCGGCCTGCGCCCACGAGCTTCATCGCGCGCGAGTCTGAGACCGGCGAGGTGCAAGCCGCCATAAAGGCTCATCGGCTGGTCACGTTGACCGGGGTGGGCGGGGTCGGCAAGACCCGGCTGGCGTTGGAAGTGGCAGGGCGGCTGGTCGACGAATTCCCGGACGGCGTCTGGTTTTTCGAGCTAGCCGCGGTCAGCGATCCCGCTGTGGTGCCCGACGCTGTCGCTGCGGTGCTGGGCATCACCCAACAACCCGGCCGCAGCGTGGCCCAGAGCGTGGCCGCCGCCCTGGATGGCAGGGTGCGGCTGCTGGTATTTGACAACTGCGAACACGTGCTGGACGCCGCCGCCGATCTGATCGACGCCATCTTGGCGGCCTCGGCCACGACCACGATTGTGGCCACCAGCCGCGAAGGACTCGGCATCGCCGACGAGCGGCAGTGGCCGGTGCCCTCGCTGGACGTCGGCGCAGGTGTCGACTCGGCCGCGGTGGCCCTGTTCGTCGAACGGGCCCAGCACGTGTCGCCGCGCTTCGCGGTGGGCAATGATGGCGAGGCAGCCGCGGTGGTGGAGATCTGCCGTCGGCTGGACGGGATCCCGCTAGCCATCGAGCTGGCCGCCTCGCGGATGGCATCGATGACCGCCAGCGAGGTGCGCGATCGGCTCGATCAGCGGTTCCGGCTGCTGGTCGGGTCGCGGCGCGCTCTGGAACGCCACCACACCCTGCGCCACGCCGTCGCGTGGTCCTACGAACTGCTCGACGACATGGAAAGGGCGCTGCTGGAACGGTGTTCGGTGTTTACCGGGGGATTTGACCTACACAGCGCCTGCGCCATAGCGGGATCCCCAGACGCCCCTGACGACTTCGCCGCCCTGGATTTGCTCGATGCGCTGGTGCGCAAGTCGCTGCTGGTCGCTGACAGGTCGTCCGGGCGGACCCGGTATTCGATGCTGGAGACGATCCGCCAGTTCGCCGAGGAACAATTGGTCGCCCGCGGCGAAGCATCCCAGATTCGGGCCGCCCACTCGCGATACTTCGCTGGACGCGAAGCCGACATCCTGGCCCTATGGGACAGCCCCCGCCAGCGGGAGGCTTACGACTGGTTCACTCTCGAACTGCCCAATCTGCGCACCGCGTTTCGGTGGGCCGCCGACCAGGGTGACCTCGACACTGCCGCCACCATCGCCACCTACGCGCCGTTCCTCGGTGTTCTGCTCGTGAATTATGAGCCGATCGCCTGGGCCGAAGAACTGATCGAGCCCGCCCGGACCGTCGACCATCCCCGACTCGCGTCCCTGTACGTGATGGCAGCACGGTGTTGGATGCCCGGACGAATCCAGGCGGCTGTTAGCTACGCCGACGCCGGCCAGCTGGTGATCGGCAGTGGCCGCCACGAAGAGGTGCCGTTCCGCAGCGAGGTCATGCTTGGCGTTGCGTACGCGGTCATCGGCCAGCCCGAACGCTATGTCGAGTGGTGCCGCACCCAGCTGGCACGCGGTCGCGACACCCACGGAATGACCACTGCATCCCTCGTGTTCGCACTGATGATGGCCGGTTGCGGTGAGGAGGCGCGGGCCGCCGCGAACGGCCTGAGCGACGCCGCGGAGGCTACCCACAACCCGTTTATGCTCGCGTACATGCATCACGTTAAAAGCGGGGCTTTCCGCGATGCTGATCCCGCCGGTGCGCTGGAAGCGGCGAGCCGGGGCCTGGTGATCGCCCGAGACAGCGGCAACCGCTATATCGAGACACTCCTTGCCAGTAATGTGTCCCACCTCGAGGCCGAGCATGGCGACCCGCTGGCCGCCCTCGATTACGTCACGCTGGCGATCCGCAACTACCACGACGGGGGCAACACCACCGGGATGCGCACCGCGCTGGCCCTCCTCATCACCTTCTTCGACCGGCTCGGACGCTATGAACCGGCGGCCATCATCGCCGGGTTCGCCCTCAGCCCCCTCACGAGCACGGCCCTGCCCGAGTTCAATACCGCAGTCGCGCACCTCCGCGAGGTCCTGGGTGAGGCGACTTACGAATCGCTCGCCCGCACGGGTGAGGTGATGACCACCGCCCCCATGGTGACCTACGCCTACGACCAAATCGACCAGGCCCGAGCGGCACTAGCCAACGTCTCGGAATAGACCACATTCGAGACGTCCCAGACCGACACCCACCGCATAGGATCTGCCAGGTCGTTGCGTCTGAAAAGTTCGTCTCAGAAGAAGCCGTCGCAATATCGCGACACAGCGCTCATGCGACATACGTTTCGGAATGAGTGCACCGAAGCGAACTTTGGAGCCCGCATCCGATACTCCGACAACGTGTCCGGTCTGCTTCCCACTTCAACCGTCGTGTTGCCTAACTTCGTGCACAGACCCGTACATCACGTTGGCATCAGCATGCCCAGGGACGCAACGGACCGGCCCCTTCCGGTATCGCGGTCGTCGTCGCGAGACAAATGCCTGAACAACCGTGTAGTTCTCGGATCCGCCACGCAGATGAGAAAAACGCCGTCCGCTATCTCGATGAGAATTCTGCAAACGCCCTGGTAGATACATCGCCATCCGCCAAGTGGATTGGGAACCTACAACATTGGTCTTAGCCTTCTCAGCGCCGCGTGTGTAGGTTCCGATTTGAGTGGCGGAATCCGATCCTCGTGACGTGTAAATGGCGGATCCGCCACAAAGATCGGAAACTGGTGAGCGATGCTAGGTATTCAGGGCCCTGGCGATTGTTGATTTTTCCCACGAAGGGGCGGCTGGAGTGACACGCCTCTGATCTAGAGGCTAAGCCTCGGGATCGGCCTCGGAATCCAACGCAGGACGCTTCTGATCGGGGATGCCGCGCACGCGACGACCGCCCACACGGGCATGGGGGGCGGCATGGCGCTCGAGGACGCGGTGGTCCTGGCCCAGTGCATCGGGGCGGCATCCGCATTGCCCGAGGCACTCGAGTTGTTCATGACCCGCCGTTGGTCCCGCGTCAAGACCGTCGTCGAGACCAGCGTGCAACTGTCCCGGCTCGAGCAAGCAGGTGCCCCGCGGTCAGAGAACACGGCGTTACTCAGCTCCGCCTACCGCGCAATAGCGCAGCCCTACTAAGCGCGCCGTCCATGCGCACGCCACCAATAATCGCCCGCCAGCGGCGGAGAAGCCACCAAGCAGGCGGTTGACCGACGCCGACCTCGAACTCGACACCAACACCCACCAAGCGTGAAACACCGGCGACCCGGTCGACCTGTCACCCGACGGAATTCGCACACCGGTATGACGTCACGAGCAACCCGGGCACGGTCTTGTCCACGACGATCAACATGAAGAACGTTTGGCCCCAATCGCTTGGATGACGACGTCAACGCCGTCGACGCCGACGTCCGCTAACTGTGCCGCCCTGTCGGCACCGTCGATACCGCGCTGCTGGACACGCTGCCCAGGATGTATTCGTGCTCGGTACACCGGGCGAGCTGCCGTCGCCGCTCACCCCGGGGCTTTGCACCTCGTCCCGTGGCACCTACGTTCACCTGGTCGCCGTTGCTTGCTCGTATGGACTCAAGCGACTGTGCGGTGAGGCGCCTCGTCGTTATATTCATGTGTGGTCTTCCCACCAGCTCACGGCGCTCCCATTGCTATGACGCGCGTGCGGTCGGTGCTGGCGTCGTCGAGGACGATGGCCCGAACGGTCGCCGGACTGTACCTGGCGGGCGCGGTTCTGGCCTTGGCGCTTAGCTCCCAGACGCCGCCTGATCGCGGCACCATCGCCATGCTAGGCAGCGCCGTCGCCGCGATCGGTATCGCGATCGGCTTGTTGCTGTGGGGAGACCGACTCCGGTTGGTGCACTACCAGCTACTCGTGGCCGCCGGCACGATCCTGGTAACCGTCGGGATCTACGAAACGAGCAGTCCGGTGATGGCGATGTCGCTGGCAAGCCTGTACGTCACGGTGGCGTGCGCCGCCTTTTTCCTCACCTGGCCGCCGACCGCTGTCCAAATAGGGTTCTCGGTCGGCTGCGCGATGACAGTGCTGACGTTGCATCCCGGGTTGCCGTGGTGGTCGGGGCTGATCGTGTCGGGCACCACCGTGACGGTCGGAATCGGGGTGGGAGTATTGGCCCGGTTGGCCAGCGACGCCGACGTCGACGTCCTGACCGGGGCGCTGAACCGGCGAGGTTTCGAGCGTGCGCTCACCCTGGAGATCAACCGGGCGGAGCGCACCGGGCCGGCGCCGGCCCTCATCGCGGTGGCCGTGGACCGCTTTGGCGCGATGAACGACCACTTCGGCTACCGGGCCGCCGACAAGTTTCTGCGTCACCTCGTCGAGTCGTGGCTGAAATTGCTTGCACCGGGACAGGTTCTGGCGCGCTACGGCGGCGACGAGTTCGTGGTGCTACTCCCGGAAGGCACCGAGCAGAGCGCGATCACGTTGGCCGAGGATTTGAAGGC
>Ga0302325_10017564_pt1 | contig 15115 bp, 13 predicted proteins | sample Palsa_T0_2_FD_201948 | JGI IMG/M metagenome (GOLD analysis project Ga0302325, IMG submission 201948) | Peat permafrost microbial communities from Stordalen Mire near Abisko, Sweden - Palsa_T0_2 | ecosystem: Environmental > Terrestrial > Soil > Palsa > Peat permafrost | place: Sweden: Abisko... | reverse complement strand
GGCGCTTATTGATTTCTTTACCGCCGGAAGGCATTTGACGTCGGTGCAGGCCTGGTATCGGACCGCGGCGTCGAGCGTGGTCATCCCTTTCGCGGAGGGTTTCAGCGTGGCGTCAATGAGGAAGACCGCCTTGGCCGTGTACGTCTCGGTATCGAGCTGGAAGTTGGGATCGAGTTTACGAACCGGCTTCGGGCGGTAGACCACAAACGACTCCAGCGCGGGATTCTCAACCAGGCGTATGGTGGTGATGATCGGCCCCCCGGGCGGAGTGGTGGGCGAATACAGATGCCACTCCGGCTGTATTGTGGCCGTTAATTCGAGCCAGACATGACCACCCGGCTTAATGTTGGTCGTGTTGTTGACTGCGCCCAGCACCCATTGCACGGGATCGTCCTTGGCCTCGAGCGGCCGCCCCGCAAAGAGCAGACAAACAAAAATGCCGACAACCGCCGTGGCGCGGGCACTCGTGCCTGCCGCACCGAGACTCGTCTCGGCGCTCCGTCCTGCCTGCTGTTTCATATGCCCTGCATCACCCTGCACGCCCGGATGCCCAATCTGTCAACTCCGTTGCAATTAAATCGCTGATCTTATTCGCCGCGAAGCCGGAAGCAATTCTTATCGCATTCTTAATGGCGTTGGGATTGGAGCGCCCGTGGCAAATGATGCAGACGCCTTTCAGGCCAAGCAGAGGGGCGCCGCCGTACTCGGAGTAATCGACGCGTTTCTTGAAATCCGCGAAAGCATCGCGCGCGAGGAAAGCACCCAGCTTGCTGCGGCTGGTCTGCGACAGGTGCTCGCGGAGCATTTTGCCGACGACGTCCACCAGGCCCTCGCTGGTTTTCAGGGCAACATTGCCCACAAAGCCGTCGCAAACCACCACGTCCACTTTGCCCGTATAGATGTCCCGGCCTTCCACGTTGCCGACGAAATTAATGTGCTTGAGTGTCTTGAGCACGGCCATGGCATCGTGCGTGAGGGCATTGCCCTTATGGTCTTCCTCGCCGATCGAGAGCAGGCCGACCTTGGGGTTCTTTCTATCGAAGATGACGCGCGAGTAGGCGTCGCCCATAACGGCAAACTGGGCCAGCATATTGGCGGAGCAATCCACGTTCGCTCCCACATCGATCATCACAGCGGAATTGCCGCTGAGGGTGGGAAATGCACCGGCAAGAGCGGGGCGGTCGACGCCATGCGCCAGGCCCAGCACCATTTTCGCGGTGGCCATAACGGCCCCGGTATTGCCCGCCGAAACCATGCCCTGGGCTACGCCATCGCGAACCAGGCGAGCGGCGACCCGAATCGAGCTGTCCTTCTTGGCGCGGACCGCTTTGCCGGCGCTATCTTCCATCTTGATCACTTCGCTGGCGTGGCGAACCTCGATGGGCAGCTGGCGCCATCTGCCATGCCGGTCGAGCTCTTCGACCACCGCGTCTTCTTTTCCAACCAGGATCACCCTGACGTCCAGCGACGTGACAGCCTGGAGCGCGCCCTCGACTTCCGGTCTGGGAAAGTCGTCGGCGCCCATCGCGTCAACCGCAATTGTCAGCATGGAGTTTCGAGTCGAAATCTTACCTGGCTAAGTACACAGGCTAAGGATACAGGAATGCCCCGCCTTGCGCCACGGCCCGCCGCTGTTCGGTGCCGCGCCCAATTCGCGGAAGTGCAGATTGCGGAGGTCTGCGTCCGCTCCCTGGCGCCTCGCGAACTACGGTCGCGGTTCAGTGCAAGCCTCTGACAGTACTGAACCGCGCGCGTCAGCAAGCGGACACACGTTGCTACTAGGCCTCAATTACCTCAATCACTTCGCGGCCTTTGTACTTGCCACAGTGAGGGCAGGCACGGTGGGCGCGTATTTTCTGATGGCAGTTTGGGCACTCGGCCATTTGAGGCACAACCAGCGCGTCGTGCGCCCGCCGGGTCGAGGTGCGGCGCTTTGAGTGCCGCCGTTTCGGATTTGGCATGGTTCTCTTTCTTTCCTTGTCTCAGGCTACAGCAGTTGCTATCGGCCGTCAGCTTTGCGGGCCGAGGCCCACGCGAATCGTTCTTAACTGTCCCCAGCGGTCGTCAATTGCCAGGGTTTGGCAGTCGCAGACCGTCTGATTCCGGTTCTGGCCGCATTGCGGGCAGATGCCCTTGCAATCCTCGCGGCAGGTGAGCCGCATGGGGAGTGCCAGGAGAACTACCTCGCGAAGAATATTGTTCAAGTCGAGCCGGTCACCCTCATAGTAGTCAATTTCCGACTCCGCCTCTTCAATTTCGTCCTCGCCGCCTTTCACAAAGTGGCCGGCCGGCTGATACAACAAGTCAAAATCCTTTTCCACCTCACAACGCGCCGGCTCGAGGCATCGATCGCAGGCCGCCTCCATCGCGAGGGAAAGCGAGCCACGCACGCGTATCTCGCCCAACGTGTGGTTGATCAACTCGGCCGCGCCTTGAGCGCGTAGTTTCGACGTCGGGCGAAACTGCTCATCGAGCTCGATCTCGCCGGCCGGTACCTCAACGTCGAACGGGACGGCGCGTAACTCAAGTTCCTGGAGAGTAATGAACAAAGGCACCCCTCCGCAGGAGGCGACGAAGAGCCACCCTACAAAGCCGCCATTCCGGGACAAAGACAAATTATACCAAGGCCCCGCGCGGCGTTCGAGCCAAGGAGAGTGGATAGGCCTCACTGACGTCAAGCCCGAAGGGCGAAAGAAAAAAGCCGAGTGGCACAGCCTTCGGGCATAGGGAGACACTCCGTTCCGCCCGTTCCTCCGGAGGCGTAAGGGAGCGTTTTCTTGACCCCAGACCCCCCTGCAGAGTCGCACCCTGCTCCATCCGGACCTCCGGGAGGACGCCGCTGACCGCTGACAGTATCCGTGCTTTCCCCGTTTGATCTCCCAGGATTTCCCGATATGTCGGAACGGTCTCACGCTGCCGATTTAAAGCCCCGAAAGCACGTGTAGTAGGGCGCTCCCGAGCCGAGATGACTTGGGAAGACGAGCGGCAAGACAGGGCGGAAGGCGGCAGGCAGAAGCCACGATCACCAAACGGTCCAGATTTATATTTCTATTATTTGCAGACTTTTACGAGGATTTTTGGTGGCCATAGGAACGCTCCGCCATGGTCTGTTCGTGTGCGGGAGGCGACTCAATGATCATCATTATTGGCTGGTAGTTGGTTAGCTGTGAAGAGCGCACGGGCCCGTTGGGGTTGCGAAGCCTTCTCCGGCTCTTTTTTACGAATCAGCCGGGAGGGTAACTACCTGAGAATCATCGTTCTCGGGTAACCGCTCACTCCCTGCGTGTCTCGTCTTACACGGTCCGCAGCCCCGCGCGGCCCCGTGCGTATAGTCCCACAAGTTCTCTTGGAATTTAGGGAGTTGTCCGGCGCGATCCGGGCGAATCTTTCTTGCGCTGAAGGAAAGTGTTCCGTATTACACTCCGTTCTGTTAGCATGAGTCTTCAAAGAGTCGATCCTCAAGGATTCGCCTGACTCTATCACGCTGGCCCGGGTTGCGACGCGCATGTTGCCTGCCCTGGCTCTCTCTAGTAATTTGCGGCTTGGCGGTGCATTCGGAGGCAGCCAGCCCAACTCAGAGTTCTTCAAGTCATTCGGCCCAGGCTGAGATCGACCAGAAGCTCGAGCAAGCGCGACAGGCTGGACTCAGCAATAACCTGCGGCATGCCGAAGAATTGTTCTCTGAAGCGGAGAGACAATCCCAGGACGCACACTATGAATTCGGCCGCGCGATGGCCTTGGTTGGCTTGGGCAACTGCGAGCTGGCGCGTTTTGCATTCCGGCCCGCGCTGGCCAGGTATCTCGAAGCGCGGGCACTGGCCGAACCCCTAGGGAGTGCGCTAGTCAGAGGCAAGGTCGCGTTCAACATCGCCGCCATCTATACGGCGCTCAACAGCACGGCCGAGGCGTCGGCGGAGTTGAGCGAAAGCATTCGCCTCCTTAGCCTAGCCAAGGAACTGCAAGCCAAACAATTGCTGCTGCGCGCGTTGTTGTTGCAGGCGCGCCTGAGTTTCGACCTACCGTTGGAACCGGGCCGGACGCAAAGGCAGCAGGACGACAAGGGCTGGCGCGCCGCGATCGAGGAAGCAATTTCCAAAGCGCGCGAGTCGAAGGATCCCAAACGCGCAGAAGCCGCGATCCGCGCCGCCAAACCAGAGATCAGCTCAACGGACCTGGGCGCGGCCACCGAGTCCATTTCGCGCGAGTTCAACAATAACGAAGCGTTGGCTTGGTACTCCCGGGGCTACTATTGCCTGCACCGCGGCCTGTATGAGGAGGCGAACCAGAGCCTCGAAACCGCACTCCAACTCGAGCCGGCGGCCGGCCAGCCACCCATGCAAGTTACGCGTGCGGCCGTGAAGCTGCAGCTCAATCACCCTGCGGAGGCGCTCAAAATACTGGATGCGGCCTTGGCGACGCATTCGCCAGGCATGGCCAGCCTTGTCTGGCACGAGGTGCTCGACTGGAAGGGACGAATGCTGCTCGCCCTGGGGCGCAGCGACGAAGCGCTGGCGACCTTCGAGCAGGCGACCAGGTATGCCGATCAATGGCGAGCCGCGGCCCTGCCGGGCGATGTGTCGTCCACCGGCACACTCTCCTATTTCATTCTGCAGAGAGTCTACACGGACCACTACCAGCTTGCGGCTCGATTAGCGCTGAAGCGCAACAATGCCGCTCTGGCCCGTGAGGCGCTGGAAGTTGTGGTGCGTCGGCGGGCGGCGAATCTGAGGGAGGAAGCTGCACGCTCCCTCAATAGCGAGCGGCGGCTGCCGGAGGAGTATTACCAACTGCTGGCCCGCTTGAAGGTGGCCCAGGCACAAGCCTTGGCCCAGCCCGGAGCACCCGCGGAGTCATCCGCTGCGAACATCCGGGAGCAACTGGCTGAAATTGAGGATAAGGTTGGACTCCCGGTCTCTGAATTCTCAAAAGACGGTGAGAAAAATCCTCACCAGAAATCACTTAGTAATATCCAGCAGTGTCTAGGAGCTGAGGATGTTCTCCTCAGTTTCGCTTTGGGGGAGGAAGGCAGTGCGGTCAGCTTCCTCTGGACAACAACAAAGGATTCCGTGAAGCTCTATGCTCTGGCGAACCGGCGCCGTGTCGAACGAGCGGGGAAAGATTTTCGCGAAGCGGTCCAATCCAAGACGCGCGTTGCGGAGACGGGCCGCGCTCTGAGCGTCGAGCTGTTTGGCGCCCTTCCCGAAACGGTAATGGCGAAGCGTCACTGGTTAGTGGCGCCCGACGGAGACCTGCTGAATTCAATTCCCTGGACGGCGCTGCCGGAATCGGCTTCCGATCCGGAACCGGTGATCCAGAAGCATGACATCCGGCTGCTGCCTAGCGAGCTGTGGCTTGCCGGGCGCAGCCAGCGCCCTCGCGGCGACGGATTTCTCGCCGTGGGGGATCCGATCTACAACCGGGCCGACCAGCGGCTGAAGGCGAATGTAGCGGCGCTAAAACCAGCGGAACCCAAGCCGGCGCATCCGCAGACGGCGCGAGCGGCTCTCCCCCTGGCGCGGCTGGCCGGCAGCCGCAATGAGGTAAAGGTCTCCTCCTCGGCGTGGAACTCTAAATCCACGGAAGTCTTGACGGGAGCCCAAGCCACGTCCGAAGCAATCCAGAAGGCCATCGAGAGCGAACAACCTACGCTGATTCATTTCGCCGTGCACATCCTGAGCCCCGAGAATCATCCCGAGCGAGCCGCCCTTGCGCTCAGCCTGGGTTCCAACGGCCTGCCCGAGCTGTTGACCCCGGAAGCGGTCTCGGTGCTGCGTGTTCCCGGCAGCATTGTGGTGCTCAGCGGCTGCGCCTCCGAGAAGGGCAAGGTCTTTCCGGGCGCCGGCCTGGTGGGGCTCAGCCGGGCCTGGCTGCGGGCCGGGGCATCCGCGGTCATCGTGAGTGCGTGGCCCACGCCAGACGATTCCGGCCTGTTTTTTAAAGTTTTCTATCAACAGCTCGCCAATCAAAAGACGAAATCGACGCCGTTTGTTGAACGTGCGTCAACTGCGCTCGAACAAGCGCAACTACGGATGCGCCGGGATGGCGGGTTCCGTGGGTCGCCCTCGTACTGGGCGGCATACGCGCTGATTTCGAAGGAGTAACTGATGTCCGTTTCACAGGCTGCCAAGATGGCTCTAAGTCCCTCTTCCGTAATGGAGGAGCATCCGGCCGCCGAGCCCGATCGCGCGGCATCGACTCTGGCAACGGTCGATTGGATCGCTCTTGTCCTGCAGATTCGCACCGGCGAAGACGCGGGCATGGAACACCTTTACAAGCTATTTAGCCGGGGGATTCGTTACTATCTGTGCCGGCAACTAGGCGCTCAGGAACTGGAAGACAAGGTACATGACACGTTCCTGATCGTGGTTCACGCCATTCAACGGGGTGATTTGCGCGAGCCGGAACGGCTCATGGGATTCGTCAGAACCATCGTCCGGCGGCAGGTAGCCGCTTATATTGACGAGGCGGTGCACGTCCGGCGTGACCAGACCGATCTCGAAAACGGCCAAGCTGTGGCCGACGTGAAACTGAATCCGGAACAGATCGCCATAGCTCGCCAGCGCGCCGAGCTGATGCGCCTCGTTTTGGCCAGTTTGTCGCTGCGCGATCGTGACATTCTCGAGCGCTTTTATTTGCATGAGCAGACTCAGGAGCAGATCTGTGAGGAAATGTCCCTCTCCGAGACTCAGTTCCGTCTGCTGAAGTCGCGGGCAAAGGCCCGGTTCGGTGAAATAGGCAAGAAAAAGCTGGGGAATAACAGTTTATACCCATTTTTCGTGAGAACTTAAGTCCCAGTACTCCACATCTCATATAGGAATTGTCATCGAAGAGTGACGACCCAAGAAATACCGCATGGCTCCGTTGAGAACCGAAGCGAGGAACTTATGAATAGTCTCTGTTTAGAGCATGTTTCTGAGAAGCTGCTGGAACGGTACCTGGCGCATCAGGGATCAGAAAGCGAAGTGGAGGTCGTCGAAACGCACCTTCTGATCTGTGACTCCTGCCGGAGCCGGCTTGACGAGCTCGAAGACTACCGCTCGGTCGTGCGACAGGGTTTTGCTCTGCTTGCATCGCAACCGCATCAATCCAAGTCGCCCGGCTGGTTTGGCGGCCTCCTGGCTTCGAGTTTGCCAGGATCGTGGCCGCGTTGGCCGCCAAGAAGCTGGTTATTGATATCCGCGGCGGCGACGCTGGCACTGGCCGCTTTTCTAGTCGTTGGCCCCGTGGACGTGTCGCTTATGTCGGAACGCGGCGGCGAAACAGCGGGGGTGGCCGCGCCCCAAGGACGCAATTTGCGGTTGCGCCTCGATTCCTCCGGCTTGCCGGACGGGCAAGTCTCGGTCGAGATTGTGGATAGCAATGGGAACGCAATCGCCGAGCAGCAGGCCCTGGCGCATTCGAACCACGCCACGATTGGGGTCGCGCCTCTGACCAGCGGAGCATATTACGCGCGAATCTACTCGAGCAAGGGAGGCCACCTTGATGCCGATCGGCTTCTGCGGGAGTTCGCGTTTCAAGTGAGGTAGTTCACACAAGCGTGTAAAACTCTCACTCACAAAGCTCTAGGAAAACGCTGCCGCGCCGGGCGTGACAGCACTGAACCGCGCGCGTCAGCAAGCGGACAGACGTCGCAGGCAAGCGTCCGCAACTTGACCCTAGAACGCCTCGCGTACCAATTTTGCAATTCGTTTGGCCAGATCGTTCGTAACGGCCAGGTTTTCGCCGAAGAAACGCACCCGCCCGGTGATCTTGTGGTCTACGAGCACGTGCCCGTCGCGAGCAGTCACCGACGCAGTGACATCCACTTTGGTGGCGCCGAGAACGGTGGTGAGTTCGCGCACGGTTTGGCTGCCTTCCTTGAAGCCCTCCACCTTAGTGTGCAGCGTGACCAAATCCGGGACGGCGTCCGCGGCGCGATCGCCGCTGCGGTAGACCTTCTGGAAAGCGCCGGATTCGCGCACGCGCTGCACCAGGCGCTCGTAGACCGCGAAGCGGAACTCCGCGGGAATCTGAATGTCGCCGGCTTCGATTAGGGCGATTTGAATCGCTGACGCAGAAAGTTTCGGTTTTGCGGCGGTTTGGGCCGACCCAATGCCGGCGGGCATGGCGAGCATCCAAAACGAGGCTAGGAAAACGAAGGCAGCGCGGCTATTCATGGTTGCACCTGTCGTTGGATTAATTTCTCAGGCGCACCCGAGTGCGCACCCGCCTGGACCAGTTGCGCGCGCATCGGTTCGGCCGTGCCGATGGGAAGCGCGAAAATAGCGCCGTGAACCGCTCCGTCGGGATCGTGGAACGAGACCGTGAGGATGTCGACTTTGGTGCGCATCAGGATGGTAAGCGCTTTCCCACTCTCGTAGGGTGCGGCCATCTTTATGACGCGTCCCGCCGTACCGCCGCTCTGCGTGGTCTCCGTGCCGACGAAGATGGCGTCAATGGCAGAGACCGGCACCTTGTTCCCGGCCGTGCCCGCCTTGAACTCGAGGACGCTGTCGTGAACGGTTAGCTTGCCGATGGCGTTCCGTTTGACTGTCTCCAGGCCGATAACATGACGCACGTTTGGATTCGCAGCGGCAGTTGGGCTGGGCGCGCTCGAAGTGGACGTCTGAGCCGGCGCAAACGTCGCCGCGCTCAAGGCCACGATCAGGGTAGTCGTCAGTTTCACTAAGAATCCTTTCCGCCCGGCTCTCGCGTGGTAAGAGAACAAGGCTACCATAAAGCCCCTTGCCCTGACCGGCTTTTGCGGATATTCTCTTGTTTGCCGGCGGCCCTTTTGGGTCCGAATCCCATGAGAGCAACGGAACGCGAAGACCTCGACACACGCGGTTATGTTGTTTTGACGAACTTCCTCGACCAGCACACGCTCGATAGAGTTTCGCGATCGGGCGGAGGAACTGTACGAGCGTGAAGGTGAAACTGCGGGCTCGGAGTTCCGAAAGGAGCCAGGTGCGCGCAGGCTGGCCAACGTGGTTGATAAGGGCGAAATCTTTCAAGGGCTGGTTGCTCAACCCCGAACACCGGGGCTGGTGGAACACTTACTGGGCGGGCACTTCAAGCTGAGCAGCTTTAATGCACGATCGGCAAATCCGCATTCGAGCGATGCGCACGAGTGCAGCCGTGAATCCAATCTCGACCATCGGCGGATTGGGTTTGCGGGCGGCAGACCAGATTTGGGAAAAGCGGCTCGAATTCTCCTGAAGGGCCTGCTCGGTTTCGTCGCAAGACGTGAGGTTTGCAAGCTTTGGTCGCCCTGCGGCACCCCAAACCGCCGCTACTTCAGCGGCGAAAAATCCGTCGGATGCATGTATGTCGAGTCCACTTTTTCCACCAGCTTGTCGGCCTGCTCGGCTTTCATCATCTCTTTAAATCCCGGGTCGGCGAACATCGCGGCCCAGTTCTTTTTCGCTTCCTCCCGGCTGGGATGAGCCAGGATATAGATGAATGTGTTGTTAGAAGCGGGAGCATCCTCGGGTACCCAGTAACCCACAGCGTCCAGACCGTGTTTGGCGAGAAGCTTTGAGGCCGTGTCGCGAAACCGTAACTCGAGCGCCGGCAGTTTGCCCGGCACAGAATGATAAACGCGAAGCTCGAAGACGCGATTGCTATCGGCCCTCACCTGATTCATCTGTGCCAGGCGGGCCGTAATCAGTGATCCAGCGGCAAAGGAAACCAAAGCTAAGACGGAAACACTCCATCCTTTGATTCTCCAGCAGTTAAGTCTCATGGCCAAACCTCTCATGAATGACCGTTGTTGCATGACGCACCTCCATCAACAATACGCATCTCGCGCGGGAATCGGATTGTGTATTTTGACAAGACGATCTACGCTCCGGTAACCCAGAGATCCTCGCCGAAGGACCACTCCAGGTCAATCCACTGCGCAACGTTCACGAAACCAGTGCGCTGGGCAAGCGGCGCGCTATCCGAGGGATCGAACTTGTAGCAGGATTCAGTCCAGATTGACTCGCCTTTTTCGAACATAACCTGGCAATCCGCGCCAGGGATCTTGACTACCTGGCGAGCCTTTGAAACCAGATGCATCTCGATCCTGGCCAGTCCCTCGCACCAACGAGCCTCGTGCTGAAAGTTGCGAACTTGAAAGTCTCCAGCGAGTTCTCGATTGATGCGCGAAAGAATGTTCAGATCGAACGCCGCAGTCACGCCCGCGGCATCGTCATACGCCGCCAACAACCGGCCAGGGGATTTGATAAGATCCGTTCCCAACAGCAATGCGTCCCCCGGGAGCAGGCAGCTTCGAATCCGTTTTAAGAAGGCCTCCGCCTCTTCACGGTGTAGATTTCCTATACTGCTCCCCAGGAACAGGACGAGCAGGGGGCCGGCGTCCCGGCGTTCAGCGAACTCTTCCAAACCCTCCAAGTAGGGCTTGTGGAGGCTCTCTGAATGCACAGCATCAAGCCGCGAAAGGTGCTGGCGGCAGTTCTCCAGTGCGGCGGCCGACACATCGATTGAGCAATACGAGACACACCCTTGCCGGTGCGCAATTGCCTCGAGAATCGGCCTGGTTTTGCGCCCGCTTCCGCTTCCCAGTTCCGCCACCGCGCTCACAGGCCCCAACCGCCATGCGATTTCATTGGCGTGCTGCCGGAGGATGCGTTCTTCGGCGCGTGTCAGCCCATACTCCGGAAGCACGGTGATTACTTCGAACAAGGCGCTTCCGACTTCGTCATAAAGCCATTTGGCGGACAGTTCCTTTTGAACCTTGCTCAAGCCGGCGCGTACGTCCAGCGCAAACTCGGGCGCTGCAGTCTGACTTTCGGTCAGACCTCTGTACAGGTCATCGGCCGCTACTGAGGTTGACACGTTTCAATTCTCCACCAGCCGGAATGTCGTGTAAGCGTATGGATACTGTGCGCGAAACCAGTTCCGAAAGCTTGAGCGCAGGAGTCTCGCATCGGTGACGCAAGATCCTCCTTTCAAAACGTAGTGATCCCCGTCAAAAAAGCCGGCTGAATAACCCGGATATGAGGGATTTGGCGCGAAACCATGAAAGGGTTCGAAGACCGTCGAGGTCCACTCCCAGCCATTTCCTATCAACTGGGAGACGCCAAACGCGCTATCGCCGGCCGGCGTCGCCGTAACGGGAAGGAGATCCGCATAGTGAAAGTCAAAATTCCCATGCTCCCTTCCGGGAAGCCGGCTGCCCCAGGGATAGCTCCTTTCGTCTTCTGCCTGCGTACCGAAGGCCGCACGGTGAAACTGCGCCTCCGTCGGAAGCGCCCTGCCAACCCAGCCCGCGTACGACTCGGCCTGCGCATGACTGGCGTAAACCGGCCAATTCGAAGGCAGTGGAATCTCGGCGTGCAGTCCTCGATAAAACCACTGCCCACCGCGTTCCGTCCAGTAATGCGGCGGCGGCCCTCCCTGCCTTACAAATTCCAAATACTGCGCATTCGTGACTTTGTATTTGCTGATCGCAAACGGCGGCACAGATCGCGTGTGCTGCTCGAACTCGTTGTCCCAACCGAAGCCTTCCGCCCGTCTGCGTCCGAGCGTGGCTTTGCCGGCGGGGATGTCGACCATCTGGAGCGGCGGGGAGTCGGCGAAAGACGCGCTTGGCGGCGATGCAGGCGGCCGGCGCCGCTGGTAATCGAGGTTGTGAATCAAGTACGTGAGGGTCTCGGCGTGCATCAGGCGATGTTCGAGCGCGATCTGAACAGCTTCCTCTGGTGCGTTGCTCCTTTCGCGATCAAGGCTGTGTCGGACCAACCGTACATAGTCGAGGGTCTCCTCCATCGTCGGCCAGTCACCAGGTGCGTCTTGCGGGAGTTGACCGGCAGGCGGGTCGATGCCGAACGCAAAAAGCTTGTCGAGCTCCTCACTCAGCGGATTCAAGCCGAGGGCCGAGCGGCCAATCTGGTTCCAATCGAACGCTTCCAGATGGCCAACATAAAACAGCAGGCGGTGGCGCTCCGGGATCGGCCTGTCATACATCGATTCCGCCGGCAATTGCTCGAACAGGGCATCCGTAATTCTTCGTGCACGTATCACTTCACCAAGAACACTCGATTCCGTGGCTTGAGTTTGCATTCTTAGACGATTCCTTAGATTTGTCGACGCTGCAAGTTTTTGTTGATGCTGTTGAATAATCTCGCCACTTCCCCTCGGTGCGTTCGGCCGGCACGGCTTCAGCGGGTTGTGATCCGTCGCGGCTTAAGACTCTTGCAGCATTGATAATCGGAAAGGCCAACGCAAGCTGGTGAAATCACGAGGCCGTTGTTCTCCGAAACCTCCATCGATCCGTCGCCTTCCCTCCATACCCTCATGGATAGCTTAGGCGATCTTGATCTTAGACAAACCGCGAAGGACAAAAGTCTCATTGGAGATGGCCCGATATTGCCGCCGGTGCAAGCCGCTGTCAGCACTGAACCGCGCGCGTCAGCAAGCGGATAGACGTTGCACCCCAACTTCGCAACTCGGCACTGGCGGGAAACGAAATGCTATTCACTTCGCAGCGCTTGCATAGGATCGATCGCGGCTGGCCGGGCTTTCCCCGTATACAATACTCCTGAAGTCGTCCACGTTGTTTAGGCGACCAGCTTGCCTACGCGCGCCCTCCAAGAGCCTGGATCTACTCTAATACGCTCATGAAAATTCTCACCGGCGGTTGCCGCGTTTTCTCAGCCGAAGACGGGCAGCTTTCCATTCTCGGCAACTGGACGGCCCGGACCGTCATTTGCCAAAACAGCGGCGCCCAGCGCATCACCTTGACGGTAAGCGACTACGCCGCCGGATTATCGCCTGCGGTGGTGAATCCGAGGGCCGAAGAAGTCCTCTACGTCGTCGGCGGCGAAGGAAAATTCCGCATCGAAGGATTCGAGTACCCGCTCAGCTCCGGCGCCGCGATTTTTGTGCCTCCGGGCGCGGTTTACAACGTGGAGAACACCGGCGTCGAGACACTTCGTCTGGTCAGCTCATGCTGCCCCGAGGACCGCCAGCGTCACACGGTCGATGGTCCGCTTCGAGCAGCGTCCGGCAAGCCGCCCCTGTGGATGGTGCATGAAGACCATCGCCAAGAAATTCGCGCCACTCGAGACAGGGTGTTCCGCTACCTGGTCTATACCGACCTCGGCTGTAAGCAGATCACTCAGTTCGCGGGATGGATTACGCCGAGTAAAGCTCCGGTCCACTACCACACCTATGAAGAATGCATCTTCATTCTGGAAGGCAGCGGGGTCGTTCACACCGACGGCGGATCCTGTGAATTCGGGCCTGGCAGCAGCATTTACTTCCCAGTGGGTGTGCGCCATTGCGTGGAAAATCCGGGGACTTCCACCATCAAGCTGCTGGGAGCGTTTTATCCATCAGGCAGTCCGGCCGAAGCGTATGAACCGCGCGAAGCCTCGCATTCGTAAGAGTGGATTGTGACCGCCAGTCCGCGTGGAGGTGTGCCGGCCATTGAAACGAAATCACTGCCCTAAAAGGCTAATGGGAGCGCTGCCGGACTCGACACGGGAGATTGCGGTTGATAGGCTGTTCTGTTAGATTGCCACGCTGTTTTGTGTCTTCGCCGCACGTGTTTCCAGCCATAGCAATCGCGCTCCTTCTCTTGTCCTCGAGCCTTCGTGCGCAGGTTGATAAAGGTCCGCACGTCCCGCCGCCGGCGCGCGTTCTTGTTCCATTGGACGAGTCCCGGCTTGTGACCCTCAACGGAAACACCCACCCGGCCGCTCGGCCGGAGTTCGATCGGGGTGCTGCGCCGCCCGACCTTCCCCTCGAACGGATGCAATTGGTGTTGAGGCGCAGCGAGGCCCAACAGGCTGAGCTCGACGCGCTGCTCGGCGCACAACAGGACCGGCGTTCCGCGAGCTTTCACAAGTGGCTAAAGCCTGAAGAATTCGGCCGGCGCTTCGGCGTGGCGCCAAGCGACCTGCAGGCGATCACCTCCTGGCTCCAATCGAATGGCTTTCAAGTGAACAGCGTGGGTAAGGGCAGATCTGTCATCGAGTTCTCGGGCACGGCTGCACAGGTGGCAAGAGCGTTTCACACCGAGATCCATAAATACATCGTGCGTGGCGAAGCGCATTGGGCGAATTCCGCCGATCCGAGGATTCCCGAAGCCCTGGCGCCGGTCGTAGCCGGCATTGCCACCCTCGACGACTTCAAAGCAAGGTCGATGCTGAAGATGGCCGGCAAAGTCCTTGCCTCCGAATTGCACACAGCCCCCAAGCCGGACACGGACCTTGTCGGTGGCAAATACGCTCTTGGACCATTTGACTTTGAGGTCATCTACAACATGCGGCAACTTAGCATTTACAGCGGTGGCGTCACTATCGCTGTGATCGGGCTAGACATGATTAACTACCTGGATGTCTTCGAGTTCACAAACGCGTTCGGCTTAGCGGCGACGCCGCAGATTGTCGTCAACGGGACCGCACCGGCTTCTTGGGCAAATGACGATGATTTGGAGGGACTGCTTGATACGAGCTGGTCTCTCACGATCGCCAGTGGCGCAACAGTCCTTTACATCGCTTCCCCACCCACCAACATGACTGACGGTTTGACCCTCTCGGAACAATACGCAGTGGATGACGACAACGCGGACGTCATCACGGAGAGTTACGGATATTGCGAGGCCGATCTCACTGCCGCGCATGCTCAACAGCTCGAGGCAACCCGCGAACAGGCAGCGGCGCAGGGGATCACCTGGGTAGCGGCTTCGGGCGATTTGGGTCCTTATTGCGACGACGCGGGTTTCAATGCGGCGACCCTCGGGACGGCGAGCGTAAATGGGCTCGCCTCCTCACCTTACGTGATTGCCGTAGGTGGGACAGAATTCGCCCAGGGAACGAACACCAGCACGTTTTGGAATCAATACAACACCGGCTACAACGCCGAGACCGCGCTTTCCTACATTCCGGAGCTGGCTTGGAATAACAGTTGTTCGCCCGCCCAGTGCGGAACGGCAAATGAGTATGTGGGGGCCTCGGCCGGCGGCCGTAGCGTTCTGTACGCAAAGCCCGCTTGGCAAGCTGGCGTCGCAGGCATCCCGGACGATGGCGCTCGCGATCTGCCTGATGTCTCATTCAACGCATCGCCGGTGACCTACCCCTACCTGCTGTGCTATCGAGGCTCGTGCAGTGGCGACACGAACACA
>Ga0302325_10017563_pt1 | contig 15115 bp, 13 predicted proteins | sample Palsa_T0_2_FD_201948 | JGI IMG/M metagenome (GOLD analysis project Ga0302325, IMG submission 201948) | Peat permafrost microbial communities from Stordalen Mire near Abisko, Sweden - Palsa_T0_2 | ecosystem: Environmental > Terrestrial > Soil > Palsa > Peat permafrost | place: Sweden: Abisko... | reverse complement strand
AGGGCCGGGATGCTAGGAAGCCCCCTACGTAAGCGCCAGAAGGCCCTTTACATTGCGCGCTGCCCGTTCGCCGAAAGACGACGGAGTGCCTCGTCGGCCGACGCTGCGGGACGTCGCAAAGCAGAGGGCTTGCCCTGTCAGTATCATGCGGCCGTCGCGGCCGCCGGGAGCGCTGCAGCTCGTGTGGTAGAGCATCCGCTTTGTCGGACCCTCCGCCTTGGCCGTTCTGTGATTATCCCGTTTGTCGGCGACGGGTGAAAAGGTGACCCCACGTAACCACCGGGCCTTAACCACGAGCCACGCTGAGCTGCAACGCGGTCACCGCCGAAAATAGCAACTGTCATACAAGGAGTTCTCGGACAACCCGGCAAATTTAGGGGAGGAAAATAGACTTTTGCACAGTTACCATCATAATGCAGCGCTAACAGGCCACTGATCAAACTGCGACTCGACGCCAGACCACAACAAACATCAGGCGGTAGTCCAATGAGGCGTTCTCGGCAACTTTCAGGTGAGTATCTTGTGCTCGAATAGCACGAGGACGAGTGCGGCCGGGCAATCTGGCCTATTTTGCCGGGGCTCATGGTGACGTGCTGGAGGGTCTGCCACGTTGGGTCAGCAGCGCGAGGCCGCGTTCTCCCAAGCACCGCGTTGAGCGGGTCAGCGCGTTCCTGGTGCGGGCGCTAATGTCCAGCTCTTTCACCCCCGCAGGCTTCTTCACCGGTATGAGGACGCCGTGACCTGCGCTTTCGTACCCGCTGTCGGCCAGGACAGGCATCTTCTCCACGAATGGGCGGATCACGGCGAGGACGCTTTCCCGGGCCGCGGCGAGGTCCTTGCGCTTCCCCGAGTACCACGGGTCGATTTCCGCGCCCTTGCGGCTCACGGTCTTCTCATGGCACCGGTCCGCGTCCACTATCTTGCCGTCCAGGATCACGTACGGGGTGCCCTCGGCCAGTGCGCACTCCAGTGCCTCGCGCAGCCCGGAGGCCTTCGCGGCGAGCACTGCGATGACTTCGTCGAGGTAACGGTAGGCGGTGGCCTGCGACAGTCCGAATCCGAACGATAGAAGAGCACGCGGAGCCCAATCCCTGCTTGCCGAGTCCGCCGCTTGACCTGAGCAAGCGCACGGATTTCTTTCGGAAGTCACCATGGCAACCGTTTAAGAAATGGATTCTGATGGAACGTTGGCTACGGTCATTGATGAGTTATTCGGCCCGCGGCCTGACTAACGACGAATGGTCGCTGGTTGACCGATTCCATCAGGACATCGGCGCGCTGCTTGCCAGTGCTCCACGGGACGACGACGGGGTGCTCCACGACGTATCCGCGATCAAAAGCAAGCTCGCTGGCCTTGGATTCGGTGCCGTGGATGTGCCCCAAGCACTGGGCGGGCTGGGCGCAAGCAGTACGGCGCAGGCCGCGATCCAGTTCATAGCCGGATACCACGACCTGGACCTTCGAGACGCGGCGCATGTCGGGCACGGTCGGCTAATTCTCGAATACGGTCAGGCCGACGTGGTCGACCGCTGGGCGCCCCGGCTGGTATCCGGTGAACTTGTCGGCATCGCTCTCACCGAGGAGGTGGGCGGAACTAACGTTCGGGCTATAGGAGCACAAGGGCACCGGTGCTCCGACGGAAGCTGGACAGTCACCGGGCGAAAGGTGTACGTCAGCCGGATCGTCGAGTCCGCGGCCTTCGTCGTCTTCATGCGGCGCGCCGATGATGACTCGCTGGCGGCCGTTATCGTCGAGGCGAATGCCTCGGGACTGCACCGCGTCCTCCTTCGCCAGGACGGACTGCGCGGCTGGAGCTGGGGGAACCTGATCCTCGACCATGTGCGCCTCGGCCCAGAGAATGTCCTGGTTCCCTCGCTCGGCGATGGTAGAGACCTGGCCAACAGGCACTTCGATTATTACCGTCCGATGGTCTCCATGACCGCGCTGGGCGGGGCCGCCGCAGCCTTCGACACCACTCTCCGGATCCTCCAGGACCGCATAGCGCAAAGACGTATACAGCGCCCCCTGGACTCAAGCCTGGAAAAAATTGGTACGTGTTTCATACAGCTGCAGAGCGCGATTCTCGCGAGTGTTGCAGCGCTCCATTCGGTCGAGCGGGGACATAGCGATGCCTCAGTCTGGGCCCGCACCACGAAAGCCTATGGTGTAGACATCGCGTACCGGAGCGTTGAGCAACTCCAACTGCTCACGGGGGCCAACAGTTACGAACGCGGAGATCCCCTCAACAAAGTTCTCCATGACCTCCGCGGCTTTATGTACGCCGACGGAATTCACGACGCGCTTCTCCAGTCAGCCGGTCACCAGCTATTGCACAGCATGCCGACACCGCACCCATAAGAAAGGTAGGGCAGGAATGTCCACTCATTACGAACTCCCTGGCCCGCGAAGCGTTGCGCTTGAGGCGCGTCGACAAGCAGCGGTCCCCCGGGGCCTCGCCTCCATGACGCCGATCTACGCCGCGTCCGGCTCAGGCTGGCTGGTGACCGACGTCGACGGTAATGAACTCATCGACTTCGCAGGGGGACTCGGCGTTCTTAACGCAGGCCACACCCCCGGCCCGGTCGTCGAGGCGGTCCGTCGACAGGCCGGGAAACTCCTGCACGGCTGCTCCATGGTAACCATGTACGAGCCGTACGTGGCGCTCGCGGAGAGGCTCCATGAGCTGACACCCGGTGATTTTCCCAAGAAGACGCTGCTCGTCAACTCCGGCGCTGAGGCCGTTGAGAATGCCGTCAAGATCGCCCGCGCCGCGACCGGGCGTCCCGGCGTGGTGGTCTTCGACAACGGGTTCCACGGCAGAACGCTATTCACGCTGGCGATGACCGCCAGGGCCAAGGGGTACAAGGACGGATTCCATCCGCTGCCCGGGGAGGTGCACCGACTGCCCTTTCCCTATCCCTACCGGCACCCGTTGGCCCAAGATGACGAGGATGCCTGCGCCGAGGCATGCCTGACGACAGCCGAGAACCTGCTGCGCCACCAGATCGGGGCCGACACCGTCGCCGCGGTCGTGGTGGAGCCTGTGCAGGGTGAAGGCGGCTTCATAGTAGCGCCGCGCACCTGGCTGCAACGGATCGCTCGGCTCTGCGTCGAACTGGAGATTCCACTCATCGTGGACGAGATCCAGACCGGCTTCGGCCGAACGGGGACGATGTACGCGATCGAGCAGTTCCCGGGTGTCGTTCCGGACATCATCCTCACGTCCAAATCGCTGGCAGCCGGTCTGCCGCTGGCCGCGATCACCGGGAGGGCCACGCTCATGGACGCACCCGGGCCCGGCGGGCTTGGCAGCACATTCGGCGGCAACCCGGTGTCCTGCGCCGCGGCCTTGGCCACCATCGATTTCTTCGAGGAAGAGGGCCTCCTCGGTAAGGCGCAGGTCATGGGGGACATTCTTGGCGACCGACTAGCGCACATGGCGAAACGGCATCCCCTGGTGGGCGAGGCGCGCCGGCTTGGCGCGATGGCCGCACTGGAACTAGTGACAGACCGTAATTCCCGGGAACCCGCCGCCCGGCAGACCAGGCAGGTCCTTGACGAATGCCTGAGCCGGGGGCTGATCATTATCAAGGCCGGGACGTACGACAATGTCCTACGCGTCCTCGCCCCCCTCTCGATGCCGGAGGAATACCTGCACAAAGGGCTAGACATTCTCGATGAGAGCCTGACGCGAGTCGAGGAGCGTGCGGCGGAATGAATGCCGATCGAAGCCAGAACGCGAACCGGCCGGTTGCCCTGATCAATGGCGGCAGCCGGGGTATCGGCTACGCGATAGCAGCGGAGATCCTGGCCCAAGGCGGCCGCGTTTGCCTGACCGGCCGGAAGAAGGAGGGCTTGGACGAGGCACGAGAACGGCTCGATCGTCCCGGTGACGTACTCACCGTCGCCGGCCGTTCGGATGACGAGCAGCATCGCAGGGAAACGGTCGCCTTCGTCATCGAAACCTTCGGGCGACTTGACTACCTCGTCAATAACGCGGGAACGAATCCGGCCGTCGGCGAATTGATGGATGTCGACCTTGGCGCGGTGGAGAAGGTTCTCCAGGTCAATGTGGTCTCGGTCATAGGCTGGGTACAGCAAGCATGGCACCAGTGGATGCGCGAGCATGGCGGAGTCATACTGAACACGGCCTCCGCTAGCGCGCTGCGTAACTCGGTGCGCACCGGCGCATACAACGCCAGCAAATATGCGATTTTCCAGCTGACCAGGCAGCTCGCGCATGAACTCGCGCCCCATGTCCGCGTCAATTCCATCGCGCCTTCTGTCGTTAAGACCGACTTCGCCCGCATCATCTACCAGGACCGCGAATCGGAAGTCTCGGAACAGTTTCCGCTACGGCGGCTGGGCACTCCGGCCGACGTAGCGCAGGCCGCGATGTTCCTGCTCGGCCCCCAGTCCGGCTGGATCACCGGACAGACCCTCGTTCTCGATGGCGGAATAACCGCGAAAGCGGTGTGAGGCGCCTTGGGCAGGGACCGTCGTGAATAAGCGTCTCGTCTCACGCTTCGGCTCGGCGCGCGCTGTTGCCTGGGATTCTCGGCTGACGTGGCTGCCGCTTGGCTGCGTGTACCTCGCCTGGGGCGGCACGTTCCCCGCCTACCGGATCCTGCTCCGCGGCTTGCCGCCGCTGCCGGCGATGGGAGTCCGGTGCCTTCTGTGCAGCGTGGCCCTGTATGCCTGGCTGGTCGCGCGGCACGGCCGGAGGGCACTGGCCACCACCGTCCCGCAGCTAGGCGGCGCGGCGTTCTCCGGTCTCACCGTGCTCGGCGCGATCGCCCTGACCTCGGTACTAGAGATAAGGATCACTGCCGACACCGCAGCGGTGACGATAGGGTCAGTGCCGTTGTGGGTAATCGTCCTGCGTGCCGCGCACGGGGAGCGGCCAGCCAGGCTCGTGTGGCTGGGCGTGATCATCGGCTTCGGCGGCACGATACTGGTAGTCAGCCAAGGGCTGGATTCCTCGCCTCCGCTGTGGCTGGCCTGCATGCTCGCGGCGGCGGCACTGGAGGCGATCGGAACCTTCTACGCCGCCCGCCTCCCCCGGTCTCCTCTTCGGCTATTGAACACCGCTCACCAGCTCATGATCGCAGGCCTGGTATTCGTGGGAGTCTCAGCGGTATCCGGTGAGTGGCGTCAACTTAACCCAGAAGAAATCACGCCTGCCGTGCTGGGGGCGTTCGCCTACCTCACGATCGTGGCAACGTTGCTCGCCTACACGGCCTTTGCCTGGCTGGCGGCGGAACGGCCGCCTTCCCTGGTGGCCACTTACGCCTACGTTAACCCCATCGTAGCGCTCGTTGTCTCCTGGCCACTCCTCGGCGAAACCCTGGAGCCGGTGGCGTTGATAGGTGCTGCCCTGACGATTCTTTCCGTTGCGGCGGTCGTCGGCCTCGAAACGCGCACCGCACCCGGAAAAGAAGCGGCCCCGCCTGCCGTCCGCGCTGCTGCTGACGGCGCAGCCGACCTGCACTCCCCGGGATCGGGCGCTCTACTCGGCGAGGGGATATCGCCGCCAAATTGAAGGGTTGTCATATTGCTCAACAATTTATATATTCAACAGTATCCTGCCTGAACGGAAATTCCATATCTCGCCAACGAGAATGGAGTCCCGGTCCCGGTCCCGGTCCCGGTCCAGGAACCGGAAGTCCGCGGCGCGATCACCCAGATCCATCAGCAGGTTTCGGATCTGCTGCAAGGTCCACGGACCGTCCGGGTTCGCCGTGACACCGAGGACATGCACGTAACGGGAGCCGCCGACCTCACCGCCTGGGCCCGCCTCCTCGGCCTCCACGACCAGGAAGACCTGAAGGACGCCGAGCCGGACACGCTCCGCTTCTGGCTTCGTACCCGGCCGACGGTTGGCTGTTGGCGCCGGAATGGCCAGTCAAATTCCGGCTCTCGACCTCAGGTCAGACGATCCGGGAGCCCCGAACCGGGGTTAGCTGCAGCGCCTTGGCCGCCAGTGGTTGCAAATCGGCGGGCAACAGCGCGATCTGCTGCGGCTCAACGGTGAATGGCAGGAAAGATGCGGTCAGGTTTCCGTCCGCATCAGTCCAGCCTTGATCGTTGAGCAGCTTCAGGTCGGCAGCGGAAAGACCATCCTCGCCGAGGAAAGCCGGAGTATCTTCCCATAGGTTCTTCTTGAAATTTCCGCGCAGAAACCAGCGGGCCTCGGAACCAAAGAACGGAATGAAGCCGGTACGCGTATGGGAAGTGCGGTGATTGTTCATTACTAGCGCGTTCCCCGGCTCGAGTACGGCGGAAACCGCCGTCGACTCCGTCATGTCTTCGAAGGTTGCCAGCCAATCTGCCGCTTCGTCGCCGAGGCAGTCGGTTCCGTTGAGGTTAACATTTACACGGCCCGCGCCGCGCATGTCGATCGGCGCGCAAACCCGGTAGAAGGGCGTGCCGAGCGGCATTCCTTGTTTCGCCATCTGGATATACAGCTCGGGCGGCTTCAGCCGGTAGCTAGCCGGCGGCATGCTCGCTACCATTTTCTGATCTAGGATCTTGGTTACTGAGCTGACGAGGGTCTGCGCGGCTGGATCCTTTCGGATGCCCAGGAGCACCACGTAGTCCGGACGCAGACGATGCCAGGCACTCTCACAGTGAAAGGGAAAATTGTTCTCGAACCCGCCCGCGCCGCGCTGCGCTCTTAGCTCAGGAACCGGGACCACGTTATCGAAAAGTGGTGCGCTGCCCCGACCCTCTTGCCTGAAGTTGAAGATCTCGGCCGTCACGAGCGCGCCGAGCGCCACCGCTACAAATTCACTGACGAACGTTTCCTTATAACTGGGGTCAAGCGCACCGCAGGCAGTCGGCGTCGGCGGCAAGTCAGCATCTAGCGGAAGGTTTTCAAATAGCAGCGCACCGAACCCGGAATCCAGTATATCCGGCACGGCCTGACGCGTGCTTGGCGCAAACGCAGTGCTAGCCGCGCGCTTGGCCGCGTTGATGAATCCTTCGACTTCGGATTGTCGGTAGGGGTTGCATGGGCAGTCGGTCGTCGCTTGAAGGAGCACGTTAGCCTCAGCCGCCGTCAGCCGGATTTTGGCCTCCGACGGCAGACCCGGCACCGCCCGGCGAGTGAACTTGGCCGGCCGTGCCGTTCGGTAGTCGAGCCACTCCGGCGCACCGGTACCCACTATGCACCGCTCTCAGGTGCAGCATCTTTGGCTACTTCCAGGAGCACGACATCGATCGCAGCTACAGCTTGCGCTAGTTCCTGGGTCGAAACCGTGAGCGGCGGCCGGAATCGTATGCCGCGGCGCCCGGTCGGCAGGATCAGTATGCACTGGTCCGACAGCAGCCGGCCTACGACCAGGTCGCGCACGGAGCCGTCGGGCAGATCGAAGGCCGCCATAAGACCGCGACCGCGTGGATTACTCACCAGCGAGGGATGCCGAACGGCGAGTTGAGTCAGCATATCCAGCAATTGCGCGCCCTTACTTGCGGCTGCGCTAATCAGCGAATCTCGTTCGATGATATCGAAAATCCGGGTCGCTCGGACCATGTCCACGAGGTTACCGCCCCACGTTGAGCTGATACGCGAGGAAACACGGAAGACATTTTCTCGGACCAGATCGACCCGACGTCCGGCCATCACCCCGCAGACTTGGGTTTTCTTGCCGAACGCAACGACGTCGGGCTCGATATCGAGTTGCTGATACGCCCAGGCGGTGCCGGTCAGGCCGCAGCCCGTCTGCACCTCGTCCACGATGAAGAGCGCGTCGAATTCGTGGCACAAGCCCTGCATGCCGCGCAAGAACCGCGGGCTAAGATGGATATCGCCGCCTTCGCCAAGGATCGGCTCGACAATAAAGCAGGCGACGTCACCATCACCCGATTCAAACTCGCGCCGTGCTTGCGCGAGTGACTCGTCAGCCGCATCCCGCATCGCCGTTTCTGTCGGCGTGGGGTCGGCTGGTACCGTCGGGAGAGAAATGCGCGGCCAGTCCCATTTTGGATAGAACCGAGTCTTGATGGGATCGGTGTTGGTCAGGGACAAGGTGTATCCGCTGCGACCGTGGAAGGCGTCCGTCATGTGCATCGCGCGCAGCGGCCGACCGCCCGGCGGCGCCGACGCTCGTTGCGCCTTCCAATCGAATGCGATCTTGAGGGCATTCTCAACGGCAAGCGCGCCACCGTCGATAAAGAACAGGTGCGGCAGATATGGGTCGCCCAGCGTTCGGGCAAATGAATCGACAAAGGTTGCATACTCCGGGGTGTAGAGATCACAGTTGCTGACCTTGTGCAGCGCTGCTCGTGCCAGTAGGCGGGTGAACTCGCTGTCCCCGGTCATGCCGGGATGATTCATGCCTAGCGGAAGTGACGCGAAGAAGGTGAAAAGGTCGAGGAACTCGAGGCCCGTCCGCGCTTCCACCAATATGCTGCCGTGACTCTTCTCGAGGTCTACGACAAAATCGTATCCGTCCACTAGGACGTGTTTTCTGAGTATCGGCATGACATCATGGACGGTGATCATGGCGAAGAGATCCCTCTCGTTAAACAGCCAGCGCCGTCGGCCGCTGCTCTTAGGTGCTAAGACTATGAATGGAAAGCCGAGAATAGACTCCATCTGGGCAGCGATTTCAAGGCAATCCTTTTCGGCCTTCGTTGCGTCCGACGCGGTCACTTGAATCGTTCCGTATCTGTCGAGATTTCCCTTCATGGGTCGCAATCGCATACCTGCACGTATGCTGGAGTTCCCGCGCTCCAGCCGGTCGCGGAACGACTCGAACCAATCGTCGCCCAGATCGCCTCGCACGACCTCCGGCTGCGCTACGCCGAGGAAGAAGTTTGTCGCTCCCCGCTTCGGCGGCAAGAAGCCGGCTGGCACCGTCTCCCCCGCGTACAGGTCCACCAAGATCTCGAATAGGTTGACGTCGGTGGCCGCGCGGATAGTCTCCGGCACCATGCCGCCACCGATACGCGGATTGACTTCGATCAGCCGGAAGCCGTCTGTCGTATGGATTACCTCGACGTGGAAGACGCCTAGGCCCAAGCCGAGTGCCTCGCAGACTCGGACGCAATACTCGCCTAGTTCTTTCTCTTCCGACTCGGCGAGTCCGGACGGCATGGTGGAGCCGAGTTCGAGCAGTGGATTATCTTGGCCGATCTTGCGCCGGATTGCCGCCAGCGGCACCGTGGATCGCCCGTCCGACGCCACCTCGACTGAGTAAAGCGGGCCGACGGCACATTGCTCGACGATGAAGTGCTCGCCAATTTCGTCGATGAGCACCCGTTCCATCGTGGTGCGCTCAGTGTCCAATCCCGCGAAGTGGCATCTGATGTCATCAGCATGCTTGGCGATCGTGGTGGCTAGCTTCGCCGTCCCGGTCACCGGTTTGATCACGACTGGATAGCCAAGCAGCTCGGCTGCGGCGAGCGCTTCGTCACAGGTGAGCACCGTCTGGTGACCCACGCTCGGGATTCCCTGCTGATCGAGGATGCCCCGGCATACGGACTTGTCCTTGGCCGCGTTCACCCCGCGCACGGATGGGCCTCGGACCCCGAACTCCGCCGCCAGTTGCCCGGCGGCTGTCACGCAGAGCTGAAAGACGGTCACGACCGCGTCGATGTCGGTGACATCGGAAGCCGCGAGTGCTCGTTTTAGTGCCGCTAGGTCGGCCAGGTCATCGACCTCGATGACCTGGCCGACCAGGCGCAACGCTTCGTCACGAACGTCCGGGGCGAGGAAGAAGTTGTGTTGCGACGACAAGAGGAGGGTCGTCCGATGTCCCTTGGCTCGAGCACTGGCAAGTGCCTGGTTGCCCTGCGGGGTGGTCCCGATGAACAGCAAGTGGGTCATGCGACGTCAGACTGCTTCGGCCAGCCACACGCGCCGCAGATGCCGCCCCATGTCGGTGAACGCGGTTCGCGAGTGCAGGACGCGATGGTTGTTCCAGATCAGGATCGCACCGGTTTCGATGCCCACGGCCACGTGCTGCTCCGCAAAGTAGCTGACGACCCGCTGGCGCATGTCGCGGAGGAAGGGGTCGTCGGTGAGCTTGACGTTGTTGTAGCTGAAGCGCAAGATCGGCTCCCGCCCATCGCGGAGCTCGTAGATCGGGTGCGTCGCGGTGCGTCCAAGCTGCATGTCGAGGACGCCGTCGGCCGAGACAAACTCATAGGGACGCGTGGCCAGCTCCCGCAGTTCCTCTTCGGTCAGCGTCGCCAGGAAGCCCCGGGTGTCGGCCAGCGTGGTCTGACCGCCGCCATCACGGGCCGGCGTGATGCCCCAGAGCGCGAGATACTGCGGCGAGACCCCGGGAAACTCATAGCACTCCGTGTGCGGATATAGCGCTTGCCGGTTGAGCGAGTGATACATGCTCTCGAAGCGCTCCTGCGGGATTACCGACCAGACCTTCTCGCCGTCATACTGCGGCATGAACTCGCCGAAACCGCGAAGGAAGGTCTCGTAGTCGAAATCTTCGGGCACGTCGCGCATATAGACATACCCATGCTGATCAAGGAGTTGCCGGAACTCGACTGCGTTGTAATCGGTATAGCTGAGTTGACTGTTTATCGCCAGTATGCTTTTCATTAACCTAGAAAATCCTCTCGACAGGATATCCATCGACCACCACGGCGGCACCGTGGCCTTGCAGGGTCACCAGCGCCCGGCTGACGGGCTCGCCCCAGCCGAGTATCGGCAGCGGCGCCTCGACATGACGCTCGATCGGGTCGTCGGGACGGGCCTTGCCATTGACCAGGGCACCCAGGAGTCCTATCTCGCAGACCGAGCCGACGATCTCGGCCGCCATGATCGGCGGGTCGGCCCCCAGCACCGGCAGCAGCGAGACGCCGTACTCCTGCATCAGCGCGATCGCGGTGGACACATCCTTGGTGCGAGTGCGTGTGCACTAGCTCCGGCATGCTGCGTTCCGCCAGTGCGTGCGCGGCCTTCCAGTCGAGCACGGCGCCGACGGTCGTGGTGTCGCCGATGACCCCGGGGGCGGCGGTGTCGCGGAATCCGTGCGACGCCATCCAGTCGTCGTTAAAGATCTTCGCGAGATAACCTCGGCCACCGTCGGGCAGCAGCACCACGATCACGTCATCGCGTGCTGCGCTCGCCGCTACCCGGTAGGCCGCCGCCACCGCCATCCCGCTGGAGCCGCCAACTAGCAGGCCTTCTTCCCGGGCGAGACGACGAGTCATCGCGAACGACTCCGCGTCATCGACCCCCGACGATCGCTTATCCCTGCGTCCCGAACGATATCCATGGCGTTGTGGATGTGGCCGGGGTCGGCGCGGAACGCGTCCAGCAGCCCGGCCATGAAGCCCGACAGGCCCCGGACCGGGCGCCAGCGTAGCCAACTGCTCGGCATACCAGGCGAGATTCGACGCGCGCTGCTGCGCGACCGTCAGCTCTTGCCACGCCTCGCGGTCGAACGGCTCGCTCTCACCTTCGCGGATCGTGGGGTACAGGTGCTTGAGCCACTCGTCTGAGGTGGCATGAATGGCCAGCACCCGGAGCGCGGACAGGTCGCGTCCCAGGTAGGAGATGATCACGAATCGCGCCGACTGCGCAGCTCGCCGCGGTCCCGCAGGTCAAGCAGCGCCCCGAGGAGCTCGATGTTGTGCGGGACGTCGGGGAACATGCCCACCACGAGGGTGCGGCTGCCTGCGCCAGTGATCGCTTTCGCCAGGCCGCACTTGGCCTCGATGGAGGTCGCGAGCGGAGCCCGCTCCGCTCCCTCCCGCAGGGTCTCGTCGAACAGGTCGATTGAGGGATGGAATCCAGGAATACGGCTCATTGACGAGGCAACTCCCTTGTACTGGACCGGTCTGAACGGTCACACAGGGCACGGCTTAAGTGATCTTTTGCCCGGTATGGTGCCAAGGCATAGCGATGCCCAAGTGCATGAAAATGGTCAGCAGCTTGCGAACTCCCCTCCGTTGCTGGCCTAATCATGCCTGCTCCAGCAAGTCCATTAACATCCGCAAACTGACCGGTTTGTCCGAAAACCTCGACTCGGCTATTATCTCCGAAGCGCCAGCGTTGCCGCTCATCAACCCTTCGCGCTCAGGCAAGGCAACCACAGGACGGATTTATCATGTAACTAAGCGTTCACTTAGTTACAGTTTGATTGCATCGATCGGAATTTTGTCCGGGGGGACGGTACCGAGCGAAGGAATTTATGGTGCAGCCGCCGCAGGCCACCATCGGGAGCGACCGGTGGCCGTTAGAAGCACCCTGACGGCACGACAGCTTGAAGTTGTGCAGCTGCTGGTGAATGGGTTTAGGGTAAAGCAGATTGCTCGCATTCTGGAGATCGGCCGGGGCACGGTCAACGAGCATTTGTCCTGCGCACGAGAGAAGATCGGCGTAACTACCAGGGAAGAACTCATCGCCTGGGCCGTCTGGAACGGCGTCGCTACGGTGGGGAAGGCGCCGGATCCGGGGATCAGGTGCGAGCCGAGAGCGGTTGAGTTCGCCGCTAACGGCAGCGAGCCCGAGCCACCAACGGAGGTCAGCCAAGAGGTTCGCGCATCGGGCGAATCATCAGGGAAGAGCAGGGGCGGTCGCCCGACGGTGATGACTCCCGACCGCATCTCCAGGGCACAGACGCTGCTAGCAGCGCATAGCGTGGCCGAAGTTGCGGAACGGGTTGGCGTGAGCCGGTCCACGCTATACAAGTACGTCCGTCAGTGGGATGACACTCCCAACGAATCGCACGGTCGCGATCCGCGCCGACCGCCGACCATGCCCCGCTCATAGCAACCCGGCGGGTCACCGGTCCTCCCCGACTTCAGGAGCAGGGAACTGGCGCGGCGCCAGGAAGAGCAAGGTGCCGAACGCGATCAACCCGGCAGCGGCAGCGGCTAGGAATATATGGCTAGCGGCGGTGGCGATCGCGTGGCTCAGCGCCTGCGCAATCGGCGATCCCGCCGATTGCCGATGGCCGAGCACGGAAGAGAACGCACCCGTGCTGGCCGAGACGTTCACCTGGCCGCGGAGGGACCGCTGGGCATTCAGCGAATCATTGACGATCGCGCCAAAGAGCGCCGCGCTGCTGCTCTGACCGAGCTGCCGCCAGAACACGATCGACGAGGTAGCCGTCGCCCGTTCTCCCCAGTTCACGGTCGACTGCACTCCGACGATGAGCGGCGGCTGGAAGAAACCCAGGGCCACGCCCAGCAGCAGCATGATCGCGGCTGGCTGCCACAGCGGCCGCACCGGCAGCAGGGCAAACAGCAGCGTCGCAATAACCGCGCCGCCCACCCCGAATAGGGCGGTGTCGCGGAAGCCGATGCGCAGGTAGGCCCGGTTGACGAACGCCGCCGAGAGCGGCCAGCTCACCATCAGCACCGCGAGCAGGAAGCCTGCTTCCACTGGGCTGAGCCGCAGTACTGCCTGTCCGTAGGTAGGCAGGATGAGGGCCGGCGCCGTGGCGACGACGCCCAGCGCGAACATGGCGATGTTCGCTGCCGCAATGACGGGACGGCGCCACACCCAGCCGGGAATGATCGGCTGGGCTGCGCGCGACTCAATCAGCACGGTGGCCAGACAGCTGACCGCGGCGCCAGCCAGCGGCGTTAGGACACCGGCCGACCGCCACGACGTCGTTCCCAGCTGGGTGAGCGCGACGAGGAAGAGGCCGGTGGCAGCGAACACGCCGATCGCGCCGAGCCAGTCGATGCGCACCCCCGTGCGCCGCGTCCGATCGTCGGGCAGATGGCGTATTACCCGAGCCAGCGCAAATATGCCGAGCGGCAGGTTAACGAGGAATACCCAGCGCCAGCTGAGGTACGTCACGAAGATGCCGCCCAGGGCGGGACCGGCCAGAGCCGCCGAGACCCAGACGGTCGACAGGGCCGCCTGTATTTTCCCCCGCTCCTGTTTGGTGTACAGGTCACCGGCGATCGTCTGCACCAGCCCTTGGATAGCGCCGCCGCCCAGGCCTTGCAGCACCCGGAAAGCGATCAAGCTCGCCATGCTCCAAGTCGCCGAGCACAGCCCGGAGCCGAGCAGGAAGACCACGACCCCGACAATGAGAACCTGTTTGCGCCCAAAGATGTCGGCCAGCTTGCCGTACACGGGAAGCATCACGGTCACCGCGAGCAGGTAGCCGGCAAACAACCATCCGAAGTAGGCGAACCCGCCTAGGTCGCTTACTATCTGCGGGATGCAGGTTGAGATTACCGTTGAATCCATCGCCGCCAGCGCCATAACCAGCATAAGCGCGGCCACCACGCGGCGCCGCCCAGTCGATGGCGTATGGGCCGTGTCCCCGACTACTACTATCGACGACATCTGTGCCAACCTCACGCTGGATTCAGGATACGGTTGGCCGCACCTCAGAGAGCGCTAATGCAGCCTAACAAATCTTAGCTCAATGTAATGCGCTGACCGTGGGAATCAGAAGAGCGGTGGCTGATGGAGGAGCCACGGCCCGTTCACAAGGCTAAAGAAATTGATTTTGAACGGCCGCGGGACGGTGAGCGAGATGAGGCCGGGATCGGATGGCGGGGCCTGGTCCGGGCGGACTGGCGGTGCTGCCTGGGTGTCGGTCTCGTCGCGGAGGAGGGCGGCAGCGACGGCCCAGATCCTCGGTGTACGGGTGGGGATGGTCGTATTCGGCCTCCAGCCAGGTGAACAGGAAGGATCGCCCACCGTGGCGAGGCGGAGCGGAGACTTGCGGGGCCTGCCGGCAGAGGCGGGCGAGGCGGCGGATCGAGACATGGTCAGGTCCCTTCTGGGGGAGCCTTGTGTAATGTCTTGAGCCCCGAGGCTATGTACACAAGACCGGGATGCTAGGACCGCCGCGCGGCCCGCGCGAACCCTAAAGGGATGTTTTGCCTGGTCATAGACCATGAAGGGAGGCGGAGACGGGAATCGAACCCGTGTACAGGGCTTTGCAGGCCCTTGCCTAAGCCACTCGGCCACTCCGCCGTAGGAGCGTGGTTGGCCGGCGGCTGACCTGCCGCATAGCCGCGCCTCCGAGCGGACGACGGGATTCGAACCCGCGACCCTCACCTTGGCAAGGTGATGCTCTACCACTGAGCCACGTCCGCATGCCATCCCCGGATACTCCCCGGGACGGTCCGCCGGATCGCTCCGGCGTTGCGTCAGAACAATATCCGATCC
>Ga0302325_10017562_pt1 | contig 15116 bp, 7 predicted proteins | sample Palsa_T0_2_FD_201948 | JGI IMG/M metagenome (GOLD analysis project Ga0302325, IMG submission 201948) | Peat permafrost microbial communities from Stordalen Mire near Abisko, Sweden - Palsa_T0_2 | ecosystem: Environmental > Terrestrial > Soil > Palsa > Peat permafrost | place: Sweden: Abisko... | reverse complement strand
CCACGAACTGGCCAAGCTGATCAACTTGAACCCCGACGTGGAGGTCAACGGTCGTCGGCACGGCCTGCGGTCCAAGGTGATTCGCTGCCTGTACCCGGTCGCCGACAATGGCGCCGGACTCAAGGCGGCACTCGACGAGGTGCGTGCACAGACCTCGGCGGCGATCGCCGACGGGGCGCGGATCATCATTCTCTCCGACCGGGAGTCCGACGAGAAGCTGGCGCCGATCCCGTCGCTGCTGGCCGTCTCGGCCGTGCACCACCACCTGGTCCGCGAACGCAGCCGCACCAAGGTCGGCCTCGTTGTCGAGGCCGGCGACGCCCGCGAGGTGCACCACATGGCCGCGCTGATCGGCTTCGGTGCGGCGGCGGTCAACCCGTACATGGCGTTCGAGTCCATCGAGGTCATGCTGGACCGCGGCGGCCTCGAGGGCCTCGACCGCGAGACCGCGCTGAAGAACTACATCAAGGCCGCCGGCAAGGGCGTGCTCAAAGTGATGTCCAAGATGGGCATCTCGACGCTGGCCTCCTACACCGGCGCCCAGCTGTTCCAGGCCGTCGGCGTCGACGAGGAGATCCTCGGCGAATACTTCACCGGGTTGACCTGTCCGACCGGCGGAATCAACCTCGCCGACATCGCCGCCGACGTCGCGACCCGGCACGCGCTGGCCTTCCTGGACCGGCCCGACGAACGTGCGCACCGCGAACTCGAGGTGGGCGGGGAATACCAGTGGCGTCGTGAAGGCGAATACCACCTGTTCAACCCGGACACCGTCTTCAAGCTGCAGCACGCCACCCGCACCGGGCAGTACCAGATCTTCAAGGAGTACAGCCGGCTGGTCGACGACCAGAGCGAGCGGATGGCGTCGCTGCGCGGGCTGCTGAAATTCCGCGACGGGGTCCGCCCGCCGATCCCGCTCGACGAGGTCGAGCCGGCCAGCGAGATCGTCAAGCGCTTCTCGACCGGTGCGATGAGCTACGGCTCGATCTCCGCCGAGGCACACGAGACGCTGGCCATCGCGATGAACCGGCTCGGCGGCAGGTCGAACTGCGGCGAAGGCGGCGAGAACGTCGCCCGCTTCGAGCGCGAAGCCAACGGCGACTGGCGCCGCAGCGCGATCAAGCAGGTAGCCTCGGCCCGCTTCGGTGTCACCTCGCATTACCTGAGCAACTGCTCCGACATCCAGATCAAGATGGCCCAGGGCGCTAAACCCGGTGAGGGCGGCCAGCTTCCGGCCAACAAGGTCTACCCGTGGATCGCCGAGGTGCGGCACTCCACCCCCGGCGTGGGCCTGATCTCGCCGCCGCCGCACCACGACATCTACTCGATCGAGGACCTGGCGCAGCTGATCCACGACTTGAAGAACGCCAACCCGTCCGCCCGGATCCACGTGAAGCTGGTGTCGGAGAACGGTGTCGGCACGGTCGCCGCCGGTGTGTCCAAGGCGCACGCCGACGTCGTGCTGATCTCCGGTCATGACGGCGGTACCGGCGCCACCCCGCTGACGTCAATGAAGCACGCCGGCGCGCCGTGGGAGCTGGGGCTGGCCGAAACGCAGCAGACGTTGCTGCTCAACGGATTACGCGACCGGATCGTGGTCCAGGTCGACGGCCAGCTCAAGACCGGTCGCGACGTGATGGTCGCGGCGCTGCTGGGCGCCGAGGAATTCGGTTTCGCCACCGCACCTTTGGTGGTGTCGGGCTGCGTGATGATGCGGGTGTGCCATCTGGACACCTGCCCCGTCGGGGTGGCCACCCAGAACCCGGTGCTGCGCGAGCGGTTCAACGGCAAGCCCGAATTCGTGGAGAACTTCTTCCTGTTCATCGCCGAAGAGGTCCGCGAATACATGGCGCAGCTCGGGTTCCGCACCGTCAACGAGGCGGTCGGCCAGGTCGGCTCGCTGGATACCACGCTGGCCCGGGCGCACTGGAAGGCGCACAAGCTCGATCTGTCGCCGGTGCTGCACGAGCCGGAATCGGCCTTCATGAACCAGGATCTGTACAACAGCTCCAAGCAGGACCATGGCCTGGACAAGGCACTGGATCAGCAGCTGATCGTGATGAGCCGCGAGGCGCTGGACTCCCAGAAGCCCGTCCGGTTCTCCACCACGATCGCCAACGTGAACCGCACCGTCGGCACCATGCTCGGCCACGAGGTGACGAAAGCCTATGGCGGCCAAGGGTTGCCGGACGGCACCATCGACATCACCTTCACCGGTTCGGCCGGCAACAGCTTCGGCGCCTTCCTGCCGCAAGGCATCACGCTGCGGGTGTACGGCGACGCGAACGACTACGTCGGCAAAGGCTTGTCCGGCGGGCGGGTCGTGGTGCGGCCGCCTGACAACGCGGTGGTCGAAGGCGTCGGCGATCACGGCTGCGAGTACATGACCGGCGGCAGGGTGGCGATTCTGGGCAGCACCGGCCGCAACTTCGCGGCCGGCATGTCCGGCGGTATCGCCTATGTCTACGACCCCGAGGATGCGTTGGAAGCCAACCTCAACTCCGAGATGGTGGAACTGGAAGCGCTCGAGGAGGACGACCTCGAGTGGCTGCACGGGATGCTTCAGGCCCACGTGGATGCCACCGACTCCGCGGTCGGCCAGCGGATCCTGGCCGACTGGGCCGGCGAGCAGCAGCGCTTCGCCAAGGTGATGCCGCGCGACTACAAGCGGGTGCTGGAGGCGATCGCCGACGCTGAGCGCAACGGCACCGATCCCGAAGAAGCGATCATGGCGGCCGCCAGTGCCTGATCCAAAGGGTTTCCTGAAGTACACCCACCGCGAAACGCCGAAGCGCCGGCCGGTGGATCTGCGCCTGCGCGACTGGGACGAGGTCTACGAAGACTTCCCGCACTCGACGCTGCAGCACCAGGCGTCTCGATGCATGGACTGCGGCATTCCGTTCTGCCACAACGGTTGTCCGTTGGGCAACCTGATTCCGGAATGGAATGACCTGGTTCGCACCGATCGGTGGCGCGACGCGATCGAACGGCTGCACGCCACCAACAACTTCCCGGAGTTCACCGGTCGGCTCTGCCCGGCGCCGTGCGAGTCGTCGTGCGTGCTCGGAATCAACCAGGATGCGGTGACGATCAAGCAGATCGAAGTAGAGATCATCGACAACGCCTTCGACGAAGGCTGGGTGGTTCCGCTGCCGTCGGAGCAGCACACCGGAAAGACGGTGGCGGTCGTCGGCTCCGGCCCGGCCGGCCTGGCCGCCGCGCAGCAACTGACCCGGGCCGGACACCAGGTGACGGTCTTCGAGCGCGCCGACCGCATCGGCGGGCTGCTGCGCTACGGCATCCCCGAATTCAAGATGGAAAAACGCCACCTGGAACGCAGGCTCGAGCAGATGCGGGCCGAGGGCACCGAGTTCCGTGCCGGCGTCGACGTCGGTGTCGACATCACCGCCGAGCAGTTGCGCTCCGACTTCGACGCCGCGGTGCTGGCCGGTGGGGCCACCGACTGGCGCGACCTGCCGATCCCTGGCCGCGAGCTGGATGGCATCCACCAGGCGATGGAGTACCTGCCCTGGGGTAATCGGGTGCAGGAGGGCGACGACGTGCTCGGCGCCGACGGCGAGCCGCCGATCACCGCCAAGGGCAAGAAGGTCATTATCATCGGCGGCGGTGACACCGGTGCCGACTGCCTGGGCACCGCACACCGTCAGGGTGCGGCGAGCATCCACCAGTTCGAGATCATGCCGCGGCCGCCGGAGACCCGCGCGCCGTCCACGCCGTGGCCGACCTACGCGATGATGCTCCGGGTTTCCTCGGCGCACGAGGAGGGTGGCGAGCGCGTCTTCTCGGTCAACACCGAGGAATTCGTCGGCCGGGACGGTCACGTCGCTGCGCTCAAGGTGCACGAGGTGACGATGCAGGACGGCAAGTTCGTCAAGACGGAGGGTAGCGACTTCGACATCGACGCCGATCTGGTGCTGCTGGCGATGGGCTTTGTCGGGCCGGAGAAGAAGGGCCTGCTGACCGAGTTGGGCGTGGAGCTCACCGACCGTGGGAACGTAGCGCGCGGCGCCAACTTCGAGACGTCAGTGCCGGGTGTCTTCGTTGCCGGCGACGCTGGTCGCGGCCAGTCACTGATCGTCTGGGCGATCGCCGAGGGCCGTGCCGCGGCCGCGGGTGTGGACCGGTTCCTGATGGGCGAGACCGCGCTGCCGGCGCCGATTGCGCCCACGGCGGCCCCGCAACGCTAATCACATTTGTCACAGCGGAAACATTTGATAAATTCTGCGGCGCGTCTTACACTGTTTGCCAGCCGAAGGCTGTCTAATAGTTCGATACGGGCGCCGCGGGGTGTGGGGCCCGGTTGAGCTGATCGACCGCAGGAGTAAGCGCTGTGTATATGAACCCGATGGCCCGCACACGGGTCACGCGAATCGCCTGGTCATGGTTCCGCCACCCAGTAAAGAGCCGCGAATTCCCGGCAAGACTCGAGCGCCTGGTAACCGCGGACGAGCTGTTACGCTTCGGCGTCTGACCGCTGTCCGGCCCGCCCGCTGGTAACAGCGAGCGTTTGCTCGACGTCACCATTCCGTGACCTTTTTGATCACCGCAATCCAGGATGGGCAAGTCAGGTGGCCAACCCCGAATCCCGGATCGCCTCGGCCAGCGGTTCCAGCACGGCCGGGTCGTGCGGCGTTGGGATGTACACGATGCCCAGGTCCAATCCTTCGGCGGCCAGTGCGGCGGCGTCCTCGATCACCTTCGCGTAGTCGAGGTCGGGCTCCAGGCGCAGGTGCGCCGACTTGGTGATCTCCTTCGGGTCGCGTCCGATGTCCGCGCAGTGCGACGCCAGCACGTCGCGCTTGTGGGCGAACACGTCAGGCGGACCACCGGCGAAGTTCCAGTGCTGGGCGTAGCGGGCGGTGATCCGCAGAGTGCGCTTCTCGCCACTGCCGCCAATGCAGATCGGCGGGTGCGGGCGTTGCGGCCCCTTGGGTTCGTTGCGCGCATCCTTGAGCTGGTAGAACTTGCCGTCGAAATCGGTGGTCTCGTTGCTGAGCAAGCTGGTCAGCACCTCGCAGGCCTCTTCGAACCGGTCGAAACGCTCCCTGATGCTGCCCAACTCGATGCCGTAAGCGCCCGACTCCTCCTCGTTCCAGCCGGCCCCGATCCCCAGCTCGAGGCGGCCGTCGGAGATGACGTCCAGTGCCGCAGCCATATTGGCCAGCACAGCGGGATGACGGTAGTGAATTCCGGTGACCAGGGTGCCCAGCCGCAGGCGCTTGGTCGCCTGGGCCAGCGCGGTGAGCGTGGTCCAGCCCTCTAGACATGGCCCAGTGCTGTCGCTGAAGATCGGGTAGAAGTGGTCGAAGGTCCAGCCGGACTCGAAAACGTCGATGTCGTCGGCGGCCTGCCAGACCGCCAGCATCCGTGCCCAGGTGGTGTTTTGGGGAGAGGTTTTGAACGCAAATCGCATGAGCCCGACGGTAGTCCAGGTTGTCGAATCGTGGCGCGACGCCCGTGAGTACGCCAATCCAACGCTGAGCAAAGCGCTGCCGATCGACGTCAGCGTCACCTTGTTGGCCGCCGGCCTGATCTTCCTGCTCGCGTTGGTGCTCGGCGTGTGGAAATACCGCCAGGTCCTGGTCTCCGAAGACCACCGCGCACACCCATATGTCGACATCGCCCACCGGGCGGCGTTGCTGTACTCGTTCGCGACGCTGCTGGCGGCGATCTTCGTTCAGTTCAGCGCCTGGCCGGTGTGAGTCAACCTGACCGCGGCGATGGTCCTGGTGTTCTTCTTCGTCGCAGCGATTCTCAGCTACATCGAACACGGGCTGAAGCGCGACACCGACAATCAGTTCGCCCATCCCGACCGGGCGCTGCGGGTGGGGATGGTGGCGCTCATCGTCGGAGAGGTCGGCGGTTTCGGGGTGCTGCTGGCCGGGTTCATCGCCGGCCAGTGGTTCTAGCCGGTACGGGCACACTGAACAGATGGACCCGGTAGCCGCTCTGCGACAGATCGCCTACTACAAAGACCGCGCGCGGGAAGACTCCCGCCGGGTGATGGCCTACCGCAACGCCGCCGACATCGTCGAGGGCCTCGACGACGCGACGCGCGAGCGGCACGGACAGGCCAACAGCTGGCAGTCGCTGCCGGGCATCGGGCCGAAGACCGCAAAGGTGATCGCGCAGGCCTGGTCCGGCCGTGAGCCCGACGCGTTGGTCGAATTACGCTCGGCCGCAGAGGATCTCGGCGGCGGCGAGATCCGGGCGGCGCTACGCGGCGATCTGCATCTGCATTCGAACTGGTCGGACGGTTCGGCGGACATCGAGGAGATGATGGCCACCGCAGCGTCGCTGGGCCACGAATACTGTGCGCTGACCGATCATTCGCCACGGTTGACGATCGCCAACGGCCTGTCGCCGCAGCGACTGCGCAAACAACTCGACGTCATCGACGGGCTGCGCGAGCGGTTTGAACCGATGCGGATCCTGACCGGCATCGAAGTGGACATCCTCGACGACGGCAGCCTCGATCAGGAGCCGGAGCTGCTGGACCGCCTGGACATCGTGGTGGCCAGCGTGCACTCCAAGCTATCGATGGATTCCGCGGCGATGACCCGCCGGATGGTCCGCGCCGTCAGCAACGGCCACGCCGATGTGCTCGGCCACTGCACGGGACGGCTGGTCGCCGGAAACCGAGGTATCCGGGCGGAGTCGTCGTTCGACGCCGAAGCGGTGTTCACCGCCTGCCGCGAGCACGGCACCGCCGTCGAGATCAACTCGCGGCCCGAACGGCGTGACCCGCCCACCCGCCTGCTGAACCTCGCGCTTGAGATCGGCTGCGATTTCAGCATCGACACCGACGCCCACGCGCCGGGCCAGCTGGACTTCCTCGGCTACGGCGCCCAGCGTGCGCTGGACGCCGGCGTCCCCGTCGATCGCATCGTCAACACCTGGCCGGTCGACAAGTTGTTGGAGTGGACTGCATCAGTCGGGTAGGTGAGGCATCTCCAGACCCGGGTCGCGACCGACTTGACGCCCGTACGGGGCACTGTCTGGCGCCTTGGCTGTCATCCTTTGTTTCATGTGCGACAGCAAGCACGTCGTTCTCATCCACGGCTCGTGGGGGCGTGGGGAGCAGTTGGCTGCGGCCCGCGGCGCATTCGAAGAGCGCGGCTACATGGCGCACACCCCGACGCTGCGTCATCACGAACTTCCCTCGGACGAGGGCGCGATGAAAATCGCCTCCCTGAGCCTCCGGGACTACACCGAAGACTTGGTGGCATTCGTGAATTCGCTGGATTCGCCACCGCTTCTGATAGGTCACTCGATGGGCGGGCTGCTGGCGCAGCTGGTCGCCGCGCGCACACGCCAAGCCGGCTTAGTGGCAGCATGCCCGGCCCCGGCGGCGGGTGTCCTGGGTGCGACCCGCACAACCTTGCGCATGTCCCTGCCGCACTTGTTACGGCCGCGTTCCTGGACCAAGCCGTGGCGCACCCCGACGTTCGAGCAATTTCGACGCTGGATCGCTAACACGCAGACCGAGGACATCGCCCGGGAGATGTATGACGGTTTGGTCTCCGAATCCGGGCGCTATCTCTGGGAACTGCTCCTTGCGGTGCCAAAGCTTTCGAAGGCCGCCGTTGTCGATTTCGCGGCGGTCACTGCCCCCGTGCTGGTGATGGGGGCCGAGTGCGACCGCATCGTGTCGGCCGGAATCGTGCGCCGAACCGCAGCCCGGTACCAGCACTGGACCTCCGTTGAGATTCCCCGCTCTGACCACATGGTGTTTTCAGGGGCGGCTCTACCGGTCACTATGAGCTACATCGACGATTGGATGGCGAGAAATCATGTCCTCGCCGATAGGGCTAAATGAACCGCGCTGTCACGGCATCGCCTCGGCCAAGGCGATATGCCCCTCGAAGCCAAGCGTTTTCGCCATATCGCGGTAGCGATCCCGGAACTGCGCATAAGTCGCGGCGTCGCCGTGAGCCCGCGCCAGCAGAGCCCGCAGCCGCAGCAGCGGAACCTCGAACAGTACGAATCCCGGGTCGGTCGGCTCCGCTGCCAGCCGGTCGAACGCGGCCTGCGCCTCCTTGAGGTCGGCGCTCGTGCCGCGCTGCAGCAGTGCTTCCGCCAAGACCCTGACGGCCTCGCCAAGGGAGAGCACATCGCCCGCGTCGAACGTGTAGTCGACGACCGCGCGTGCCAACTCGATTGCGCCGTCGACATCGCCGGTTCTGGCTTTCTCCTTCGCGATCTCGGTGTCGACAGTCCGCACAACGTTTTTCGCGTACCCATGCCGCAAGTTAGCTTCACGAAACTGGGCGAGCAGCGCGAAACCGGCGGCGCGTTGCGAACCGCCCTGATTGATCAGGACAAGGCCGCGACTCACCCGGGCGCCATCCACCGCGAAGTCATCGCCGGAATGCTCGGCTATCTCCATCGCTTCGGCGGTGTCCCGGTCAGCCGCCGCGTCGGGGAGCAACGCCCCGGCATGGACGGCGACACGGTACTTGTACACCACGCCGACGAGATAGCCCCACGCGTCACCGACGCTGCGGGCCATCGCGATCGCCTGATCGAGGTCTTGCCTCCAGCCTGGAACGCCGAGGCAATATCGACAGGAGCCACGCAAGAGGATCGCCGCCGCCAACGGTGACCCGATGGGGCCCAGACTGCCCTTGGTGGGATCGCCTTCGGCCAGGTCGATGCCCCGCTGCGCCAAGCGCAGACCTTCGGCTGCCCGGCCCGCCATCCACATGGATTGGCTCACGGTCAAAATCGGAACCGTCAACGCCGGATCGGCGATCGGTTCGAGCAGCCGGCTGCACTCCGACGCAACCCGCGCCGCTTCCCGGTAGCGGTTATGGAAGACCAGCGCCGCCATCAGGCCGGCCATGCCGATCGCCAGCGACATTGTGTCGCCGGCGGCGCTGCAGAGCTCACGCAGTTCGTCGAAGCCGGTGTCGGCGATGCTGCCGGCAACCCGGACGGTGTTCACGCACAGCAGAGTCCGCGGGGCGATGCGCATCGACGCCCGGCCCGGGTCATCGGTGGGCAACCGGTCGGCGACCGTTCGGGCCCGTTCCCAGCTGATGCGCGCGGCCCTGATATCGCGGGATTGCACCCATGCCCCGGCGCGCATGTGCCAGCCGAAAGCGGTGCGCTGGTCATCGGCGGCCTCGAAATGCTCGGCGATCAGCGCCGCGTTCTCCTCCAGTGAATCCGGGTGGCGTTGTTCGATCGCGGTTGCCAGACGCCGATGCAGTTCGGCGCGGTCGGACTTCAGCTGTGTTTCATAGGCCACGGTTCGGATCAGCGGGTGGTGGAAGGCGTACTCAGCGTGCGGAGTGAACCGCACCTGGTCGACGAGTTCGGCAGCGATCAACTCGCCCAACTCAGCGTCACCATCGAGCAACGCCAACTGCTCTGCACCAAACCGCAACCCGATCACCGCAGCGGCATTCAGAGTCTGCTTGGCGGCCAGGGTGAGCCGGTCGATACGGGCGGCGATGGTGGCCTGCAGGGTCGCCGGCACGGCGGCATCGGCTTGATCGACCTGGCAGACATAATGACCACGGGCTCCGGTCAGCACACCCCGTTCGGCCAGATCGCGCACCATCTCCTCGACGAAAAACGGATTACCGGCGGCCCGCTCCGCGATCATCTGGCCCAGCGCGCAAACCGAGGGGTCCGGACCGAGCAACTGCGAGACAAGTGCCGTGGTTTCTGAATCACTCAGCGGCCCAAGGGCGATGCTCTGAGCACCGGGCACCCGGCTCAACGCGCCCCGATATTCGGGGCGATAGGTGACCAACACCAGCGAATGTGCCTGCGGGACCACGGTGACGAAATCGGCCAGCATCGACTCGCTGACCCCGTCGATCCAGTGCACGTCCTCAACGACATAGACCGCCGGAGCTTGGCGGGCCACCGACGCCGCATTGACCAGCGCGGTCAACCGCCGCCGCCGGGCATCCGGATCGATCTTGGCCAGCGCCACCTCGGGGTCGGCGATGCCCAGCAAGTCCTCCAACAGCAACACGTCCTCGGGGTCAGCGTCAGGGAATTGATCCTGCACCCCCGCACGAGCGGCCGCGTTGTCGAGGTTGCGCACGCCGGTGGCAGCACACAGCAACCGCGCCACGACGTAAAACGGGATGTCGCTGGCGTGCGATTCGCAGAAGCCGGTAAACACCTCCACACCCCGGGCGGCTGCCATCGCGGTGACCTCGCGCACCAGACGGCTCTTGCCAATGCCCGGTGACCCCACCACGCCGACCACCGCGCCGTGGCCCTCGATGGCACGCTCCAGCAGCCCTTCGACCGCGGCCATCTCCCAGCCTCGGCCGACCAGACTCGACTCCGCACGCCCGGCGGCGCGATGTCCGTCGGCCATGCCCAACAGCCGACGGGCGGGCACCGGCGCCTCGGCACCCTTGATCCGAACCAACTCCAATTCACCCAGATTCGCCGCGCCCTCAACCAGTCGCGCCGTGGACGCGCTGAGCATCACCCCACCCGGCGGGGCCACCGATTCCATCCGCTGGGCCATCCCGACCTGCTCACCCACGGTGGCGTAGCCAAACTGGCCTGAACCCAGCCCACCGGCGATCACCTGACCGGAGTTCAGCCCGACCCGCAACCGCAGATCGATACCGTCGCGCTCGCCGACATCGTCGGCAAGCGGTTTGGCTGCCTCCTGAAGGTGCAAGGCCGCCAGACAGCCCCGAACGGCGTGGTCCTCCAACGCCACCGGCGCGCCGAATACCGCCATGATCCCGTCGCCGGTCCACTGTGCGACCGTGCTGCCGTAGCGCTGCACGACCGCCGCACAGCGGTCGGATAGTTCGGCCATGATCTCGCGCAACCGCTCCGCACCCACCGCCGCGGCGATGTCCATCGAATGCACCACATCGGCGAACAGCACCGTGACCTGCTTGTACTCGGCATGGGTATCGTGCGCCGTGACCGGTGCACCGCAGCCATCACAGAATCGCGCACCCGCGCGCAGCCCGGTACCGCATGCAGTACACGCCAATTCGGTAGACGTCATGGCATCGCCTTGGCCCACGCGATATGTCCTTCGTAGCCAAGCATTTCCGCCATGTCGCGATAGCGATCCCGCAACTGCTCGTAAGACGCGGCATCACTGCGAGCCCGCGCCAGCAAAGCCCGCAGCCGCAGCAGCCAGATCTCGCGTATTACCAGGCCCTCGTCGGCTGGTGCGGCCGCCAACCGCTCGATCGCGGCCTGGGCTTCGGCCACGTCGCCGTCGGCCCCGCGGTCGAGCAGTGTCTCCACCAGGACACCCGTCGCAGGAACGCCCCACATCAGCAGATGTCCCTCTCGGAACAGATGGTCGACGGCAGCGGCCATCAGCGGTATGGCGTCATCGTGATCTCCCCGCCGGGCCCTCTCACGCGCCTCGTACACCTCGACGAGCGGCAAATCGCACAGCAGGTATCGGCGGCGCAGGAGTATGTCGCCGACCTCAGCCAGAAGCGTCTGTCCGCGGTCACGCTCCGCATCCGTTGGGCGGTGCACAAGAGCGTGGCCCAGCGCCAGCCGTGCCCAGGCCACAGCGACGTCATCACTGGATCGTTCCGCGATCCGTAGCGCATCCTCGATCTCGCGCACCGCGGAATCGTCGGCCGTCAACATGCCATAGGGTATTCCCCCGAGGTAGACGTAGCCGGCGACCCCGGCGTAGGTCAGGGGGTCGGCGCTGCGGGCCATGGCCAGACCGTGCCGCAGATCGTCGCGCCACCCGTCACGACCCAGGGCCCAACGGGCGCTAGCCCGCTGCAGAAGGGCGGTAGCTAACGGAGACCCGAAAATGAAGTTGCCTTTTGCCGGATCACCGTCGGCCAGGTCGATCACCCGCTGTGACCAGCGCAGCACGTCGCACCATTCGCTGCTCTCAGCCTTGGCGTAGATCGGCGCGAAGGACAGCCCCACCGTCAGGGTCGGATCGCCGATCGAGTCGAGGAGGACCATGGCTTCGGATGCCAGCCGCGACGCCTCGCGCACATGGCCCTGAAACAATTGATCCATCAATAGCCCCGCCATGCCGATCGCCAGTGACGCCTCATCCCCGGCGGCGGTGCACAACTTCTGGAATTCATCGAACTGGGCGCCGGCTACATGCTCATGGACTCGCCAGGCGTTCGCGCACAACATGGTGCGCGGGGCGACGCGCATGGTCGCTTGGTTGGGGTCATCGGCGCGCAAGGCGTCGGCGATCCGTATGGCACGCTCCCAACTCAGATACGCCGCGGCGATGTCACGGTTCGTCGCCCAGATTGCGGCCCGCATGTGCCAGCCGTAGGCGGCGTGACCATCACCGGCAGCCTCCAGGTGTTCTGCAATCAAGGCGGCATTTTCCTCAGCCCCTGTGGGGTCACGTGATTCGATTGCGGCCGCGACGCGCCGGTGTAGCTCGGCGCGATCCGATTTGAGCTGTGAGTCGTAGGCCACCGTGCGAATCAGCGGATGGTGAAACACAAACTCGGGTTGTCGGGCAAATGCGATCTGATCGATGAACTCACCACTCACCAGGTCCTGCAGGACAGGATCGATGCCCAGCGCTACAAGTAGGTCTGGGGTGAACTTCGCTCCAATGACCGCCGCGGCGCTCAAGTTACGCTTGGCCGCCGGGTCGAGGCGGTCGATGCGCGCGGCGATGGTTGCCTGCAAGGTTGCGGGCACGCCGACCTCGCCAGCATCGGCTGTCGACACGTAGGCACCGCGGTTTCCGCGCAACACACCGCGATCCGCCAACTCGCGCACCATCTCCTCGACGAAAAACGGGTTCCCCGCAGCCCTCTCGGCGATCACAGTTGCCAACCCGCCGACCGAGGAGTGCGGACCCAGCAGCTCAGTGACCAGTGCTGCGGTCTCCGAATCACTCAGCGGCGGAAGGGCGATGCTCTGAGCACCGGGCACCCGGCTCAACGCGCCCCGATATTCGGGGCGATAGGTGACCAACATCAGCGAGGGCGTTTGCGGGATCACCGTTAGGAAATCGACCAACATCGACTCGCTGACCTCATCGATCCAATGGGCGTCCTCGACGACATAGACCGCTGGGGCCTGGCGGGCCAGCGAGGCGGCATTCACCAGTGCAGTCAACCGCCGCCGACGGGCGTCGGGATCGATCTTGGGCAGCTGCGCTTCGGGATCGGCGATGCCCAGCAAGTCATCGAAGAGCAACACGTCCTCCGGGTCAGCGTCGGGGACTTCGGCCCGCACGTGCGTGCGGGCGGCCGGGCCGTCCAGATCAGCCACGCCGGTGGCCGCCTGCAGCAACTGTGCCACGACGTGGAAGGCAATGTCGGTGGCGTGTGATTCGCAGAAGACAGTAAACACCTCGAGACCCCGGGCCGCCGCAATTGCGGTGACCTCGCGCACCAGCCGGCTTTTGCCGATGCCCGGTGACCCCACCACGCCGACCACCGCTCCGTGTCCGTCGATCGCACGGCCCAACAAGCCCTCGACCGCGGCCATCTCCCAGCGCCGCCCGACCAGATTCGACTGCGCACGCGCGGAGGCGCGATGCCCGTCGGCCACGCCCAGCAGCCCGCGGACCGGCACCGGCGCCTCGGCACCCTTGATCCGAACCAACTCCCACTCAGCCAGACTCGCCGCGCCCTCAACCAGTCGCGCCGTCGACGCGCTCAGCATCACCCCACCCGGCGGGGCCACCGCCTCCATCCGCTGCGCCATCCCCACCTGCTGACCCACGGCGGCGTAGCCAAAAGCGCCCGAACCAATCCCACCGGCGACCACCTCACCCGAGTTCAGCCCAACCCGCAACCGCAGATCGAGACCGTCGCGCTCACGCACATCGACAGCAAGCCGCTTGGCCTGTTCCTGAATGCCCAAGGCCGCCAGACAGGCCCGCACGGCGTGGTCCTCCAACGTGATTGGCGCGCCGAACACGGCCATGATCCCGTCACCCGTCCACTGTGCGACCGTGCTGCCGTAGCGCCGCACCACCGCCGCACAGCGATCGGAGAGGTCGGCCATGATCTCGCGCCACCGCTCCGCACCCACCGCCGCGGCGATGTCCATCGAATGCACCACATCGGCGAACAGCACCGTGACCTGCTTGAACTCGGCATGGGTATCGTGCGCCGTGACCGGCGCACCGCAGCCATCACAGAATCGCGCACCCTCACGCGGCTCATTGCCACACGTGCGGCACGCGATCGCTGCGGTCATCAGACCCTCGCCGCCTCCGGCCCCTCAAGGTCCCAATTCACCAGCGTAAGGCACTAGCCGACTCCCAGAACAGGTTTGATCAGGTAGCGAACAGCGGACGACGCGGGTCCCGCGTTTTCTGGCTCGGCGTCGCTGCTAAGTGGTAACGCGCCGAAACAGGAGCAGATTGCAGTAGCGCGGTACTGCGCTCGTCGCACGGTCGGTGGCTGATGATTCGCATCGCAGAAGTCTTCAGGTCTCTCTCAGGGAAGGCCCGGCCATGGCTAAGCGCTTCAGCAAGCGGAATCGTCGGCCCCGTAACGCGAAGGCACTCCGTCCTGCTGTGGCCGGTTTGATCGCGAGTGCAGGCGCGTTTTTGGCGTTCAGCATGACCCCGTTGGCCATCACGCCCTCAGCGCACGCTGACGAGTGACGTGATTATTGATCCGATCATCAACTCTATTTCGAGCATCGACCCCACGCTGGGTACGGATTTGACTGCTGTGCTGGGGGATTTCACCACTTCCAGCGGCTGGGACTCTGTGCTGGCGGACTTTAGCAGTTTGGACTCGTTGTTCGGGGCCAGCAGCAGCGTGGCCAGCGTGGTTCCCGACACCAGCTCGGCGGCGTCGGACACTAGCTCGGGGGCCTCGAGCGCCGATTCTTGGAGCACGTTCATCCAGGGGTCAGAGCAGGACTGGATCACCAGCCCATTCGGGACCGAAGTCGATAACGCGATCAACACCATGGCGGCGAAGGCTGATCCGGCCTTGGTGGGCGATTACTGCGGGTTGATTTGTAACGGCGCCAACGGACTCCCGGGCACCGGAGAAAACGGCGGAGACGGCGGATTGCTGCTCGGCGACGGCGGCGCTGGCGGCTCCGGCGCGCCTGGCACCGGCGAGGCCGGCGACCCGCTGACGGGCTACGGCGGAGCCGGCGGC
>Ga0302325_10017561_pt1 | contig 15117 bp, 12 predicted proteins | sample Palsa_T0_2_FD_201948 | JGI IMG/M metagenome (GOLD analysis project Ga0302325, IMG submission 201948) | Peat permafrost microbial communities from Stordalen Mire near Abisko, Sweden - Palsa_T0_2 | ecosystem: Environmental > Terrestrial > Soil > Palsa > Peat permafrost | place: Sweden: Abisko... | reverse complement strand
AGAAAGAATGCGTGACGCGCAAATTCAACACCTTGTTCGGAGCCGTTAAATGATCAATTGCCGTGCGAGAAGTTATGGGGCTGATGTTGTTAGGCGAGGCCAACCGGGAAGCCCCGCCTCAGGCGGAGCTTCGCCCTACCTGCGCCGGGGCATCTTGCGTCAACCTGCACGTTATTTTAACGCCTATGGGGTAAACCCTGGGCTACGCTTTCCTGGCCACTTCGGGGCCCTGCACTTTGGACATTCCGAGAACTATTTAGCTAGGCCACGGCGTAAGGCGAGACGCCTTACTTACCAGCGCTGGCCTATCCGGCGTAAGTACGGCGTCCCGCCGTACCCTCCTGCCTGAAGCGTTCTCGGGATGTCCAAACTGCAGAGCAAAGCTGACGCTTTGCCTACATGGATTCCGCGCAGCTTCAAGCCACACCCCCACCATGTAGCTTCGCCGACACGCCGATCCGCCGATCCGCCGACCCGTTTCTCCTCCGTCCCGTCTCCCCCCGGACGCTTTGCCTACATGGACTTCGCGAAGCTTCAAGCCACGCCCCCACCATTTAGCTTCGCCGACACGCCGATCCGCCGAACCGCCGACCCGTTTCTCCTCCGTCCCGTTTCTCCTCCGGACGCTTTGCCTACATGGACTTCGCGAAGCTTCAAGCCACGCCCCCACCATTTAGCTTCGCCGACCCGCCGATCCGCCGAACCGCCGACCCGTTTCTCCCCCCTCCCGATTCCCGATTTGACACCATCAACTGAAATTAAGAGAAAATATGGGAATTTATGTTATTTTCCGTAATCGCCGAAATTGATGCAGCTTCGCCGACACGCCGACCCGCCGATCCGCCGACCCGTTTCTCCTCCGTCCCGCCGGCTCGTTTTCAACGCGAGTCTGCTTCTGATCTTATCGATTCCATCGGTCTATATTTTCTTTACTCTGCCGCCCCTGTGGCGCGATACGGACGCGTTCAATGAAATCGCTTCTACCTTTGCTCCGAAAGGCATTATCCATTGGTTGCCAGGGTACTGTTTTGCCGGCCGGTTGATTGTTTTTGGGGGCAGTATCGTCAGCAGTTTCCTAGGCGGTCATGGCGTTCCTCATCTTTCACTCAGCGCGACCCCGCTGACTGACGCAGGAATCGGGACTTTGATCGTGGTCCAGCATCTATTCCTGATCTTTTCCCTATTGTACGCCGTCAACGCGCTCAGCGATCGATTTCTGATCAGAGTTCTGTTCGCCGTAATCTTCGCGCTCACTCCGTGGATTTACATTTACGCGAATTGCGTCGGCAGCGAGGGTTTCAGCAACCCGCTTGTTTACCTCGTCGCGGCCTACGGCTGGACCTGTCTCAAAACGCCGGAACTGACTAGGCGAAAGGTATTGACCTACTTTGGGCTGCTTCTGGCCGCCGCCTTGACGCGGCAGATCAACGGCCTGCTGGCTGCCTGTCTGCCGATCGCCCTCTTGCCGCTGGCCGGAAAGGAACTGATCCTTCGCGGCGTCGCCGGAAACTTGGCCGAGGGTGCATCCCGCTTTCGGTACTCTCAAAGATTTCTGATCTTTGTCGTGGTGGGCCTCTCTGCGATTGGAGTCTCGTTGCTCGTCCAGCAGACCATGTGCTGGCTGTTCCGGGTGCCGTTTCGTTCCACTTTTGGTCAGACTTTTTCGTACCGGATGAGCTACCTGCAAGGATTGCCGGAACCGCAAAGAACCGCGATCCTTGCCCGGATCAGTACGAAACTGGCTGATCCGGTGGTGACGGAGGCACTCGACGCCCTCAATCGATCTCTTAACCAGGGAGAGAGTTGGACCAACATGTTTCTGTACGACAAGATTGATGAAATCCTCCTTCGATCCGGTTTTCACGAAACGCAGCGTCGGACTTGGCAGGTCGATCTGAAAATGAACCGGATCGCGACATGCGTCTTGCTTTCGGGCGAACCGAATTTTCTGGAGGTTGTTTGGGCCAGTTTCGTGGTTTCGCCGTTCTTCGCCCAAACGGATCTCGCCTCTGCGCCGTTTGAACTGACCGATTGGCTGCAAAAGCTTCTACCGAACCCGCGATACGCACAATTGAGAGGTCTTGCTACGTTTCAACATCAAGAGGGTTATTTCACTGCTGTCTTCCAACGGATTCCCTACTTCCTTCTTTTCGAGCGGATTCCGATGGTGGAGATGGCTTTTGTCACCATCGCGTTCGCGATTGTTTTCGCCGGATTGGCGCTCCTTGGGTATTCCCGGGATCCGGTCACTGAAGCAGGCGCCTGGTATTCCACTGGCCTGATCATCACTGCGCTCCTGATCTCCTTTGCCATCTGCCTGAGCACCTATTTCCAGGCGCGGCTTTTTCTGCCCGTCTATTCGCTCTTTCAGATCGGCATGCTGCTCGCCCTCTCTTTGGCGGCGAACCTTCTGCTGAGCAGGCTAGAAAGCTTTAAGGATTCACACCGAGATTAAGCGCGACGTAGGCGAACCGTCCCGGTTTGCCCTCCGGGCTAAAGGGGTGAGGCGGGACGCTTTGGTTTGCGGTCTCGACCAACCTCCCAAACGACTTTGCTTAGATCCAGTACATTTACCAGCGCGCCCCATCGAGGAATCTTTGTTCCCCGCTTTCCTGATACCGAAGCCGGCTATTCCATCTTGATCTATCGCCTCTCCAGTCAGGAAGTGAGGAGAGCGCTCGCCGGCGCCCAACCGGCAGGATGATTTCATCATTGGCGTCGCTCCGCGGCACTGACGAAAGGGCTAAAATCGTGGTCAGAACTTTTCTTTGGCGCCACCGCGACTGGGCCGCTGAGTTTCGAGCCTTCCGTTTTCAATGGATGGAATTGAACTCACCGATATCGATCTTCGTCCGGGCAGATCGTTTCCAAATCGCAGGTTTCGTCGTCACCGGGCCGATCGGGGCGACTTCCTGAGAACTTTCAGTCTTTCCAGAAGAACATTTGCCGCCAACGAAATGGCAAGGAGCATGCCCATCTGAAAGAGGGCGTAGACCGGCAGGTAAAGCCGACCCTGGAAATAGGTGCTTAAGCACGTGCCAAAAGAGAGCAGGAGCGCTGTGACGATCATTCCCGTGGCGTACCACGCGCCTACTTCTGTGACCGGATTCCGGGAAAGTCCAACGAGAGCCAAGCCGCCCAACACACAGGCGAGGGCAATCGTCAGACAAGCCATCTCCAGCATCGGAATCCGGTCGAAGAGTTGCAGGTAAGCAATCCGCTTCCACTCGGCCTCGAAATATCCCGCTTCGTGTTGAAACGAGGCGAGACCTCTCAATCGCTCGTATCTTGGGTAAAACAGTTGTGTCTGGACCCAATCCGTCAGTTCAAACGGCGGATACGCGAGATCCGGTTGCGTGAAGAAGGGCGAAAGCACGAAATCGATCCAGACAGCGTTCCGAAAATTCGGTTCGCCCGAAAGGAGGACACAAATCGCGATCCGGTTCAGTTTCAGGTGGATCTGCCAACTCCGAACCTCCGTGTCCTGGAGACCGGAGCGAAGGAGGATTTCATCGATCTTGTAATAGAGAAACATGTTGGTCCAACTTTCCCCCTGGTTGAGAGATCGATTCAGGGCGTCAAGTGCTTCGGTCACCACCGGGTCGGCCAGTGTCGTGCTGATCCGGGCGAGGATCGCGGTTCTTTGCTGTTCCGGCAATCCCTGCAGGTAGCTCAGACGGTAGGCAAAGGTCTCACCAAAAGTGGATCGAAACGGTACCCGGAATAGCCAGCACATCGACTGTTGCACGAGTAACGAGGTTCCAATGGCCGACAGGCCGACCAGGACAAAAATCAGCAACCTTCGCGCGTAACGAAAGCGGGATGCACCGGCGATCAAATTTGCGCTGGCCCCGCGATGGATCAGTTCCTTACCCGCCAGCGGCAACAGAGCGATCGGCAGACTGGCTGCCAACAATCCGTTGATCTGGCGCGTCAAGGCCGCGGCGAGAAGCAGCCCGAAGTAGACCACGATCTTTCGTCTAGTCAGTTCCGTTGTTTTGAGACAATTCCAGCCGTAGGCCGCGATCAAGTAGACCAGAGGGTTGCTGAAGGCCTCGCTGCCAATGCAATTCGCATAAACGTAGGCCCATGGCGTGAGCGCGAAGACCGTGGAGAACAAGACTCTGATCAGAAATCGATCGCTGAGCGTCCGGACCGCATAGTACATGGAAAAAACCAGGAAAAGATGCTGGACCACGATCAAGGTACAAATTCCTGCGTCGGTCATCGGCGTAGCGCTGAGGGAAAGAGAGGGAATGCCATGACCGCGCAGCAAGCTGCTGACAATTGTGCCGGCGAGAACGATCAACCGGCCGCCAAAACAATACCCAGGTAAATAATGGATAATGCCTCTCGGAGCGAAGCTGGAAGCGATTTCATTGAAAGCATCCTCATCACGCCAAAGCGGCGGCAATGTCCAAAAGATATAGAGGGACGGAATCGATAGGATCAGCAGTACGACACCCTCTCGGAGTCGCTCTTGCGGAAAGCCGTGCCGGCGCGTCGGTATGTCGGCGTCTCGGCGTTTGCAAAGCTTTACCAGCATGGTCGATCCCTCCTGATCATTCGAGCGGTGTCGAAAAGCTCTCGTGTCGCGGTCTCACTGAAACTGGCGCTTGCACTGAGACGGGGACCTGACTTGCCGAAAACCGGCCAGAGGCATTTAGAACTTTTTTAGGAACTCACAATCATGAATAATATTGTAAATGGTGTTTTTATCAATGGCTATGCTGTTTTGGCAGCTCTTTGTTCTTTTCGCTTGTTGTTTAGGAGTCGGTTTGACCTCGCGCTTTTTTATCCCGAACGAGTTTTCGCTTTTGAACAGAGCGCTCTTCACGTTGTTGGGCGGATTTTTCCTGCTCGTCCTGATCGCCCAGAACCTGGTCTACCTTCACATCCCGGTCCGGATCTCCGCGTGGTCGCTTTCGGCCCTAGCCCTCGTGCAGGTCTGCCTGCATCGTGAAAAATTACTCGCATGGAAATCGCCAACCTTGATCTCCACTTCGCCCTCCTGGACGATGAACATGGCGTCGCGAGGCTGACCTATTTCAAAAATGGTGCTTCCTGCCGGGTAGAAAACAGGAGCCGTATCCTTCGCAAAAATATTCGGCAACTTCATGTCGATCGATCAAAATGCGATCATTTCCGGAATACAATCAGCGCATCCTCCTTCTGGCCAGACCCGTTCAGCGCGCTTACGGACTATTTTATGCTTTAGCCGCCGGATTATGATAAATATGGAAGATAGTGTTAATGTCTTTATTTACGCTATTTTGGCAGCTCCTTCTTCTTGCGGTTTGCTGTTCAGGCCTCGGTCTGGCCTTCCGCTTCTTTCTCCCAAAAGGGCTCTCGCCTTTGAACAAGGTGCTCTTCTCTTTCATGGGCGGCCTCTTTCTCGTCGTCTTACTAGCCCAAAACCTGGTCTACCTGAATATTCCTGTTCGAATCTCCGCCTGGCTCCTTTTGTCTGCCGCCCTGGTCTTGGGGTGGTTGTCTCGACGCAAGCTCGCCGCCTGGAGCCGGACATTTTACTCGAACGCCGATTTTCGAACTCTGGCGGTGGTCGTTCTCTTGACGATCACCGTCCATGGCATCGTTCCGATTCGCCAAGGCCTTGAGTGGTATTCTGGAAAAGGGTATCCCGATTATTTCAATTAGGTTCTGCTCGCAGAATTCTTAAAGGAGGAACCTTACAGCACGAGCTTGCAAGACATCGGCTTACGTCCCTGGCTCGAACCGGCGATTGGCCTCAAACAGGAGAGAATAGGCCAGAGTATCATTACGGCGGAAATCAGCGCCTGGTCGGCGACCGATGCGAAAGGGGGCTACCCGGCGACAGTCATCTTCTTTCTGACGGTCTTGGCCCTCTGTCTTTACGCGTTTCTACGCCAGATCGGGATCGATCGTTTCATGGCCGGCTCAGGCGCACTGCTCGGAATACTTCTTCCTGGCCTCACTCGACTCTCACTGGACGGATTTCTGTCGCACGTGTCGATCCTTTTTGTTTTCCCGTTTTTCGCGAGCTTGCTCCGTAGCCAGGATTTGAATCCGAGAAGTTTCACCCTGTTTTTCAGCCTCACGCTTGCTTACGTGGTCGCGGCCTATTCGGAAATCGCTCCGGTGGGACTCTGCACACTCTTTCTGGGCGTGCTGTTTGTCCGGCACGACAAATTCCGCACCAAGAGGCTGATGCTCATGAGTTCAATTCTTCTGATCACAATCATCAACCCCTTCTATGTCCGCAGCTTGATCCAGTTTCTGGGGCAACAATATTACATCGCTGCAAACGGGACATTTCTGGACAAGATGGTGCCGAACCTCCTCACCCTACATGGCTGGGCGGAACTAGTTTTCCGCACCATCACCAGTTCGCCGGTCGCTGCGCTTTCCGATTATAGTGCCATCTTGCTGGGCCTTCTGGGGTTCGCGGGAGCTGTTCTTCTATCCAAACGCGATCGGCTCATCTTCGGCGTCGTTCTGCTGCCCGCTATCCTCGTGATAGTCTATCTTGCAATCCGGACTCCTCCTGCCCACTATCCGATTGCGAAAATCACCCTCTCGATTTTGCCGTTCGCGATTGGCCTATTCTTCGTTCCTCTGTCCAGGTTTGCTGGCAACAGCCAGGGGCGTCCTCTCGGAGTACTAATGAAGCTATTCTCCGCGTTCATTGTTGCCGCCGCCGCGGACGGGTCCGTCCGATATTATTCCGAAGTGCTCAACAATAGAGGATTGCTGAGGAGTTTCCGTGAGCCTCGTTTCCTGGATGTCTGCCGTGAATTGGAAGAGATAAAAAACAAGCGGGTCTTTGTTGACTGGAACGACCCATTGCTTACCCCCATGGCTCTGTTACCACGCTCGCCACAACGACGTCTTCGTAGATGGCCGTCTGATCAATGATCCAGCCTTCTCCCGGTTAGCTCCATTCTCAAAGATTTCAGACCTCAAAAATATCGACTTCGTCGTTACCCTGGGCCGGATCGCGGATTCGAGAGATGCCACTTTCTCCGGCACCCGATAAGAGGAAAAACCGGCGATCAAAACGCCGCGCCACCGCCCCCGATCCTTGCGGAGCTGGATGGAATCGCGGTCAGTGAGGGGTGGTTTGAAGAAAAGGGAAATAAAGTACGTTAAGCCCAAGGCAAAGTCTGGGTCGAAGAGGATGACCGATTGACCGATTCTGGGGCGGCGCTCCATTAGGCATTCCGTTGCAATCACCGAAACATCCCGTTCTACTCTCGGAGCCCGGGGTTCTAATCTGTCAACCGCGCGGATCAGGATGCTCTTGTTTGCTCTGCGGTCGGCGGACTGACGGCATCATCGGGGGCTCCCAGATCTCCCTCGCCCCCGGACGCACGCTGACACAAGATGACTCCGGTTCTTCATTCGCAAATACCGTTCGACCGTTCGCATAATTTCCGTCTACCAAACTGCATTCGCACTTAATTTCCGAATTGACAGGAGCATGGCGCTTTCACTCATGGCTGCTATCCGTATTGGGATTTCGCTTCATTGCAACGCAAACTTCGCAATTTCGCCTGGCTTGAGTTCCCGCAAAGCATCGCCGCAGCCAATGTTGATCGGCCCTTTGTCTGTCTTCATCGAACTAACGACCAACTCTCCCTTTCGCACTTCGATGGCTAGTGAATGGCCGCGATAACGGATTTGCATTTTAAGCGCGGCAAGGTGGCTCGGCAGCGCTGGATTGAAGTGCAGCGCGTCGTGGCGCAGTTCCATGCCGGTGTATCCACGTTCCAGCAAATCGACGGTGCCGGCCATCGCGCCAAGATGGATACCTTCCGGCGTGGTGCCGCCTTGGACGTCTTCGAGGTCGCTGCGCAGCGCCTCGGTGAAGAGCCGCCACGATCGCTCTCGGTCGGAGCGCGCCAGCACCCATGAGTGGATGACGTTGCTCAAGGTCGAGCCGTGCGAAGTGCGGCGAAGGTAATAGTCGATGTTCCTTTGAATCGTGCCGGCGTCGAACGGGTAGCCGAGCCGCTCGAAAAGCGCGCGCAAGGTCTCGGCGGAGAAGAGATAGAAGAGCATCAACACATCGGCCTGCTTCGATGCCTTGTAGCGATTTACCGAATCGCCTTCCGCTTCCAGGATGCGGTCGAGCCGCTGGATGTCGCCATACTTCCTGGCATAACCTTCCCAATCGAACTCCTCCAACGCTTCGTAGCCTTCGAATGAACTAATGATCCCGTCGCGATGAAAGACGACGCGCATCTTGCGACTGACGGTCTGCCATCGCTCAATCTCCGCGTCGTCGATATCGAGCCGTTCGGTCAACTCCTGCCGGCGATCATCCGGGAGGAACTTCAATAGTTCGGCCGCCTGCCAGAGTATCCAGGCGGCCATCAGGTTCGTGTAACTGTTGTTATCGAGTCCCGGCGTTTCCCGGCCGGGAATGCGCGTGTGATATTCATCCGGCCCGACGACGCCGAGGATTTCGTAGCGATCGAGGCTTTGGTTGTAAGTCGCGATGCTGGCCCAGAACTTCGCGATTTCCAGGAACATCTCCGAGCCGGCAAAGTGGAGAAAGTCGCTGTCGCGCGTCACTTCGGAATACTGCCAGATGTTATAGGCAATGGCCGCGTTGACGTGGCGCTGGAGCAGCGTTTCATCGGGAATCCACCGGCTAGATCGCGGGTTGAGATGCACGACCTGACTTTCCTCGCGGCCATTGCTGCCGCTCTGCCACGGAAACATCGCGCCCCGATAGCCGGCGGAGCACGCGGCGCGGCGCGCTTCTTTCAAGCGGCGGTAGCGATAGAGCAGCAGTGAGCGCGTGATTTCCGGGATGTGGAAATTGAGCAGCGGGAAGATGAACAACTCGTCCCAAAAGATATGCCCGCGATAAGCCTCGCCATGCCAGCCGCGTGCCGGCACGCCGGCATCGAGTCCGATGGTATGCGCCGAGGTGGTCTGGAGCAGATGAAAGATGTGCAGGTGCAGGATCATCCGCGTCTCGCCCCGGCCATCGGGTTGCTCGATGGCGATGTTGAAGCGCCGCCAGAGCTGTTCCCATGCGGCGACGTGTACGGACAGCAGTTTCCCGAACCGCTCCGCGCATTGCATCTCGTTGCGCGCCTCGATTCCGCATTCGGAGATCGCGCGGTCGCGCGACGTGAACATTGCCATCACCTCTTCGATGGTGACGGCGCGGCCTTTCTTCAGCTCCACCGCGAACGTCTGCGCGATGCGGCCCGCGTCTTCCTCGGTCGCGCGCTCGATTTCCAACTCCGCGCCGTCGCGGAAAATCCGGGTGCGCGCGGCCTGCGCGATTTCGAGACGCGACTGGCTGGTGCGGACCTTTAGATAAATGGCATCTGTGCCCACACGTTCGGTCTCGACCGGCTCCAAATGTTTGTTCGCGAGCGATTGGTAACGTTTCACTCCCGCGTTCACCACCGTGCCGTCGAGCGCGCTGCGGAACTCGATGCGGCCCGACCAGTTCTCCGCGGTGAATGTCGTTTCCATCCCAGCCATGTGAGGCTCCGCCATGCTCACGAGCCGGCGGTTTTGCACGCTCGTCTCGCGGCCCTGCTCGTCGCGAAAACGCATCGTGCGCGCAAGCACGCCGCGCCGCAAATCGAGCTCTTGCGTGTAGGCGAGCATCTCCGCGTCGCGTGGACGAAACCATTTTCCATCCCCGATGCGGAATTCGAGCACGAGCCAGTTCGGCATGTTCACGAGGTCTTCGTTTTCGATATTGCGTCCGGCGATTTCGGTGGTGAGGCGATTGTAACCGCCCGCGAGATAGGTTCCGGGATAGTGAACGTCATCCGCGCCACTCTCCGCCGCCGCGCCGCGCGTGACGAAGTATCCGTTGCCCAGCGCGCACAGCGCCTCGCGCAGCCCTTCGTGCGCGGGATCGAAACCTTCGTAGGAAAGCACCCACGGGTTCATGGCCGGCTCCCTTCCAATCGGCGGCAAAGCGCGGCCAGAAAGCGATGCACGTCGCCGGGATTTTCCAACGCGAGACTGGCGGCGGTGGTGCGCGGCTCGTCGCGCACGACGATTCCGATACCGCGCTCCGCCAAGGCCGAGAAGGCATCTTCGTCGGTAATGTCGTCGCCGATGTAAATTGGCAGCACGTCCGGTTGATCGAGCCCAAGGGTCTTCAGCAAATGCAGCAGCGCCTTTCCTTTGTCCCATTCGATGCGCGGTTGAAGGTCATGCACTTTCTTTCCCGGCAGATCACGCAGATCGGGATGCTGACGCAACGCGCGATCCACCGCCGACTCCAGCACCGCGAGCCTGTCTTCCGCGACGTTTCGGTAATGCACCGCGATCGAGTATTTTTTGCGTTCGACCTGACTTCCCGGAACGCCGTCGAGAGCATCGCGCAATTCCCTCTCCGCCATCTCCAGCACCGGCAGAAAATCATCGCCCTTGCTGTTGCTGGCGAGCGAACCACGCGGCCCCGCGATGTCAAAGCCGTGGCTGCCGGCATAGACGAGTCCTTCCACCCCGACGAGCGCGCGCACGTTGGCCAGATCGCGCCCGCTGATGATCGCCACGGTGCTAAGCCGCGCAAGCTGCGCCACCGTCTCGCGCACCTCCGGCGCGAGCACCGCGTCCTCCGGCCGCGGAACGATCGGTGTGAGCGTGCCGTCGTAATCGAGGAAAACGGCCAGTCGCCGATCATGGCCGGGCGCGATCGCGTCGAGCTGTTCGAGAGCGGACGGCAACTCCCGCGCGTCCGTTCCCACCTTGAGTTCGGAAAGATCCGCCACCACGACGCTCGCGCCATTCTCCGCGAGTCGGGCCGGATCGCCGCCGCGATTGACTCCGACGACGCAGCCGAATCCGCCCGCTCGTCCCGCCTCCACGCCGGAAATCGCGTCTTCGACCACCACCGACCGCGCCGGCCCGACTCCGAGACGCCGCGCGGCTTCGAGGAAAATACCAGGCGCCGGCTTCCCCGCGATGCCGATGCGCGCCGACTCGACGCCATCCACCCGCGCATTGAAAAGCTCCGTCGCGCAGACGGCCTCGAGCACAGTCGCGCAATTCTCGCTTGAAGAAATGATCGCCGTCTTGAAGCCGCGCGCCCGCAGTTGGCGAATGAAGCAGATGGTCGTTTCGTAAGGCTCGACGCCATGCTCTTTGAGTTCCGCGAGAAAGAGCGCGTTCTTGCGGTTGCCTAATCCACAGACCGTTTCCATCTCGGCCGCGTCCTCCGGCTTGCCGCGCGGTAGCGCGATCCCGCGAGATTCCAGAAAACTCTGCACGCCGTCATAGCGCGGTTTGCCATCCACATAGCGGAGGTAATCTTCGCGCGCATCGAACGGGCTAAACTCCACGCCTTCTCGCGTCGCGCGTTCCCGCAGATAGTTATCGAAAAGCCGTTTCCAAGAAGCCGCGTGGACGCGTGCGGTCTTTGTAACGACGCCATCGAGATCGAAAATGACCGCGTCGAATCGCGCCCGGGAAATGAGAAGAGATTCAGCATTCATAAAGCAAAGAAATGGCCGTGGCCGTTAACCTCGAATCCTCAGATGGTGTTTGAAAAGTTTCATGCAAGGGCGATCCGGTTTAGCATAAGGCGGATTGCGGCAAGGTCGATCATTGTCTCTGAGGTTTGCACCCGATACTCGTAGTCCTTACTCAGTCGACGGTTCCTCCCCAGCAAGGCAAAGCTACGTTCAAGAATCCAGGTCAGACCCGTGATCTTGAACGCTCGTTGTCGTCTCTTGACGATCCGTAGCTGCCATAATTTGGCCGGATTGAACGCACACTCTTTACCCTCGACTGGCTGCTCGACAAGGATCTGCGCCAGCGCGTGACCGCCGGCCTCAACAAAGGAGAACTCAAAAATTCGCTGGCGAAGGCCGTCTGCTTTGATCGCTTAGGGGAACTGCGCGACCGCACCTTTGAGGCGCAGCGTCACCGCGCAAGCGGCCTCAACCTGGTGGTCGGCGCGATTAATCTTGTGGAATACCGTTTATCTGGAGCGCGCAATTGGGGCGCTTCGCCAACAAGGGCGGCAAATCGCCGAAGGCTTACTCAAGCATGTGGCGCCGGTCCATTGGAACCACATCAACCTCACCGGCGATTACTCCTGGAGGCAGAACAAACGTGTCGAGAAGGGCGGTTTCCGGCCACTCAGGATCTCGCCCGAACCTTAGCGTACTTTTTTCCCCATATTCCGAGTTCCGGAATATTCCGAGTAAGGGTTCCGAACTGGCTCCGTGTCTGCGTTTCTTCGGGAAAAACTCGGAATATTAATAGAGAGGCGAGAAAGTCCAGTGGCGCGTCGCCCGCCTTGAATCCGCGCGCCGGTAAATGCGCTTTTGCATTTCGTCGCGACGCCCGTTCTTGATTGCAGGACTCGCCGCGACACAAATCCGCTTTCCCTCGTTGCTCTTGGTTTTAGGCGAACGGCAATCCACTTCTGGTTCTGCCGGCAAGTTGACTCGCGGGAATATTCCGAGTTCAACAACTCCGCCGTCTTGATTTCATCGGCTCCGGGAAGCGGGACGAACCGGCAACTCGGAATATTCCGGAACTCGGAATATCGGAGTATTCCGTTAACGGAATACTTCCCATTTCCTGAGCTGACCCCTACTTCTTAGCCGGGCGCGGCATCGGCGTCACCCCGACCTGCTCCTCCGCCGTATACGGCGCTCCATAATACGGGAAATCCTTGCGAATGCGCCCGCGGTCGGGAGCAAGTCCATCGACAATTGGCGTGTTGGTCGCGAGCGTCAACATCACATCCATCGCATCGTCGCCGAGCGCGCGTCCATTGAAGCTAGCCACCTCAAATGCGGCGCACGTTCCAAGCTCGTAAGGCAACGTGTCGGGACAAAGCCGTGCAGCGATCCGCTTCCCGTATTCATCCGGGTCCGTCGCCGAACCGGCATAGGTCGTCATCTTCTCGGCAAAATCCGCGATCGACTTCGCGAAGCGCTCCAGATCTTCAGAGGGAACCGACGCATTGAATTGTTCTTTCACCTCTTGATCGCTCGGGTCGTTCAGGAAGAGATGCGTAACCATAGGCAGGCCCCAACGCGAGACTTGTACCTCCGGCGCATGGCCAAAGAGGGAGATCGTCGCCCATGCGTTGATTTTTCCCTGCCCAATCAGTTCGCTCGGCACCTCCAGCACAATCGCCGTGACATTCCGGCCCGCAAAAGGATTCTGCTGATGCAGAAGGGCGTCCCCATCGTAGCGCTGGTCCTTATAGAAAGCAGTCATAAATGTGCGGAATCCAGCATTTGCCGCAAATAGCTCTGGAGCAATCCCAACATAGGCACGAAGATCCGAACCAGTCGCGACCGAACCGGTTTCACCCTGAACCAGACTCTCTCCGGCGTCACCACAAAGAGCATCGTCACCCGTCGCCTTCCGCACCACAAACGACTGAATGTGAGTATCATCACTGCCATCTCCGTGTCGTGGTTCACCAAACCTGAACTTGAACGTAACCTCTTCCCTCGCATCTCCGTTCAGGTCGAACCGGAACGCATAGAGCCCTTCTCGATGAAGCGTATCCGGAGCCGATAATCCCACATCCGGATTCACGGTCATCGCCATTACCGTCTTGCCCGGGGGGCCGTCAAACAAGTAAAAGTCGCAGAGGTTGAGGCTCGGATCTTCCTTCGCCAGTTTGGTATCGAAATGATGGGACATACAGAATCTCCTTGAAAAGCATTTCGCTATGGTGGAGTGCGGGATTTTTGACTTTTCTCTCGAGCGATAGACGCTGAGTAAGCTGCTACCGCCAGCTTCTAAAGCCCCCAACCGCCGTCTATGGGCAGAGCAACCCCCGTAAGGAATGCTGCTTCTGGGGAACAAAGGTAAAGAACAGCCGCCGCTACTTCTTCCGATGTACCGAACCGGCCCACCGGGTGGAGTTCGAGCAGGGCGCGACGCGTCTCTTCATCGCTCCGCAATTTCCCGGTCATATCGGTTTCAATGATGGCTGCGCATACTGCGTTCACTCGAAGACCTTTTGGAGCAAATTCGAGCGCGACCGATTTCGTGAGAGCGATAACAGCAGCTTTACTAGCGCTGTAGATGGGCGAACCAGCCCGTGGGCGCAGCCCGAGTATCGAGGCGTTGTTCACGATTGCGCCGCCGCCGGATTGGAGGATTGCCGGGATCTGATGTTTCATGCAGAAAAAGACACTGCGAACATTGATGTTCATGATCTGATCGTAAATCTCCTCGGTAGCGGTGATGGTGCCACGCCCTTCTCCGCCGACTCCTGCATTATTAAACGCAAAATCCAGCCTACCGAAATGTTCTAAGGCCCGAGCCACCAACGCGGCAATCTCCGATTCGATATTCACATCAGTGCGCACAAACACCCCGTTTCCACCTGCTTTTTGAATGAGCGCAACCGATTCAGCTCCTTCGGCTTCGCGCCGGCCCGCGACAACGACGTTCGCGCCACGTTCCGCAAACGCGATCGCGGTGGCCCGGCCGATGCCGGAGGTTCCTCCGGTGATTAGGATCACTTTTTCGGTAAATGGTGTGTTCATCGTGTCGGGGGTCGAATCAAAACCAGCCAGTAAAGGTCGAATCAAAACCAGCCACTTTTTTGATTAGGTAAAGGTATTGAGGAGGATTGGCAAGTTACGTTTCAAGAGATTGTAATTTGCGTTTGGTTTGTGGGAGCGAGGGAACCGAGCGAACACCAATCAAACGCAAATGGCAGTGACCGCTTGCGCGGAGCATTCTCCAGATCCAGACCAAAACGGAATAAATGGAGGGCAGCCCGTAGGGAGGTGCCGTTTATGCCGGATTTGGACTGGAACTGGAGAATGCGGAGCGCTCTGGGTCGGCGCCGCGTTTAGGTTTGGGCTGAAGCCGGTAACTTCGACCGTTGATGGGGATGATTTCGGCATGATGAAGCAAGCGATCGAGGATGGCACTGGCTGCAGGGACATCGCTAAGCAACTTTCCCCATTCTTCGATGGGTCGATTGGAGGTCATCATGGTCGAACGGTTTTCGTAACGACGCATGATGATTTCCAAGAGGATCTCGCCACTCTTTTGCGGCAGGATTTTGAGCCCCATGTCATCAATTAATGTGGAGCTCCACATTAATTGATTAATGTTGAGTTCTCAAAAATGTGGAGTTCCGTCCTCGGATCTTGAACA
>Ga0302325_10017560_pt1 | contig 15117 bp, 9 predicted proteins | sample Palsa_T0_2_FD_201948 | JGI IMG/M metagenome (GOLD analysis project Ga0302325, IMG submission 201948) | Peat permafrost microbial communities from Stordalen Mire near Abisko, Sweden - Palsa_T0_2 | ecosystem: Environmental > Terrestrial > Soil > Palsa > Peat permafrost | place: Sweden: Abisko... | reverse complement strand
CCTCGCAGAAGACTATTGGTGTTCGCCAGCCCCATTGGGCGGTATTCAATATTCGAAAAGCCAGCGTCTTCCATCCATTGCCGGGCTTCCGCGACCGAGTGGTTCCTTCCCGCCGGCGTGGTGCAGAGCAGAATCAGATCCATCACCGCGGGCCAGCGGCCACCCATGTGGTCGTCGCGCAGGAACTGAGCCTGAATGACCACCGAGCCTCCATGGTTTACGTTCTTGTAGAGCTTCTTGAGCAAGGCCCGGCTGGCCTGCTCGCCCACCATGTGCAGCATGTTGGAGACGAGAACAATATCATAGGAGCCAGGCACCTCGCCCGTGACCGCGTCGTAGGGCAAATAATGGATTTCGTTCTTCAGTGGATATTTTTTCTGGACTTCCTTGGCCACTTCCAGAACTTCAGGCATGTCCTGCAAGTAGAGCTTCAGAGTGGGGTTATGCATTCCCAGGTGAAACGCATAAACACCCGGGCCTGCGCCCAGGTCGAGCAGGCTTTCGCTCTTGCTGGTGTCGAGATGCCGTACCAGTTCCTTACCGCGCAGGGATGCGTAGTTTTGCATCGCCAGTTCGAAGTCGCGTCCTCCGTCCTTATCCGTTTTCAGGTAGCCGGCAAGATCCAGATGCGGGCTGGAAGTCAGCACGGAGTCAGCCAGCTTCGACAGGGCCTGGCGGAAAAAGTCCAGGTTACGAATCCAGTCTCCCAGATAATTCTCACCGGCTGAAGGCAACAATACTGAACGGCACATCGCCGTCACCCGATAAGTCCCATTGTCGATTTCCAGCAGCTTGAGCAACACGGCCGCGTCCAGCACGCGCGCCAGGACGTCGGGCCGGGCCTTTACTTCCGCCGCAAGCTCTTTCAGACTCTTGCCATCGGCTTCTCCCAGCCGCTCAAAAATGCGCAGCTTCAGCAGGGCGAACATTACGCTCGACCGGAAGAAACCTTCCGAGATTTGGTAGTCTTCCCCGACCGAAGGCAGCGGTCCCGACCCGTTCGCCGATACTCTCTTGTACTTCGCGCCGCCCTTGCACGACAGTAAATTGAGCGCCACACCCGTGTTCAGCAGCCGCGCCAAAGTCTCGCGCCGGGCCCCGATTTCAGCTACAAGCTCATCCAGGCTCTTCTCCCCGTGCCCAATGCGCTCGAAGATACCCAGCTTTTGCAAAGCGGTCGCGACGCTTGAGTCGTAAAAGCTTTCTGCGATGCTCAGCACGCTGATCTGATCGCGTACCATTGCAGCGCTGGACGTTTCGACGGTCATTCGACAGGTTCTCCTTGGAACAAGAGCTGGGACTCGCTTAAGACCAGGATAAGGCTCCGGAAGCCTGACATCGCGTTAGAGTTTGTCGTAGATCGACTGAGGAATCGGGAACGTTCTCTGGTTCAATACAGCGCCCAGCACCCGCGCCTTGGCTGCACGCAGATCGTGAATCGCTTTGCGAGCGCTTTCCCGCCGGGAGGAGTTGGCTTTTAGCACTAGCACCAACCCATCGGTGGCGCATCCCAACACGGTTGCGTCGTTGCTGGAGCTGATCGCGGCAGCGTCGATCAAAATGTAATCGAACTCCATCCTCAGTTCCGTCATCCGGAGGCGCATCCGGTCCGACGACAACAAGCTTTGGCTGTCTTCCGCGACCGGGCCAGAACTGACCAGCCAAAGATTCGGGCAGGACAGCGGCTGGGCAAACGTTCGCATCGGCTCCCGCTTCTCGAGCGCATCGGTCAGGCCGTAATGATTCTCTGCCCCAAACTGTCCGTGCAGCCCTGGATGGCGCAGATTAGCATCCACCAGGCAAACCGATCCCGCCACCTGGCTGGTCAGCACTTCCGCTACGCGTGCGCACACCCAGCTGCACCCATTTCCCGGCTCCGTGCCCGAAAAAACCACCGTCCGCGGCGCATCGCTTCCGGGCAGGAGAAACACCCGCTGCACCAGCTTCGTGATCTCCTCGAGTTCGGCACCCGCAATCGCCAAGCGCGAGCCCACCGGAACTACTTCCGGAGTTGGCTCCACCAGTTCCGGAATCTGCTCCTCGGTGGCGGAGCTACTGTAAAGTGCCTGTTCCCTGCCGATCTTTTGTAGGAGTTCGAAATTACGACTCATGAATTGTTTCCCCCGAGAGCCCCCGGTTGAAACCGGCGCCCCGCATGACCGTCCCTGCCATTCTAAATCTTGGACTCTTCAATTCGTTCTTTTCTTTCCTACCCGCCTTTTTCTGAGGCCCATTTCAGTATCGATACCGCACCGTAGCTTGCCCACGCTCACCTGCTTGCCGGCCGCTGGGCGGCTCGCGAAACGAGCCTGGCGCTATCGCCGTCCCCGTCAATCCTTGGCGGGAGTCCTGTCCATACCGCCCGCAACCGCAAGGCCCGGCGATTCCCAGTTATTCGGAGGCTCGGCAGTCCCGCTGCGTTTGGAAACCGACGCGTCTTGGTCCCGCGTAATGTTATGTTGACGGATTTTGTACAGCAACCCGCGATAGCTGATGCTGAGCAGTTGCGCCGCGCGCTTGCGATTCCACCCGGTTTGCTGCAGCGCCCGGCTGATGGCGTTCATCTCAGTTTCAGCCCGGAGAGTGCGGAGAGTGACTCTCGCCCCTGAGGGCGCTGGTTCCGGAATGGCAACGCGCTCCGACGCCGCGGACTGATCTACGGCAAGCTGTGAATCGTTCACTGTCACGGCCTCTGTATTCTTGTTTTTTTCCTGCAGTTCATTCATAGTGCGCCTCGCACAGTCGCCAAGATTGGGGGATGATCTTTAGTGAGAACAGAACGGCCAGAAGGCTGACCTGGTCCGCTTCTCACTGCTTGGGAGAGATTGAAACCGCCGCCGCCGGGGATGCGGGAAAAGCCGCTTCGGGCAACATTAGACAGGTTCTACTTCGTATCCATGAAGCCGAATCGAGAGAGAACGTTGAATCAAGTCAACCGACATCACCAACATGCGATCGTTATCCTGCCGCACCAGGATTCCTTCCGTTCCATTGAGCGATCCGCCTCGAATTCGCACGCGCTGACCAGTTTTCAGAAACGGATGGCTCTCAAACGGGACCTTACTGGCTAACAGGGTTTGGATGTGCTCAATCTGGGTCTCGGGAATCGCGATCCCCTGGCCCGACGTACCTACGAAACTCACCACGCCCTCGGTGCGAAGCACCCTGAGGCGCTCTTCCGGACCATACACCAACCGCACAAAAGCGTAACCCGGAAACAGGGGAAGCTCTACGAGCTTCTGCCGGTCGCTCCACTCGCGCATCTGGCTCGAAAGCGGGAGAAAAGTGATGACCCCCTGATACTGCAACTGCTGAGCGACCATCTTCTCGTGCCGGGAGCGGGTTTGAATGGCATACCAGTTCATGTGCGCGAATGTGGCGGCGACACTCGTCCGGCTACGTTCCGAAATCTGGGTGCTTATCGTAGCTCCGCCCTCTGAGTCACATTTCGCGACCCTGGCAAAGACCTCAAACCACAGATAAAGCTCCGCCTCCGTAGCCGCAATTGGCCAAGAGGTCGGATTAGACCCTTTATTGCGCCTTATGATGGGGGGGAGATGCAACTTCAAACGTAAAGTTAGCCGGTCATTGCGTTCCACTACAAACCGGCTGGCGAACCCACAGAGGCCGCCGAATGTGGTTACAGAGTACGAAACATTGCAACTTACTGCAAGAGGCCAAAAGCCCTAGTGACGAAAGTCTCCAAGGCCTGGAGAGCCTCATTCCGATGCCCATCCGGACCCGCCGCGCCCCACGGATTACCCCTAGAAACCAATTCAAGTCTATGTAAATAATACCTTTAGCGCGGCATCCTTAATTCGCCTTTGACGGGCCGGACTTGATCGAGCCACCCTCAGCGGCGGGACCGGCCGGAGCGGGAGCAAGCGGCGGCCCGAAGTAAGCATCGTTGATCTCGGTGGTGAACGGTGCCTGAATGCTATCCATCACCTGTTTCGCGCGCTGGCTCTGGAGCTTGTTGTGTATTTCGGGCGTGACCTCGTTCAGCGGCTGCATGGTCTTGCCGTCAAGTTTATAGATATAATGTCCGCTCGAATCGCTGAACACCTGAGATACTCCCCCCGCTGGGAGATCGAACACGGCCTCCTCCCCCGGCGGCAGGCTCGTCCGACGCACCTTACCCAGACTGGCATTCGGAGGATTGCTCTTCAACCCCGCCGCCTGAAAGGCCTCCTTCTGCAACGCCGCAAACTCTTCCCCATTCGCCGCCCGTGCCCGCAGTGCCTCCGCCAGTTTCGTCATCTCGGCCTCGGCATTTTTCTGGCGCTCTTTCTCGGCTTCTTCGCTTAGCTTTTCCTTGGGCGGCGGCTCTTGCTTCACGTGGGGAACGAGGATCCGCTCCAGGTCGTAGAGTGTGAAGCTGTCCAGATGCTTCTGGTAGTAATCCGCGATGTCCTGCTCCGGAATCTGCGCCGCCTCCTGTTGTATCCGTTTGGTGAGTTGCTGGGTCAGAATCTGCATGCGGGCGAACAAGAACATCTGCTGGAAGTACTCCTCTTTGTCCAGGCCGCGGACTTCAGCCTCGTGCGACATCACCAGCAGCCGCGGATACAGGCTGAGCAGTTGCCGCTTCACCACAGGCGTCATGGCGGGCTGAATCGCCCGCGCGATCTTTTCAAACTGCTCCCGCGTGAGCACAGTCTTGCAATCGGCCCCAGTTCCGGCGCCCGGCTTCGAAGAGGTTTCCGGGCACAGGCCCTTGATGGTCAATACGGGGTCGTTGGAAGCCACAGCCGCAGCCGCGGCAGGCGGGGGGACGGGCTTGTCGTCATCGTCATCCGCAGCGGAAGCGGGGCTCTTTTGCGGCGCCGCCGCTGGCGGTTTTGCCTGCCCCCAGGCCAGCACACCGAATAAGAAGCAGACCAGCCACACATGGCGCATCTCGGGAGTCCTCCAGAAACAATTAGAAAAAAATTGCCGGCTAAACTGCCATGCTAGCATGCGGCCGACTGGCTCTTCTGCCGGTCGAAGACGTTCTTCCGCGCGTCATTTCACCTGCGCTGGATGTGGTTCGTTGCGCGCTCGGACCGGCTGTTCTTCGAATGCTGCGATCCGGCCGTCCATCGTCAGTCCGAACAGGACGGGCCTGCCCTCGTTCCGGAGCCAGACAGCCGTCAGCGAGGCGAAAGCCGGGATAGACTGCGCTCCTTTGCTCGGCCCCGATGCTTTTGCCGCGTTCAACGCCGGAGACCACGTTATTGGTGCCTCCTCAAAACGCCCGGCATGGTTGACGATGAAATGCCAGTCTTCTTTGCTATCCACCGTCAGCAGATCGTCGTAGCCGTCTCTGTTCAAGTCGGCCACCAGGCCGTGAAATCCAAAGGCGCGATTCGCCGCATACACCAGCGGCAACGATTCGTCCTGCTCAAATTTTCCCTGCCCCTGATTCACCAGCACTTCATTTCCGACGGTCGACCACAGAGCCACATCAATCTTGCCATCGTGATTGAAGTCGCTGGTCTGCGCATCGACGTATGCGTATTTCCAAATCTCTTTGCCCGCATCCCAGGTTTGATCTTCGAATTCGCCGCGGCCCTGATTCCGGTAGAGCGCGGGCGGCTTGTTGTCGCGGAGAAGAAGCAGATCCAGCCGCCCGTTGTGATTGAAGTCGGCGGCCACTGCCTTGTGGGTTCGCCCTGGATTCCAACTCAGGCCCGCCGCCTCGGTGATTTCAACGAACGTGCCGTCGTGCCGATTCCGGTAAAGATGGCTGTTCGCTCCAGAAAAATCATTGGGGAAGGTGAACGTACTCTTGGACGGAGGAACGCCTAAATCCGTGTACACCGTGACCAACAAATCCGGGAAACCGTCATTCTCCGCGTCGAACAGCAGAGCGGACGTAGCCAGTTCACCCGGCTTGCCCTTGAGTCCGGCCTTTTCCGTGGTGTCGGTGAAAGTTCCATCGCCGTTGTTATGGTAGAGAGTGACTCCGCCCAGGCCCGCAACAAACAGGCTGGGATGGCCCGAGTGATCGAAGTCTGCGAAGGCCGCCGCTAGATCGCTGCCGGTCCCGGAGACTCTCGCTTTGCTCGTGACGTCCTCAAAGGTGCCGTCGGCGCGATTTCGAAATAGATGATTCGATCCTCCCGGAACAACCACGTAGAGATCGGGATGACCATCGTGATCGAAATCGCCGACCGCGACGGAACCGCCCATGGCCGGTACCAGGTGGCGACGTGCGTAATCGAGTGAATATTCGCCGGAACGAATCAGAGCGGGAAGAGTTGTGGCCGCGGAAGGGTAGTCGATCGCCGGCAGCGAAATCCGCAGCTTGGAAGTAATCTCGGCAAACGTAATCGGCGCTGATTTTACGGGCGGGTGCGCGCCCGTCAGCTGAGCCTGCGCAGGCGCGACGGAAACTCCAACAGCAATAAGGATCGCAAGCAGTCGTCTGAGGTTGGGCGGCTGGGCGAATTCAATCATTCGTTTTTGGTTTCAGTCTCGCCACAGGACCGGCCACTGCGCTGAGACCATGATAAGGGAATACCCGCAAACACACCTAATCTGTCGCAGGCTCTGACGGCCGGCTGTTCAGCTCCCACCAGAATCTACTTCTTCGTCGCCACTCCGAACAGGGCCACCGATTGCGCACCGCCCAGAGCGTTGTCGCTGATGAGAATCGATGCCACCTGAGGAATGTTCAGCACTGTGCCCGTGAACGTCATGGTAATTGAGCAGGAACTCCCGGCAGCCAGGGAAGAACCGCAAGTATTGACCTCTGAGAATTCGCTGGCATTGCTTCCCGTCACGGCGATGCTGCCGATCGTCAGCGTCCCCGGACCCAGATTGCTGAGGGTCGCCTTGACCGGAGGACTAGTCTTGCCCACGGTTTGGGCGATGAAGGCAAAACACGGAGCCGAAATAGCGGGCTGCGGAGTAGTCTGCGGGTTGGGCAGTTCTCCGAATACGTCCAGCTCGTTCTGGGTTCCGACGTAGACCTTTCCGTTGGCAATGATGGGGTTGTTGAACTTGTTCGCGCAGCCCCCTTGATCTCTTAGCTGAGTATTCTGGGCGCTGTTGTAGAGAACCTGTGTGACGTTGGTAGCGCTGAAGGCATACAGAATCGCAGGCTTCGTGCCGGGCAGAGCGGAAAGGATATCCTTGCGCATGATCGCCCAAACGATACCGTTTTTTCTTCCATAGGCCGAGATCGAAGGCGTGCTGCCCACGGGAAAAAGGACCGCCGTTTGTTCTACGGGAGCGCTGGATACCAGTCCGTTCGTGATCGAGTATTGCTTCAGGTAGTCGCCGCCGCCGGTCTCGCTCGTCATCCCGGAGTAGTAAACGTACTCCGCATTTGGTCCCTGAAAGTACGTGGGACTGCTCCAGTACCCGTGGACCGTGCCTTCGATCGTCTCGATGTCCTGATCCCCCGCGGGATTGTAGGCGCCCATATCGTCGCGATTCACCAGGTAGACGGGGACCGCATACGTGGTGCCGAATAAATCGCAGGGCGATCCGCCCTTGCCGGCCTGAATGATCTCATCCGCGTAGGTACCTGCCTGGGGTGGAAGAAGAAGCGGCCCGCCCGATCCCAGGTCCAAATCGTTCGGCAACTGACGGCAGGCCTGGTCCATGGGAGTGAAATAATCCAGAACTTGCAGATTGGCATTCATCTTCAGCAAGGTGTCGCCGTAATCCACGCCGCCCGTGGAGGCGTCGAAGGTTCCGTCTCCGGTAGCGAAATAAATGTTCCCCAGCGAATCCGTCGCCAGACCGTTGCCAGACTGCCAGACGCCTCCTAAAGTTCCATTGGGAGTGGTGTTGAACACCGCAACCTGCGCCAGAGTCGTCGCGTTATAAGCCATCACCCAACCGTGCGCCTGGCCCGCCCATCCGATATAGATATTGCCGTTCGCCAGCAACAGTCCGGGGCGATGGTTGTCGTGGATAGTGCTGAATAGAACTTTGCCATGGGAAGTACCCGTGCCCGTCCCATTGACAATCGCCGAGATCTCCACTGGACCGCCGAATTTCTCCGCTCCCGTCGTGATGTCCAAGGCATGCAGCCGTTGCACCGAGTTGTCACCCGGTTCCTGCGTCCGCACCAGCACGTAGATCGTGTTCGTGGTGGGATCGATCACGGGCGTCCCGGTGATTCCGGTGATCGGCCACACGTTGCATTCAAACCCCAGCGCAACGCAATTCAGGGTCGTGATGCCCGCGGCGGGATTGATGAAGCTCACCTGCCACAAAATGTTGGGACTCAAACCGTCGGCATCAAAGGCAAACAGAGTGTCGTTTTCCGTCGCCACATAAAGCACATTGTGGACTCCCAGGTTCGGAATCGTGACGTTCGGCACATAAAGCGGCTGGGCATAAATCTGGCCATCGACCGGATAAGAAAACAGCTTGCCAAACTTGCTGGTGTTCACGTTTTGCGGAGTGAGAACAGTCTCGTACAGGTTCTGGCCGGTGCGACCGTTGTCGTTGTGCTGCGTTAAGACGCCGCTAAAGGTCTGCCCCTGGACTGCGGGTGCAACCAGTCCAAGAACCGCAACTAACATAGCAAGCGGCGATACCAGAAATGATTTCATGCGCATACGATTCTCCCAGAAACGGTCAGCGATGCGAAAGAACCTCAGTCAACAGCCATCAACTCTTCGGACGGTAACACTTGCCACTTAAACCAAGTTCAATTCCATCCTCGATAAAAACCACACCAGCTAAACCATTACAAACAAATGAGGCGGACTCTCGGTGGAGTCCGCCTCCACTTTCGTACCCTTGGGGCTGCCTCCCGAAAACGTTTCGGGGTCACGCTACTGAACCGTCAGCGTGATCGTGGTCGTGTTTGACACCGGCAAAGATAAGCCTTTCACCGTCAGCGTGTAAGTTCCCGGAGCGGTCGAGGCAGTCGTCTGGATCGTCAGCGTCGAGGTTCCTGTGCCTGCCCCTGACAGCTTTACGCTCTTCGGATTGAGAGTGCAGGTCGAACTTGCCGGCGCACCGATGCAGCCTACCGATACGGTTCCCGCATACTGCGCCTGGGGCGTCAGCGTAATGGTCGAAGTGCCCGCCGATCCGTGAACCACGGTCAGAGTATTGGGCGAGGCCGAGACGCTGAAGTTCGGGCCCGACCCGGTTAACTTAACCGTTTGCGAACCGCCGGTCGCGTTGTCGGCAATATTCATGGTCGCCGATTCCGGTCCGTCCACGCTTGGAGTCAAACTCACGCTGATCGTGCAGGTCACATCCGGCGAGATGGTCGCCGGCATGGTCCCGCAGGTGTTGGTCTGCGAGAAGTCGCCGCTGTTGGTGCCCGTGAACGTAATCCCCGTGAGACTCAAGTCCTCCCCGCCAGTGCTGGTCAATGTGACAGGCAGCGATCCGCCTTGCGTACCCAGCGCCCATTGGCCAAGGTTCAGTGAGGTAGGAGTAGTGGTAGCCGCCGGCGCCAGCGGAACGAAGCGAACGCGATTGTTGCCGCCATCGGCGATAAACAGATTGCTGTTGCCGTCCACCCAAGCACCCAGATTTGCCAGCCGTGCGACCGTGGCCGGGCCATTGTCTCCGGTGAAACCACCTTGGATGGAATTGCTGGCGTTGCCTGCCACCGTGCTGTAGATGGTGGTGGCGGCGCTGATTCTTTGCACCACGTTGTTGTTTCCGCCCGCAATGTAAACGTTGCCGGCCGGGTCAATCGCCAACTCCAGCGGATTCCACATGCTGCCCTGAAGCTTGGGAAGCCCGTCGCCTGACAGTTTTGCATCCTGGTTCAGGGCCCACTGGCAGAGAACGCCGACCGTCGGGGAGCAGGTAGAGCTGTTCGGGGTTTCGACTACCTGGAGCACCTCGCCGGCATACTGGTCCGAGATGTAAACGTTGTTGAATGCATCCACCACCAATCCAGCGGGGTGATCGAGGTTGGGCAAGTGCTGGCCTTCGACGCCGGTCCCGGCGATGGTTGAAATGTCGCCGGTCGCGGCGGTGACTTTGCGAATCTTGTAGCCTTGGTAATCGCTGATATACAGGTTGTTCGCTTGATCCAAAGTGATGTTCAGCGGAAAGGCAAAGTTCGCGGCTGTCGCCAGTCCACCATCGCCGCAGGCCGCGGTCGTGGGATTGCAGGAACTGCCATTGCCGGCAACGGTGGTGATGATCCCGGTCAGTGCGTTCACCTCTCGAATCACGAGGTTGTTCGAATCCGCGATGTACAGGTTGCCGTTGGTGTCGAAGGCGATTGAACTCGGACCGTTCAACGTGGCCGCTGTTGCCAGTCCGCCGTCGCCGCTGTAGCCGGTGCTGCCCGTACCCGCGACGGTCGTGATGATCGCCGCACTGTTTGTGGGATTCGTCACTTTGCGGATCTTGTTGTTGCCCTGATCCACGATATAGAGATTGCCTGAGGCGTCTTCGGTTACATCCCACGGAAGAGCGAGAGTGGCGCTGGCCGCCGGTCCGCCATCTCCGCCGCTGCCGCCGCCCGCAATCGTCTCGATGTCTCCGGGCTGAATGGTGGTGCCGCCCACCGTAATCGCGGCGGCCTGGTTGTTCACCACCCGGATGCGCTCGTTGCCGCTATCGGAAACGAAGTAATTTCCCGTCGGATCCACCCAAATGCCGCCCGGCAGATCGAGTTGCGCACCGGTCGCAGCGTTGCCGTCGCCCGAAAATCCCGCCGTGCCCGCCGAGTTCACCACCGTGCTGATCAGCCCGGTCGTCACACTCACCAGCCGGATGCGGCTGTCTCCCGTGTCGGCGATGGTAATGTTGCCCAAGGCATCCGCCCAGACTCCCTGCGGCAAATCCAATTCGGCCGAGGTCGGAGCTTTTCCGTCTCCGCAACCGCTTTTCGGATTCGAACACCCAATCCCATTGCCCGCGAACGTCTCGATGATACCGCTGGTGTTCACAATGCGGATCTTCTGGTCGCGCGTGTCCGCAATATAAATGTTCCCCGCCGTATCCACCGCCACGCCATACGGCAGCGAGACGCTGGCCAGGATGGCCGATCCGCCGTCCCCGCAGGCGGTCTGCGGATTGGTGCACGCGCTGCTGTTGCCGGCAACGGTCTTAATGTCGCCCGGAGCGATGCTAATTCCGGCGATGGTGATGGTCTTGGTCTGCGTGTTCACCGCGCGGATGCGGTTGTCGCCGGCATCGGCGATATAAAGGTTGCCGTTGCCATCGAGCGCCACTGATTCAGGCAGGTTCAAGTTGGCGTCGATCGCCAAGCCTCCGTCGCCGCAAACTCCGGCGTGGTCGCACTTGGTTCCGTTTCCAGCCACGGTCGAGATAACACCGGTGGGAGCCACTTTTCGTATCCGCGAACCTGCTGCATCCGCGAAATAGATATTGCCCTTGCCGTCGATGGCCAAGCCGGTTACCGTGAAGATCGTCGACTTGCTGGCCTGATTTCCGTCGGCGCTGTGGCCTCCATAGCCCAGGCCCGCAAAATTGGTCAGGACGCCTCCCGAGGTCACTTTGAAAACGTAGGCCGTGTCCGGCGCGGCAATATAAATGTTGCCGGACGAATCCTCAATGGCTGCGCTTGCCCCGGGCAGGTCAGCCGACAAGGGCGCGGTCGGAGTGGCGCCGCCGCCCACGATCGTATAAATGTCATTGGGCGTGTGCGTCTGGGCCTGCACCGCAACCGGCGAAATCGCCAGGCACAGCACAAAAAGGGTCGCAAGGCTCAGACAGACCTGAGGTTGCATGTTGCAAACAGCGCTACGGTTCGATTTCACGAGTGCCTCCGCACAGAATTTGGTTGGGAAAGTCGGGCCGAGCGTCGTGCGACCAAGCCGCAGTTGCTCGTACAGGGACATGCAAAGATTCATATCTGGTTGCCGCTTGCTGGCTCCGCCTGGTTAAGTCCGGACGCGCAAACACCGCGTGCCGTGCGTAATATCTTCGTTTGTAGCTCCGCTTGGGAACCACACCCGTGGCAGCGAATAAAATACTCGGCCTTATATTTTGGGGGGAGCTACCGATCAAAATCGTCCGTCCGAAACCACACCATCTCTGAGCGCGGATCGGGAGTCTGTTGATACTACTCGGCCCCCTAAACCGGCGGCAAGAGGCCGAAAGCCTTGATTACCAAAGTCTCTAGTCCGTCCTGCCGACCAGCCTCCTAAAGAACTTACGGCAGCAGGCCATACACGTCCAACTCACTCGCGGTCGGCACATAGACCTTTCCATTGGCCACCGTCGGTGGGGTGAACTTGATCGCCGGTCCCGCCGCATCCCGTGTTCCCGCCTGGCTGCTGTTGTACAGTTCTACCGCCGTGTGCGCATCGAGCGCATGCAACACCGCTGGCATCCCAGTGGAATAACCGTCCGCTTGAATCGCCCACACGATTCCATTCGAGGTACTGTTGGAAGAAATCACGGGCGTCGCTCCGGGAGACCCAAACACAGTAGACCCGATCGCTATCGGCGTCGTGGAGACGAGGCCGCTCACCAGCTGAAAAATGCGCAAGCTGTCAGACGGAGCCCAGAAATAAAGATTCCCTTGCCAGTATCCCGGTGCGCTGTAAATCCCGTGCCCGGCGAAAGCATTCGGAATCGACTCCACGATTTGCTGGTTTCCCGAGGCGTTGAAATGGCCCATGTCGGTGCGGTCCACCACGTACATGACTCCGTCTTTTCCGGCGCCGATGCCTAAGTAGGGATGCGCCGCTCCGTTCTGATACGGAAGCAGCAGCGCACCGCCGGAACCCAGATCAAGATCCTGCCCGCTCTCGCTCGCCTCGTTATATGGGGTGAAGTAGTCAACCACTTTGAACGCGCCGGTAGTGGCCATCTTCACGTAACTCATGCCGAAATCCTGCCCGCCGGTATTGGCGTCAAACGTGCCGTTCCCGCTCATGAAGTATATGTTGCCGAGCGTATCCGCTGCGGGCGCGCCGCCGCTCTGCCATACGCCGCCTTGAGTGCCGTTGGCCGTAAGGCAGTACGCCGCGTCTTGCTTCAAGGTAGTTTCGTTGTAGCCGATCACCCAACCGTGATACGTGAATTCGTCTTCGAGTCCATGGGACGCCCAGGTGATGAAAATCGACCCATTCAACAGCAGGAGTCCCGGACGTTGATTGGAACGAAAAGGATCGAACGCCATGTACCCTTTGGACGAACCCGCTCCCGTGCCTTTCACCTTCGCCTGAATCACTACCGGCCCGCCAAATTTCTCCGCTCCCGAAGTCACATCCAGCGCGTGCAGCCGCTGCACATACGTGCCATTCTCCTTGGTTGCCGCCACCACATAGAGCGTGCCATTCGTCGGATCGATCACCGGCGTTCCGGTGATGCCGATCTGCGGATAAATTGCATCTGTTCCCAGGTCGCTGCTCGGGACGGTTGTAATTCCCTTCGCGGGATTGATAAAGCTCACCTGCCAGAGCGGGTTGGCGTTGCTGCCGGTGTTGCTGTTTCCATCGAAGGCGAACACGCTGTCGTTTTCCGTTGCGACATAGACAACCGTGTGCACACCCTTCCCGGGGATCTTCAGGTTGGCAAGAACCAGAGGCTCGGCGTAAATCTGGCCATCCACCGGCTGCGTAAACAATTTGCCAAACGTGCTTTCTTGCACCAGCGATGTGGTCAGCGTGGTCTCGTGGATATTCTGTCCTGTGCGCAACGTGTCGTTATGATACGTGGTGACATTCACCTGACCCAGGGCGTGAACGGCGAGCGCAACGGAGAGAACGCTTCCCCAAAGAATCGAATTCAAAGTGCGCGGCAAAGAAGGCAGGGCGTGAACAGGGCTTTGATGCGACAACCGCATTTTCCATCTCTCCGGTAGTAGACGTGGATTTTCGAGGCTTGAGGATGCCCGCGAAAGCTGGTCAGACGGCGCGTCTCACACGCCCCCCGCCTAACGAACCCTATCATGTCCCGATTGTTGGGACGGAGCAAAATATTATTTTTCCGTTAAATAATTTTGCGCAATTTCCTGCAACGGCACCTGCCAGATGCGAAGACTCAAGGACTGTGCAGCTTCTTGCAATCTAGCCAGGGATAGCGGAAGCGAAGGGTTGCTAATTCGAGGGAAGCGTAAACTTCAGAGTGATTTTGGTTTCCATGTCTGCCGCGTTGCCATTTACGAAGTGCGGCTTAAATCGCCACTGCCGCACCGCCGTCATCGCCGCATCCGCCAGTAGCTGATTTCCGCTCACCAGTTTGACTTCTTGCACCACCCCGTCCCGGCCGATGCGCACGTCGAGCAACACCGCACCCTGAACTTGGTGCAACCGGGCTTGCTCGGGATACTGCGGCTCCACTCGCCGCACTAAACTGTCCTCCGCGTTGTCGGGCGATAATTCCACGATTCTCGCTGGCCGCAGCGCCAACGCCGCTCCGCCGCTCTTCTCCTTCTCCTTCCCGATTCCGGCTGCGGTCTCCGCGCCCGAAGGCGCCATCTGGAAAATTTCTCTACCGTTCTCGTAAACCCGGAGGCTGCCTTCGGGCACGCCGGCATTCGTCCGATCCGCAGCTTCCGCTGGCGCAGATTCTCTCTCTTCTGACGGATTCTGACTCGAGGGCAGACTCGGCGTTGGCTCTGCGGCGGAACTTGGGTCAACTCCTCTCCCATTTGCCGTGGCTGGCACGGATGAGGATGGCGTTGCCGCCACGCGGGAAGCATGACGGCCTGGTCTCACCTTCAGCCACCCTAGGCGCATGCCGAGAGCAATTCCCATCAGGACTGCGACGCTCAGCACCAGCATGCCAAGTACAGTTGCGAGCCAATCGAATCTCCACCCGGACGCAATTCTCACTCCGGTCTCTTCATATGCATGCCCTTCCTCCTCCGATACCTGCGCGGATACACCCCGGTCAAAACCCGCAGATGCGGAACCAGGGGTAAACCCGACCGGCGCTCCTCCTGAAACCTGAGCGCTCGCGACCAACGGTCCTGGAACCAGCGACGATCGGAGCGCTCGCACGTTTTCGATGATGCGCCCCGCCAACCCATCGAGCGTCTGCAGATCTTGATCGCCAAACGCCGAGGGTTGGGAAGAAAAAATCTCGAAAATTCCGATCAATTCCTCCTCCAGCAGGAGCGGCAGCACCACCACGGAGCGCACTCCCAACTGGCGCGAGGCTTCCGCGTCCGCGCTCGGATCAGCCAGAGCGTCTGGGCAACCCTGGATTCGCCGG
>Ga0302325_10017559_pt1 | contig 15119 bp, 12 predicted proteins | sample Palsa_T0_2_FD_201948 | JGI IMG/M metagenome (GOLD analysis project Ga0302325, IMG submission 201948) | Peat permafrost microbial communities from Stordalen Mire near Abisko, Sweden - Palsa_T0_2 | ecosystem: Environmental > Terrestrial > Soil > Palsa > Peat permafrost | place: Sweden: Abisko... | reverse complement strand
CCGCGGTATTCACGGCAATTTCAGCCAGGTCTTCCGCGCTAGGCTCGATGTTTACGGTAGCGTCCGCCAGAAAATAGATGTCGCGTTTGGGCGTGATCATCACATAAACGCCCGATACGCGATGCATCCCGTGGCGCACCTCGATCACTTGCAGCGCCGGCCGGATCATATCCGGGTAGTGCTGGGTCAGTCCGCCGACCAAGGCATCCGCATCGCCGAGCCGAACCATCATGGAGCCGAAGACGTTGCGGCCCAGGATCAGTTCCCCGGCTTCCCGGCGCGTAACGCCCTTGCGCTGGCGGAGGCTGTACATCTCTTCGGCATAGGCCGGCAGCCGCTCCGAACGGGCCGGATCGACGATTTGAATGCCGTTGAGGTTCAAACGCAGCCCGGCCATTTCGGTGCGAATCTTCTCTTCGTCGCCCAGCAGAATGGGTTTGGCGATCTTCTCGTCGATCAGGATCTGGCACGCGCGCAGGATTTTCGGCTCTTCCCCTTCCGGGAAAACCACGCGCTTAGGCTGCCGCTGCGCTTTGTTAATCATCACGCGCATCACCTCGTGGGCCTTGCCTAGGCGGCGCTCCAGTTGCTCGCGGTACTCGTTAATGTCGATAGGCGTCTGCGCCACGCCGGTTTCCATGGCGGCCTGGGCCACCGCGGACGCCTCCCAAATCAGTACGCGCGAATCGAACGGCTTGGGGATGATGTAATCGCGGCCGAATTCCAGGCGCTCCACACCGTAGGCGCGGCGCACCGCATCCGGCACATCCTGGCGCGCCAGCGCCGCCAGCGCGCGCGTGGCGGCCAGTTGCATCTCGTCGTTGACCGTGGTGGCGCGCACATCCAGCGCGCCGCGGAAGATAAAGGGGAATCCCAGGACGTTGTTCACCTGGTTGGGGTAGTCGGAACGTCCCGTGGCTACGATGGCATCCGGCCGGGTGGCCACCGCTACATCGTAGGGGATTTCGGGGTCCGGGTTCGCCAGCGCGAAGACAATGGGATCGCGCGCCATGGAGCGCAGCATGTCCGGCGTGACGCAATTGGCGCTGGAGAGTCCGAAGAACACATCCGCACCCACGAAAGCGTCGGCCAGGGTGCGGGCATCGGTCTCCGCTGCGAAGCGCTCCTTATAAGGATTCATGCCCTCTTTGCGGCCTTTATAGATTGCGCCCTTGGTATCGCACATGACGATGTTCTCGCGCCGCACGCCCAGGTTCAGATAGTGGCGCGCGCAGGAGATGCCGCTGGCGCCCGCGCCATTGAACACCACCTTCACCTGGTCGATGCGCTTGCCCACCAGGTCCAGGGCGTTCAGCAGCGCCGCGCCCGAGATAATGGCGGTGCCGTGCTGATCGTCGTGAAAAACGGGGATCTTCATGGTGCGCCGGCACTCTTCTTCGATGTAGAAGCACTCCGGCGCTTTGATGTCTTCCAGGTTGATGCCGCCAAAAGTGGGCTCCAGCAGTTGGCAGGTGCGAATGATTTCGTCGGCATTCTCGGTGGCCAGCTCGATATCGAAAACATCGATATCCGCGAAGCGTTTGAACAGAACGCCTTTGCCCTCCATAACGGGCTTGCCGGCCGCCGGGCCGATGTTCCCCAAGCCGAGCACTGCGGTGCCGTTGGTCACCACAGCTACCAGGTTGCCTTTGGATGTGTATTTGTAGACCAGGCTCGGGTCGCGCGCAATTTCCAGGCAGGGTACGGCGACGCCAGGGGTGTACGCCAGGCTGAGATCGCGCTGCGTAAGGCAAGGCTTGGTCGCCACCGTAGCCAATTTGCCAGGGGGCGCGGAGGAATGATACGCGAGAGCTTCTTCCGGATCGATCTTCATGGCCATATTATAGTTGTTTATCCGGAACTGCGATATGTGGGGCAGGCCCGCGGCCTGCGGCGGCCTCCCAGGCCGCCCGCGCGCTTCACCGCAACGACACGCGGAACACGCTGCCACCTTCCCCGCGCAAACCGAATTTGCCAAAGCTGACGCCATAAAGTGCGCCATCCGGCCCAACCGTCAGGGGCGCATAGGAACTCTTGATTTGGCCCAGTGGAGTCAATGTCCAGGGTCGCCCGGGTGTGCCCGGCGGCGTGAGCGCAAAAATCGGCGTCCGGCCACTGTGCGCGGCCCCGTATAGCACGCCGTTCGGCCCCAGCGCCACTCCCACCGGATCGGCGGCGTCCGTCACCTGGCTGGTAAACGAGTGAATGTTACTGTAAACCCAGGTTCCGCCGCCGGCCGCTGGCGCCAGTTGGTAAACGTTCCCGTAATTGTTGCCGCTCTGCGGCATTCCGAATGTTGCGCCGTAGAGCACACCGTTCGCCCCCGCAATCACGCCCCCAATCGGATAAGCGTCGGGTGAGCCGCTGAAGCTGTATAGGACTTGCTCCGTCCAGCTTCCTCCGGTCATCGCCGGTGGAGTCAGTTGGAAGACACACCCGTAGTCCGCCGCGCCACCGAACCGGGTTGTGCCATAGAGCACTCCGCCCGCCCCGGGGAGAACCGGACCAAACGGGTTGCCGCCATCGGCGCCGCCGGTGAAGGAGTACAGCACGGCTTCGGTAACGCTGCCGCCCGGCGTGGCGGGAAGTTGCACCGAATAAACCGCGCCGGCGTTGGATTTGCCTCCTTCGGACGTCGTTCCGTAGAGCATGCCGCCCGGTCCGATCGCTACGCCGCTGGTGGGGCTGGCGCCGTCGGGGGAGCCGGAAAAGCGGTGCAGCACCTGTGCCGTCCACGTTCCGGATGGCGAAGTGGGCGGCTGGAGAGCGAATACCGAGCCATTTCCGCCATTAGCGCCGCCGAACAAGGTCCCGTAGAGCGCGCCATTCGCGCCGATGGCTGGAGTGGCATACGGATTGATGCCCTGTCCGTAAGTGGGAGACCAGAGGATCGCTTGCGTCCAGGAACCGCCCGGCGAGGCTGGCGGAGTCAACGAATACACAATGCCGTTGTTTTGAGGCCCGCCGCCCGCATCCGTTGTTCCATAAATAACGCCATTGGAACCGAATACCACGCCGCCGTATGGATTCGCTCCGTCCGCTGGCGTCGCCGGAAACTCGTGCAGCAAAGTCACGCCGGGATTTGGTTGACCCCAGGCCAGCGGGATAGCCGCCATGGCGACCGTGAGAATAATCTCATGATGACGCAGGGAGCCGGTCGTTTCGCGTTTTTGTGGGGCAGCGCCGTGCGCTGCGGCGGCGTCCCACGCCGCCCGGCCGCAGGCGGCCATCAGTAAATCCCCCCGCCATTCTGCGTAGATTGCAGAACTCCAGCTACCGCGGAGATGGTGTACGCTGTGCCCCCCGTCCCCGTCCAGGTCTGAATATTGAAAGTGCCGCCCGCGTCGATGCGATAAACCGAAATGTTGTCGAAGGTCAGAGGCGTATTCGGTTGGCAGATCTCCGGCGGACCCGGTGTCTGCAGGAAGTAGACATTGCTGGTTCCCGCAACCGTACCCGATCCGTCCGCTTCCATCAGAAACACCGTCTGCTCGTTGCTTGCAATCCCCGATACCTGCGATGCGTTTGCATCCTGGATGATCCTCGCCATAAATGTGATCAGGCGGCCCATCCGGTTGCGTGTCTCGAAATGATCGTCCGTGATCTTGTCTAACAGCATTGGCGACAGGTTGAACAATCCGTCCTCAATCGTGATCAGCGGCGTGAACGGATTAGCGAGTGCCTCCGCCGAAGTTACCGAGCCGGTAAGACCCGAGTAGCCGAACTGGGCCAGGACCGCGTTGCCCGCGCTCGTGCCGCCGATGGGTACGCCGCGCGCAGCCAGCGTGTCGATCGCCTCGGCCACCGGCGTGTTCCGATAGTATTCCACGTACTGCGCCTGGTTTCCGCCGGCAATGAAGACGGCCTCGGCTTTGAGGATTGTGTCTTTGACAAACGGTTGCTCTGCGCCTGTCCGGTCGTAGATCCCAAGGGTGGCCACCGAATTGAGCGATGGACACAGTCCGTAAATATAAGGGTTGTAGTCGGCGCTTCCGCTGGCGCGGATCACCAGGAAATCGCCGCCGTTCGCCTTCTCGCACATCCACTGGTACGCGGTGTCGACGTCTGTGCCACCGCCTTCAAATAGGATTCCGAACCGGGTAGCGGTAACCACATCGTTTGGGTTGCCCAGCCGCGTGTACTGCCAGCCGTTGCCCTGCGTGACTTTGCCATAAGGCCCGGCGTATCCGGCGCTGGCTAATAAACAGATAAAGAGCAGTCGATTCATGGCCCGTGCTTCCATTCACACTACAATACTTCAGAAGGCACGCCTACGCATCTCCAATCCGGTGCAGCTTCATCAGATTCGTGGTCCCCGGCCGGCCCACCGGTTGCCCGGCCAGGAACACCACCAGGTCGCCGGCCTTCGCGTGAGCGCGCTCGGTGAGCACACGGTCCATCTGCGCCAGCATCTCGTCGGTGGAGGCCACGTCCGGCGCCAGCACCGGGCTGACTGCATAGTTCACCATCAACTGGCGGCCCACGTTTTCGTTCGGCGTCATGGCGTAGATGCCCACAGGCGGCCGGTAGCGCGAGACCAGCCGCGCGCTTGACCCCGTAGCCGTGAACACCACGATAGCCGCCACCTTGGCGTCCCGCGCGGCGCGATAGGCGGCGTCCGCCAGGATCTCCGCGTTGGTGGGATCCGGACCGGCGGGCAGTTCCAGGAACCCCCTCTCCCGCAGCGAATTCTCCGTCTCCGCGGCGATCCGCGCCATAAACTTCACCGCTTCCACCGGGTACTTTCCCACGGATGTCTCCGCCGAGAGCATCACCGCATCCGTGCCGTCGTAGATGGCGTTGGCCACATCGCTGACCTCCGCCCGCGTAGGCGTGGGATTCTCGATCATGGATTCCAGCATCTGCGTCGCGGTGATCGCGAACTTGCCGTAGCGGCGGGCTCGCCGGATGATGGACTTCTGAATGCGCGGCACTTTTTCCAGCGCGATCTCCACGCCCAGGTCGCCGCGCGCCACCATCACGCCGTCGGTTACTTCCAGGATCGAATCGATGTTCTCCCAAGCCTGCGGCTTCTCGATCTTGGCCACGATGGGCAACGGGTTGCGGCGCAGCACTTCGCGCAGAGCGCGCACATCCGCCGCGTCGCGCACGAACGAGAGCGCGATCATATCCACGCCCTGCGCCACCGCGAATCGCAAGTCGTCCAGATCTTTTTCCGTCAACGACGGCAGACTCACGGCCACACCTGGCAGATTGATGCCTTTATGGTCGCCGATCGATCCACCGGCGATGACTTGGGTGCGCACCTCCGCGCCCCTCACTTCCAGCACCCGCAGTTCGATCGCGCCGTCGGCCAGCAGCACGCGATCCCCGGATTTCACATCGCCCGAGAATTTCGCGTATGTGGTGCTGGCGCGCCGGCAGTCGCCCAGCAAAGGTTCGGTCGTGATGGTGAACACGCCGCCCGTGTCGAGCGTGCAGCCACCCCCCGAAAACTTGCCCAGCCGGATCTTAGGCCCCTGCAGATCCAGCAGAATGCCGGCCCATTGCCCCAATTCCGCGGCCACCCGGCGTATGGCGGCGATGCGCGCGGCATGCTCGGCCTGCGTGCTGTGCGACGCATTCAGCCGGAACACGTCCACACCGGCCAGCAACAGTTGCCGAATGTTAGCTTCGGAGTCGCTGGCCGGCCCCAGCGTGGCCACTATTTTGGTATTCGGCATAAAATCGGGTACCATTCCATTTTGCCCTAACATGCCTATCTACCAAGTAATTGTGCTGGCAATTGTGCAAGGTCTCACCGAATTTTTGCCGGTCAGCAGCACCGCGCACCTGTATCTCACGTCGTGGCTGTTGGGCTGGCAGACCGAGAGCCTGACCTTCGATATCGCGCTGCACATCGGAACTCTGCTGGCGGTGCTGGTCTATTTCGCGCGCGATTGGGTGCAAATCATCGCGCACGGATTCGGCATGCGTTGGGGCCGCGACGAGGAACTGGAGCGTAACAGCAGCCTGCTGTGGCTGCTGGCCATCGGCTCCATCCCGGTGGGCGTGGCGGGTCTGCTCTTCAATAAGCAGGCCGAAGGCGCGTGGCGCAATCCCATGGTGATCGGCAGCATGCTCATCGGTATCGGCATCCTGATGGGCATTGCCGAATGGTCGGGACGCAAGACACGCGACATCGCCGGCGTGAACTTCGTGGATGCCAGCGTGATCGGTGTGGCGCAGGCGCTGGCCGTAGTTCCAGGCGTCTCCCGCAGCGGCATCACCATCACCGCCGGATTGTTCCGCAATATAAATCGGGAAGCCGCGGCGCGCTACTCGTTTCTGCTCTCGACTCCCGCCATCGGCGCGGCCGCTGCCAAGGCCATCTACGACCTCGTCAAGCACAAAGCCTTTGATCCCAACATGGAAACCGCCCTGGTGGTAGGCATCGCGGTCAGTGCCATTACCGGCATGATAGTCATCGCCTGGTTCCTGCGCTTCCTGCGCCACCGCAGCTTGTGGTTTTTTGTGTTTTATCGCATTATTTTTGGCATAATGGTGCTTGCTCTGGCTTTCTTCCGCCGGCCAGCGGGATGAAGCTGTTATCTCCAACTTCGCAGAAGCGAATCAACGAACTGATTGGACTGCTACTGCTGTCTCTGGGCTTGGTGGTGCTGCTCAGCGTGGCGTCGTACAGCGTCCAAGACCCATCCTTGAATACCGCCGCGGCGGCGCGGCCGCACAACCTCATCGGCTATCCGGGCGCGTGGGTGGCCGACCTGCTGCTGCAGGGCTTCGGCATCGGCGCATTCCTGTTCCCCTTTCTGTTGTTCGGATTGTCCTGGAAATGGATCCGCTCGGAAGAAGTGGAAGCGGGCACAGTGAAACTCATCGGCACCGCCCTGTGGCTCCTCAGCCTGACGGCCGCGGTTTCCTTCGCGCCGCGGCTGACGCTGTTCAGTGGCACAATCCCCATCGGCGGCCTGTTGGGCCTGGTGCTGGCGCGCTATCTGATGCACGCGCTGAATCCCACCGGCGCAATTCTGCTCACCATCACCACGCTGATTGTTTCCGTTTACCTCGTGTCCAGCTTCACCATGTCGAAGCTGGCGGGCTGGTTCGCGGGGCCGCTGCGCTTCTTGAGCGTGATCGCGGATGCTTGGCGCGGGTGGCGCGCAGAGCGCCGCCAGCGCAAGGCGGAAAAAGCGCGGCTGCGCGCCGAACGGAAACGGGAAGAGCGCCGCCGGGCGAAGTCTGCGCCGCCGGTGGAAGCCGCGCCCATCGAATCTTCCGCTCCGCCATTCGATATGCCGCAACATGTCGAGGAGCCCGCGCCCGCTGCACACGACGAGATCCCCATCTGCCCGCTTGAAGAATATGTGCCACCCAGCGCCCCGCCCGAACCGCCCGCTCCCATTGCCGTTGGCCCGGTGTTGGTCACCACCACGCGCACCATGCCGGCGCCTTACCGCCTGCCCTCCACCGACCTGCTCAACGAAGGGCAGGGCCGCAGCCCCTACGATGAGCAGGAGTTGAAGGACATCGCCGTCCGCATCAAATCGAAGTTCGAAGAGTTCAACGTTCTGGGTTCCGTGGTGCAGATCAACCCCGGCCCGGTGGTGACGACTTTCGAATTCAAGCCGGAGGCCGGCATCAAATACAGCCGCATCACCACCCTGACCGAAGATCTCTGCCTGGGCTTGCAGGCCGAATCCATCCTGATCGAGCGCATCCCCGGCAAGCCGACCGTGGGCATCGAGGTGCCCAACACGCGGCGCGAAGTGATCGCCCTGCGCCAGATCCTGGAGTCCGAAGAATTCACCCAGGCGCAATCGCGCTTGACCATCTCCATGGGCAAGGACATCAACGGGCGCATCAAGGTGGCGCCGCTCGAATCCATGCCGCACCTGTTGATCGCCGGCTCGACCGGTTCGGGCAAGAGCGTCATGATCAACTCCATGGTGATGTCGATCATCTTCAAATCCACGCCGGACGAAGTGCGCATGATCATGGTGGACCCCAAACGCGTGGAATTGGGGATATACGAAGGCATTCCGCATCTGCTGACGCCGGTGATCACCGATCCCAAGAAAGCCACCTATGCGTTGAAGAACGCGGTGCTCGAGATGGACCGCCGCCTGCGCCTGCTAGCCGAATTCGGCGTGCGCAACATCGACCAGTTCAACAAGAAGATCCGCAAGATGCAGGAGGAGCCGCGCAGCCTGTTCGAAGAGGAGGAAGCCACCGCTGAGGACCTGCGCCCGCTGCCATACATCCTGATCCTGATCGACGAGTTGGCCGACCTGATGATGCTGGAAGGGCGCAACGTGGAAGAGTCCGTGACGCGCCTGGCGCAAATGGCGCGCGCGGTGGGCATGCACCTGGTGCTGGCCACGCAGCGGCCCAGCGTGGACGTGATTACGGGCCTGATCAAGGCCAATTTCCCGTCGCGCATCAGCTTCCGCGTGGCCACCCGCGTGGACTCGCGCACCGTGCTGGACGGCATGGGCGCGGAGCACCTGTTGGGCAAAGGCGACATGCTGTTCCTGCCGCCGGGATCGTCGCGCCTGATCCGCGTGCATGGCGCCTTCGTGACGGAAACCGAAATCAACCGGGTGGTGGATTTCTGGAAGGCGCAGGCGCGGCCCGAATACGATGAGTCGTTCCTGGATGCGCCGCCGTCCGACGATGAAGTCGCCGAAGAAGAGGCTGGTTCGGGATCGCAGGACCCCATGTATGAAGAGGCCGTGCGCATCGTGCTGGAGATGGGCAAGGCGTCCACGTCGACCTTGCAGCGCCGGCTGCGGCTGGGCTACGGCCGCGCCGCGCGGATACTGGATATGATGCAGCGCGACGGCATTATCGGTCCGCCGGATGGAAGCAAGCCGCGGGAGGTGCTGAAGCGGCCGGATTGGCTGCGGGAGGTGGAGGATTCGGTGCGGTGAGGACACGGCCACTTTCGCCATCTGCGCAAGTCGCTGATGCGACGTGGCGCAGGCACTCGTGCCTGCCGCGACCGCACGTCCTGCGGTCGCCTGGCGCTGGTTTCTGGCGCCAGAGAGGTTCCCGAAGGGACCGCCCCTCGCTCTTCGATAATGAAGTCCGGCACCCTTTTCGATGAACCGTCCCTGAGTTCACCGTGGGGCGGCCAATCATGGCCGCAGCCGCCTGTTTAGGCGGCCAAAGCCGGCTGTGGGCAGAATTGCCCGCCGGTGACTGCGGGTCCCAGGAAACATCCTCTTCCCCCTCAATCGATTTGCCCAACTCCCCGGCGCCTGCCTCGGTGGCCGTGCTAGTGTGCGGATAAGGAGGCTGATGCCGGCACGTCCTAGCGTCGACGGCCACTTTCGCCATCTGCTCCTGGGCCAATCCCGCCGGCGGTCGCAATTGGCTTTGAACGTCAATTTTCAATATCGCCCTGCCACCGCAGGATCGGTGAACGGCGTACCACCAAATGAAGGTGCGGCGACCCGTAAGCCGCCCGGCGCAGTCCAGCGTAGGAGATGCAACGAAATGCGACAGGAAACATACGATTGTGACGCTTTTTCGAATTTTCAAAAGTGTCGCACCGGCCGCCGCCACGGAACAAATCCCGTACCGTTCTCGTTAAACAGGGTTAACAAACCCAGCTGGAGGGCCCATGAAAGCGCTGATCTGCTCCTTGCTGCTGACCGCATTTACCTTGACCGCGGGCGACCTGACCGGCAAATGGCGCGGGAAGCTCGACGTTACGACTTCCGACGGTGACACGAGGTCCGACGAGGCATATATGGATCTCAAGGTGAACGGCACACAAGTCACCGGAACGATCGCCATCAACCCGGATCACCCGTTCACCGTCCAGAACGGCAAACTGAAAGCCGGCAAGCTCACCTTCGAAGCGCTCATGGAAGATCGGATCGTCTTCGACCTCGTCTTCGATGGCGACACGATCCATGGCAGCGCCACGGGAACGGCCGGCGGCGGCGAGAAGATATCCGCCAAAGTAGATCTGAAGCGCGCGAACTGACCCGGGCGCCTTCATGCCGCCCAACTGGCCGGTAGCAATGATGCAAGCCGCTTGTTTTCATCGTGTTACAATGGAATACAGTTCGTTCGTAACTGTTCTTTTCCGAAAAATCGCCGCACAATAATGCACAATCCTGCACAGCCCGCCGGAACAAATCCCGTCCCGTTCTCGTTAAGCCAATTATCGGAACCACCAACTTGGAGGACCCATGAAAACGCTGATTTGCCTTTTGCTGCTGAGCGCCCTGACGCTAACCGCCGCCGACCTGACCGGCAAATGGTCCGGCAAGTTCGATATCACCAACTCCAATGGAGAAACCAAGCCCGACGAGGCCTACATGGACCTTAAACTCGACGGCGCCAAAGTCACCGGAACAGCCGGCCCGAACCTGGACCAGCAATGGGCCATCCGGAACGGCAAACTGGAAGCCGGCAAGCTCACCTTCGAGGTGCTGATAGAGGAGAATGGCGAAGACAAAGGAAAGCTCGTCTTCGATCTCGTCTTCGATGGCGACACCATCCGCGGCAGCGCCACGGGAACCGGCGATGGAGGCGAAAAGATGTCCGCCAAAGTGGATTTGAAGCGCGCCGGCTAAGCGCGCTATACTGGGTAGCTTGGAGTAAGATGCCGAAACGTACCTTTCAACCCAACAACCGCCGCCGCGCCAAAACGCACGGCTTCCGCACCCGGATGGAAACAAAGAACGGGCGGGCCGTTTTAGCGCGGCGTCGCGCGCGCGGCCGCCACAAGCTCACGGTCAGCTCCGAGAGGTAAGCATACCTGCTTTTCCGAAACGTGTCCGGCTGTTGCGATCCACGGATTTCCGCAGAGTCTATGACAAGGGTTCCCGCTTTACGAGCCCCTTCTTTGCGGCGTTTTGTATGCGTGAGCCGCAAGCTGGAGGTCCGCATATCGGTTTCACCACGCCGCGCGCCTTGGGCAAGGCGGTGGTCCGCAACCGGATCAGGCGGCGTCTGCGCGAGGCCGTCCGCCTGCATCTCGCGCAATTGAGTCCAGAGTGGTCAATCGTATTCAATCCACGGCGCAAAGCGATGGAGGCCCCGTTTCCGGATCTGGAGCGGGAGGTCCAACGTCTCTTCGCCCGGTGCAGTGGGTAGTAATCGCGGCGTTGCGCGGCTATAAGCTGTGCATCTCGCCGCTGTTGCCCTCGGCCTGCCGGTTCTACCCGACCTGCTCGGAATACATGATGCAGGCGGTCGAAAAGCATGGTGCGTGGCGCGGCCTTTGGATGGGGACCAAACGGCTGGCGAAATGCCATCCCTTTCACGCGGGCGGGGTCGACCCCGTACGGTAAACATAAACCAGAATGGCCGAACCTACTAACGGCGGAACGGGTGGTCCAGGGAAACCCAAAGAGTTGTCCATGGAACTGCGCCTGTTGCTCGCCTTTATCCTGATGGGTGTGGTCCTGTTCGTCACCCCCTATTTCTACAAGACCGTAGCCCCGCCCGTGAAGAAGGCGCCTCCGGCCGCCGCGACTACCCAGCCGGCCACGCCCGCGACTGCAACGCCCGCGGTTGCCGCGCCGGTCGACACTGCGCCGCCTGCCGGCCATACTGCCGTTCCCCCCGTCGCCGGGCAGAAGGAAGAGACCCGCATCGTCGATACCGATCTTTTCCGCATCACCTTCAGCAACCGGGGCGGCGTGGTGAAAAGCTGGCTGTTGAAGAAACACAAAGCGCACAGCGGCGAGTCGCTGGAAATGGTGAATAAGGCCGCACACACCGATCTGCCGGCCGCGCTCTATTTCCCTGCGCAGAAGCCCGCCGTGGACCTCAACCAGGCGCTGTATGCGGTGCACACCGATGACGACGGCCTGGCCGTTGCCTTCGACTATTCCAACGGCGCCGTGGTGGCCCACAAATCCTTTCAGTTCCGGAAATCCAGCTACCTGCTGGATGTCACCACCGAAGTGACCGACCGGGGCAATCCGGTGCCGCACGAAATCGAGTGGCGCGGCGGCTTCGGCGATCTGCTGGTGGCCAACCCGGCCGCCGCGCAACAAACCCTGCGTTTCGATCTGAGCGATGCCAAGCTCGTCAAGACCGGCGCCAAAACCGCCAAGGACGGCCCCGTCACCGTCACCGGCAACTATTCTTTTGTAGGCATCGAGGATCAGTACTTTGTGGCGGCCTTTCTGCCGGAGCATGCCGGCACGGTCGCCATGACCACCTTCAGCGACAACGCCGCCACCCCCTTGGAGACGAAAGAATTGCCCTTCGCTGGCGCGGCGGTCGGCACTGGCGCGGTGAACCGGTTTTCGCTATACGTGGGCCCCAAGGATATCGATACCCTGCGCGCCGTCAATCCCAAGCTGGAGCAGGTAGTGGATTTCGGCTGGCTCAGCGTGCTGGCCAAGCCGCTGTTCCTGGTGGTCAATTGGGTTGCAGACCGCGCCATCCACAACTACGGCTGGTCCATCATCCTGGTCACCATCGGGCTCAATTTCGTCCTATTCCCGCTGAAGATCACCAGCATGAAGTCCATGAAGAAGATGCAGGCTCTGCAGCCCCAGATCGCCGCCATCAACGATAAGTACAAGAACGTCGGACTGCGCGATCCCAAGAAGGCCGAGCAGAACCAGGAAGTGATGGACCTGTACAAGAAGCACGGCGTGAATCCCATGGGCGGCTGCGTTCCCATGCTGCTCCAGATCCCCTTCTTCATCGCCTTCTACAAAGTGTTCTCGGTGTCTGTGGAGATGCGCGGCGCAAGCTGGCTTTGGGTGACCGATCTTTCGCAGCCGGAGACCCTGGCCATTCACCTGCTGCCCATCATCATGGTGGTCAGCCAGTTCGTGATGCAGAAGATGACTCCCACCACCACGGGCGGCGACCCCAATCAGCAGAAGATGATGCAGTTCATGCCGCTGATCTTCGGTTTCATGTTCTATAACCTGTCGAGCGGGTTGGTATTATACTATTTGACCAGTAACCTGGTGGGCGTCGCGCAGCAGTGGTTCTTCAATCGCACCTCGCTGGCAGCCGTGGCCGCGCAATCCGTGCAGCCGCCGAAGAAAAAGAAAGATGGCAGGAAGTAGACGGTGAACGATCGCAAGTATTCCGTATCGTCGGTAGGTCCCCGCGTCGAGAAGTTCCTTCGTCCGCTGTTGGACCAGGCCGGCCTCCGCGTGGACTACCAGATGGCCGACGGGCAACCCACGGACGACGACTTCGAAACGCCCGACGTGGTGGTGAAGTTCAGCGGGCCGGATGTGGACTACCTGTTGGGGAACCGCGCGGAGTTGCTGCTGGCGTTGGAGCACGTCACCATGGAGGCGCTGCGCATGCCCTCCGAGGACCACTCGCGCGTTTCTTTCGACGCCAACGATTACCGTCTGCTGCGTATTGAAGAGTTGCGTGTGAGCGCGGCGGCGGCCGCCGAAAAGGTCAAACGCACGGGCGTACCGTTCCGCTTCAACCCCATGAACAGCCGCGAGCGCCGCGTGATCCACCTGTCGTTGCGCAATGAGACCGCGGTGCGCAGCGAAAGCGGCGGCTCCGGCGGATTCCGCCACGTGGTGGTGTATCCGGCGGGAATGGCTAGCCTGCCCGATCCGCCGCAGCCGGCTTTTGTGCGCCGCGATGGACCCCGCGACGGGGAGCGCCGCGAGCGTCCGCAGCGCCGCCGGTAGTGGGGCAGGCCCCAGGCCTGCGGAGGCCTCCCAGGCCGACCAGCTAACTTGAACCTCACCGACACAATCGTGGCCATCTCCACCCCGCCCGGACGCGGCGGCTTGGGCGTCGTGCGCCTATCCGGCGCCCAGTCGCGCAACATAGCCAGCCGAATGCTGCGTTTCCCAGCCGCGCCGGAATGGCGCACCTGGTCGTGCCAAATGGCGCACCTCGTAGATGCCGAGGGGAACTCCGTCGATCAGGTGGTAGTCGCCTTCTTCGCCAGCCTCCGCTCCTACACCGCCGAAGACGTGGTAGAGATTTCCTGTCACGGAGCACCGGTCGTATTGCGGCACGCCGTAGCCGTTGCGATCGATGCCGGCGCGCGCCTGGCGGAGCCCGGTGAATTCACGCTGCGCGCCTATCTGAATGGCCGCATCGATCTGCCGCAGGCCGAAGCCGTGCGCGACCTGATCGACGCCACCACGCTCTACCAGGCGCGCATCGCCGCGCAGCAGGCCGGCGGCTCGGTTTCGCGGCGTATCGCGCCTCTCAAGGAGCAGCTTCTGGAACTGATCGCACTGCTCGAAGCGGGCATCGACTTCGCGGAGGACGACGTCAGTGTGGCGCCCCCAGCCGAAATCCTGCGACGGCTCGCGCCGGTCGCCGAGGGTGTTGCGCGCCTCGCCGGCAGCTTCGCATTCGGTGGATTGGTCCGCGCCGGGATCGCGTTGGCCATCATCGGACGGCCCAACGTGGGCAAGAGCAGCCTGTTCAACCGTCTGCTGGAGCAGGACCGCGCCATCGTCACCGACATCCCCGGCACCACGCGCGACGTGGTGTCCGAGGTGGCCGCCATTCACGGCATCCCGGTGAAGCTGTTCGACACCGCCGGCATCCGCCAAGGCGAAGGGCTCGTGGAGACGCTGGGTATCGAGCGCAGTTTCCAGGCCATGGCGGACGCCGATCTGACGTTGGTGGTGGTGGATCTGTCGGTGCCGCTCGCGGAACAGGATCGTGAGTTGATAGCCCGCGCCCGCGGGCAGGGCCGCTCCATCCTGGTAGGCAACAAGTGCGATCTGCCCCGCCGCGCGGAGCCGCTGGACACCATGCAGCCGGTTTCAGCGCTCACCGGCGAAGGCATTGAACCGCTGCGGGACGCGGTGTTCCGCGCGGTCGCGCCCGCCGAAGGCGCGGAGATGGAGACTGGCTTTATCACCAGCCTGCGCCACGAGCGCCTGTTGCGCGAGTCGCTGCAGTATCTGCGGAAGGCAGCCGATGCGGTAGCGCAGAATATCCCCCACGAGATGCTGCTGCTGGATCTCTACAGCGCGTTGCGCCCCATCGACGCCATCACCGGCGCGACTACCGCCGACGACATCCTCAACCGCATCTTCTCGACGTTCTGTATCGGAAAGTAGCAGAGTTGGCCCGCGGCTCTTATCGGGAGCAAAGCCAGCCGCTCTTGCCCGATACTGGTTATGAGCCCGAACGAATGGCCGGGCGGTACGCCACCATGACACGCCTCA
>Ga0302325_10017557_pt1 | contig 15120 bp, 11 predicted proteins | sample Palsa_T0_2_FD_201948 | JGI IMG/M metagenome (GOLD analysis project Ga0302325, IMG submission 201948) | Peat permafrost microbial communities from Stordalen Mire near Abisko, Sweden - Palsa_T0_2 | ecosystem: Environmental > Terrestrial > Soil > Palsa > Peat permafrost | place: Sweden: Abisko... | reverse complement strand
GGCATGCTCACATCTAAAACCACTACGTCCGGCTTCAACTTCTTCGCTTCCTCGATCGCCTCTGCGCCGTTTTCCGCTTCGCCGCAAACCTCGAAACGCGGATTCGCTTGCAAGGTAGTCCGAACGATCCTTCTTATAATCGGATGGTCATCGGCAATCAGAACGCGAACCTTTCGACCAGTTCGACCAGACTGTTTACCCAGTGTGACGCCCGCTTCAGTCATAGGCTAAATTAGAACATCGCGGGGAACGTTTGCCTCCCGCAAAACATGTATTTTGCTCATGTGGATACCGTAGGCGACCCTTTGTCGGGGCCCCGGCCCGGGAGAAACCATTGCCGGGAAGCGGGCCGAGCGGTCTTAGCATCGAAACGGTGCGGTCAGCCACCCGCGAAGTCGCTGCTGCCGGCTCGGCCGGAAAGCTTCTTGCGCACGGTGATAAACTTCTTGCAGGCGCCGAATAGGGCGCGTATTGAAAGGTGAAAAACATTTATGAAAGCTATCGCGATCATTCCCGGCACACCGGGCTCGCGCATTGTGGACCGGCCCGAGCCCTCCGTTACCGCGCCGGATGAAATAAAGGTCAAGATCATTCGTGTCGGCATCTGCGGCACGGACAGAAAAGAAGTGGCCGGCGGGCGTGCGGATGCTCCCGAGGGCCAGAAAGAGCTGGTCATCGGCCATGAAATGTTCGGCAAGGTGGTGGGAGTGGGCGCGTCCGTCACTCGTGTGAAAGTGGGAGACTTCGCCGTATTCACCGTGAGGCGCGGATGCGGCGAGTGCATGTCCTGCTTGGTGGGCCGCTCGGATATGTGCCAGACCGGAAAATATAAAGAGCGAGGCTTGCATTGGTTGGACGGCTATCAAACCGAATTCGTGGTTGATAAGGAGCAGTACATCGTGCGCGTGCCGGCCGAACTGGAAGCCATTGGCGTGCTGATGGAGCCGCTTTCAATCGTGGAGAAGGGAATTGATGAAGCGATTCGATTGCAGATTGTGCGCGTCCCCGAAGCGGCCACCACTCCGGACTGGATCGTCGGACGCCGCTGCCTCGTGGCCGGCCTGGGGCCGGTAGGCTTGCTCGCCTCTATGGTCTTGCGGCTTCGCGGGGCTGAAGTTTACGGGCTGGATGTGGTGGATTCCACCAGCGCTCGTCCGAAGTGGCTGGAAGTAATTGGGGGACATTATGTGGACGGCCGCGCGGTCCCCGCGGACCAGGTGGAGAAAAAAATCGGCCCGATGGATTTGGTTCTCGATGCCAGCGGAATCGCTTCGCTGGAATTTAATCTGCTGGATGCGTTGGGCCGAAACGGAGCGTATGTGATCACCGGCATTCCAGGCGGTGACCACCCGTTGCAAATTGCGGGCGCGGAACTTGTCCGGCAGTTGGTTTTGGACAATCAGGTGATGGTGGGCAGCGTCAATGCCGCGCGCGGGCATTTTCAAATGGGCGTGGACGATTTGGCTCAGGCGCAGCTTCGCTGGGGCGCTCACATCGCGGCCTTGATCACGAATCGTTATCCCTTCAGTCAGTTTGCGCAATTGGTCGAGCAGCATCCGCCTGATGCCATCAAGGAAGTCATCGAGTGGTCCTGAAAGGCTCGCGAAAAGAAGCGGCGGTCTTTGTAGGAGTGTCTTTAGGTAGAATCGAGACGCAGTAGGGAGAAGGAATGCAGGATTTCACGTGCAATTTTTCGCAGGCGAGCAAACCCTTTGCACATTTCTGGGAGCATACCGTCGGAAGCGGGCATGCGCCGCTCGCCTTGCGCGCCGACTGGCAAGCGCAACTGATCCAGTGCCACAACGATCTGGGGTTTCAGCACGTGCGTTTTCATGCGCTGCTATCTGGCGAGATGGAAACGCTTATTTGCGAGGAGAACGAACTTCTTTATTCATTCTTCAACGCTGATCAGATTATGGATTTCCTTCTCTCCATCGGCATGAGGCCCTTCGTGGAGTTGAGCTTCATGCCCGGAACCCTCGCTTCAGGCGACACCACCGTGTTTCGGTACCGAGCCAACGTGACGCCGCCAAAGGATTACAACCAGTGGGCCGTACTCATCGGGAAACTGGTGGCGCATTGGGTGGAACGCTACGGCGTGAAGGAAGTGCGCGAGTGGTTCTTTGAGGTGTGGAACGAGCCCAACCTGAAAGCATTTTGGACCGGCACGCAGCAGGACTACTTCAAGCTCTACCGCGTGACCGCCGAGGCAATCAAGAGCGTCGATCCTTTGCTCAAGGTGGGCGGACCGGTCAGCGCGAAGAATGCCTGGATTCCCGAGTTTGTTGATTTCTGCAAGCAGAACAAAGTCCCCGTTGATTTCGTCAGCACGCATCACTACCCCACGGATGCCTTCGGAAAAATAGGCGCGGACACGCTCACTCAATTGCAGAACGCGCCCCGCGGCGTCATGCGCGAGGACGCGGTTAGAGTCCGGGACCAAGCTCGCGGCCTGCCCGTGTATTACACCGAATGGAATATCTCATCGAATCCGCGCGACCCGCTGCATGACGAGCCCTTCACCGCGGCGCTGGCCGCCAAGATCGTCATGGAGGCGTCGGGCCTGGTCTTGGGTTACAGCTTCTGGACTTTCAGCGATATTTTCGCCGAGAACTATTTCCCGTCGGTGCCATTTCAGGGCGGCTTTGGCCTGCTGACCATTCATGGGATTCCGAAGCCGGTGTACCGCGCCTTCGAGCTGTTGCATCATCTCGGCACCGAATCACTCGCCGTCGAAGGAAGCCATGAAACCGTGAATGCCTGGGTCGTTCGGAAGAAAGACGCGGCGACAATCCTGCTGACGAATCATGCCATGCCGCGGCATCCCATTCAGACGGAATTGTTTAATCTGCGCATCGCAAACGCGCCGGAGCCTCGCGTTGTTTACATACAAAGAATCGATGAGGATCATGCCAACCCGCGACGGCTGTGGCAGGCCATGGGCGAACCGCTTTATTTGAACGCGCTGCAAGTGGAGCAGTTGAAAGCCGCTTCATGCCTCAAGAAACAACCGCAACCGTGGAAATACGAACAGCAGAACATAGATCTGTCCATCTCGCTGCCGCCTCATGCAGTCGCGGCTATCACCATCGAGTTCGCTTGAACGCAGATCAACCAATGCCAGTAAACCCACCGCTCGGTTCGCAAAATCCGTCCGACGACGCCATGCTGCACCAGCTTCAGAAACAAACCTTCGATTATTTTCTGCATGAATCGAATTTGGAGAACGGCCTGGTACGAGACAAGACCAAAGCGGATTGGCCCGCGAGCATCGCCGCCACCGGATTGGGGTTGGCCTCTTACCCCATCGGCGTGGAGCGCTCTTTCCTCACTCGCGACGATGCGATCAAAAGAACGCTCGCGACGCTAAGGTTTTTCTCGCACAGCCCGCAGGGCCCCGAGCCGGATGCCACCGGATATCGCGGATTTTATTATCACTTTCTTGACATGCACACGGGCCGCCGCGCCTGGAAGTGCGAGCTTTCTACCGTTGATTCCACGTTTCTTTTTGCCGGCGCCCTGACAGCAGCCATGTACTTCGACCGCGATACGCCGGACGAACGCGAAATCCGCGAGCTTGCTGACGCGATGTACCGCCTCGCGGATTGGCAATGGGCTCAGAACAAAGGCCCCACGGTCTGCCAGGGCTGGAGACCCGAAAGCGGATTCTTGGATTATCGTTGGCAAGGATATGACGAAGCTTTGCTGCTGTACGTGCTGGCCCTCGGGTCTCCGACGCACCCGCCGGTCGGCGAAAGCTACCCGGCATGGAGCGCATCCTACGAGTGGAAGAAGATCTACGACATTGAATTTCTGTATGCCGGACCGCTCTTCATCCACCAACTCTCGCACTTGTGGCTGGATTTGCGCGGCATCCAGGACGATTTCATGCGCAAGAAGGGCATCGACTATTTCGAAAATAGCCGTCGCGCCACGCTGGTGCAGCAGCAGTATGCGATTCGCAACCCCCATCACTTCGCGCATTATGGCGAATACTGCTGGGGAATTACCGCGAGCGATGGGCCCGGCCCCGCAACCCTGCGCGTGGATGGTATCGAGCGTGTATTTTTCGATTACCTGGCTCGTGGTGCGCCATATGGTCCCGACGATGGCACGATCGCGCCTTGGGTCGTGGTGACATCGCTCCCATTCGCGCCGGAGATCGTCGTGCCCACCATTCAACACTTTAATGAATTGCGCTTGCGCGAAATGAACCGATACGGCTTCAAAGCTACGTTTAACGCCACGTTCCCGCACAAAGGCGGAAGGCCCCACGGTTGGGTCACGCCCTGGCACTTTGGATTGGATCAGGGACCAATCGTCATGATGATAGAAAACTACCGAACCGGCTTTCTGTGGCGATTGATGCGCCAGTGTCCGTACATTGTTGCGGGACTTCAGCGAGCCGGTTTTCGCAACGGCTGGCTTTGAGGAAACTCAGTGGCGAAATCCTGGTGTGGTAAGATTCGCGTTGCGTGGCGTCAAAGGCCCAAGCCGCCGCGAGAAGCTGGCAGGCCGAGCGCCCGGCACCTGGATAAGGAATGACTCGAATCCGGGAAGCTTTCAAGTCAGCGCATGGAGCGAATGAAGAATGAATGACCTTCCTAGTTTGTCGCGCCGCGGATTGCTGCGGATGGCCACCACGGCGGCGGGCGTCGCAGCCGCCGGCGGTTTCGGAGCGGTCACAAATCTCCTGGCCCAGCAATCGCAATCTCCCGACGACGAAAAATCGCTGCCTGCTTTTACCGGTCCATCGCAGAACCCCTACTGGAATTCCGTTGGCCCTATCGTCGAATATCCGCAGAAATTCCCGTTGGTGCTCCTCACCGACCGGCCCGTGCAGCTCGAAACTCCGCGTCACTACTTCGAGACCGCCTTCACGCCCAACGGAGCCTTCTACGTCCGCTGGCACCTGGACGAAATTCCCAACAGCGTGGATCTTTCGGCCTGGCGTTTAAGCCTGGAAGGCAGTGTCGAGCGCCCGGTAAAATTTTCCATGGGCGACCTGACCAGCAAGTTCAAACCGGTCAGCGTAGCCGCAGTCAATCAGTGTTCCGGCAACAGCCGTGGCAAGTTCCAGCCGCGCGTTGCCGGCGGACAATGGGGCCACGGCGCGATGGGCAACGCGAAATGGACCGGCGTGCCGCTGCGCGAATTGCTCGACGCCGCGAAAATAAAATCAGGCGCGCTGGCCGTCCAATTTCAAGGTCTGGAGAAGGGCAAAGGCCCGGAAGGTCACGCCTCGCACGAATTCCTGAAATCGCTCGACCTCAAAACTCCCGTGCTCGATGAATCCATTGTCGCCTACGCGATGAATGACCAGCCGCTGCCCATGTTGAACGGATTCCCGGTGCGCCTGATTGTTCCCGGCTATTTCGCCACCTATTGGATGAAGGGTCTCAGTTGGATCCGCGTTCTGGACACGCCGGACGAAAATTTCTGGATGAAGGCCGCTTATCGCATTCCGGACACGCCGCGCGGCAACACCACTCCGGAGGACGTGAAGGGCGGCGCAGTGAAAACAGTTCCTATCAGCAGAATGCCGGTGCGCTCCTTCATCGTCACGCCCGACGGCGAAAGCAAGCTGGTGGCGCAATTGCCGGTGATGATCCGCGGAATCGCCTTCAGCGGCTACGGCTCGGTAAATAAATTGGAAATCTCCGTTAACCAAGCTTCTTCCGCGGCTTCGGCACTCCCGGTGAAATCGTGGACCGCCGCTGAACTCGGCGAAGATCACGGCCCCTATTCTTTCCGCACCTGGTCTTATGCTTGGAAGCCTTCGAAACCGGGCCGCTACTTCCTACACGCGCGCGCAACGGACGCCAAAGGAAACGTACAGCCCGATGAAGGCGTCTGGAATCCCGGCGGGTATTTGTGGAATCGCATCGAAACCCAGGAAGTGGTGGTAGGGCGCGCAGGTTGAGGGAAAAAATGAGACGCACCGCGATATTTTTTATCGTAATTCTGGCTGGCTTGACGATCGCCGCCGCCGGCTTGGTGTACGCGCAGCTTGACGCCGGCTACTATTCGCAAAAAACCCTCGGCGCCCTGGCGCAGCCCGCTCAGCCAAAGGAAACCGACGGCGCCACATACAGCGTGGCCGCTTATCCTTTATATACGCCACAGCTGGCGCCCGGCGAAGGCCGCGAGGCTGTCCAATCCTACTGCGCCACCTGCCACAGCACGCGCTACATCACCATGCAGCCGCCGCTGCCGCCGGAAACCTGGGCTGCGGAAGTGAACAAAATGGTGAACGTAATGGGCCAGCCCATCCCCGACGAAGTGCAACCCATCATCATCAAATATTTGCAGACGCATTACACCCCCGAAACCCGCAAACCTTAGCAAACTGTGGCGCGTTCTGCGCAACCTTGCCGAGAAAAGCAATCAGGTGGAGTCGAGGATCGAAGCGACAGGCGCCGCCCGCACCATATATGCCACAATCATACGTGCAATTAGAATAACCGTGCTAGAGTTTATGGGCTTCGAGAGCCACAGGCTGGAGTTGCGTCGTTCCTTTAAGTTTTTCCCATGCGAGGCCCCTGGAATCTCGAAATGGAGGTCTCGCGTTGAAGACGTGCAATCTATCGATGCTCCCACGGAAGGCATTCAGCCTTTTGTCTTCGCTTTTGGCCATCGCCATTTTCGGCGCGGCGCTGACGGGCTGCGGTTCAGGCTCGCACATGGCCGGTCCGCCGCCGCCGGTTGGAAACACACAAGTCGTCGTCCTGCTGACCAGCACGGCGAACGACCAGTTGGCCATATTGGACGTATCGCTGGTAAGCGTCGCACTTACCGACAGCACCGGCAAATCCACTACCATTTTCTCCAGCGCGAACCCACAATTCGGAGCGGGGATCGAATGGATGCATCTGAACGGCGCCGCCGAACCGCTCGTGACTGCCACTCTGCCACAAGGAACGTATACCGCAGCGACGGTCACCGCTGCCGGCTGTGAATTCACCAATGTTACTTTTGCTGCTCCGAACCTGACTACCGCGACTTATGACGAGGGACTGTGTGGCCAGGGCACAGGGGTTACAACCGTCAACCTGCCCAGCCCAATCGTGGTCGCCGGCTCCGTGATGGCCCTGTCTTTGAATCTGCAAGTGCCGCAGTCCTTTACGCTAGACGGAACGGGTGCTACCGCAACCTACACTATATCTCCCACGTTCAATCTCACTCCCGTGTCGATAGCGGCTGAGCCCACGGATGAATTGAACGGCAAAGTGATTGATGTTGCCGGGCAGGTGATGTCTCTCAACATGAACGGTAGCAGCTTCACTGCGCAGACAGCGGACGGCATCTCGTTGACGCTCGCTACCAACGCGAGCACAATTTTTCAGGGAATCGCCGCCTTCTCCTCGCTCTCCAGAAACCTGCTCGTACACTTTGACGCTGCGATCCAGCCTGACGGATCGTGGCTGGCTACGCGTGTTGAAGTGGACGATGCCGCGGCAACGCAAGAGTCGATCGGCCCATATAGCATACCCGCCGGTCCTGCCGGTGGGTTCGCTACGCTGCTGCTTCAATCGAATGGCTGCCCGACCAGCGGAGTTCCGTTTTGCAACAATCTCTTTCAGTTCACCAGCAATACCGTGTTCGACATTTCACAGCAGTTTTCCAATGTGGCGAGCCTTCCTTTCCCCGCCACCTTCAACAGCGCCAACTTTCTTCAGGGCCAGAATATATCCGCGTTTACTTCGGGGGCGGTGAACGGGGACGGTGTCCCGATCCCGAGCACGATTACGCTCGTGCCGCAAACCGTTAACGGGACCGTCACGGCGATTTCAAACGACGCCGAGTTTAGGGTGTACACCGTCACACTCGCGCCCTACGATTTGTTTCCGATTCTCCAAATGTATGTTCCTAACTTGCCGTTCCCGCACCCCACAGACCCAACCACCATCGTCGTCTACGCGGACTCCAGCGCGAAATTCCTGAATTCGGGCAGGGTCGACGTAGGCAGCCTCTTGCGCTTCAAAGGCCTGGTCTTCTTCGATAACGGCACAATGCGCATGGACTGCAGCGAAATCTACGACGGCGTAACCGAATAGGCCTTCCTGCGGCGGTCGGCGCGACGTTTCGGCGCGCAGCGTCAGCCATCCTACGATGCGATTTTCGCGCGTATTCCGGGAGCGCATCCAACACTCCGCGTTCATCACCATCACACGCGACCTCGAGAAAGCTGAGCCCTACGCCCGCCGCGCGCGCTCCGCAATGTTTCCAGCTCGGCAATAGCAAGAGTAGCAAAGTACTATGGCCGATTTTATGGCTCGGGAACAAAATCACTAAATCGCAGTTTGTCGGGGGCGGGGCTTGGGGGAAAAGTTTCAGCAAACGACTTCGGTGCCGGCACCAACGCAATCGTTGGTGGGCGCGCTCGATCCATCCGCGCAAGATTCAGCAACGCAATCACTTGATTCCGTAACGCGATCGATTGTTCCAGCAGCAGCACAATCAGCGGAGACACCTGCACCGCAGGCTCGCGCTGTTTCTGCCGACGAAATTCCGATCGGAGTGCTCGAGGTTCCCGTCGGTGTGTGGGGATCGCGGCGCGGCGCATCCGTTTCCGGCCAGGCGGCGCGCGTTGAAGTATTCGCGGAGGAAACCTGCACGGTCATCGTCTTTCCCTACGGCGCGGTGATCCGGTTGTCCGCTGCGGTTGCTCCGGGTCAAATGATGATGCTTACGAATCGCGAGACCCAGCAGGTGACGGCTTGCCGCGTGGTGAAATCCAGAAATTATTCAAACGTAAAAGGCTATGCCGAGATCGAGTTCTTCCGCTCCACAAAAGGTTTCTGGGGAGATTACGCTCCGCAGGGCGTGATGAGGTTGACTGCGGAAGCACAGGCGGCAGCCGCGGAAAAGTTCGCGGACGATTTCTGGGACTACGGTTCCCGGAAGGAAGCGATCTCCGCTCTCGCAGACGCTTGGGCTGCTTCGACGGCCAACAGCCTGGCGGAGCGCAGCAAGGTAAGTTCCATCGAAAGCCGCGCGACGCAGAGTAATTCCGCTGGCAAGCTGGGGCAGCGCGCGGGATTAACAACGGCACAGCAGCGTCAGCGCGTCGAGTCCGCAAGTGAGCGGTCCTGGATTCGCGAGTTGGTGAGTTCGCTGCCGGGACAAATAACCTCTCCGCCTGCGACGGACAGGAATCTTTCCCCGCGACGCAGAATGGCTTTCGCCTGGGTCGCTGTGACGTGTCTCTTGCTGGTGGGCGCGGGCGCCACGGGACTTCTCCTCCGGCATCGCGGCGCAGCGCAGCGCGCTGCAGCAACGGAGCCGGCATCGACAACCGAAGAGTCCTTAGCGCTGCCAGCAGGGAACACCCCGGCGAGCGCGGAAATCGAGAGCAATTCCACTTCGGCCGCGCCCGCGGTGCCTATCGACGCGAAGACCGAGAATTTTCCCGGTGCTCAATCTCAGGGATTTGCTGATAACGCCCGCGCTTCTCAGCCTTCGGCGAAAATGCTGAACCTGGGAAAAATTCTGACCGCAAAACCTCTGGCCGCACCCGTGGTAGCTCGCCGCTCGGCCACCGCGCTGGGCCGTGACGTTCCGCCTAATCTGACCGGCGTCAATTCGAATACCGGCGCAGCCGCGAACCGAGGAATTCTTTCCGCCTTTTTGCCCGCCGGCGGCCGGGTGAAAGAGCCGCATCTCGTTCTTAGTTCTGTTCCTAACTATCCGGTCTTGGCGAAACGCGCCGGCATCGAAGGCGAAGTCACCATCGCCGCGGTGATTGACGTAAATGGCAAGCTGACCAGCATGACCGTTGTTTCGGGTTCGCCGCTTTTGCAGCAAGCCGCGCTCGATTCGCTGCGCGACTGGAAGTACGAGCCCGCTTACCTCAACGACAAGCCCGTGCCGGTGCAAACCTCCGTCACCGTAAAATTCCACGTGCATTAATCGGACGGCCATTCCACCCGGCAAGTTCGCGCTCGCGATTAACAACTCGCTGAGGCTGCGGCGGCTTTGGTGGGATTGGCGGGCGCGATGCATGTTTGTTATTCCTTGAGGCATGGGATTTGGCCTGCGACGGATAGCTTTAGATCGATGGCGTCGAGTGGCGCTGCGGAATTGAGGCGCAGCTTTTTGGCGCAAACGGGTTTGCCCGCGAGAGTGACGTTGGCGTGCAGGAAGTAGTCTCTTCCCTCGAAACCGATGAGCGTGAAATTTCCGGCGGCGTTTGTGCGGCCCGCCGGTCCCTTCATCAATTGCTGGTGGTGTTCATCTTCGTTGAGCCAGACGGCGACATCGGTGGCGGCGCGTCCGTCGGGCCATTCGATTTTGCCGGAGAACTTGCGCTCGCGCAGGCGTTGAGCGGCAGCGAGTTGCAGCGTCAAGTGCTCGACGTGCTGGCCGGCTTGGACCTGAATCATGGTGGCGGAAATCACGTTCGTGGTGCCGGGAAGGTACGTGGTGCTGTAGGGCAGTTCCTTCGACGGCCCGGTGTAGAGATTAATGGCCACGACGTACTGGCCGGGGGCGACCTCAAAGTTAAATTGTCCCTGATCATCCGTGAGTTGGTGCGTTCCCTTGATGGAAGCAGGCACGCTCTCGGTGGAAACAATTTGGACGTCGGTCTGGGGCAGGGGCTTGCCGTCCGGACCAAGAAGTCTTCCGCTGACGAAACCGCGCGAAAAGGCGAGAGGCTCGGTCGAGAATTTTTTGGGATCATAGGTCGCGGAAATGTCACGAGGGGTGACGTCCGCGACGGATTGAAGAAAAAATAGCCGCTCGCGGGGATTCCGGGGTTTGGAATCCGGCTTCGCGCTTACCGGGAAATTCACCATTCCGGTCAAGGTGGCAGTGATCTCATAGCGATCGCAAGGGCTGCACGGCGCGCCTTCGGAGGTGGCGTACATGCGGGCGGCGAGATATTTCTGGAAGAGCTTGAATTGATCGTCGTCTATCAGCGTGGGGCGCGGGAGATCTTTCGCTGGAGTGTCGGGGCCGGGCACGAAAGAGGAAGCCGGCGCGGGTTCGGTGGAATAGGTCAGGCGCATGACTCTGGAGCACGGCTGGGTCGCGTCCTCGATTACACGGCTTTTGAAAAGTGTCGCGATGCGCGCCTTTACGCGCACCATCTTTCCTTCAAAGTCGAGCGGGTGCGAGGTGATTTCGCAGATGGTGGTGTCGAGCACGGGGTTTGCGGCCTGCTGGTGGACAGGAGGGGCTGCGGCAAAAGAAGCCGCCGGGCGGAGCATGAGGAATAGAAGCGCCGCAGCTAGGTTGAGCGCACGAGCGAAAGCTCGCGCAGGTGAACCAGCGCGAAAGGAATGATTTTGAGCCGTCGATTTTTCGGAGAGGCCGGAGACAAACCGCACTGATTTCGTTACCGCTTGCGCGGCAGCCGCCGCGCGTGCTCCGCGAGTGGCGAGCCGTGAACCGCGAAGCAGCGCGCGCCCTTCGGGGAGGCGGCTGAGGACAAGCAAACATGCAATTCGAGTTTCGGTTAGAAATGTCCCGCTCGTTTGTTTTGAATTACTTACAGGCAATTCTGTTTGTGCGCCAGTTTCGGTTAGAAATGGTCTGAAAATGACGTTCGCGGCGGCTAGATCAGTCGCACAGGCGAAAGCTCTCGCGGGTGAGGCTGCGCGAAAGGAATAAATTTGAGCCGTCGATAGACTCGAATATTCGTCGCGCGAAAAAGTGATTTTTTGGCGATTTGAGCAGATCGCCGGTGTTTGTTTTCTGTGAGATGCAAGGTGTTCTACTTCCGGAGTTTGGCGATTTAATTTTGCGAAATTTGCGATGGGTGGATGGGAGTGGAAGCGTGCGGAGTCGGAAGCAGGTCGCACGAAAATGGGCGCCCTTCGCGACTCAGGGTAAACACGAATGGCGGTTGCCCTTCCTGAACTGCCTACTGCGCCGACTTTTCGTATGCTCCACATAGCTCCAATCCAAGCCTAACACACGATGCAAATCCAGAATTGTGTGAGCATAACGCAAGTCTTTGCGGGAGTGGTGGATGGGAGGGTCATTCCCAAAATGGGAAACTGCGATTTTGGGGGTTGTACGCTGTGGATCTGTACCAGCCGTTTTCGATTGGTTCTTTGCGAAGCCTGAACCGAAAAAGACCACTTCATAAATTCGAACATGTGACGAGCCTCCTAGGGGTCTTATCAGTTTTGAAATTGACTTTGTATGACTTAGAGGGTAGGTTCCGGCCCGGAGGCAAGAATGGATCGAGGAATTGCAGAAAAGCTGGATGCAATGGCAGACGAAGCGGGAAGTGTTGACGAGGAATACCAGTTCGCAAGATGGTCGGGGCGAGTTCATCAGTTCCTAACGATGGCGGTTGGAGCAGACGAAGCCAGCCATTTTGACACGCTTGTTTCTCAATTTTGGCCGGAGACCTTGGCAATGCGGCGCGGCTATCTGGAGGGTCTACTCGCGAAGGATAAAGACCGGCGAGTCGGAGCTACGGCAACCTTCGAGGACAGAGCTAAGTCCATTGTCGCTACTGCAGCACAGATCGCCCGCATGCAAAACGCTGAGCCTATCGCGACAGTCCTCGAACAATCCACAGCAAGTCTCATTCAAAGTGGCTCAGACCCGGAAGGGCCCTCGGTGTACTACACGCTTATGCTGGAAGTTCCCATCAAGGTCTACGCGAGAATCGAGGAAGATCGGGAGGCGCTTGAGCAGGCGATCGTGAAGCGACTACGCTCAATTGTCCGTCCGTACAGCGACAACTGGATTTCCGAAGCAATTGTGAGTCCCGAGATCGCGGGAGACGTTCGATTAGCATCCATGCCCAAACTAGAAGAAAAAGCTGGAGAAGAGGCTCCCTCCTTCTGGCAGCCCGGGTTCTTCCGCATGTTTATCAGCCATACATCGGACAGCAAAGTGTCCGCTCATAACCTCAAGAACGCTCTGACAAAGTACCAGGTGGCTTCCTTTGTTGCACATGACGACATCGAGCCCACAAAAGAATGGCAGACAGAGATCGAGCGAGCGCTGCGTACAGCGGATGCCCTGACGGCTATCATTACGCCCGATTTCGTTCAGAGTAAGTGGTGCGACCAAGAAGTCGGAATTGCTTTCGGTCGTGGCAAGCTAGTTATACCTCTACGAAAAGGGGCTGATCCGCACGGATTTCTAGGGAAGTATCAGGGTCTTCAAACCCACGGCTTGGACGCCCCGAATGTAGCAGAAGACCTTGTTGAAATCCTCATCGAGCACAATCTGACTGAGCAGCGAATGGCCGACGCACTCGTCGACCGGCTGACTACTTCGAACACTTACCAGAACGCAAAATCCGCGATGAAAATCCTCGAGCGACTCCCCCATCTCAACAGTTCGCAGTTCGCGAAACTAGCGTCGTCTATTGAGGACAACGATCAAGTTCGCGATGCCATAGGGGTGCCCGAGCGCATCCGCAAACTAGTTGGAAAAATCGGTACAAAAGGAACGGCTTAGGTCCTCCCGATGGCTCCCTGTTTCACCACTTGGGTTGGCAAGGCGTTTGTGGAGACCTAGTGAGATCGACGAACTTGTTTTCGGCACTGTCCATTACAAAATACGATCGGTCAATTTGTGTTTCGGACGTGATGGACGTGATAGTGGGCTCCGACCGAAATTGATTACCATCCTCGTCAGAGATCGAAAACCTAAAGCCGGGGACGGGTTTGAAGGTCAGGTCGGTTTCTATAAAAATCCAGCCACTTATTGTTTCTTTTGGTCCCAGGTTTTTATTTTCAATATCTTGATCGAGCAACTTAATTGACTTGATTGCGAGGTTGCGCTGTAAGTTCGCGCCCAGTACAAAAACTCCCTGAGGATTAATTATTCGGGCTTTCTTCCAACCCGAGAAACTTGCTAGTTCAACTCCAAACGCATCGATTCTCACGAAATGTGCCTGGTTATTTGTTATGTCTACATAGATAGCATCATCCGGGATGCAGTAGCTTTTTGAAGCTACTAACTTGAACCTCGCATGGTCGCCCGGAAGGAAAGCCTCAACCTTAATCGCGAACGGCAGCACCTGAGGCGGTGGAGCAGTGTGCGCTCTAGCATAAGCACTCTGGACGGGCTTCCACACCACAAACCCAAACAATAAGATCGCGACGGCCGAAATTAAGCCCTTCCATCGAACACGTAGACGGTCGCCCCACCATGGGAAAATCCAGAATATGCGTATTCCGACAAAGAGGCCCGCGACCCAAGAAATAAAACCGACCAAGAAATTATGCGGTATGCCCATCTGGTCGGCACCAAACGGGTATAAGAAAATAAGTAGCTCGAGTAAGAATTCCAGGCCGAGTTCCAGGCTTCGATCTTTGGGCCTGCGCCTAGTTTCCATGTCAGGGATTGTACGCTGCTAGGCCCTGAGACGTGGTGAGTCGCTACAGTTTTCTTTACAGGTGGCGAGGCGTAATTCCTTGATAGTGCTTGTAAGAAGGGCGGGTTTTGGCCCTGTCGGGAAGCGAACAGTTCCGCACCGACAGCTTACCGCTAAGTTCCCTCGTCCCGGGCTGGAGCTAAACGTCTATTCCAGGCGACGGCGATGAGAATCAACAGCGGGAAAGCCGGAAAGATAGCGGCGTACCCGTCGCGAAGGATGTAGAGGTGCGTTAGGACAGCGCCGGTCATGATGCAAGCTAACAAGGCGGCGGCAATAGCCGTGGTTCTAGGAATCAACAGTAAGACCGCACAAATTACTTCCAGAGCACCAGTAAAGTAACGAAACCACTGGCCGATTCCGATCTTTGCGAATAAAAGGCGGAAACGTCAAAAGAGCCGGCGAGACGCCGGCGCTACGAAAACCGGAGGGTCGGCCCGGCAGCAAGATGCCGCGCTGAAGACCGCGGCGCTACATTTGAAGCTCCGAGGGTTCGGACTCGAGTCCGCGGGGCACGGACGCTGATCCGGCCCGTGCCGCACCTACGGCGCTGGGTTCGCTTGGGGAATTTTTCCCAGCCCTTACGGGCTGGGCTAACTTGTGTCGCGCCTACGGCGCTCGGGAAAACGAACGCGGTTGTATGGATTCCGGTGCCGCGCGGAAGGATTGGGCACCCGCCGGGGCGGGAACAAGACGAGGCGAAGAGCAGATCCCTCACCGCCGTCCAGGAACTGCGATTCTTAAGGGTTCAAGATCGCGCGAAGCTC
>Ga0302325_10017556_pt1 | contig 15122 bp, 14 predicted proteins | sample Palsa_T0_2_FD_201948 | JGI IMG/M metagenome (GOLD analysis project Ga0302325, IMG submission 201948) | Peat permafrost microbial communities from Stordalen Mire near Abisko, Sweden - Palsa_T0_2 | ecosystem: Environmental > Terrestrial > Soil > Palsa > Peat permafrost | place: Sweden: Abisko... | reverse complement strand
CTCGCCCCTCGGCGTCTGGTTCAAGGTCGGATACGAACCACTCTTCGGGTACGGTGAAGCGTTGCGCGCGGCGCTCGAGGAACGCCACGCCAACGTCTTCCTCGACGCGAAGCTGCACGACATTCCGCGCACGGTCGAGGCGGCAGTGCGTGCGCTCGTGCGCCCCGGCGTTCGCATCCTCACCGTGCATGCGCTCGGCGGCAACGATATGCTCGTCGCCGCCGTCGGCGCCGCGGCCGAACGCGCGCGTGAGCTTGGGATTCCCGCTCCGGAAATCTTCGCGGTTACGTTGCTCACGAGCATCGCGCCCGAGGACTTGGGCGAGCTCGGATTGATCGGCGGACCGGGAGAAAACGTGATGCGGCTTGCGGCGCTCGCGCGCGATGCGCGCTGCGCCGGCGTCGTCTGCAGTCCGCACGAAGTGGCCGATCTCAAGGCCTTCTTCGGATCCGGATTTGCCGCACTGTGTCCGGGCATTCGGCCATCGGGCGCCGCTCACGGAGATCAGAAACGTGTCGCGACGCCGCGCAGCGCGGTCGAAGGCGGCGCCGATTATCTGGTCGTCGGCCGGCCGATCATCGAAGCCGAAGATCCGGTTGCGGCAGCGCGCGCCATTCTCGCCGAAATGGAACAGGTCGAGCTTGTTCGCTGATTCGCTTTCAGCTGCGCTCGCGGAGCGCGGGGCCTTGCTCGACGGCCATTTCCGGCTGTCGTCGGGGCGCCACAGCGATCGCTTCGTGCAAAAATTTCGCGTGCTCGAAGATCCGGTCATCGTCGAGCAGATCGCACGCGCGCTCGCAGAAGAAGCGCAGCCATACGCGCCCACCGTCGTCGTCAGTGCTGCAGTCGGGGGCATCGTGCTCGGCTACGAGACCGCGCGCCAACTCGGTACCAAAGCCATCTTCGTCGAGAAAGAGAACGGCGTGCCGGCGCTGCGTCGCGGGTTCGCGCTCGGTCCGGGCGACCGCGTCTTCGTCGTCGAGGACGTCGTGACGACCGGCGGCTCCGTGCGCGAAGTGCTCGACGTCGTCAAGGCACGCGGCGCCGAGACCGTTGCCGTGGGCGTGATCGTGCGCCGTCAGCCTTCGGACTTCGGCGTGCCGACGATCGCGCTGCTCGATCTTCCGGTCGTTTCCTACGATCCGGCCGAGTGTCCCCAATGCGCGAAAGGCGACCCTATCACCGAACCCGGCTCGCGTTTCTTGGCCGCCAAAAACCCTTAGCGGCCGAGGACGTTGACGGTGCGGTCGATGCTGCGCACGCCGTTGGAGAACGAGACGGTGAAATGCTGCACGGTTGTGCCGATCGTGACCTGCTCCCAGGTCGTCGTTCCACTAAACGAATAGACCGCGGGGCCGCCCTCGCGATACGAAACCCGGACGGCCGGAAACGAATCGGCGTTCCAGACGAAGATCACGTGAGCGTCGTCGAGCGCTAACGCCTCGCCGGTGGGAACGTCCGCATCGGTCGCAACTCGCTCGAACGTCGCGTTGTCCGCCGTGAGCGTCAGCCGGTTGAGCGCGGCGGCCAGTTGAGGCGCGAGCCCAAGCTCGAGCGTGAACCTGCCGGCCGCCTCGAAGGGGACAGAGAAGAGCGTACGACCGTCCGCCGTGTATCCGGTGAGGACGGCGTTGCCGGGGACGGGGCGGCTCAGGGTCGAGGGCGGGACGCGAACGTCATACGCCGGGTCGAGGCTCACACCGCTCGCGTCGACGTGCCCGCTCACTTCGAGCGCGTCACACACGCGCGCCGTGGTAGCGAACGCCTCGAGAGGCAAAGCGGGGCACGCCCCGTGTGCAACCGGGCGTCCGAAGAGCGCGGCGAGCAGCAGCGCGGCGAGCATGTAGGGCCTCCGAGTGGAGCGAAGTTCCGCCGTAGATGCAACCGAACCTAGACCGGCTCCTTCGCGCGTCGCTGCGGGCCTTCACGCCCTACCAGCCCGGGACGTCGGTCAACGAGGTAAAACGGCGCTACGGGATCGAGCGGCCCGTAAAGCTCTCGCAGAATGAAAATCCGCTCGGGACGTCGCCGCGCGCCATGGATGCCTTACGCTCGCTTGGAGCGCTCAGCGACTACGACGAGGACGATTTCAGCTGGCTGCGCACGCTCTTAGGGCGGCCCTACGGGCTCGAAGCGGACAGCGTGATCTTAGGTCACGGCAGCAACGAACTCGTGCAGCTCGCCTTTACGGCGTTCGTCGATCCGGGCGACGACGTGGTGTTTGCGAATCCGAGCTTCGCGCTGTTCCGTAAAGACACGCAAGTCGCGGGTGCCAACGCGATCGAGGTTCCGCTGCTCGACGGCGTTCACGATCTCGATGCCATGCTCGCGGCGGTGACGCCCAAAACCAAACTCGTCTTCGTGTGCGATCCCAACAACCCGACCGGCACGCGCGTCGAGCGCGAGGCGTTGTTCGCGTTCGCGGAGCAGTTGCGACCCGACGTCTTGCTCGTGCTCGATCAGGCTTATCGCGAATATATGGATGCGGGCGGCATGGACGGGGTCGAGGTGCTGCGCCGGCGGCCGGCGACGCTCGTGCTCCGCACGGTCTCGAAAATTTACGGTCTTGCGGCGGCGCGCTTCGGATACGGCTACGCGTCACCACAGATTACGGCGTGGCTCGATCGCGTGCGCCTGCCGTTTAACGTTTCGCGACCGGCCGCGCTCGCGGTGAAGGCGGCGATGGGCGATGCGGAATTCGTCGCGCGCAGCATCACCAACAACGAACTCGGCAAAGCGCAGCTCTACGCCGCATTCGAACGCCTGGGCTTGCACGCGTATCCGACGGCCGCGAATTTCATCGCGGTCGAAATTCCCGTGAAGGCGAGCGATGCATACCAAGCGCTGCTCGAGCGCGGCGTGATCGTGCGTTCGGGTGACGGATTGCGGATGCCGGGCCGGCTGCGCGTGACGGTCGGGACCCCGGAAGAGAACGCCGCGTTCTTGCGCGAATTGGAGGCGCTGCTTCCCGAATGGCGCGCGGCAACGCTGGCAGCCGTCCGGCGGTGACCGCGGCGACGCGGCTGCGGGCCGGCGGAGAAGCGGACCGCGCGTTCGTGATGGACTTGGGCGGCCGCACGATCGTCGACAGCGTATCGGCGCTGCGGCATGTGCCGTTGCCGCTCGTGGAAGCGAACTACGATCGGCTGATCGATTTTTCGCTCTCGCGTTCGTACGTGCTCGTCATCGCCGAAACCGATCTCGACGGGCCGGTCGGTTTCTTGCTGATGCTCGACGAGATGCCGGACGAAGTTACCGGTTTGCCGCAAGGGTTCATCGCTTACATGGCCGTGGAACCGGATGCGCGCCGGCACGGCGTCGCGACGCAATTGCTCGCTGCGGCAGAAGACGCCGCGCGGGTACGCGGGCTGCCCCACGTCGCCTTGATGGTCACGGAAGACAACGCTCCCGCGCGCGAGTTCTACGCGCACGCCGGCTACACGACCGAACGGCGCCTGTTGTGCAAGCAACTCTGAACTCGCCGATCCTGCGGCGCCGGGCGCTAGTCACACTCGGCCTCATCGCGCTCGGGATTGCGGCGCTGTGGTTCGCATCGCGCATCCCGCGCACGCTTACGGTCTTCGTGATCGCCGCGTTCATCGCGTTCGGGGTCAACCCGATCTTGGGGCGGCTCGAGCGGATGATGCCGCGCGGCTGGGCGATCGCCGTGATCTATCTCGGCCTCGTCGCGATCGTCATCGTCCTCGCGGTGCTCGTCGTTCCGGCGACGCTCGGGCAAGTCCAGGCGATCGGCGTCGACGTTCCTTCGTACATTTCGGCGTCGCAGAGCTGGATCGACGCGACCCAGCGGTTCTTAGCCGAGCACTTGGGCAGCCGGTACTTGCCGCCCGGCTACAGCGACCTGCGCGGATATCTCGCGGCGCAAGCCTCGCTTGGGTTCAACAGCATGCTCTCGTCCGTGACGAACATTCTGGTCGGCACGTTTACCGCCGCGTTCATCGGCATCTCCGCGCTCGTGCTGTCGGCGTTCTTTCTGATGCGCGGGGACACGGTTGGGGATTCGTTCTACGCGCTGTTGCCCGAGCACCGCCGCGCAACGGCGCGAGAACTCGGCTTCGAACTGGCTCACGTCTTCGGCAGTTTCGTTGCAGGACAAGCGGCGCTGTGCACGATGACCGGCGCGCTCATCTTCGCGTTCACGCTGTTGACCGGCTTCAAATTCGCGTTGCTGCTCGGAATTATTGCCGGGCTCGCGTATGCGGTTCCCTTCGTCGGCATGCTCGTGGCGCAGTTCGTCGGTCTCGTGCTTGCGGCCCCACAGGGCATCCAAACGGTGATCTGGGTGCAGATCATCGTCTTCGTCGTCGCGCGCGTCGCGGACAACATCTTCGTGCCGAAAATCATGTCCGACAGCGTCGGCGTTTCACCGATCGTCGTGATGTTCGCGACGTTTGCGGGCGGCGAGCTGTTCGGCTTACCCGGGCTGCTGCTCGGCATCCCGGCAGCAGCCCTGGCGAAGGTCGCATGGCGATTCTTCCGCTCACGGCCGCACGAGGAAGTCATCGCGGAAATCCCCGCCGAGATCGTAGTTCCGGCGACGGTCGAGGTCGTCGCAGAAGCGCGCTAGTTTCTCCTCGCCGCTGGTGCCGCTGGTGCCGCAGGCGGCGCGTCCCAGAGGACGTCACCGTTGGCCGCGCGGACGTCCAAGCCGATCTTACCTCCGGTGTAGCCGCCGATGTAGACCCGCGTGTTGGCTGACGCATCGCGCATCACGAGATACGGTGAATCGTCGTCGGTCGCAAAGTACGCGCGCAGCTTCGCATCCGATCCGTAGAGTCCGATCTGCGGGTCGCCGTTCTTCGCGCGGAACAGGCCCAAGCGGATGTTTTCCGACTGGTCGTTGATGAGCAGCTCGCCGTTTTCCGTATCGTCGAGCCGGAACTCGGCGCGGCGCTTCCCGGCTTTGTCGAATTGTCGCAGCACCGGCAGGTTGTCCAGAAGATACATCGATTCGCGCAACGTCCCGCTGGTGTCGCTCAAATCGAGCGAAGGACGATCCCCGGAATCGATGCCGGAGAACAGGCGCTCGTGGCCGGCCGCGTCCCGAAAGGTCAGGCCGTTGGCTTCGAGTGTCGCACTCGCACCCGAGGCATCGCGGACGACGACCGGCGCGGATGCGGCGCCCGTCGTCGTAGCCGGCGACTGCGCGGTCGCGAAGACGAACGCAATAACTCCGAGCGCGACGGTGCGGTCGCGGCGGATGGAAGACTCGAGCCGCTTGATGCGCGAGTCTAGGTCGGCGATCAAATTTTGCTCCATCGCCGACCCTTGCAGCGAGGGCTTACTTGCACCTGGCGGCGTGGCCGCGACTCACGTGCTAGAGGCTGACTTCTTCGAGACGTCGCTCAGCGAACTCGCAGTCAGACGCCGAAAGGATAGGCTTCCTCGCCGTGGAGTTCGACGTCGAGGCCACGCTCCTCGGCCTCGGGGTCGACGTGGGTCTGGGTGACCTTGCTGATCAGCCATAACATGCCGTAGGTGAAACCGAACGCCCAGACGCTCGACACGATGACGGCGACGCACTGCTTTCCGAAGAAGGCGGCCCCGCCGAAGAACAGGCCGTCGGCACCATTTGGATTCCACGCTTTTGAGGCGAACATGCCGAGCAGGATGATGCCGAGCATACCGCCGACGCCGTGCACGCCCCAGACGTCCAGTGCGTCGTCCCAGCGGAGCCGATTCTTCAGCGCGACCGCGTAATAGCAGACGATGCCGGCGAGAATGCCGATCACGACTGCGGTCAGCGGCGACACGTAGCCGGCCGCCGGCGTGATGGTCGCGAGGCCGGCGACGGCACCCGTCAACAAGCCCACGAACTTGGGTTGCCGGCCGGCGGCCCACTCGACGAACAACCAGGTGATCGCGGCGAATGAGGCAGCGATATCGGTGTTCAGGAACGCCGAAGCCGTAACCGCATCGACCCGCAACTCGGAACCTGCGTTGAAACCGTACCAGCCGAACCACAGCAGTCCCGTTCCGAGTGCGATCAGCGGCACGTTGTGCGGCTTGTTCTCGACCACGTGGCGGCGCCCGATGAAGAGCACCGAAGCGAGGGCGGCAAATCCGGCGGTGTTGTGGACCACGATGCCGCCCGCGAAATCGAGCACGCCCCACTTCGCGAACAGGCCGTCCGGGCTCCACACCATGTGCACGAACGGGAAGTACACGAACACGAGCCAACCCGTCAAGAACAGGAAATAGGCTTTAAAGGTCACGCGGTTGGCAAACGCTCCGGTGATGAGGGCAGGCGTGATGATGGCGAACATCATCTGATAGGCGATGTGAACCAGGAGTGGGATGCCCGCGTCGTTTCCGGTGAACATCGTCTGCAGCGTGACGCCTTTGAGAAAGGCGTAGTAGGTGGGATCGCCGACGATGCCGTGCCACGTCGGGCCGAAGCTCATCGAATAGCCGAAAGCGAACCAGAGGACCGTGGTCCAGCCCAGCGACACGAAACTCTGGATCATGATCGTCAGCACGTTCTTGCGCGCCACCAACCCGCCGTAGAAAAAAGCGAGCCCTGGAGTCATCAACATGACCAGACTCGCGCAGATGAGCATGAACGCGGTATTGCCGATATTGATCGGGACGGTTTGAGCAGTCATACGCTTCCTTCCGTCGTCACACGCCGGCGGCGCCGTCGTTCCAAAGCCGCGAGCGATCCAACAGCCCTTAACGTTCCGCTATCGAACCCTCCTGCGAGCCGGGCCTCGACGCGTTCGGTACTTACGCTTCGGGTTCGAGCCGCTCCATCGCCTCGGGCGCGCCGACGCCGAGCAGGCCGAGCGCCGAAGCGAGGACACTCTTCGCGGCGAGCGCGAGTCCGAGCCGCGCAGCCGAGAGTTCCGCGTCGTCCCCCAGGACGCGGCAGGCGTCGTAAAACTGCGTGAAGTCCGCGGCGACCGCTTGCGCGTAGCGCGCGAGGATGCTCGGCGCGCGGCGCTGCGCGACCGCCCGGACGGTAGCGGGGAACTCGGCAAGCCGGCGCGCGAGTGCGATCTCGGCGGCTTCCGTCAGCCGATGCAAGGCCTCGCCGCGACGCGCCGCGGCGATGGTCGCTTCGCCCGCGCGGCGGGCGACCGATGCGACCCGCGCGTGCGCGTACTGCACGTAGAACACCGGGTTCTCTTTGGTCTGCTCCTTCGCGAGCGTAAGGTCGAACGTCATCGGCGATTCGGCATTCGGCATGACGAAGAAGAAGCGCGCGGCATCGACGCCGACTTCATCGATCACCTCGTCGAGCAACAGCACGTCGCCGTGACGTTTGCTGAGCGAAACGACCTCGCCGTCACGCACCGTCGTCATCTGTTGCGCGATGAGCACCTCGATCGCACCCGGCCGGCCGAACGCTTCGGCGATGGTATGCAGCCGCGTGATGTATCCGTGATGATCCGGCCCCAAGATGAGGATCGCGCTATCGGCGCGCTGGAGTTTCTCGTAATGGTACGCGACGTCGGGAGCGTAGTACGTCGGGCGCCCGTCGCTACGCACGATGACGCGGTCCTTGTCGTCACCGAACTGGGTCGTGCGCATGTAGATCGCGCCGTCTTGTTCGTAGGTCAACCCGCGCTCGCGCAGGGCCGCGATGCCGGCCGTTACCGCGCCGTTGTCGTGTAGTGCTTTCTCGCTCTGCCACAGGTCGTAGTGCACGCGGAACCGTTCGGCCGTGCGTTCTTGTCCGGCGACGAGCGCGTCGCGCCCGTACTTGGCGAAGAGCGGAAGCCATTCCGATTCCAGCGCCGCGTCATAGCGATCGCCGTCGCGCGCTCGCAACTCTGCAGCGATCGGCATGAGGTAATCGCCCGGATAGCCTTCTTCTGGAAACGGGAACGAGGGGTCGGCGAGCTGGCGGTAGCGGGCGTAGAGCGAGCGCCCGAGCGTATCGACTTGCGAGCCCGCGTCGTTGATGATCCACTCGCTGACGACCTCGATGCCGCAAAAACGCATCGCCTTCGCGATCGAGTCGCCGAGCGAAAGCGTGCGGCCTTGGACGACGACGAGCGGACCCGTCGGGTTCGCGCTGCCGAATTCAAGCGAGATGCGCTCGCCGGTCGGGGCGCCGCGGCCGTAGTCGCTGCCCGAGGATAAAATCTCCGCGACTGCGGCTTGCCAGTACGCGGGCGACATCCGAATGTTGATGAAACCGCCGAGCGCCGTTATCTCGGAAAGGAACGGGCGCAGGCTATCGTCGGCGGTCAGGCGCGCGACGATGCCGGCCGCCAACTGTTGCGGCGGGCGGCGCGCGCGCTTCGCGAGTTGGAGCGCGACGTTTGAAGAGAAGTCGCCGTGATCGGGGTTGCGCGGGGCCTCGAGCGCGATCGCAGGCGGCGCGTCACCCTCCAGGAGTTCGCGTGCCGCAGCGTCGAGTGCGGCCGAGACGCGCGCGAGCGCGTCCGGTTCGCGCGTAGCGTTCGGAGTCATTAGGCACCGTCTTCGCTACGCGGCGGCGGCCTTCCAGCCTCCGCCGCGCAACGGACCGTCTGCGACTTTAGCGGCCGCCGCGGTCGGGCGCGCGCAGGCCTGGCGACTGCACTTCCTGCGCGGGGGCGCCCTTCTCATTCACCGCGACTTGGAAGCCGTCGGATTTGTCGATGACTTTGGCGATCTCGTTCTTATTCGCGTCGCGCTTGAGGTCGACTTCAAACTTGTCGCCCGGCTTGAGATGGTCGAGCGCTTTGCTGACGGCTTTGCCTTCGTCGGATTTTTCGTCGACGCTCATCACTTGGTCGTGGCCGCCGGCTTTGTAGTGGACCGTCGCCATGCCGTCTTTGTGCTCGACGCTCCCGACCGTGCCGCTGGTCGCGAAGCCGACACCCTTGGGCTGCATGTGCTGTTCGTCTGCGCCCATCTTTACGGCCATGTGCTCCGGGGGCGTCGGAGTTGGCGGCGTTTGCGGCGGTTGCCCCGGTTGCTGGCCGGCGCCCGAAATCGCATCGTAAATCCTACCGGGGACCGCCTTGATTTTGTCGATTGCCTTGTTAGCGAAGTCGGTAAATTTGTCGAACGCACGTCCGACCGCGCCGCGCTTCTCGGCGGCGTCGACTTCCGCTTCGTGCGCCACGATGCGGCGGTCCATGCCGCCCATCTTTTGGTTGATCTCGTCGATCGGTTTCATCGCTGCCGTGATTTTTGCTTGCTTCTCGACGTCGGTGCCCGGGCCGTCGTTGATCGCTTTGAGATCTTTCGGGAGTTGCTGCATGTAGGCGTTCGCGCGCAGCAGCTCCATCGTTTCCTTTTGCATGGAGGGCGAAAATTGCACGTGCGATTTCGGGTCGGCCAACTTGTCCAGCGTCGCGAGTTGCGCTCCGAGGCGCGCGTTGCTCAGTCCGTACGCCTTGTTCTGTTCCGGGGTGCAGCCCGGTAACTGCGGGGTCGGCTTCTCCGGCCCAACGTAGTGGTCGTTGATGCTCTTCGCCATCCCGTCCATACGCTGGTCGACCATGGTCAGGGGCGCGATCGCCTTATCGACCAGCTTTTGCTTTTCGGCTGCGTCGATGTTCATCTTGGAGATGTCTTTGAGATCGCCCGGCAGGTTAACCATGTAGCGGTTAGCGTTCAACAATTCGAGCGTTTGCTTCGTGAGCGCGGGACTCGGCGGATTGGGATTCTTAGGATCGTGCATCTGATCCAAGTGGTTGAGCATGCCGCGCATCCTCGCGGTACGATCGGCAAAGTCGTTCTGCTGCTCCGGCGTCATTCCAGGCAAGGCCGGTGGAACCTGACCGCCCTTTTGCTTGATGGAGAAGTCGTCCATCTGCTTTTGCATGTTGTCGAGGCGCTTGTCGATTTCGCTCATCGGCGTCATCACCTGACCGACGCGCTCGTTGAGCTTGTCCGGAGGAAGGTTTGCCTTCGCGATCATGTCGAGTTCGACGGGAACGCGCATCATATACGCATTCGCAGCGAGCAGACCCATGGCGTCCTTCATCATCGCCGCGTCGGGCTTGACCAACGAATTCGAACCCAACATGGTATTGAGCTGCTTCATCTGCCCCGCGATCCGCTGATCTAAATCGTTGAACGCTCTGTTCTCGAGTCCGCTCACCAGCGGCAACGCGTGCTTGGGCGGCATGTCGGTCGGCGGCGGGCTCGGCGGCATGTCGGTCGGCGCCGGCGGCCCGAGATTGCCGTGCGCCGGCGCGGTGGGCGCCGCTATGCCTTGCGGCGGCGGCGCCGGGGTGTTCGGAAAGGGCGGCGGCATGTCGGATGGTGGCGGTGGCCCGGGATCGTCGCGAGGGGGGAGTGGCGGCGGCGCGTCGGTTGGCGGCCCCGACCCGAAATTGTCGTGCGCCGGTACCGGAGTGTTCGGTAAAGCTGGCGGAGCCACGCCTTGGGCGTTCGCGGCAACGGTTTGACGGAGGGTGTCGCTGAGGGCTTGCGGGTCGATCGCAGGCGTGACCGGCGCTTCGCGCCCTGCAATTGCGTCTTCCAGTCCGGCCTTGACGTCTGCGACCTGGGGTTCGGGCGCGTCCGGGCCCCATTCGTGGTCCTCGTCGCCGGCAATCGCTGCGCGGCGCTGCGCAAGGCGTTGCTGCATCTCGGCCATCATATCGGGTTCGCCGGGCGCGGTCGTGGGCGGCGTTTGACTCGGTGGGGCAGGCGTCGCGGTGGTTGCCGGCGTGGGCGCGCCGACGCCCGGCGCCCTCGCAGCCGTCGGCGCTGTCGGTGCATCTTCCCAGTCTTGGTCGAAATCCGGGCCTTGGCTCTCCGGCTGCGCGAACCGCGCCGGCATGCGGTCGATCGCGTCTGCCATCGCTCGCGCGAGCGGATCCATCGCCGGCGTCTGTGTGGGCCTCGAGGGCGCCCCGACATTCCGTAACCGGTCGCGCGCATCGCTTAGCGCGGTCGCTGTGACGCCTGCGGCTGCGGGGGAAACGTCGTCGTCGGCCATGACTGGAGGCTCCTTCGCCGTGATCGGAAAGGCGATACCGCGAGCTCTGTTAGCACGTGCTGTGCGGCGCGACCGCCGGACCGTAGACTCCGATTTTGACTCGCCAAGTCCTGCGGCTGCCGGGCCCGTTGTCAGTGGTGATACGGCTCGTTGCGTGCGATCTTGGCGGCGCGATACAACTGCTCGACGACAAGCGCGCGAGCCCACTCGTGCAGCAACGTCAATGACGACAGCGACCAAACGAAATCGGCGCGGGCTACGAGCGCCGGATCCGCGCCAAACGTCCCGGCTATCACGAGCGTGAGGCGCGAGTTTCCCTCAACATCCAACCGCGCAAGCTTTTCCGAAAGCGCGATGCTCGAAAGAGGCGTCCCGCCGCGATCCAGCAGCCACACCGGTTCGCCGGGAACGAGCGCACGTGCGATGCGCTCCGCTTCTTCACGCATCGCTCGCGCCGGATCGCTCCCGGGCGAAGCCGCGACTTCAACTTCTTCGAGCCCTCCGTAGTGGTGCAGGCGCGCGCGAAAATCGGCGACGGCCGCAGCGATGTACGGCTCACGAATTCTTCCGACGGCGATGAGGCGCGTCTTCACGCGCTCCGCCGGTTACCGCGTGCGGTCGTTACTGCGCTGGAGGGCCGGACTCTCGATCTTTTCCTCGAGCTGGCCGTTGTCGTGGACTTTGAATTCGTGCCCGTCGCTCTTGTCGTGTATTTGCGCGACCTCGTGCTCGGCGCCGTCCTTTGCGATCTTCATGTCAAACTGGTCGCCCGGCTTGAGATGATCGACCGCTTCGACGAGGCCCGGATTCTTGCTCTCGTCGATGCTCACGACCTGATCGTGGCCACCCGTCGTGTAGTGGACCGTCGCCACTCCGTCCTTGTGCTCGACGCTGTCGACCTTGCCGCCCGTTTGAAAGCCGACGCCTTTCGGCTGCTCGTGGGCTTCATCCGCACCCATCATCACCGAGATATGCGATTTGTCGTCCCCGGGGGCGGGCGTCGCCGGCAACGGCGGCATGTTGAGGTTGTTGGCCGGCGTCGCCGGAAGCGGCGGCATGTTGTTGTATTGCGTGTGGCCGTCGATCGCGGGCTCGAGACCCTTGCCAGCGACTTTTTTCTCGTTCGTGACGGCCGGTTGTTGCGTTTGTGGCGTCACTTGCGGGGGCGTCGCTGCGGCCGGAGTCGACGAGAAGCGATCGCGAATCGTTTCGGGCAAATTCTTGATCGCTTCGTAGGCACGAGAGGCGCCGTCTTTGATCGACTGCCACGCGCGGCTGAGACGGCCTGGCTTCTCCGGAGCCGGCGCCTCTTGCCGATTCTCGTTTTCGCGTAACGTCGGACGGCCTTGCGCGAGATCTTCGCTTGCCATATTCGTAGCAACGTCGACCTTGTCGAACGTTTCTTTCATGTCGGAGAAGCTGGCGCCGCTGCCGAGCCGCTCCGGCGCCGCATGCAGAAACGCGTTGTATTTTTGGAGCGACATCATGTCGCTCGTGCGGCCTTGGCCGTCGAGCTGTTTCATGACGTCGTTCATCCGAACGAGCCGGTCGTAGTAACCGTCCTTCTGTTCCTGACTGAGATTCTGGAGCGAATTAGACGGGTCGTAACCGAGGATCTTTTTCCCCTCGACCTCGTTTTGTTGCCGGACCGCTGGGGAGAATTTCTGCTCCGCGTTGTCGACGTTCTTATCGATCGCCGGCAGGCGATCCATGAGCGTCTTGCGTTCGGCTTCGGTCGTGTGAGCGTCCGCCATCATGAACAGTGGCCCCGCTGATCGTTGCACGGGCATCGCATCGTTCAGGCGTCCGGCCTCCGCCAGCTGTTTAATCGACTCGCCGGCACGTGCGGCCACCTTGAAATAGAGCTCCTTTTGCTCGGCGCTCAGCCCCTCCAACGTCGGGTTCGTGCCGAGGAACTGCATGGCTGCTTGGACGTTCTTCGACAGCGCGGCGTTGGACTTCGCATCGTTCGGTGACATGTTATAGCTGTCCATCGAAACCTCACAACCGGAGCGGAGCGGAGAACGGAAGGACGAAGCGCTTCTAGGCAGGCCCTCGATTTCCGGCATGCAAATCAAGCGCGTACGTGGCGGCGTCGCTTCGCCCGAGATGCCCGTCGAGTTCGAGCCGAACCAGCGCGCCGGCAAGACCCGATGGGGTGGCCTCGGTCGATTCCAAGAGCGCATCAAAGTCCAAGGGACCGCTCGCAAGCGCTCTTAGGATGTCGTTCTCGAGCGGATCGCTGCGCGATGCCGTGGCCGCAACGGCCGGCGCCGGCGGCGTCACGCGCAGTTCCGCCAGAACGTCCTCGGCACCGCGCACGAGCGTCGCGCCGTCGCGAATCAGGGCGTTGCATCCGGCGGCTTTGGGGCGGTCGACGTCGCCTGGGAAAGCGAGCACGTCGATGCCGAGTTCGCCGGCCCACGATGCGGTGTTCAGCGCGCCGCTGCGCGCGGCAGCTTCGACGATGACGACCGCGTCCGCAAGTGCCGCGACGAGCCCGTTTCGCTGCAAGAACTGCGATCGGTAGGCCGGCTGATCGGGCGCAAACGGCGAGACGACGGCGCCCCCCGCCGCGATCATTGCTTCGGCGAGGGCGCGGTTGCGGCGCGGAAAGAACCGGCGATGTCCGCTCCCCAAGACGCCGATCGTCGCACCGCCGCCCGCGAGCGCACCCGCGTGCGCGGCGCCGTCGACGCCGAGCGCGAGCCCCGAGATCACGCACACTCCGGCGCGAGCGGCGTACCGCGCGAGCTCCCGCGCACGAGCACGTGCGCCGTCCGAGGGGGCGCGAGGTCCGACGATCGCGACCGTCGGGCCGCCGAGCCCGGCCAGCGATCCGGCGAGCCATAGGCCGCGAAATTGGACCCGCTCGAGCGCCCCCGCCCGGGACGCGAACGCCGGGTCGTGCGGGAAGGCGAACTCGGGCGTGGAGAGTTCCATCGCGCTTCCCTTCACGCGTTCGCCGCCCGACCGCAAGGGCTCTCCTGCCGTCGTGCGGGGCTCTCTCGCGAGGAAACCGACCACTGCATGAGAATGGACGGCGGGATTGCGCGACCGCTTCATGCCCCACCGGGCTCCCCGGGGAGCCCGCGGCCGCCGGAGGGACACCATGGCAGCACCACAGGGTTATTGCGTGAAGTGCAAGACCAAGCGAGAAATGAAAGACGCGGTCAAGATCGAGATGAAGAACGGCCGCCCTGCAACCGAGGGCAAGTGCCCCGAATGCGGCACGAAGATGTTCAAGATCGGCGCCAGCTAGGCGCTTTATCGCCGCGGCGTCACCCATTGGGCTCGCTAGTGCGAGCCCGGGGGGCATCGGGGGGCCGTGCCGCCCCGATCTCAACGTTTGCGGCGGAAGCGGTTGTGGCTTATACTCGGAGAGGCCCTACATCTAGTGGGGCCGCTTCGTGGAGGCCCGGTACCACCTGATCTGTCCCAGCTGCCGTAAGAGTGAGACTCGGGTCGTCGATTCACGCGACGACGAAAACGTCGTGCGCCGTCGTCGCGAGTGCCTGGACTGCAAGAGCCGGTTCACCACCTACGAGCGGATGGAAGCGCCGCGTCTGTTCGTCGTGAAGAAAGACGGCCGGCGCGAGCAGTACAACCGGGACAAGGTCCTCACGGGCCTGCGCCGCTCGTGCGAGAAGCGGCCCGTCTCCGAGGCTGCGATGGAAGAGGTTGTGGCCGGCCTCGAGCGCGAGCTTTTCTCGCGCGGCGAGAACGAGGTTCCGACCACGATGCTCGGCGAGAAGCTGATGGAAGCGCTCAAGCGGCTGGACAAGGTCGCCTATATCCGGTTCGCGAGCGTCTATCGCTCGTTCGACGACATCGGCAGCTTTCAAGCGGAGCTTGCCGAGCTCACGAAGTGACGGGCGCTCCGCTCTAAGAAATCCGCGTTCGCAATTTTCGCTCGTACCGCGCGAACGTAAACCCAACGCGACGGCGAGTGACGAACGTCACTTTGCGCCTGGCATCGGGCGATTCGAGTCGATATTGGTTCGCATCAATTAACGTAAGAGTTCTCGCAACCGATATTTTTCAAGAGCCCACAAACGGGATCGGCGCAAAAAATTAGCGTTCGCGCTTCCGTAAAGTGCCGGCACTTTTTTTCTCACTCTAAACACTAGAGGCTGGTTATGTTTTCGCGTGCCTTCAGATTGACCCTGACAGCGGTCCTCGCAACGATCGGCTTCGCAGCTTGCGGCGG
>Ga0302325_10017555_pt1 | contig 15122 bp, 13 predicted proteins | sample Palsa_T0_2_FD_201948 | JGI IMG/M metagenome (GOLD analysis project Ga0302325, IMG submission 201948) | Peat permafrost microbial communities from Stordalen Mire near Abisko, Sweden - Palsa_T0_2 | ecosystem: Environmental > Terrestrial > Soil > Palsa > Peat permafrost | place: Sweden: Abisko... | reverse complement strand
GCCTGCGGTGACATCGGCCAGCTGGGCGGGGGCGAGCTCGGAGACGTCCGTTGACGGCGTGAAGTCGACAGTTGCAGTCCCAGATCGCTGGCTGACCTGGATCGTGTTGCCCGACACCGAATCGATCAGTCCGCGCACCCAGTCGCTGCCCTTGGCCGACGCTGACGGCGACGACGACGTGGGAGGTGGGCTGGTCGGATTCGCCGACGTGGGCTTTGCATTGTTCGACGTGCCGCCGCAGGCTGCGACGGACAGCGCCGCGGCCCCGGTGACCGCAAGGATCGCGAATCGGGACAGTCGGGCGGTCTGGGAGGTGGCGAACATCGAGGTCCTTTCGATCGTCGGCCGCGGTGAGCGGACCGACTCTGGCATCGGCCTTCACGATCGTTGTCGCCGCTGAGCGCAGGCTGGTGTCGGCATGAGAGGGCGCTGTGCATACCGGCGTGCGCCACACGATGTCAACGCGTCCTGTGGTCCAGTGATAGGCGGCCCGCCGCGCCCGAGGGAACACCGCGGCGGCGCGCCGCGTTGGAGAGGGCGTGACTACCCAAGACCTCACCGCCGCACAGTTCAATGAGACGGTCAACGGCAACGACATCGTGCTTGTCGACTTCTGGGCGTCCTGGTGCGGACCGTGCCGCCAGTTCGCGCCGACGTTCGCCGCTTCGGCGGAAAAACACCCCGACGTCGTCCACGCCAAGGTGGATACCGAAGCCGAACAGGAACTCGCCGCGGCCGCGCAGATTCGATCCATCCCTACGCTGATGGCGTTCAAGAAGGGCAAGCTGATCTTCAACCAGGCCGGTGCCCTGCCGCCCGCCGCGCTGGAGGATCTGGTGCAGCAAGTCAAGGAATTCGACGTCGATGCGGTGACCGCTTCGCACGAGGGCGAGCAGGCCTGAGCCAGCTCCGCGAAGGGGCGGGTTACCGTTCTACGGTGAGTATGGTCCTCGTCGAACATCCGCGACCGCAGGTCGCGCTGATCACCCTCAATCGGCCGGAGCGGATGAACTCGATGGCGTTCGACGTCATGGTGCCGCTGAAAGAGGCGCTGGAGACCATCACCTACGACAACGCGGTACGCGTGGTCGTGTTGACCGGCGCGGGCACGGGGTTCTCCTCGGGCGCCGACCACAAGTCGGCCGGTGATGTTCCCCACGTTGCGGGCCTGACCCGGCCCACCTACGCGTTGCGCTCCATGCAGATTCTCGACGACGTCATCCTGGCGCTGCGACGGCTGCACCAGCCGGTGATCGCGGCAGTCAACGGCGCCGCAATCGGCGGTGGGCTGTGTCTGGCGCTTGCTGCGGACATTCGCGTCGCGGCAAACGGGGCTTACTTTCGGGCCGCGGGAATCAACAACGGGTTGACCGCCAGTGAGCTGGGCTTGAGCTACTTGCTGCCCCGGGCAATCGGGTCGTCGCGGGCCTTCGAGATCATGCTGACCGGCCGCGACATCGACGCCGAGGAAGCCGAGCGGATCGGATTGGTATCGCGCCGCGTCCCCGAGGACGAACTGCTGGACACCTGCTACGACATGGCCGAGCGAATCGCCGCCTTCTCGCGGCCGGGCGTCGAGTTGACCAAGCGCACACTGTGGAGTGGACTGGACGCCGCTAGCCTGGAGGGGCACATGCAGACCGAAGGTCTAGGGCAGCTCTTCGTCCGTCTGCTCACCGCCAACTTCGAAGAGGCGGTTGCCGCGCGCGCCGACAAACGGCCGCCGGTGTTCACCGACGACAAGCAATGACGTTCCGGACAATTGGCCAAGGAGAGTAACCGTGATCACGGCTACGGACCTCGAGGTTCGCGCTGGCGCACGCACGCTGCTCTTTGCTGACGGTCCGGCGCTGCGGATCCAGCCCGGTGACCGGATCGGGTTGGTCGGGCGCAACGGCGCCGGCAAAACCACCACCCTGCGCATTCTGGCGGGAGAGGCGGAGCCCTACGCAGGAACCGTGACACGCACCGGCGAGATCGGTTATCTGCCGCAGGATCCCAAGGAGGGTGACCTCGACATGCTCGCGCGTGACCGGGTGCTCTCCGCGCGGGGTCTGGATACGCTGCTCACCGACCTGGAAAAGCAGCAGGCGCTGATGGCCGAGGTCGCCGATGACGCCGCCCGTGATCGTGCGATCCGCCGCTACGGCCAACTCGAGGAGCGTTTCGCCGCGCTGGGCGGCTATGGCGCCGAAAGCGAAGCGGGCCGTATCTGCGCGAGTCTGGGGTTGCCGGACCGCGTCCTGACTCAGCAGCTGCGCACCCTGTCCGGGGGTCAGCGGCGCCGAGTTGAGTTGGCCCGGATTCTGTTTGCCGCGTCGGACACCGGAGCCGGGGCGTCGACGATCTTGCTGCTCGACGAGCCGACCAACCACCTCGACGCCGATTCGCTGGGCTGGCTGCGGGACTTCCTGCGCAACCACACCGGCGGGCTGGTGGTGATCAGCCACAACGTCGAGTTGTTGGCTGAGGTCGTCAACCGGGTGTGGTTTCTCGATGCGGTACGCGGCGAAGTCGACGTCTACAACATGGGCTGGCAGAAGTACCTAGACGCGCGCGCCACCGACGAGCAGCGCCGCCGCCGGGAGCGCACCAATGCCGAACGCAAGGCCACGGCACTGCGCGCCCAAGCCGCCAAGCTGGGCGCCAAGGCCACCAAAGCCGTTGCGGCGCAGAATATGTTGCGGCGTGCGGATCGGATGATGGCCGCACTCGACGAAGAGCGGGTGGCGGACAAGGTGGCCCGAATCAAATTCCCCAGCCCGGCGTCCTGTGGGCGCACACCGCTGATGGCTTCCGGTCTGACGAAGACCTACGGTTCGCTGGAAGTGTTCACCGGAGTGGATCTGGCCATCGACCGCGGCTCCCGGGTGGTAGTGCTTGGACTCAACGGTGCGGGCAAGACGACGCTGCTGCGACTGCTGGCCGGCGTCGAGCAACCCGAGGCGGGCGCGTTGGAACCCGGACACGGTGTGAAAATCGGCTATTTCGCTCAGGAGCACGACACCCTCGACGACGCCGCGACGGTGTGGGAGAACATTCGGCACGCTGCACCGGATTCCGGCGAGCAGGAACTGCGTGGTCTGCTCGGGGCGTTCATGTTCAGCGGCAGCCAACTCGACCAGTCAGCCGGGACGCTGTCCGGCGGCGAGAAAACTCGCTTGGCGCTGGCCGGCCTGGTTGCCTCCACCGCCAATGTGTTGCTGCTGGACGAGCCGACGAACAATCTCGATCCGGCGTCTCGCGAGCAGGTGCTGGATGCGCTGCGTAGCTACGCCGGTGCCGTGGTACTTGTCACGCACGATCCCGGTGCGGCCGAAGCGCTCGACCCGCAACGCGTCGTGCTGCTGCCCGACGGAACCGAAGACCATTGGTCCGAGGAATACCGGGACCTCATCGAGTTGGCCTGACCGCTTCGACGCGGTCTTGCTGATGTCATCCGCGGCCTCTTCGGTCGACTGGTCTCCCGACTCGGCTCGATGGTGGCGCAGGCGATTTCGTCAAATCGGCCCGCCAACCGACCCGGGTTCCTAATCTGTGTGCTTTGGGGATCCTGTTCAATCGGGGAGGGGCACGTGAGGAAATCGAAAAAGCCACGCGATCAAGTGCTGCGCGAATTGCGCAACGCCTACGAGGGCGGGGCCAGCATTCGCAGACTGGTCGAGTCGACCGGCAGGTCATACGGGTCGATCCACAGCATGCTGCGGGAATCGGGTACCACGATGCGCAGCCGTGGCGGGCCGAATCACCGCACCCGATTGCGGTAACCCCGTGGCGAACTAGCTCTGTCGTACCGATTTCTCGACGAGATCGAGGACGGCGGTGAGCAACTGAGTGTCTTCACCGGAGGCCACCTTGGCCACCAACCCGTCGAGCACCAGGTCCAGGTAGCACTGCAACACGTCGCTGGGGATGTCGTCGCGCACCCGGCCGGCCTGCTTCTGCCGGCGCAGCCGGTCGATCGTCGCCGCCACCAGCTCAGCTGAGCGCTCCGTCCACTCTTTGTTGAACGCCGAGTCATGGCGCAGCTTGCGGGCGATCTCCAATCGCGTGGCGAGCCAGTCGAACTGGTCGGGCGCCGCCAGCATGTCGCGCATCACCTGGACCAAGCCTTCGCGCGAGGCGACGTCGGCCATCCGCTCGGCATCCTCGTGCGCCAGCTCAAAAAACAGCGTGTCCTTGTCGCGGAAGTGGTGGAATATCGCACCCCGCGACAAGCCGATCGCCTGCTCGAGCCGGCGCACGGTCGCCCCGTCGTAGCCGAACTCGGCGAAGCAACGGCGGGCGCCGTCGAGGATCTGACGGCGCCGGGCCGCCAGATGGTCCTGGCTGACCTTGGGCACGGGCGCTCTCCGTTAGGTCTTCGCCACTAGCTCGACCTGAGCATGTTGCGCAACACGTACTGCAAGATGCCGCCGTTTCGGTAGTAGTCGGCTTCACCGGGAGTGTCGATGCGGACCACCGCGTCGAATTCGACTGCTTTGCCGGTGTCTTTGGCGGCCTTGACATGCACCGTCTTCGGCGTCTTGCCGTTGTTGAGTTCCTTGATCCCGGTGATGTCGAACACCTCGCTGCCGTCCAGGCCCAAGGACGCGGCCGACTCACCTTCCGGGAACTGCAAGGGGATCACACCCATGCCGATCAGGTTGGAGCGGTGGATGCGCTCGAACGATTCGGTGATCACCGCGCGGACACCCAACAGCGACGTGCCTTTGGCCGCCCAGTCGCGAGACGAGCCGGAGCCGTACTCCTTGCCGCCGAGCACCACCAGCGGAATTTTTTCTGCTGCATAATTCTGCGCCGCGTCGTAGATGAACGCCTGCGGTGCGCCTTCCTGGGTGAAATCGCGGGTGTAGCCACCCGAGACATCGTCGAGCAGCTGGTTGCGCAACCGGATGTTGGCGAAGGTGCCGCGGATCATCACCTCGTGGTTACCGCGCCGCGAACCGAAGGAGTTGTAGTCCTTGCGCTCCACACCGTGCTCGTCGAGGTACTGCGCGGCAGGGGTTCCCGGCTTGATGCTGCTGGCGGGGGAGATGTGGTCGGTGGTTACCGAGTCGCCCAGCAGTGCAAGCACCCGTGCTCCGGTGATGTCGCCGACGGGTTCCGGCTCGGCGGGCATTCCGTCGAAGTACGGCGGTTTGCGTACGTACGTCGAATCATCGGCCCACTCAAAGGTGTTGCCGCTCGGTGTCGGCAGATTGCGCCACCGCTCGTCGCCTTTGAACACGTCGGCGTAGTTGCTGACGAACATCTCCTGGTTGATCGCCGACGCGATGGTGTCCGAGACGTCCTTCTGAGACGGCCAGATGTCCTTCAAATAGACTTCTTTACCTTCTTTGTCCAGGCCCAGGGCATCAGAATCGAAGTCGAAGTCGAGCGTGCCGGCGAGCGCATAGGCGACCACCAGCGGAGGCGAGGCCAGGTAGTTCATCTTGACGTCCGGGTTGATGCGGCCCTCGAAGTTGCGGTTACCGGACAGCACCGCAGTCACTGAGAGGTCGTTGTCGTTGACAGCCTTCGAGACGTCCTCGGGCAGCGGGCCAGAGTTGCCGATGCAAGTGGTGCAGCCATAGCCAACCAGATAGAAGCCCAGCTTCTCCAAATACGGCCAGACTCCGGCCTTTTCGTAGTAATCGTTGACCACCTGGGAGCCCGGCGCCATCGAGGTCTTCACCCAGGGCTTCGAGGTCAGACCCTTCTCCACGGCGTTGCGGGCCAGCAGTGCGGCGCCGAGCATCACCTCGGGGTTGGAGGTGTTGGTACACGACGTGACCGCGGCGATCACCACTGCGCCGTGGTCGAGCACGAACTCGCCGAGTTCGTCGGACTTCACCCGCACCGGATTGCTCACCCGACCCTTGGCGTTCTTGGCGGCCGAATGCACCGGGGCGTCGTCGGCGTGGCCGTTCGTTTGTTGGCCGGGGTCGCTGGCCGGGAAAGTCTCGTCGATCGTCTCGTCGAGCTTGGAGTAGTCCTTCTTGTCGGGGTCGTCGCCGACGTAGTCGGGGATCTGCTTGCGGAAGGTGGACTTGGCTTCCGACAACGCGATCCGGTCCTGCGGCCGCTTGGGCCCCGCGATCGAGGGCACCACCTCGGACAGGTCGAGCTCGAGGTATTCGGAGAACGTCGGCTCGTGCTTGGGGTCGTGCCACAGGCCCTGCTCTTTGGCGTAGGCCTCCACCAGGGCAACCTGTTCCGGCTTGCGGCCGGTGAACTTCAGGTAGTCGATGGTCTCTTGGTCGATCGGGAAAATCGCTGCGGTAGAACCGAATTCGGGGCTCATGTTGCCCAGGGTTGCGCGGTTGGCCAACGGCACCTCGGCCACGCCTTCGCCGTAGAACTCGACGAACTTGCCGACAACGCCGTGCTTGCGCAGCTTCTCGGTGACGGTGAGTACCACGTCGGTTGCCGTGACACCGGGCTTGATCTGGCCGGTCAGCTTGAAGCCGACGACCCGTGGGATCAGCATCGACACCGGCTGACCGAGCATCGCGGCTTCGGCCTCGATGCCGCCCACACCCCAGCCCAGCACGCCGAGACCGTTGACCATCGTGGTGTGCGAGTCGGTGCCGACGCAGGTGTCGGGGTACGCCACTCCGTCGCGTGTCATCACCACGCTGGCCAGGTACTCGATGTTCACCTGGTGCACGATGCCGGTGCCCGGCGTCACCACCTTGAAGTCGTCGAATGCGCCCTGGCCCCAGCGCAAGAACTGGTAGCGCTCGCCGTTGCGCTCGTACTCGATCTCGACGTTGCGCTCGAACGCGTCAGCGGTGCCGAACAGGTCGATGATCACCGAGTGGTCGATCACCAAGTCGGCAGGCGCGAGCGGGTTGACTTTGTCGGGGTTGCCGCCCAGGTTGCCGACCGCCTCACGCATGGTCGCCAGGTCGACGATGCACGGCACGCCGGTGAAGTCCTGCATGACGACGCGTGCGGGCGTGTACTGGATTTCGATGCTGGGCTCTGCTGTGGGGTCCCACTGCGCGATCGCCTGGATGTGATCCTCGGTGATGTTGCTGCCGTCCTCGTTACGCAACAGGTTTTCGGCGAGGACTTTGAGGCTGTAGGGGAGTTTCTCCGTACCCGGAACCGCGTCCAACCGGTACGTCTGGTAACTCTTGCCGCCGACGTCCAGGGTGCTGCGGGCTCCGAACGAATTCACCGAATCTTTGCTAGTCACATCAACTCCCGTATTTAGTTCGGCTCGCCGACGGGCCGTGTCAGCGGGCCGTGCCAGTCTAACAGTACGCTTGTCCTGCATTCGGCCGGGCCCGAAAACGTCAGTTTCATCAAGTCGGCGACCTGCCGTAACGCACCCGTCGTCAGGCGGTACGGTTTGCAACCGTGACCACCCCGCACGCGCCGCTCTACATACCGGGCGAGATCTGCGGCACCGTCGGTGCCGACCCGGCAACCAAGCCCGATCAATGCCTCGCGATCGTCCAAGATCAGGTCACTGCCGCCAACATCAGCGCACCACCGGCCGTCACACCGGCGTTGCTTCAGGTGATCAACCAAGCCCATGACGATGGCATCGATCTGAAGATCGTCGTGCTGGACCGTAACCCGCCGAACGACACTCCGCTGCGTGACATCGCGACGGTGGTCGGCTCCCAGCACCCCGACGCCACGGTGCTGGTGCTCAGCCCGAATTACGTCGGCAGCTACAGCACCCACTTCCCGCGCGCCACCCTGGAGATCGGCGAAGACGACGCCAAGACCGGTAATCCGGTGGTCTCGGCGGACAATTTTCTGCATCAACTCAATACGCCGCAGTTTCCCTGGACTGCGTTCACGATCGTGCTGCTGATCGGGGTAGTGGCCGCGGCTATCGGGACCCGATTCTTGCAACGGCGAGCCAGGCGGTCAGCAACGTCGCACGACGGGATCGCGGCATCCCCGAAAGACGCCGATCAGAGCGTCTAACACGCTGTATTCATCTTGTGTCGTATAGCGCCGATGCCGACACCTCCGTCGGCGGCAAATTGGTGATGTCACCGTTGGGTCACAATTGTCGAAAGAACAAACTTGTAATTTGTGACTAAAGTTTCCACTGGGTCAGCTGTGGCTTACGGTGCAAGGGATGCATTTGGTTAATTCGTGCTTCCAGTCATAACTGGGGCCGACGCCGTCCGCCCGCGTCAAGCCAAGGAGACCCGAGTCGAATGACACGCAACTGCCGCGACTCGATCGTCCGATTGGCCACCACGTTCACCCGCCGCATGAGTCCCGTGGTGCTCAGCGTGGCAGTTCTGCTGTGCACGCCGGGTCTGGCCACTGCTGACCCAGATGCCGGGCCCGACACGATGGCCAAGTTGATCGCCGACGTTGCCGAGGCCAATCAGCACCTGCAAGACCTCGGCGCGCAGATTCAGACCGAGGAGGAGAGCGTCAACAAGGCTGTCGTCGACGTGGAGATCGCGCGTGACAACGCCGCGACCGCACAACATGACGTCACCGTTAGTCAGCAGGCGGTCAAGAATGCCGACGGCGCAATCACGGCCGCTCAGAAGCGATTCGACCGTTTCGCGGTCGCGAGTTACGTCAACGGTCCTACGGACAGCTACCTCACGGCGGCCAGCCCCGACGACATGATCGCGACCGCGGCCGCCGGCCAGACACTGGCCGCCAGTTCGCGGCAGGTCATGGACAACTTGCAACGGGCCCGCACCGAGCAAGTGAATCAGGCGTCGGCGGCCCGGCTGGCAAAGCAGAAAGCCGACAACGCCGTTGCCGACGCCCAAACCAGCCAGAACGCCGCGGTCACCACGCTGACCGACACGCACCGCAAGTTCGGCGAACAGCAGCAGGAGATCAACCGCCTGGCCGACGAGCGCAACGCGGCCCAGGCCAGACTCGACGCCGCCCGCAATTGGTCGGCACCCGCGGGCGGACCGGGTGCCGGAGCGCGGGCGACCTCAACATCAGGGTCCTCCGGTGACCGGTGGGACCCGGCAGCGCCGGGTTCGCCCAGCCGACCGCAAGGCAGCGGCGGCCAATGGGCTGGCGACTGGGATCCCACGCTGCCGGCGGTGCCCAGCGCCAACGTCCCCGGTGACCCCATCGCGATCCTCAACAAGGTGCTGGGGATTTCGGCGACCTCCTCGGAGGTCACCGCCGGCATGGGTCGCAGCTTCCTGCAGCAGATGGGGCTGGCTCCCACTCCCTCCGGCTTCACCAACGGTCGCATTCCCCGGGTGTACGGACGGCAGGCCTCGGAGTACGTGATCCGTCGCGGCCTGTCCCAGCTGGGCGTGCCCTATTCGTGGGGCGGCGGCACCGCCGCCGGGCCGGGCAAGGGCATCGGCTCGGGGTCCGGCACCACCGGCTTCGACTGCTCGGGTCTGGTGCTGTACTCGTTCGCCGGCGTGGGCATCAAACTGCCGCACTACTCGGGTGCGCAATACGACTTGGGGCGCAAGATCCCGTCGTCGCAGATGCGCCGCGGCGACGTGATTTTCTACGGCCCCGGCGGCAGCCAGCACGTGACGCTCTACCTCGGCCAGGGTCAGATGCTCGAGGCGCCCGACGTCGGGTTGAAGGTGCGGGTCGCGCCGGTTCGGACCAGCGGTATGACGCCCTACGTGATCCGCTACATCGAATACTGACGCGTGAAAGGACTTATGCGCCGGGGGTTTACGGACGGTAGAGGTTTGCGCCGGGCCAGGTCGGCTTGGTCGGTGCTGGCTGCGTTGGGCCTGCTGATCGGTCTGGCCGCTCCTGTCCGCGCCGAGGACGGCCAGTGGGATCCCACCCTGCCACCGACCATCAGCGCGGGCGCACCGGGAGACCCGTTGGCGATCGCCAACCAATCGCTGCAGGCCACTGCCAGCGCCACCCAGACCACGCTTGATCTCGGCAAGCAGTTCCTCGGCGGCCTCGGGATCAATCTGGGCGGCAGTGACGGCGGCGGCACCAGTCCCAGCAAGATCCCCAGGGCCAACGGGCGACAGGCGATCGAATACGTCATCCGTCGCGGCGCCTCGCAGATGGGAGTGCCGTACTCGTGGGGTGGCGGGACGCTCGACGGCCCTAGCAAGGGAATCGACTCCGGTGCCAACACCGTCGGCTTCGATTGCTCGGGGCTGGTTCGGTACAGCTTTGCCGGGGTCGGCGTGCTGATCCCGAGGTTCTCCGGTGATCAGTGGAAGTCCGGTCGACACATTCCGCCGTCGCAGGCCAGGCGCGGTGACCTCATCTTCTACGGCCCGGGCGGCGGCCAGCACGTCACCATCTACCTGGGTAACGGCCAGATGCTGGAGGCCTCCGGTAGCGCAGGCAAAGTCACCGTCAGCGCGGTACGGAAATCGGGTATGACGCCGACATTGACCCGGATCATCGAGTACTGACGCGGCTATCCGGCGTGCGCCCGACGGGACTCGATTGGCGACCAGCATGGTCGCCGGGCATGGCCACGTCGACGGAATCCGAACGGCCTGGAATAGTTGAACGAGGGCACCCCGCTGCCCCGCGGCGTTCGTCGTGCGAACAGCCGTGTTTATTGAGTCGTGGAGAATGAGTCGTGGAGGGTAATCGATGACATCAGCAGGCGGGCCGCCCCCGGGCACCAGCGGTTACTCGGGTCCGGGTGGCTCCCCGACGGCACCGGCTCACGCGGCGCCGTCCGGCGGTGGCAACGGGCTGGCTGCTGAGGTGCACACCCTGGAACGAGCCATCTTCGAAGTCAAGCGGATCATCGTGGGCCAGGACCAGCTGATCGAGCGGATGCTGGTCGGCCTGCTGTCCAGGGGTCACGTGCTGCTCGAAGGTGTGCCCGGTGTCGCCAAGACGCTGGCCGTGGAGACCTTCGCCAAGGTGGTCGGCGGGACGTTCGCGCGTATCCAGTTCACCCCCGACCTGGTGCCCACCGACATCATCGGTACGCGCATCTACCGGCAGGGCAAGGAGGAGTTCGACACCGAGCTGGGCCCGGTGGTCGCCAACTTCCTGCTCGCCGACGAGATCAACCGTGCGCCCGCCAAGGTGCAGTCGGCGCTGCTCGAGGTCATGCAGGAACGCCAGGTGTCGATTGGTGGCAAGAGGTTCCCGCTGCCCAACCCGTTCCTGGTGATGGCCACGCAGAACCCGATCGAGCACGAGGGCGTCTACCCGTTGCCGGAAGCCCAGCGAGACCGCTTCCTGTTCAAGATCAACGTCGGGTACCCCTCGCCGGAGGAAGAGCGCGAGATCATTTACCGGATGGGCGTCAAGCCGCCGCAGCCCAAGCAGATCCTGGACACCGGTGACCTGCTGCGTCTGCAGGACCTCGCGGCCAACAACTTTGTCCACCACGCGCTGGTCGACTACGTGGTGCGCGTGGTCACCGCCACCCGTCATCCTGAGCAACTCGGGATGAACGACGTCAAGAGCTGGATCTCGTTCGGCGCATCGCCGCGTGCTTCGCTAGGCATCATCGCAGCCTCACGTTCCCTGGCGTTGGTGCGCGGTCGCGACTACGTGATCCCGCAAGACATCGTCGAGGTGATTCCCGATGTGCTACGGCATCGGCTGGTGCTCACCTACGACGCGCTCGCTGACGAAATCTCGTCGGAGATCGTCATCAACCGGGTGCTGCAGACCGTTGGCATGCCACAGGTGAATGCCGTTCCGCAACAGGGACATTCGGTTCCGCCGGCGATGCAGGCCGCGGGTGCGGCTAGCGGTCGGTGACCGATCCTAAAGAGCCGGCGGTGGTCCATCCGCCGTCGATGCAGCGCGGGCAGATTGACGACCCCAAGCTGTCGGCGGCACTGCGCACTCTCGAGCTGACGGTCAAACGCAAGCTCGACGGTGTTCTGCACGGCGACCACCTGGGCCTGATCCCCGGTCCCGGTTCGGAGCCGGGGGAGTCGCGCGAGTATCAGCCCGGCGACGACGTGCGCCGGATGGACTGGGCGGTCACCGCGCGCACCAACCACCCGCACGTCCGGCAGATGATCGCCGACCGCGAATTGGAGACCTGGCTGGTGGTCGACTTGTCTGCCAGCCTGGACTTCGGCACCACGGTCTGCGAGAAGCGTGACTTGGCGGTGGCAGCCGCGGCCGCTATCACGTTTCTCAACAGTGGCGGTGGAAACCGGCTCGGCGCGTTGATTGCCAACGGCGAGAAGATATCTCGGGTGCCGGCACGTTCCGGCCGTCAGCACGAGCAGACGCTGCTGCGCGCCATCGCCACCATGCCCAAGGCGCCGGTGGGGGTGCGCGGGGATCTAGCGGTGGCCATCGAGGCGCTGCGTCGGCCGGAACGCCGCCGGGGGATGGCGGTAATCATCAGCGACTTCCTCGGCCCGATCAACTGGATGCGTCCGCTGCGTGCGATCGCCGCCCGCCACGAGGTGCTCGGCGTCGAGGTGCTCGATCCTCGAGATGTCGAGTTGCCCGATGTCGGCGACGTCATCTTGCAGGACGCCGAATCCGGAAGGTCGCGCGAGTTCACCATCGACGAGCAACTGCGCGACGACTTCGCCAGGGCGGCCGCGGCTCACCGCGTCGACGTGGCCCGCACGCTGCGCAGCTGCGGAGCGCCGTTGTTATCGCTGCGTACTGACCGAGATTGGATCGCCGATATCGTCCGTTTCGTCGAATCCCGCCGACGCGGGGCATTTGCGGGGCGCCAGTGACTCGCGTTTTCCACGAGCCGGGCCTCAACAAGACGGGTCTGTTATGACACTGCCGTTGCTCGGGCCGATGACGCTGTCCGGCTTCGCCCATGCCTGGTTTTTTCTGTTCCTGGTGGCGATTCTGGGACTGCTGGCGCTCTACATCATCGCCCAGGTGGCCCGGCAACGGCGGATGCTGCGCTTCGCCAACATGGAACTGCTGGAAAGCATCGCACCCAAGCAGCCCACCCGGTGGCGTCACCTGTCAGCGATCCTGTTGATATCGGCGCTGGTGCTGTTCACGATCGCCATGGCCGGGCCGACCCACGACGTGCGAATTCCGCGCAACCGTGCGGTCGTCATGCTCGTCATCGACGTCTCGCAGTCCATGCGCGCCACCGACGTCGAACCCAACCGGATGGCCGCCGCCGAAGTGGCCGCCAAGGAGTTCGCCGGCGAGCTCACCGCCGGCATCAACCTCGGGCTGATCGCCTATGCGGGGACCGCGACCGTTCTGGTGCAGCCGACGACCAACCGGGATTCGACCAAGGCCGCATTGGACAAACTGCAGTTCGCCGACCGCACCGCAACCGGGGAAGGCATCTTCACCGCGCTGCAGGCCATCGCCACCGTGGGCGCGGTGATCGGCGGGGGTGACACACCGCCGCCGGCGCGCGTCGTGTTGTTCTCCGACGGTAAAGAGACGATGCCGACCAACCCGGACAACCCCAAGGGGGCGTTCACCGCGGCACGCACCGCCAAGGACCAGGGCGTGCCGATCTCGACGATCTCCTTCGGTACCCCATACGGCTTCGTGGAGATCAACGGTCAACGTCAGCCGGTGCCCGTCGACGACAGCACGATGAAAAAAGTCGCCGAACTCTCCGGAGGCAACCACTTCGAGGCGTCGAACTTGCAGGAGCTCAAGCAGGTCTACGCCTCACTGCAGGAGCAGATCGGCTACGAGACGATCAGAGGCGACGCCAGTGTCGGCTGGTTGCGGCTTGGTTCGTTGGTGCTTGCGCTGGCGGCGTTGGCGGCCCTGCTGATCAACCGGCGGTTGCCGACCTGATCCGCGACGAAGAACGGCGGCGAGTGGCCAGTTGTCGCACGCTTTGCGCCAAAACGGGTGACATAACTGGCCGCTCGGCGGAGGTGGCTATCTGCCAGCGCCGGGCGATTTCGGCGCCGCCACGGTGAAGCGATAGGTTGTCGGGGTGACTGACGTAGCCACTGAAAAAGCCACCGGGAAGGCGACCGAACCCCCGACCGATACTGCCGTAGAAGCCGACGCAGTCAAGCCGGCGTTCGTTTCCCGGTCGGTGCTCGTCACCGGAGGTAATCGGGGGATCGGGCTGGCGGTGGCGCGTCGACTGGCTGCCGACGGCCACAAGGTCGCCGTCACACACCGAGGGTCGGGCGCGCCGGAGGGTTTGTTCGGCGTGCAGTGCGACGTCACCGACAATGACGCCGTCGACCGGGCCTTCAAAGAGGTCGAGGAGCACCAGGGGCCGGTTGAGGTGGTCGTGTCCAATGCCGGTGTCTCCGCGGACGCGTTTCTGATCCGGATGACAGAAGAGAGATTCGAAAGGGTCATCGACGCCAACCTCACTGGGGCGTTCCGGGTCGTTCAACGGGCATCGCGCAGCATGCAGCGCAAGCGATTCGGCAGGTTGATCTTCATAGGTTCGGTCTCCGCCACCTGGGGCATCGGCAACCAGGCCAATTACGCAGCCTCCAAGGCCGGTCTGATCGGCATGGCCCGCTCGATCGCCAGGGAGCTGTCCAAGGCCGGGGTGACCGCGAACGTGGTGGCCCCCGGCTATATCGACACCGAGATGACCCGCGCCCTGGACGAGCGGATTCAGGCGGGGGCGCTGGACTTCATCCCGGCGAAGCGGGTCGGCACTGCCGAGGAGGTCGCCGGGGTGGTCAGCTTTCTCGCGTCCGAGGATGCGAGTTATATCTCTGGTGCGGTGATCCCGGTCGACGGCGGCATGGGCATGGGTCACTGACAAGACTCGAGATATCAAAAAATTAGGACGGACATGGCAGGACTGCTCGAAGGTAAACGGATACTGGTCAGCGGGATCATCACCGACGCTTCGATCGCGTTCCACATCGCCCGCGTGGCTCAGGAACAAGGCGCCGAGCTGGTATTGACCGGATTCGACCGGCTGCGGCTGATTCAACGCATCGCCGACCGGTTGCCGCAGAAGGCTCCGCTGGTTGAACTCGACGTGCAGAACGAAAAGCACTTGGAGACTCTGGCTGAGCGCGTGACGGCCGAGATCGGCGAGGGCAACAAGCTTGACGGCGTCGTGCATTCGATCGGCTTCATGCCGCAGACCGGCATGGGAATCAACCCGTTCTTCGACGCGCCCTACGAAGATGTCTCCAAAGGCATTCACATCTCGGCTTTCTCGTACGCATCGCTGGCCAAGGCGCTGCTGCCGATCATCAACCCGGGCGGTTCCATTGTCGGGATGGACTTCGACCCGACCCGGGCGATGCCGG
>Ga0302325_10017554_pt1 | contig 15122 bp, 7 predicted proteins | sample Palsa_T0_2_FD_201948 | JGI IMG/M metagenome (GOLD analysis project Ga0302325, IMG submission 201948) | Peat permafrost microbial communities from Stordalen Mire near Abisko, Sweden - Palsa_T0_2 | ecosystem: Environmental > Terrestrial > Soil > Palsa > Peat permafrost | place: Sweden: Abisko... | reverse complement strand
TCAACGATTCCAACGCAGCGTTGCTCGAAGTTGGCCCCGGTCAGACGCTGACCACGCTGGCTCATCAGCAGCGCGGCAACCGGGCCATTCCAATCGTCGCTTCGATGCCCGAGCGCGACAGCGCAGACCTGGCATCCGGCAGCATGATGGACGCGCTGGGACGCCTCTGGGCTGCCGATGTCGAGCCGGATTGGAACGCGCTATGGAACGGCGAACAACGGCAGCGAGTATCGCTTCCAACTTATCCCTTTGAACGCCGCAAGCATTGGATCGAGCCGCCTGCGCGGCTGTCGGCCTCTGCGATTCCTCCTATCGTGGAAGCAGCGGTGCAAACATACGTGAATCAACCTTCCCAGGCCGCTGTGCCGGTCGCGGAACCCTCGATCGAGAGAGAAGCAACCATGTCCAACGATGCAAACGGCAGTACCGCGGAACGACGGATTCGCCTCCAGCCCATTGTGGCCAATCTGTTTGAAGAGCTGAGCGGAATTGCCACCGGACCCGAGACATTCGACACCTCTTTTCTTGAACTCGGATTCGATTCGCTCTTCCTAACCCAGGTCACGCAATCTTTGCAGCGCAAGTTCGGCGTAAAGGTCACCTTCCGCCAGATCGTGGAACAGTTCTCGACCATCACCTCGCTCTCCGAGCGCCTCGATGCAATCCTGCCCGCCGACGCCTTCCCGGCAGAAACGTCGGCTTCAGTACCTATCGTTGTTTCGACCGCCACTCCGACGGTCTCCGCGCCGGTATTTTCGAGCCCCTCCGGATCGCCTCTCGAAGAACTGATGCGTGCGCAGATGCAGGCCATGTCGCAGCTCTTTGAGCAGCAGCTTGCGGCAGTGCGCGGCGTTGCTCCCGCACCCGCTCAGGCGAAAGTCTCCGCACCCGCGCCAGTCGCAGCAAAAGCGGTTGTTCCCGCGCGCACCGCAGCCGTTGTCGCAGCCAAAGCCGATGGCCCGTTCAAGCCGGTACAGGCTGGTTCCAAAGACGGCCTCACCGCCGAGCAGCGTGACCACATCAACGCCCTCATCGCCAAATACACAAAGAAGACGCCGAAATCCAAGGAATATACGCAGAAATACCGCCAGCATCTGGCCGATCCCCGCGCCGTCGCCGGCTTCCGGTCCATCTGGAAGGAGATGGTCTATCCGCTGGTCACCGACCGCTCCAAAGGCTCGCGCATCTGGGATCTGGACGGCAACGAGTACATCGACATCGTGAACGGCTTTGGCGCCATCATGTTCGGCCACAGTCCGGATTTTGTCACCGAAGCCGTGCGCAAGCAGATCGATCTCGGCGTGGAGATTGGTCCGCAGAGCGCGATCGCCGGGGAAGTTGCAGCCATGATCTGCGAACTGACCGGCATGGAGCGCGCGGCCTTCTGCAATACCGGCTCGGAAGCGGTAATGGCCGCGATTCGCGTGGCCCGCACCGTGACTGCGCGCGACAAGATCGTCTACTTCATCGGCGACTATCACGGCACCTTCGACGAAGTTCTTCTCCGCGCAACGCCCAATGGAGCGGCCCCGATCGCGCCCGGCATCCTCGCTGGCAACGCAGGCAACACGGTAGTGCTCGAATACGGCGCGGACGCGTCGCTTGAATACATCCGCAACAACGCCGGCGAAATTGCCGCGGTGATGGTCGAGCCGATTCAGAGCCGCCATCCCGACGTGCAGCCGCGCGCCTTCCTCAAAGAGTTGCGCAGCATCACCGAGCAGGCCGGCACGGCGCTCATCTTCGACGAAGTAGTCACCGGCTTCCGCGTCGCCCTGGGCGGCGCGCAGGAGTATTACGGCATCCGCGCCGACCTTGCCACCTACGGCAAAGTCATCGGCGGCGGCTACCCCATCGGCGTGCTCGCCGGCAAGGCCGAGTATCTGGATGCGCTCGACGGCGGCGCCTGGCAGTATGGCGACGACTCCGCGCCAGAAGTCGGCATGACCTTCTTCGCTGGAACCTTCGTGCGCCATCCTCTCGCTATGGCCGCTGCCAAAGCGGTGCTCACCTACCTCCAAGCCGAAGGCCCGTCGCTCCAGGAAACATTGGCGCGCAAAGTGGCCAAGGCCGCGGCCGAAGTGCAGGCGGCCTTCCGCGAGGCCGGTGTCGACGCATCGGTCCATCCCTGCGGGGCGTGGTTCATGCTCCATCTGCCCGCCGAGGCGAAGTTCGCCAGCCTGCTCTACTACCACATGCGTGAAAAGGGCGTGCATGTGCTGGAGAGCTACCCTTGCTTCTTCACCACCTCGCATTCGGACGAAGACTTCGATCGCGTCGTACGCACCTTCCGCGACGCTATCCTGGAGTTGCGCCAGGGCGGCATGTGGCCCGTTGCAGCACCCGCGCAACCGGCATTGGCTGAAGCTTCAACATCGGACGAATACCATCCCGAAGCCCTCCGCGAACCGCAGTCTTCCGTGCCGCTCACCGAATCGCAGCGCGAAATCTGGCTGGCCGCAGCGCTCAGCGATGACGCCAACTGCGCCTTCAACGAATCGCTCACGTTGCGCCTGCATGGCACGGCAAATGAAGACGAGCTGAGGGCCGCGCTCGAAGCAGCGATTGCTCGCCACGACGCACTGCGTTCGACGGTCGATGGCGACAAGGAATGCCTGCGCATCGCCAGCGAGCTTTCGATACAGATTCCGTACGTGGACCTGAGCGCGCTCTCCAAAGGAGCAAGCGCAGCGCTCATCGAATCGAGCATTGCCGAAGAAGCGCGCAAGCCCTTCGATCTCTCGCATGGCCCGCTGCTGCGCGCCACTATCTTCCGCACCGCTGGGGACGAAATCGCGCTGCTGTTGACCGGGCATCACATCGTGCTCGACGGCTGGTCGGCCAATCAGCTCCTCGAAGACATGGGCCGGATCTACTCGGCCGCCAAATCCAAGTCGAAGCCGGTCCTCGCGCCCCTGATGCCCTTCAGCAGCTATGCCCTCAAAGAGCAGAAAGAGTCGCAGGCAGGGAACTTCGCCGAGAACGAACAGTATTGGGTCGAGTTGTTTGCCGGGCGTGCACCAGTGCTCGATCTGCCCACCGACCGGCCTCGTCCGGCGATGAAGACCTACAACGGAGCCACGCTTCACTTCGACCTGGACAAGGCGCTCTCTGCTGAAATCAAAAAGGCCAGTTCGCGTCTGGGATGCTCGCTCTTCGTCACCCTGCTCTCCGGCTTCCAGATGTTGCTGCACCGGCTCACCCGCCAGTCCGAAGTCGTCGTCGGCATATCGGCTGCCGGCCAGTCGCTCTTCGACGAGGTCAGCCTGGTAGGCCACTGCGTTCACTTCCTGCCCATGTTGAGTGAATTGCCGAGCGAATTATCGACACCGGAATCGGCCAAAGAGCACTTGTCCGCTACTCGTACACGGCTGCTCGACGCGTACGACCATCAGGAATTCACCTACGGCACGCTGTTGCGCAAGCTGCCCATCGCCCGCGACGCCAGCAGGTTGCCGCTGATCGAAGTTCAGTTCAATCTCGAAAAGCTCGGCGCCAATGTCCAGTTCGACGGGCTTCGGACCGAGATGCAGTCGAATCCCAAAGCGTTCGTGAACACCGATCTCTTTCTGAACGTAATCGAGACCCCGGAAACGCTGATCCTGAACTGCGATTACAACACCGACCTCATCGACCAGGACACGCTGGAGCGCTGGATGGTCTCCTACGCGGCCATCCTCAAAGGCATTGCTCAGGACGCGACGCAGGACGTGCGCCAACTGGAGATTCTCGATGATGCCCAGCGAAAGCTGGTCCTCAAGGATTGGAATCAAACGGCGGTCGACTTCGGCGCCTTCGAGCCGATCCATCGGATCTTCGAGCGGCAGGCTGCTCAGTCGCCCAGCAAGATAGCCGCAGTCTGCGAGAACGTATCATGGACCTACCAGCAGCTCAACGAGTACAGCAACAGGATGGCGCGCCACCTTCGCCGCAACGGCATCCAGAGCGGATCGCTGGTAGGCGTTTGCGTGCAGCGGTCGTTGCCCATGCTGGGCGCGGTTCTGGGAGTGCTCAAAGCCGGCGCGGCCTATCTGCCTCTCGACCCGTGGCACCCGGCGGAACGGCTGGAACTGGTGCTCGAAGACGCGAAAGCATCGCTCTTGCTCACCGACGAAAATCTGGCCGCGCGGCTGCGCACCGATGCCCGCGTAGTCTGCCTGGACAGCGAAGAGAAGCTGTGGGCGCGGGAAAGCGGCGCCGATCTGGAAGGAGTCTGCAAGCCGGAGACGCTGGCCTACGTCATCTACACCTCCGGTTCCACAGGCCGGCCCAAGGGCGTGGCCATCGAACATGCGGCGTTGACCAACCTCCTGCGCAGCATGGAGCGCGAGCCAGGATTGAAGTCGACAGACACGCTGGTCTCCGTGACCACGCTCTCCTTCGATATCGCAGCTCTCGAACTCTTCCTGCCCCTGATGGTCGGAGCGAAGCTGGTTATCGCGACCAGGGAACAGGTCATCGACGGCTTCCGCCTGCGCCACTTGCTTGAAGATTCCCATGCGACCGTGTTGCAGGCTACCCCGGTCGGCTGGCGGGTGCTGCTGGAAGCGGGCTGGCGCGGTGAGCCGCAGCTCAAGGTGCTGTGCGGCGGCGAGGCACTGCCCCGCGATCTGGCCGATTCTCTTCTCGAATGCAGCAGCGACGTGTGGAATGTCTATGGGCCCACCGAGACGACCATCTGGTCCTCGGCCACGCGCCTTCGCCCGCAGGCCGGACCCGTCACCATCGGGCCGCCCATCGCCAACACGCAGTTTTATGTGCTCGACGAGCTTCGGCAGCCCGTGCCGATCGGCGTCACCGGCCAGTTGTACATCGGCGGCGACGGTCTTGCGCGCGGATACTGGCACCGGCCGGAACTGACCGCGGAAAAATTCGTTGCCAATCCATTTGGAGACGGGCGCATTTACGACACCGGCGACTTGGCGCGCTGGTTGCCGGACGGTCACATCGAAATCCTCGGCCGCTCGGATTTCCAGGTAAAAGTGCGCGGTTTCCGCATTGAACTGAATGAAATCGAAAGTGTCCTGGCCACCCATCCCGCAGTTCGCGATGCGGTTGCGTCGGCAGTCGAAGCCGGCGCAGGCGACAAGCGCCTGGTGGCCTGGGTCGATTCGTCTCTCGAAACTCCTCCAACCGATCTGCATGTGCAATTGCGATCCTTGCTCGCTGCCAAGCTGCCGGAATATATGATTCCATCTGTCATTGCAGTGCTTCCGGCCCTGCCGCGCACGGCCAATGGCAAGATCGATCGCAAGTCGCTGCCGGCGCCAGCCTTTGCCGCTATCGCTCAGGAGCGTGTCTTCACTCCCGCTGAGACGCCGCAGCAGACAAAACTGGCGGCAATCTGGGCCGACGTCCTGAAATTGGAGAGCGTAAGTATCACCGACAGCATCTTCGAACTGGGGGCCGACTCGCTGCTGATCTTCCGCATCTCCGCTCGCGCCAACCGCGAAGGTCTCCCGATTCAACCGGCGCAGATTTTCCAGCATCGCACCATCGCCAATCTTTCCAGCATCCTGGGCAACGCGAGCCTATCGGGAACAGAACCGATAGCTACCGGGCAGGCTATCCCACAAGCATCCAGAGATCAATTCCGGAGACGGAACGCCTGATGGAAACGACTCAGCAAAAATCGAATACCACTGGCGACACGCCGGTAGCGCAGACCGCTGCTCTGGGAGAGCAGGAGGTCTTCGTGATGCCGGCCACGCCCAGCCAGGTGCGTTTTTGGTGGCTGCATCAGACGCGCCCGGGGAACCATGCCCTGAATATGCCTCTTGCCTGGACCTGCAAGGGCGAACTCGATCACGATCTCGCAAGTACAGCGCTGGCCGAACTGCTGCGCCGCCATGAATCCCTGCGAACCACCTTTGAGGTCGTCGACGGCAAGCTTTCTCAGGTAATTCACCCACCCCTGAAAGTTCCCCTGCCCGTGGAAGACCTGCGCGGGCTCCCAGAAGAAGAGCGCCATAAGCAACAGGACGCGATCGTCCAACGCGAAGCCCGCATCCAGATGGACATGGAAAAAGGGCCGCTGTTCTTCGCCCGGATGATCCGGATTGGAGCCGGGGAAAGCATCCTTCTCATCACCATCCATCACGCGGTCTGCGATGGCTGGTCGAACGGCGTAGTGCTGCGCGATTTTGCGTCGATTTACGACGGCCTGGCCCGCCATGTGCTTGCTGGACTGCCGGATTTGTCGATTCAGTTCGGCGACTATTCCGTGTGGCTCGATCAGTGGCGAAACGGGCCCGAGCAGGCCAACTCGCTCGAATTCTGGCGCAATACGCTGGGCGGTGATTTTGCTCCGTTTCAGATCCAGCACGATCTCGCAGGGCGCAACACCGAGGGCGGAGGCGAAATCGAAACACTCCTTCTGCCGCCGGAGTACGTAGAGCAGGCGCGCGATTTCTGCGCCGCGCGCGGCGTCACCATGTACATGCTGCTGCTGTCGGTGTATGCCGCAACGCTGCACCGTCTCACGGGCTACGGAGACATCCTCATCGGCACGCCCTGCGCCAATCGCAGAACGGGCACCGAAGACCTGATCGGTCCATTTTCAAACCCTCAGGTCATCCGCATGAAGATGGAGGCTCAGGACACGCTGGGCGCTCTGGTCGAACGAGTCCGCACCTGGACCATGGGCGCATTGGCCCACCAGGATCTGCCCTTTGAAGACCTCAATGAAGACGATTTTTTCTCGCGGGAACAGAATCAGATTCACCTCAAGGTCTATTTCATCTACCAACGCGCGTTCATGCAGGCTCAAAATACTCCTTCGCTGGAGATCGTTCCCTTGCGCTCGGTAAGCCCGGGAACCATGTTCGACCTGACCCTGAGCATTGTCGAGCGCAGCGAAGGCCCGCGTCTGCAACTGGAGTACAACCCCGGCTTTTTTCGTGTCACCACCATCCAGCGGATTCTCAAGCTTTATTTTGGCGTGCTGGAGACCACGCTCTCCAATCCAGGATTCGCAGTTGGCGAAGCTCTGGAGCAGACGGACATGGGCCGCCAGCCGATCCAACCTGCCAAGAATACCGCCGAAGAGAGCCCAGAACCCGCTCTACCCGGCCGGAATGCCGGCGCGGCTTCGATCGAAGCCGGCGAGGCGGAAGGGAAGGCGATCCGGGAACATGTGACTGCGCGCGATGCCCTCGAATTGCAGATTGCCGGGATCTGGGAAACCGCGATGGGGCTCAAGAATCTGAGCATTCGCGACAATTTCTTCGACCTGGGTGGCCGTTCTCTGGCGGCCATGCGCATTATCTGCCAGGTCAACCGCATCTACGCTGTCGATTTCGGGCTGGCGACGCTGTTTTCCGGCAACACCATCGAGCGCCTGGCGGATCTGGTCCGCAAGCGCCTCTCGGCCAACACCACCTCGGCCATCGTAGCCATGCAGCCGCGCGGATCGGCCGGACCCCTGTTCATCATCCACGGAGCAGGCGGCAACATCATCCGCTTTTATCAGCTCGCCATGATGATCGGCACCGATCACCCCATCTATGGAATTCAGGCCCAGTCGTTGCTTCCAGGGCAGCCGGCGCTGCTCCGGCTTGAAGATCAGGCAACGTACTATCTCTCTGAAATCCGTAAGATTCAGCCCAAAGGGCCCTACTTTTTCCTGGGATATTCCTTCGGCGGTACGACCGCGCTCGAAATTGCCCACCAGTTGCGCGATCAGGGCGAGCAGGTCGAGTTGCTCGGCATGTTGGACAGCCGGCAGCGCGAATACATGACGCTGATCCTGAGCAAGGATTCCGTGCGCACACGCCTCGACCGGCGGATCGCGCGTTTCCTCGGCAATCTCGCTCCGCTGTCGTTTTCCGAGAAGGTCGACTATTTGCGCGGAAAGTTGTTCACTCGCACTCTGCGCCGCTTCTACTCCGTCGCCGCAAGGTTTGGAATCCGGTCCGTGCCGTCGTTCCTCAAGAGCACGGAAGACATTTCCTGGATAGCGGCGATGAACTACAAGCCGCGGCCATGGCCCGGCCAGGTAACGCTGTTTCGCGCCTCGGTTCAACCCGATCCTCGCCTGCCGTGGGATCTGGGATGGTCGCCGCTGGCCTTGGGCGGCGTCCAGGTCTTTGAACTTCCCGGCGACCACGACCTTGTCTTCCGGGAAGACAACACCCGTGTGCTGGCCGAGAAGCTCCAGTTTCGGCTGGGAGAATCCGACGCCGCCCAAGTGCGGGCAGACGCCCCGGCGTACTCTGAAAAGTAATCTGAAAGCGATCCTATGTCCAATCCTCGCCATGTGTATATGGTTCTCTCACCCCGCTCCCTGAGCTATGCACGGGATGCGCTGGAGAGCCTTTTCCGCAACTCGATCGAAGCCATGCATCTGCGTCTGATCACCGATTCCGCGCAGGATAAGGAACAGTTGACGGAAGCCGTAGCGGCGCTCGACGCCGGTGCGCACACATGGTCGGTCTACTCCGAAGACGACCTCGCAGCGCGCGAGGAAGCCATCTTTGCCGGCTACGATCATCTGCGCGATTTCCGCCGCGGCCATCCCTGCTGGCGCAAAATCTCCGACCCGCTGCTGCTGAGCGATCCCGGCGAAGAAATGGTCCTTCTAGACCCGGATCTCTACTTTCCCAACCGGTTTCAGTTTGAACAAACGCCCCAGAACGGCTTGCTGCTGATGTGGCAGTTACCGAACTGCCTCTTTCCTCCGGAAGTGGTGAATACCGCCATCGAAGACGGCATCCGCCTGGCGCATCATGTGGACATCGGCGTGGCTCACTGGCGCAACGACGCCGATCTCGATTGGCTGAACTGGCTCATAGGCCGCCTGGGAGGCAGGAAACTACCCCGCCTCATGCACATTGAAGCGATTGTCTGGGCTGCCCTCGCCATGCGCGTCGGCGGAGGCCATCTCGATCCGCTCTACTGGAAGTGCTGGCGCCGGTCGCCCGCCAAACGTGTGATGACCAAACTGGGAGCGAGCGGGCTCAGCATTCTTAAGTCAGAGCCCTGGAGCGGCATCAAATGCTTCCACGCCGGCGGCGAGGCCAAGAACTGGCTCCATGCCGCGCGCCAAGCCGGGATGCTGGATGGCGGAACCGAGCAGACCACCCCTGGCCGCGTCCTCCCATTTGTGGAACTCACCCCTGCGCACTATGCGCGCGAACTGGCCTTCAAACGAGTGCTGCAGGCTCTCGGGTATTACCAAATCTTTCGTCCCGTCTGAGTCGATATGCGCATTTGTATAGTCGCCGAGCACGCCTCGGCAAAGTTTGGCGGAGAAGCGATACTCCCGGTTCACTACTTTCGCCTGTTGCGATCCCTGGGGATCGAGACCTGGCTGGTGGTTCATTCCCGGACTCGCAACGAACTGGCAGAGCTATTTCCCCACGAGGGGGACCGGATTGTTTACGTGCCCGATCTATGGATTCACAAGCTGCTCTTTCGCCTCAGCACATACCTTCCCCGGAGGATCTCCGAAGCCACGTTCGGTCTGGCCAATCAGCTCATCACGCAGTTCTGCCAGCGTTCTCTGGTGCGCAAGCTCGTCGCCGAACGGCACATTGAGGTGATTCACCAGCCAATCCCCGTTGCCCCCCGCTTTCCGTCGATGCTCTTCGGATTGGGTATTCCGGTGGTGATCGGGCCGATGAACGGCGGGATGGAATATCCCCGGGCCTTTCGACGCAACGAGTCGCGAATCAGCCGGGTAGCGATCGCGGCAGCCCGGCAATTCGTCAATGTCGCCAATACTCTGTTGCCGGGCAAGAAGTACGCCGATGTGGTGTTGGTAGCAAACGAACGAACCCGCAAGGCGCTCCCCTCGGGGCTACGCGGCCAGGTGATCGAATTGGTTGAGAACGGGATCGACCTGGCCGTCTGGCAAGAGTCGTCCAGCCAGCAATCGGACGGCCCCGAGGCACACCCGGAGAGTCGGACGCCACGATTTGTCTTCATCGGGCGTCTGGTGGATTGGAAGGCTCTGGATATTGTGATCCGTGCCCTGGCACGAGTGCCGGCCGCGGAGCTGGAAGTGATCGGCGATGGAACGATGGCGGCGAGCTGGAAGGCTCTGGCCGGCGAACTCGGAGTCCAGGATCGCGTTCATTTTTCCGGCTGGCTGCCTCAGCGGGAATGCGCTCGCCGCTTGCGATCTTGTGTCGCGCTCGTATTGCCCAGCTTGTACGAATGCGGCGGAGCGGTAGTGCTGGAAGCAATGGCCATGGGCCGGCCGGTCATCGCCACCAATTGGGGCGGACCGGCCGACTATCTCAACGCATCCTGCGGCATGTTGATTGAGCCGGTGAGCTATTCGAGTCTTGTCGAAGGTTTCGCTGCCGCCATGCAACAACTGATCGGCTCGCCTGAGCAGGCAGCGGCCATGGGAGCGGCCGGACGCCAGCGGGCAACGCAGGATTTTGACTGGCGCAGGAAAATCGATCGCATAATCGGCATTTATCGAAGCGTCATTGAAAATTCGCGGGTCTCTCAGCAATCGAGCCGGAACCGGGTCGCTCCTGGAGCGGCCAGTTGAAACCATCGAAACAACTTACCGGCGGAGTCAGCGCCGAACCAAAACCATCCATGAAAGCGAGTTTGCCATGAAAGAACTGCTAAGCGCCGAGTATCTCCAAAAGCTTGAGAACCTCGCCAAAGACAAAGCCGGAGAGTACCAGAGCAACAAGCCGTTTCCGCATATTTATTTCGACAGCTTTCTTCCGATTGAAGCGGCGGAGGCCGCTCTGCGCGAGTTTCCCGAGCCCAAGCAACTGGCCTGGAGCGAGTTCAATACATCGAACGAGCGCAAGCTGGCATTCGACGTTGTCGAGAAGCTGCCGGCAGCCGTGCGCGACGTGCTGTATTTTCTGAACAGCCGGCCCATGCTGCAATTCCTCGAAGTGCTGACCGGCATCAAGAATGTCGTTCCCGACCCGTATTACGTCGGAGGCGGCCTGCATCAGATCAAGCCGGGCGGGAACCTCGAAGTCCATGCCGATTTCAATTACCACGCCCAGCTCAAGCTCGATCGCCGCATCAACGTCCTGGTCTACATGAACAAGGACTGGCATGAAGAGTACGGCGGCCACTTTGAGTTGTGGAACAAGGAGATGACCCAGGCGGAGCAAAAGATCCTTCCGCTCTTCAATCGCTGCGCCATCTTCAGCACCACCAGCACCTCATATCACGGCCATCCCACGCCGCTAGCCTGCCCACCCGACCGGACCCGCAAGTCGATTGCGACCTACTACTACTCCAACGGCCGTCCCGAAGAAGAGGCAAGCGACTCACATTCCACCCTCTTTATGGCTCGTCCCGGAACCAAGCGGCCCATGGGAGACAAGGTCAAGTCCGTTCTGCACGCAATCACCCCGCCGATCATTGTGGACACCATCAAAAAGGTTCGCGGCTGAATTAAATCGGCTGCACCGGAGTTATCTGTCAAGGGTGGCCGATCTGGCGAATGTCTCGACTCGGTACGGAAACGAAATGGCACGTTTGGAGGAAGTAATGGAATCAAAGAGGCCCATCCTTGTATGCCTATACGAGGATCGACCTTATCAGGCGCCGGGTGTGAAGCTGTTGGTGCTGACCCTGTCCCGGTATTGTCCTTCCTGGCTCATTCGCCTCCGTTTTCCAGGCATCTCAGACGCCTTCCGGAAATGGCTGCAACAATTTCCGCAGGTGACTCTTCTCGAGGAGCGGCTGCCTTCCTTCGGCAGCTTCAACGTCAAGCCTTCGGTCCTGCTGGATGCGCTGGCCAGTGGCGCCGAGACCTGCCTCTGGATCGACACCGACATCCTTGTCAACGGAAACCTGGATTTTATTCTGGAGCCCTCGGAAGACACCGTGATCGCCACCCAGGACCCGTGGGAATATGAAGACGGTTCCACGCATCGCAGCACCACCTGGGGCCTGACTCCGGGGCGGCCGCTGCCAGGGCCGCTCAACAGCTCGGTAGTGCGCGTATCCCGACAGCATGAGGAGTTCCTGCAAGCATGGCATCGGATCCTCTGCACCCCGGAATATCTCGCCGAGCAGAAAAAGCCGGTCAGAGTACGCAACCGCCACATCCTCAGCGATCAGGACGGCCTGAGCGCGCTGCTCGCTTCTCAGGAGTTTGCCCACTTTCCTGTGGTCCGGCTGCGCCACGCGACTCAGATCCTGCAGCACCACGGCGCCGGCGCCTACGGACCGGGTCAACGCTGGTCCAACTTGACCCAGGGCATGCCGCCGCTCCTTCACGCCATGGGCAGCGTCAAGCCGTGGAGCATGGCCGACCGGCCGGCACTGTTTCGCACCCCTCGGGATTACTACGAGCGCACCTATCTGGAACTTTCGCCGTATGTCCATTTTGCCCGGCAGTACCGCTCTCAACTGCAAGAAGACAGCTCCGGCTGGCTCGATATCCGCACGATTTCTGGAGGTTTGGGCACTCTGGCGGCGTTCAATCGCCCAGCTCTCAAGGGCATTGTGCAGGCTACGCTGCATCGGGCTTTACCGCGCGGGTAGCCTTTCGCGGAAGTTCTGCCGATAACAGGCCAAAAGGGTAGCCGGCGTGTCACCACGGAAAAAGACATTCAAATCCAATTTCAGGTTAATTCGAGATTTATGACGGAAAATGCACTACAGATTGTGTACGCCGACCCCGGCGGGGAGGGTTACCACTGCGTCAACTACATGGCGCGCCTCGCCGCGGAGCTGCTGGGCGGGGAACTGACCATCATCGAACCCCGCTTTCCAGGACTCGCCGAGAAGCTAAGCGGCATCTTCACGCCGCGAAAAGACCCACGCTCAGTTTGCCTGTTGATTTGTCCGTCGCCCACCGACCTGAACACCATCCTGTTTGTAGAGAACTGGCGCAAGAGCTATGGACGGTTAGTCGCCTGGGTCTTCGATTCCTTCTGGACCTCGCATATTCCACTTTGGGTGAGGGCGTCGCGTCTCTTCGATCACATTTTCGTCACCGAACGAGAAGACATCGACACCTGGCGGCGCATGGTGCGCGCCCCGGTAGACTGGCTTCCCTGGGGATCGGATGTACTGAATTTCGGCTCACCCAAGTCCGGCCGCCGTTTCGATCTCCTGCGTTTCGGACGTCAACCGGCGGAATGGGATAACGATGAGGCGAACCGGCAAAGGTGTGAGTCCAGGGGACTGAGTTTTCACGGGCGCCCTCCCTCACGGGCGGAAGCCGTGGACAATGAGCGCGGACTGATGGCCTTCCTGAGCGACGCCAAATTCACTCTGGCCTCCAGCAATCGCGTCAGCCGCAGCATTCAGACCCATCCCAATCGGGAGTACATCACTGGGCGCTGGACGGACTCGTTGGCGTCAGGCGCCTCGGTCGCCGGTATTCCTCCCCGCAGCGAGTCGGTACGAAGCCTCCTGTGGCCGGAGGCGCTGTTGGATATCAAGACCGTCGATCCAATCGAAGGCCTGGAAGCAATCGCCGCCGCCGTAAAAGCCTGGACTCCAGAGCGTCCGCGTCTCAACTACGGGAAATCGCTGCAGCACCTGGATTGGCGCTGGCGTTACAAGACGATTGCCGACTTGCTGGACATTCGCTCGCCTCGGCTCGAAGCTGAGTTGGCCCGTATCCGCGGAATGATAGATGTTCCCGCCGCAACCGCACCCGATCTTTCGATGATGGGAGAACGATAGAAGAGGTCTTTCCAGAGAACGAAAGAGTCATGGCTTCAGGCTCCTCCGCCATGCTCCAATGAGAGCAATTCAAACCGGATTTGCAGCGGCAATCGTACCTCCGGTCTGAGGCCATTTCTGCAACGGTTTCGTTTTGAAATACACTCGTGCATTGGTGCGGGAGTGGATTACGCAGGCGTTCCTGCCTGCGTATCGAGCGCGACGATAGAGCGCGGGGCTACATTGGACTAAGCTTAGGGAGCAAGGCGTTCATGCACGTTCTCGAATATTTTCAGCAAATCTATGTGATCAATCTGCCCAACCGGCGCGACCGCCGGCAGGAGATGGCGGAGCAACTTGAGAAAATAGGGCTCAGTTTCGATTCTCCAGCAGTGCGTTTGTTCGCGGCTTATCGTCCTGAAGATCCAGGCGGGTTCCCAAACATCGGAGCCAGGGGCTGTTTCATGAGTCATTTGGGCGTTCTTCAGGATGCCCGTGAGCGAAATTTTGAGCGAATCCTGATTTTTGAAGACGACCTGAATTTTTCTCCCGACTTCGCCAGTCGCATCGATCGAGTGATAGAAGAACTGGGGCAGGTCGACTGGAGCGTGTTCTACGGAGGATACGCGATGACGACGCCTCCGGAGCCGAAGGCAAACGGAGTAATCGCCCAGGCAGAGCCGCCTACGTCGATTCAAACCGCGCATTTCATCGGATTTCGCGGGTCGGCAATCGCCGAGGTTACAAGTTTTCTTGAGCAAGTGCTGCAACGCGCTCCGGGAGACCCCCGCGGCGGCCCGATGCATGTCGATGGGGCGTACGGTTGGTTTCGCTTCCTGTCTCCATCCAGGATTACGCTGGTTTCCATCCCGCGCCTCGGCTATCAGCGCAGTTCGAGAACGGATATTCACGAGTTACGCTGGTACGATCTGGCGCCCGGGAGTCGGCAGGCGATCAGTTGGCTGCGCAAGTTGCGGAATCGGGCGAAGCAATAAGGAAATCCTGCTGCCTGCGCCGGAAGGCGGCCCGCAAGAACTGAATACGATAATAAGTTAAGACCGGCCAGTCCGCTTGATGCGGGCTCGCTGGTTTTTTATTGCATCTCTATCGTCCTGCAATGCTTAGTTAATGGTGTAGCTGATGGATGCCACGCCGCTGTTGGTATGTCCCGCCAGCACTGCGATAGCTTCCACTTTCTCGGTCTTGGAAACCGTGATCGCTGCCGTGTACTTGGTTGAGGCGGTAGTCGGCGTAGTTCCGTTGACGGTGTAGTAGATCGTCGTGCCTGCCGTTGCATCGGTTAAGGTAACGCTTTGGGCCGTGGTATAAGTTCCAGCCGCCTTCGAGAATGCCGGCTCCGCCAACGCTGCGCTGATGGTGTAGGCCGCGGTGGCCAAGCTGCTGTTGGCGTGTCCCGCCAGCACTGCGATAGCTTCCACTTTCTCGGTCTTGGAAACCGTGATCGCTGCCGTGTACTTGGTTGAGGCGGTAGTCGGCGTAGTTCCGTTGAC
>Ga0302325_10017551_pt1 | contig 15123 bp, 13 predicted proteins | sample Palsa_T0_2_FD_201948 | JGI IMG/M metagenome (GOLD analysis project Ga0302325, IMG submission 201948) | Peat permafrost microbial communities from Stordalen Mire near Abisko, Sweden - Palsa_T0_2 | ecosystem: Environmental > Terrestrial > Soil > Palsa > Peat permafrost | place: Sweden: Abisko... | reverse complement strand
CTGGACGGCGCCGGCGACGTGGAAGCAGCATGGGCCGCCCGCGGACCGGCGGCCGCGCCCGGCAGCGACTGCGACGCCACTGTCGTCCCGGTGGTCTCCGGCCATGTTGACCCCGCTGCCCTGGACAGGCTCGCCGCCGCGCTGCGGGGGGAACCCGGCCCCGGGCAGCCCTCTGACGGCCCGCTGTTCCGCGATGGCCGGCAGCTCCCGTCCGGGCCGCGGTCGCCGTACGGGCCGGCCTCGCCGATGGCCGCCCGGGTCCGGCGGCTGCTGCTGCGGCATGCCGCTGAGGTGCTGTCCGGCCCGGCCGGGCTGGCCGCGTTCCTGCGCACCGGGCTGCTGGACGGCGGGGCTGCCAGCATCAGCCTGCCGCTGGACACCGGCAAGCCCACCGAGGAAATCCCAGCCCACCTGCGCCGTTTGGTGATCGCACGGGACCGCCATTGCGCGTTCCCCGGCTGCCGGCAGCGGCCCGCCGCCTGCCAGGTCCACCACATCAGGCGGCGCAAGGACGGCGGCTCCACCAAGCTGGCCAACCTGATCTTGCTCTGCGCCTTTCACCATCTGATCGCCGTGCACCGCTGGGGCTGGGCGGTCACCCTCAACGCCGACGGCACCGTGACCGCGGTCAGCCCTGACGGGCAGCGCACCCTGCACAGCCACAGCCCCCCAGCCCGCGCCGCCTGACCCGCGGCGGCCTGGCCGGGCGGCCTGGCCGGGCCGCCGCGGGAGGGAGTTCCTGGCCAGGAATGCTTAAGCCGACTCTGCGGCAGGCTCGTTCAGGGCAGCAGGTTTGGCCGGGCGGGCCGGTTCCGCTGGCGTGGCTGCGGCCGTTCCGAAATCCCTGACCTCGTGCTGGCTCAGCGCGCCGAGAATCGCCACGGCAAGGACGGCTCCAGCCACCGGGAAAAACGGGGTCGGGCCGAGGACTCGCACGCCCGCGCCGGACAACGCCACCGAGATAGGGAAGGTGCCCATGCTGGCCAGCATCAGCACGCCCATGATCCGGCCGAGCAACGCGGCGGGCGCCCATTGCTGCATCAGCGTGATCATGACGATGTTGCCGAAGCCGGTGCCGGCGCCAAGCACGAGGGCCGCCGTCGCCGCACCAGGAAGCCCGCCAAGGAACGGCAGCAGGGCGATGCCCGCGGCGCTGACGAGGAACGCGGCGCAGGCGACCGGCGCCGGGCGCCGTAGGCCGCCGGCTCTGGTGGCAGCCAGCGTTCCGATGACCGCGCCGGCGCCGAAGCAGGCGACAAGCGCGCCGTAGCCGGTGGCGCCGAACCTGAGGTGCGCCAGAGAGGGCAGCGCGACCTCGAACGCCCCGGCCGAAGTGAAGTTGGCGACCACAGTGACGATGAGGAGGACCTGCAGCAGCCGCGAGTGGCGCAGCAGCGGCCACACGCCGCAGGACTTTCCCGGCTCGGCTTCCGGCGCGTCCGGCGCGCCAGGCGTCTCCGGCTCATCCTGCGCGTCCCGGATCTCCGGTCCAGCCGCGCCCGTCCCCGCAGTGCCAGCCGCAGGACCATCAGGCGCAGGACCGCCGGGCTCAGCGGCGCTCGGGATAGCCCGCGCTTTGCTGACGATCAGCCCCAGGGTCAGCGCAGAGACCGCGAACGTCGCCGCGTCGACGGCGAAGGCCGGAGCCGAGCCCGCCGAGGCCACGAGAACGCCGCCGAGGGCCGGCCCGAGAAGAGAGCCAAACTGTACGGCCGCCGAGTTGAGGGCGTTCCCGGCCTGCAGCCGGTCCGCTCCGAGCAGGGCCGGCATGATGGAGAACGATGCCGGGAGGAAGAGTCCCTCTCCGGCGCCGAGCAACGCCGCGAGCGGCCCGAGCGCCGCCAGCGAGGCGAGGTGCCTGGTAGCGAACACGGCCAGTACCGCGACCAGGCCGCAGCGGACCAGGTCGGCGGTGAGCATGAGCGCGCGCGGCCCCAGCTTGTCAGCGAGCACCCCGCCGAGCGGGAGGAGAACGGTGCGCGGCACGCCGTAGCAGGCGAGCACGATGCCGAGCAGGACGGGCCCGCCGTGCGCTGACAGCACCAGCCAGGGCAGCGCCACCGCGTAGCAGTAGTCACCGACCGTGGAGGTGAACTGCCCGGCGGTGAGCAGCCGGAAGTTCCGGCTGGCCAGCGGCCCGGTGCCGATCGCGGCGGACAACCGCGCAACCGGCTTCACGAGCTACCGTCCGGCGCGGGCCCGTCCGGCGCGGGCCCGTCCGGCGGGAACCACGGCGTGAACTCGAAGAGGGCCTGGACGCGCCGGGAGCCAGGCGGCCGCTCGGCCTTGTCCAGCCGGCGGTAGCCCGAGATCAGGTCCGCCAGCCGCGAGCGGATGTCGGCAAGCTCCTCCGGCGTCACGTGCAGAACGTCCAGGCGCTCGCCTGCTGCCGCGCGCCAGGCCGGCGGATACTCGTCCTGGCGGTCGTAGTAACCGGTCCTGACCTCCTCGACCCTGGCCCGTACGTTCCCTAGCAGCAGCCTGCCCGCGGCCCTGGCCGCAACGCTCTGACCGGGATTGTCGCCGAACTCCAGGGCGATGAAGCGCGCCCGCCAGGGCCGGTGCCTGCCGTCTACGGCACTGGCCGGGTCCTCCTCCACGAAGCCGAAGCGCGCCAGCGCCCGCAGGTGGTAGCTGCAGGCCGAGGGCGAGAGCCCGGCAAATTCCGCGCAGTCGGTCGCCGTAGCCGGGCCCTCGATCACCAGGTGCTCGAGCATAGCGATGCGCGCCGGATGCGCGAGTGCCCGCATGGCCCGCGGGTCGGTGATCTTGAGCGGGTTCTCCGCGCTGCCAGGCTCGCCGGGTGCAGGGCCTGCAGTTCCCGGCTGGGTGCCCGGCTGCTGGGCGGCAGTCACCGGAGGTGCCCGTTCAAAATTGTGAAGGTCATGCTGTGAAATATTAGCTGTGAAGTATTTATTTCGCAACTGGCGAGATCGGGAGCCACGGCAGGTGTGAGCCACGGCAGGTGTGCGGAGCTACGCCAGGCGCAGGGCCTCGGCGGGTGTGCGGTGCCGCGGCAGATGTTACGTTCGCCGTGCAGGTGGCACGAGGCGGCAGGGGATCGGGCGATGCGGCGAGACATCTTCACTGGCGAGCACGACGCGTTCCGCGACATGGTCAGGTCCTTCATCGCGAAGGAGATAGCCCCCTTCCACCAGCAGTGGGAGCGCGACGGACAGGTCTCCCGCGAGGTGTGGCTGGCGGCCGGGCGGGCCGGCCTGCTCGGCATCGACGTCGACAAGAAGTACGGCGGCGGCGGGAACCCCGACTACACCTACTACCTGATCATGAACGAGGAGCTGGCCAGGGCCGGCGCACACGGCCCCGGCTTCTCCGTGCACAACGACATCATCGGCAACTACCTGATCCGCCTGGCCAGCCCAGAGCAGCGCGAACGCTGGCTGCCCGGGTACTGCTCCGGTGAGCTCATCACCGCGATCGCGATGAGCGAGCCGGGCGCCGGCAGCGACCTGCAGGGAATCCGCACGTCGGCGGTGCGAGCCGGTGACCGCTACGTGCTGAACGGCCAGAAGACCTTCATCTCCAACGGCCAGCTGTGCGACCTGGTGATCGTCGTGGCACGCACCGATCCGGAGGCCGGCCCGCGCGGCCTCAGCCTGCTTGTGGTCGAGCGCGGCATGGCGGGCTTCGACCGCGGGCGCAACCTGGACAAGATCGGCATGCACGCCCAGGACACCTCGGAGCTGTTCTTCAGCGACGTCCGGGTGCCCGTGGCCAACCTGCTGGGGGACGAGGGCGGCGGGTTCGTCGCCCTGATGCGGAACCTGCCCAGGGAGCGGGTGGCGATCGGCGCGACGGCACTGGCGGTGGCGGAGGCCGTTTTCGAGCAGACGCTGGAGTACTGCAAGGGGCGCCAGGCCTTCGGGCGGCCGATCGGGCGCTTCCAGCACAACCGCTTCGTGCTCGCCGAGATGGCGACCGAGCTCGCGGTGGCCAGGGCCTTCACCGACCGCGCGGTCACCGAGCACGTGGCCGGCCGGCTGTCGAACGAGGACGCCTCGATGCTGAAGTGGTGGGACACGGAATTGTGCAACAGGATCGTTGATCGTTGCGTCCAGCTGCACGGCGGGTACGGCTACATGCGCGAGTACCCGGTGGCGCGCGCGTTCGCGGACGGCAGGGCGCAGACAATCTTCGGCGGCACGACGGAGATCATGAAGGAGATCATCGGCCGCGGGCTTGGCGTCTGAATATAACGCTACAACGCAGCTCTGGCGGTATCGTGTCATACGTTGGTCCGGGGCTCCCGGGGCTGGGCACATACCTGTTGCGGCGCATCGGCGCGCCGCAAGGCATCAGGCGCAAGGCATCAGGCGCAAGGCATGAGGACGGAGCGGGACGTGGCGGACTCCGAGGACGCGGCGATGCGGCAGGACGAGCTGGTCATCCCGGACGGCGGGTTCTGGCCCGCGCCGGAGGTCCCGCAGCCGAACATCTACCCGATGGAGTGGCGGGTCGAGACCGAGAAGCTCGCCGCGATCTACCAGAAGTCCAAGCTCGCGGTCTGGAACCCGGCCGACCTGCCGTGGGACGGCCTGCGCCCGGAGGATTTCACCTCGGAGCAGCGGCTCGGGATCATGTACTGGTTCTCCGTGCTGGCGAATTTCGACGCGTCCGGGCCCGCCGTGTTCGCCCGTGCCACGATCCAGGCGTTCGAGCAGCACGAGGAGGATCCCGTCCGTAAGTGCTTCTTCTCGATCACCAGGGACGAGATGAACCACGAGGAGTGCTGCCAGCGCTCGATCGCCGCGCTCTGGCCGGGCGGCCCGCTCAGCTGGAAACCCGCCACCGACCTCGAGCGCGCGGCGCACAACAACATCGCCTGGCTCTATCACAACGGCGGCAGGTACTGGAGCGGCTACAGCAAGGCGGTCGGCAAGTACTCGCTGCCCGTTCTGTTCACCAGCTTCATGATGGGCGAGATGGCGGCGTCCACGTTGTTCCGCGGGATGGCCTCCAATACGACGCACCCGGTGTTCTCGGAGATGTTCCAGCGGATCGGCCGGGATGAGTCGCGGCATCTGCAGATCTGCATGACAATCCTGGAGAACGAGTGGCCGGGCCTGACTGACGACGTCAAAACGACGATCACCCGGCAGCTCAGGGCAGGTTTCATCTTCCTGTCGATGATCCTCTGGGAGCCGCCGGAGGGCTTCTGGGACATCCCGCCGTACTTCCTGCCCAACCACCGGATCCTGATGAGCCATGCCAGGGACGCCGGGCTCGGCGTGCTGAGCTACGAGCAGCAGGCCGAGAACTGGAAGATGGCGATCGCCAAGATCCGGGTGATCGTGCAGCGCTGGGGGATCGAGTTTCCCGCCATTCCCGAACTGGACATCGAGGGCGTTGATGTCTCCGCCGACATCAACCCCGAGGACATCATCCCGGTTTTCTAGATCCCGGTCTTCTAGCCCGCTGCGTCCCCGCTCATCCGCTGCCCGAACGCGAGCCGGTGCCCGCCGGGAATATCGATCACGAAGTCCCGCAGGCCCCACGGCTGGTCCGTCAGCGGCGTGCTGACCGGCACGCCCCGGTCGCGGCAGCGGGCATGCAGTTCGTCCACGTCGGTCACGCCGATATAGCAGGCGGTCGTGCTGTTCACGCCGGGACTCTCGGCCCGGACAATGCCGAGCCCGACCTCGCCGGCCCGGATCAGGGCCAGGTCAGTCGGCTCGCCGACCGACATCTCAACTTCAAAGCCCAGAATTTGAACGCAGAACTCGACGGTGGCATCGACATCGCGGACTTCGAGATTCGGGCGGCAGCTCAGCAACTTTGTCATGCGCGGCAGTCAACACCCGGCCGGCCATAGCCGCAACGCCCGGCCGGCCAGCGAAGATCAGCCCGGCTTCGAGCGCCCGCCAGCGGGCTGATTCGCCGCTGGCGCCTTATCCGGCGCAGAGGTCCCCATCGGCAACTTGCCTGGCAGGGTCACTCCGAAGCCCCGGAGCGTCAGCTTCAGCAGCACCTGGCCAGGGGCGCGCAGGTCAGCCACGCGGCTCCGGCAAAGCTCCTCGAGCTGGGCGAGGCGGCTCGCCAGCGCGTCCGGGCCCTGCTGGCGGGCCGCGCTCAGCAGGCGGGCGTTGTCGTAGACCTTGGCCCTGGCCTCCTTCAGGAACTTCCTCGATCCGGCCCGGTTCAGCGGGACGAGCAGCCTGTCCGCCAGGCTCCGGTCGCCCGGTCGCTCCGCCGCGGCGATTTCCCTGTCTTCGGAGGCGACCCGGACCACCAGCACGTCGTCGACGTGCTTGTGGTCGGTGAACCGCCGCCGCATGATCTGCGGGTCGCCGAACTCCTCGTCGCTGATGACCCCGATCAGGGCACGGGGGAGATCGAAGTTGACGTGTGCGTTGAGCCCGAGCAGGACGTGCCGCAGCGGCGGGACGGCGGGGTCCCTGGTGGCCTCGAAGGCGACTTGCCATGGCCCGGAGGGGGCCTGGCCGCGGTCCCAGCGGTCCATGGCCTGCAGGTAGATGTCCGCGAAGACCAGGTCCCATCGCTCGAGCCAGGCGGGGTCGAGGAAGCCGCCGCGCTCGATCTCGTCGCGGACCGCGATGGTGCCGCGGCGGTAGACGCCGTGCCAGTGCCGTCGCCCGTCGCCGCTGGCGTCCAGGCGCGCCTGCATGTCCTGCATGCGGGCGATGAGCTCCTCGATGGTGGCAGCTCCCGGCGGCGGCACCATGCGTTGCACGAGGCGGCCGAGGCTGCTGATCCCCTCCGCGGACTGGGCCTCCATGGCGGCACCGACCTGCGGCCCGAGTTCGGGGAAGTCAAGGTCGCGCTGGAAGCGAGTGCCGCCGTCGACGGCGGCGAGCTGGTAGCCGATCCGCAGGTGACCCACCGCCAGGTCGGTCTCAAGGGCGAGCCGATGCGGCCGGTCGTACTCCACCACGGTCCAGGTGCCCGAGCCCTCGATTCCCGCGATCGTCACGTGCTCGATGATCCGGTCACCCAGCCGCGCCGGGTGGTCAACATCCCCCTCGACGCCGCGGGTGGCCGGGTGCCACTCCGGCCAGAACCGGGCCGTAGTGACGACGTCGAACACGGCGTCGATCGGACGGCCGACGACGAAATGATGGCTTACCCGCGGCATCGCCGCTCCCTCCTGCGCGCCGGCCTGGCTCAGCCGCGGAGGACAGCCTCGGTCTGGGCGGTGTCCTCGGTGCCGCGGTAGTAGGCGATCTTGCCGTCACGGAACCTGAAGTAGTGGTGCAGGTCCATCGCCGCGGTCTTGCCGGTGCTGCGTGACCTGGCCCGCAAGCGGACCACGGTGAGCACGTCGGTGTCGTTGGCGGCGATGGAGACGGGGCTGAACTCCTCGACTTCCATGGCCGAGCCGAACGCCGCGAAGAACCCAGCGACGGCGTCCTTGCCATGGTGCACGCCGTACCAGGGGGCCACGGCCGAGGTGCTCTCTGCGGCCCAGTCCACGTCGTCGGTGACGGCGCCGAGGATCGCGGCGACGTCGCCGCGGCCGAATGCGTCGTAGACCTGCGTGATGGTCTTGATGTTGACGTCAGCATCCACGGGAAGCTCCTGTCCTGCCCGATCCGCCGGGCAGCTGATTGCCCGAGAACGGGTGCCTGACTGCCCTAGAACTGGTCAGCTGAGGCGACGGCCTCAGCGATGGTGATCTCCGGGGGAACCGGGGCGGCGCCGACCGTGCTGATAAAGGCCTGCAGTTCGGGGTTGGCGAAGAACTGCTGGAACTGCTCGACGCTCTCCCATTCGTCGATGAGCACGACGAAGCCGTCGCCCACCCCGAAACGGTGGTGAATCGCGCCGGCCGCGCGGGACCCGTCGGTGATCTTCGCGAACTCGTCGGCCCGCTCGGTGAGAGCCTGACGGAACACGGCAGTGTCGCCCTGGAATTTCCCGATGACCAGAATGCTCATAGCCGGACCCCTCCGTGAGTTCTGCGTGCCCTGCTGGCGCGCAGCTTCCGGCAGGGATACGTCGCCCGGATGTGCGGCGGATCACCCGGCTACGGGCGAGTTAGTCGAGTGCGAGCGTTGCCGCTGCGATGAGCACCCTGGCGGCGCAGCCCGGGTCGCCGGTGACGTGCAGGTCAAGGTCGGCGGGAGCGACCCGGTTGGCGGCCAGCCGGCAGAACCCGGCCGCGTCGGTGACGATGGACACGGAAACCGGATCGGGCGCGTCCGCGCCGAGCGCGAGATCCCACGTGCCGCCGCCGGGCCCGGTCAAAACAAGGTGCACGTTGACGGGTTCCGCCAGGCCGGCCCGGGTCGCCGCATACGGCAGCAGCCGGGCGGCGAGCCCGGTCATCAGGGTCAGCGTCGATGCGTCGGGTACCGACGACGCCATCCCGGCTGCCCGGCGGATGTCGTTGTCATGCGTCCACAGCTCGAACGCCCGGACAACGAGCAGCGCGCGCAGCGGCAGTCGCATGCCGTGCACCGCCACCTCGGCGCCGGGATCACCGAAGGCTCGAACGAGCTCAACGGTCCGCTCGGCTGCACGACGCCAGTCGATCCGGGTCAGCTGGTAAGGACGCCCGGCCTGGCAGGCTGCCGCAGGCTGGGTTGACTCGATATGGTCCGCCCCGGCCACCTCCGGGTCGCCGGTCAGGCAGCGGTGCACGTCCTCCTCGACGCCGATCAGATGACCGACAAGGCCCTGCACGTCCAGGTCGCGCAGGACTGGCCGCCGCCAGTCTTCGTCGCCCAGCGCGTCAAGCAGCGCGCAAAAGGCGTCGGCTGCCCGGCTGAATGCCTCGGCCGCGGAGATCTCAGCCGCCTCGGGCGTGGCCCGGCCGGCTGCCCTGGCCTGCCGGGACGCCGCCAGGACACGTTCGCGCAGGCCGGACGGCGGCAGTGCCATCGATTCACGCCCGGGCGTCATCATGGCGCCTCCAGCAGCTGCCGGTCCAGCACGGTCTCCAGTTTGGCCAGCGCGAGCCTGAGCCGCGACTTGGCGGTGCCCTCCGGGATGCCGGCTGCGAGCGCGACCTGACGGTAGGTCAGTCCCTCGAAGTAGGCAAGCTCGACGACCCGGCGCTGGCTGTCAGGGAGCAGCCGGACGGCGTCCCGCACCACCCGCGCGACCGCCGCGGCCGTCACCTCCGCGCAAGGAGAAAAGTGCGGCTGCCCGGGGGTCAGCCGGTGGTGCCGCTCCTGCCGCGCGACCCGGCGAAGTTCGCTGCGCACCACGTCCACCGCGCGATGCCGGGCCATCACGATGAGGTAGGTGCGCAGGTTCCCGGCGGCGGGGTCATACCGGCCGGGATGGCTCCAGAGCTCGACGAATACGTCCTGTACAACGTCCTGCGCGGCGGCGCCCTGCCCCAGGACACGCAGCGCGGCGCCGTACACGGCAGGCGCGAGGTGGTCGAAGACCTCTGCGAGAGCGCGATCGTCTCCAGCCGCTAGGCGCGCCGCCTGCAGCGCGTCCGTTTCCCCCACACCCGGGACGCTAGCGCGCCCTCCGCCCGCAGGGCAACGGTTCGGCGCGGCCGGCGCCGTGACCGAGCCGTCCAGCCGCTCCCGCGAAAGTGTCGCCGGCACCGCGTCTCCTACGCCAGGGGATGCCCACCAGGAATACGTCGCCGCATCGGGGACCGGATCAGTTTCCGCTGCTGTCCTCGCAGCACGGTTGTCCTCGCAGCACGGTCCACGGCCCGGAAAACGGCCTTGGCGTCGCGGTCGTACTGGTGGCCATCCTCGCCGGTACCTGGCTCATCCGCCGCCGGCGCCCCGCCTAGACCTCACCACTCAGGCCACCACGGCCTCCGCCGACGAGATCGCGGATTCAGCGAGGTAGCACGTGAGACGCACTCAGAAGTCCGGCCGGACTCGATCGGGTGCCGATCGGCGCTCGCCAGGGCAGTCCTGCCGCCGGCGGGCGCGCTTCTTGCAGCTTGGTCAGCCTGGTGGACTTACAGCTTGGTCAGCTTGGTGAACGGCGAGGTGATCCGCGCCTGCTGCCCGCCGAAGTCGACGATCACGGCGACGTCCTCCTCGACGCCGACGACCCTGCCGAGGCCGTAGCGATCATGTGTCACCTGGTCGTGCACGTCGTAATGCTCAATCGGCGCAGCCGGGGCGGAATTGTTGAAAGGACTTCCTGGCAGGTAGCGCCGGGGCATGGCGCGTGCTGGGCTCATGATCTCCAGTATGCGCCTGCCACGCCGATCAGGAGAGCTGCAGCCAGCTAAACCTCCGTTTTGGCTGGTAATTTTCGCGACCTGCAACCCGCCGTGCGCGCGCTGCGAGCTGCGCCCGCCCGAGCATGGCCGCCCAGCACCGCCGGCCACGGCCCGGGCCCGCACCGGACGCATTTGACTGTAGTGAATTGCGCACAACGCGTAACGCCGCGCGCGGCGGCAGGCGATACTGAAACAGACGCAGGCGACGTGGGTACCCCCGAGCTCACGTCGCCGCGTCTTTACTCTCCGGCCGATTCCACCGGCCCCTGCGGCCGATTCCACCGCCCCCTCCGGCTGATTCCACCGGTCGGCCGACGTGCCGGCGCTACCGTGACAGGCATCGCCCGGTAGCGTTTGGGGCATGACAGCTACCGAGACAGCGGCAGGGGGCGGCGGCACGGCCTTGGCCCCGGCAGCGCCGTTCGGCCGGATGCTGACCGCGATGATCACCCCGATGACCGCCGACGGCGCCGTCGACTACGACGGGGCGGCCCGTCTCGCCGACCACCTGGTCACCGAGATGCGCAACGACGGCCTGGTGATCAGCGGCACCACCGGCGAGTCGCCGACCACGAGCGACGCGGAGAAAGAGCAACTGCTGCGCGCCGTGGTCGGGGCGGTGGGGGACAGGGCGACGATCGTGGCCGGGGTGGGCACCAGCGGCACCGCGCACACGTGCGAGCTCGCCCGGCAGGCAGAACGCGCCGGCGCGGCCGGGTTGCTCGTCGTCACGCCGTACTACAACAAGCCGCCGCAGACCGGCCTGGTGGCCCATTTCGCCGCGGTGGCCGACTGCAGCGGCCTGCCGGTCATGCTGTACGACATCCCCGGCCGGACCGGCACCCCGATCTCCACCGAGAGCCTGCAGCAGCTAGCCCGGCATCCGCGGATCGTCGCGGTCAAGGACGCCAAGGGCGACCTGACCGCGTCCTCCCTGGTGATGAACAGCACGGACCTCGTCTACTACTGCGGCGACGACCCGGTCAACCTGCCCTGGCTGTCGATCGGCGCGGTCGGCTTCGTCAGCGTGCACGGCCACGTCGTGGGCGACCGGCTGCACGAGATGATCGACGCCTACCTGGCCGGCGAGGTCCTCGCCGCCCTGCGGCTGCACCGCGAGCTGCTGCCGGTCTACACCGGCATGACCCGCACCCAGGGCGCGATCACCACCAAGGCGGCGCTCGCCATGCTCGGGCTGCCCGGCGGGCCGGTGCGGCCGCCGCTGGTGGACGCGACCCCTGCGGAGATCGAACAGCTGCGCATCGACCTGGCGGCCGGGGGCGTGAAGTTCCGGTGAGCCACCCGCATCCCGAGCTCGGGCCGCCGCCGCCGCTGGACGCCAACGGCCTGCGCATCGTCGCGCTGGGCGGTCTCGGCGAGATCGGCCGCAACATGACTGTCTTCGAGCACGCCGGGCGCCTGCTCATCGTGGACTGCGGCGTGCTCTTCCCCGAGCCAGATCAGCCCGGTGTTGACCTGATCCTGCCGGACTTCACCGCGATCGAGGACCGGCTGGACAAGATCGAGGCGATCGTCCTCACCCATGCCCACGAGGACCACATCGGCGGGGTGCCTTATCTTCTCCGCCAGCGCAAGGACATCCCGCTGGTCGGCTCCAAGCTGACCCTTGGCTTCGTCCGTAGCAAGCTCACTGAGCACCGCATCACGCCAGTCACCGAGGAGGTGGCAGCAGGCACCAGGGATTCGTTCGGGCCCTTTGACCTTGAATTTTTCGCGGTCAATCACTCCATCCCCGATGCGCTCGCGGTCGGTATCCGCACCAGCGCGGGGGTGGTGCTGCACACCGGCGACTTCAAGATGGACCAGCTGCCGCTGGACGGCAGGCTTACCGACCTCGGCGGCTTCGCGCGGCTCGGCGCCGAGGGCGTCGACCTGCTGATGGCCGATTCCACCAACGCCGAGGTCCCTGGCATCGTGACCAGCGAGCGGGAGATCGCGCCGGTGCTGGCCGAGGTCTTCGGCGCCGCCGAGCAGCGGATCATCGTGGCCTGCTTCTCCAGCCACGTGCACCGCGTGCAGCAGGTGCTCGACACCGCCGCGACGCACGGGCGCAAGGTCGCGCTCGTCGGCCGGTCGATGGTGCGGAACATGGGCGTGGCACGCGATCTCGGCTACCTGCAGATCCCGTCGGTGCGCGGCGGCCTCATCGTGGACCTGCGGGACGCCGAGGAGCTGCCGCCCGAGCAGATCGTGCTGATCTCCACCGGATCGCAGGGCGAGCCGATGTCGGCGCTGTCCCGGATGGCCGGCCGGGACCACCCGATCAGGATCGCCGACGGCGACACCGTGGTGCTGGCCTCGTCGCTGGTGCCGGGCAACGAGACGGCCGTGTCCAGGATCATCAACGACCTGACCAGGCTCGGCGCGCGAGTGGTGCACAAGGGGAACGCGCTGGTGCACGTCTCCGGCCACGCTCCGGCCGGCGAGCTGCTGTACGTGCTGAACCTGGTCCGGCCCGGCAACTTCATCCCGGTGCACGGCGAGTGGCGGCACCTCAAGGCGCACGCGGAACTCGCGGCCCGCACCGGCGTCCCGGAGAAGAACATCGTGATCGCCGAGGACGGCGTCGTGGTCGACCTGATCGACGGCCAGGCCTCGGTCGTGGGCGCCGTGCCCTGCGGTTACGTCTACGTGGACGGGCTGTCGGTGGGCGAGGTGACCGAGACGTCGCTGAAGGACCGGCGGATCCTCGGCGAGGAGGGGTTCCTGTCCGTGGTCATCGTGGTCGACTCGACGACCGGCAAGATGGTCGCCGGGCCGGAGATCCACGCCCGGGGCTCCGGTATCGACGACGCGGCCTTCGACGAGGTCCGGCCGCGGCTGGAGGAGGCACTGGCCCGGGCGGCCGCCGAGGGGACCAACGACGTGTACCAGCTGACCCAGCTGGTCCGCAGGACGGCTGGCCGCTGGGTGAACGAGAACTACCGCCGCCGCCCCATGATCATCCCGGTGCTGATCGAGGTCTGACCCCGCGACGGGGGATGATCAATTTCGGCGGCGACACGCCCCCCGGGGTGCTTCGCCCGGCAGGAGACGCTCGCTAACGTGGTCATCATGGCCACTCGTGCGCCTAAGAACGCGTCACGCCCGCAGGGCGGGACTTCGGGCCGCGCGCGCGCCCCGGGCAGCGGCCAGCGCCCGCAGCGCACGGGCAAGCGCCCAGAGAACGGCGCGGCACGCGGCAACCGCCGGCCCGCGGCCCGGCGGGATCAGGGCCGGGCCAGGATGCGGCCGGGGCAGGCGGGCAGGAAGGGCCGCCGCACGCCGCCGCCCGCGAACCCGATCGTGATCTTGATCAGCTGGATCGGGACGGTCGTCGCGGGCGCCTGGATGGCGATCGCGCACGCGGCGGGTTATGCCGCTCGCGCGCTCGGCCGCAGCGCCCGGGACCTTGACCCGGCCCATCGCAGGGACGGGCTGGGCCTGGCGGTGCTTGGCGCGGCGATCGTCTCGGCGGCGGCGGCCTGGTGGAGACTGGGCAGCCCGCTTGGCCGCGCGCTGGCAGACGTCGTCAGGGGCGCGTTCGGCGTCGGCGCGCCGGCCGTGCCGATCCTGCTCGCGCTGCTCGCCTGGCGGCTGCTGCGGCACCCGGACCGGAACGCCGACATGGCACGCGTGGTGATCGGCTGGGCCGCACTGATCATCGGGGCGCTCGGGCTTGTGCACGTCGCTAACGGCACTCCCCGGCCCGCGGACGGCGCGGCCGCGATGCGGGCCGCAGGCGGCCTGGTCGGGTTCTTCGCGTCGGCGCCGCTGGTCGCGGCGGTCACGCCGTGGGTCGCGGTGCCGCTGCTCGCGCTGCTGACCGGCTTCGGGCTGCTGGTGATCACGGGCACGCCGCTGCACCGGGTGCCGGGACGGCTCGCTGAGCTGCATGGGTTCGTGCGCCATGGCGGCCGGGACGTCGACGGCGACGCGGCCGGCGACGCGGCCGGCCTGTCGCTTGGGCAGCTGCCGAGGGGCGGCCGAAAGCGCAACGAGGCGATCGAGGCCGGCGAGCACGAGCGGCCGTACGACACCCCGCTGCTCGGCAGCACCCTTGCCCGCGGCTCCGCGGCTCCGCGGGCCGGCGGCAAGCGGTCCCCTTCAGGCGTGACCGCGCACTCGGCAGGAGACGAGCCGCTGCCCGATGCGCTGCTCTTCGGTCCGCCGGCCGTCCCGCCAGCGGCCGGGCAGGCGGCGGACCGCGCCGGGGGGCAGGACGCGTCCTGGCGCGACCCCTGGTCCGGTCCGGCGGATGGCGTGGCTGACGACGGCACAGGGGCACGCGACGGGACAGGGGCACGCGACGCCGGGCCGGCCGGGCTGGCGTCGCCGTCACCGGGCGGCGGCCAGGTACCGGGCCAGGCCGAGCAGCTCACCTTGACCGGCGCGAGCGACTCCAGCTATACGCTGCCGCCGGCCGCGCTGCTCAAGCCGGGGTCGACGCCGAAGGCGCGGACCCGGGCGAACGACGCGATGGTGCAGGCGCTGTCGGTCGTGCTTGAGCAGTTCGAGGTGGACGCGCACGTGACCGGCTTCACCCGGGGGCCGACGGTGACCAGGTACGAGATCGAGCTCGGTCCGGCGGTGAAGGTGGAGCGGGTCACCGCGCTGTCGCGGAACATCGCGTACGCGGTGAAGAGCGCGGACGTGCGGATCCTGTCGCCGATCCCGGGCAAGTCCGCGATCGGCGTGGAGATCCCCAACACCGACCGGGAGATCGTCAGCCTGGGCGACGTGCTGCGCTCGCCGGTGGCCATGGCCGATCACCACCCGATGGTGGTGGCGCTCGGCAAGGACGTCGAGGGCCGGACCGTGGTGGCGAACATCGCCAAGATGCCGCACATGCTGATCGCCGGCGCGACCGGCGCCGGGAAGGCGCTGGCGCTCGACACGCCCGTCCCCACGCCGGCCGGCTGGACCACGATGGGCGA
>Ga0302325_10017544_pt1 | contig 15126 bp, 12 predicted proteins | sample Palsa_T0_2_FD_201948 | JGI IMG/M metagenome (GOLD analysis project Ga0302325, IMG submission 201948) | Peat permafrost microbial communities from Stordalen Mire near Abisko, Sweden - Palsa_T0_2 | ecosystem: Environmental > Terrestrial > Soil > Palsa > Peat permafrost | place: Sweden: Abisko... | reverse complement strand
ATCGTGAGGACAGGAACGATGCCGATCACCCGGTCCAGGAAATAGCCGAAGCCACCCAGCAGCGCCGGCGTCAGCACCATCTCCATGCCACGGGTGAAGGTGTCGCCGAACCCGTTGTAAAGATGCTGCCGACCCTTCAGATCGTCCACGTCACGTCCCTCTCAGCCAGCACTCGGCCGGCTGCTTGTGAATGATTTCGCAATGTAGAACTCTAGTTTTGGGGGGTGCAAATCCGGCGGGACTCTAGCGGGTCATCCCAGCCCGTGCGCCGACCGGTCAGGCCCCCGGCAGCGGCCCGGGCGGGGTGGTCGGCCCGGGCCTGTCAGGTGCCGTCGTCTCCAGCCGCCGCGAAGGGCGCCTCGCCCCCCGCCCCGCCCCCCGCCTCGATCTCAGCGCCCAACTCGGCCCCCGTCATCCCGAGCACGCCGGTCGACACGATCGCGTCGCCCGCGAGCCCCGCTCGCACGCCGCCGCCGCCGCCGTCGCCGTCGCCGTCGGGGCTGGCCCGTAGCCGCGGGTGCAGCACGGTGAAGAGCAGCATGGCGAGGGCGGCGACGCCGATGGGGATCAGCTCGTTGCCCCGGTTGAAGTAGATGGGGTAGAGCACCAACGCCGAGAGCAGCGTCGTCCACGCCCACAGGATGAAGACAGCTCGGCGCTGGCCGTGGCCCATGTCCATGAGGCGGTGGTGGAGGTGCTGCTTGTCGGCCACCGACACGTGGGTGCCCTCGCCCCGGGCCCGCTTGAGGGTGCGGCGGACGATGGCGAAAACCGTGTCGAGCATCGGCACGCCGAGGACCACGAACGGGATGAAGATCGGAGCGAAGAAGAAGAACTTCTGCCCGCTGAAGGCCTCGGCCGTATGGCCCCCGACCACCATCGTCGAGGCGGCCATCAGCAGGCCGAGGAAGAGGGCGCCCGCGTCACCCATGAACACTTTGGCCTTGTGCACGTTGTGAGGCAGGAAGCCCAGGCAGATCCCGCAACAGATCACGGCGAGAAGGGGTCCGACGCTCTCCGACGGGAGCAGGCCGGTCTCCGACAGCTTGTAGCTGTAGAGGAAGAAGGCGCCGGCGGCGATGGCGACGATGCCGGCCGCCAGCCCGTCGAGGCCGTCAATCAGGTTGATGGCATTGGTGATCACGCACACCCACGCCGCGGTGAGCAGCGGCTCCAGGTCAGCCGACAACGAGATGAAGCCGGCGAACGGCACCTGGAAGTAAAACATGGTCACGCCGAACAGATAGAGCACACTCCCGGCGAACACCTGCCCGGCTACCTTGGCCGGCGCCGAGACCTCCCGGACATCGTCGAGCAGCCCGACCCCGAGGATGGCCGCGGCGCCCAGGACGACGCCGAGCGGCTCGGTCGACCGCTGGAAGACGTTGCTAAACGCCGACATCCTCGACGCGACGGCCATGGCGATCAGGAAGGCCACAAACATCGATGCTCCGCCGGCCGTCGGCGTCGGATCCTTGTGGACCTTGCGATCGCTCGTCGCTTCGATCAGCCCACCCCGAATGGCGACCTCACGCCACGCAAAGGTGAGCAGCCAGCTGGCGATCGCCGAGACCGCCAGGATGATGCCGTAGCCGACCACGGGCGGCCCCGCCCCCGCCCTCAGCTCCGGCCAGGCTCGGTCGCTCCGGGCGGCCCGTACGGGGGGAACTTCGAGCACAGCACCGCCACATCGTCTCGGATGACGCCGAGCTCGGCGTCGTCGGCGGGCGCACCGTCACCGGGCCCGACCGCCCGGGCGATGAGCTCGGCGATCTCGTCCATCTCCGGTGCGCCCATGCCTGCGGTCGTGACCGCCGCCGTCCCGATCCGCAACCCGCTCGTCACGAACGGTGAGCGCTGATCGTTGGGCACCGTGTTTTTGTTGAGGGTGATGCCGGCCTGGTCGAGGACCTCCTGAGCCCGCTTGCCGGTCAGCTCGGGATGGGACGAGCGCAGGTCGACGAGCATCAGATGGTTGTCGGTGCCGCCCGAGACCAGCCGGAACCCCCGCGCCACCAGACCCTTGGCGAGCGCTTGGGCGTTGGTCACGATCTGGTGGGCGTAGATCTTGAACGATGGCTGGGCTGCCTCGCCGAAGGCGATCGCCTTGGCGGCGATGACATGCTCGAGGGGTCCGCCTTGCAATCCGGGGAATACGGCCTTGTCGATGGCAGGCGCCAACTCCGACTTCGACAGAATGCAGCCGCCCCGGGGGCCCCGCAGGGTCTTGTGTGTCGTGAGGGTGACCACGTCCGCGAACGGGACGGGCGAAGGGTGAGCGCCGCCGGCGACGAGCCCGGCGATGTGGGCGGCGTCGAAGAGGTAGTAGGCCCCGACCTCATCGGCGATGGCGCGGAACGGCGCCGGGTCGATGATGCGGGGATACGCGGTCGCGCCGGCGACGATCATGCGCGGCCGATGCTCGTGGGCCAACTGGGCGATGGCCTCGAAGTCGAGGCGCTCATCGCTCGCCGTGAGCCGGTAGTGGACGAAGTTCCACAGCTTGCCCGTCGCGTTGGCGGGGCTGCCGTGCGTGAGGTGGCCGCCGTGGTCGAGGTTGAGGGCCAAGATCGTGTCGCCCGGCTCGAGCAGGGCCAGATAGACGGCGACGTTGGCGTTGGCGCCCGAGTGGGGCTGGACGTTGGCGTGCTCGGCCCCGAACAGTTCACGAGCCCGCTCTCTCGCCAGCGACTCAACCTCGTCAACGATTGCGTTACCGCCGTAAAACCGCTTGCCGGGATAGCCCTCGGCGTACTTGTTCGTGAGGATCGACCCGGTCGCGCGCATGACCGCCGGTGACGCGAAGTTTTCGCTGGCGATCAGCTGGAGACCCGTCTGTTGCCGCTCGAACTCTCGCTCGATGATGCCGAAGACCGCGTCGTCCCCACCGTCGTTGCCAGTCGTCCAGGTCACGTCGCCGAGTCTAGGGGCCGCCCGGTGGGCGACCCTCCAACTAGCGTCGGTCGCGGTGTCCCTCGATCCTCGTACTCCGGTCCTCGTCGGTGTCGGGCAGCTCACCCGCCATCCAACCGAGGTCGCCGATTGCCCGTCACCGGCCGCGCTGATGGAGACGGCGGCTCGACTGGCCGGGGATGACACCGGCGCCGGCGACGCCCTGCTGCGCAAGGCCGACTCCGTACAGGTTGTCGACATCATGGGCTGGGCGACCCCCAATCCGGCCCTCGACCTGGCCCGTCGGCTGGGGGCTGCATCGGCCGAGACCGCCGTGTCCACGGTGGGTGGCAACAGCCCCCAGATGCTCGTCAATGACGCCGCCGCCGACATCCTGGCGGGGCGGCGCGACGTGGTGATCATCGCGGGGACCCATGCCGTCCACTCCCGCCACGTCGCCCACCGGACCGGGGCCTCGCTCGCATGGCCGGAGCCAGCTGACGCCCCGCCCCCCGATCGCGTCGTCGGTGTGGATCGCATGGGCATGACGGAGGCCGAGGCCGCCCGTTCCCTGCTCCTGCCCATCCAGGTCTACCCCATCTTCGAGACCGCTATCCGGCTGGCGGCGGGGGCGTCGATCGCCGAGCATCAGGCTCGCGTGTCTGGGTTTTGGGCCAGGTTCAGCTCCGTCGCCAGCACCAACCCGCATGCCTGGGACCAGGTTGCGCATAGCGCTTCTGAGATCTCGACCGCCGGCCCGTCCAACCGTTGGATCGGCTGGCCGTATACGAAGCTGATGAACGCCAACATCGCCACCGACCAGGCCGCCGCCCTGGTCCTGACCTCGGTGTCGACGGCCCAGTCACTGGGCATCCCGTCTGACGGCTGGGTCTTCCCGTGGTCGGGCGCCGACAGCCACGACCACTGGTTTGTCAGTGACCGCTGGCACCTGGGGACGTCGCCGTCGATGGCACTCAACGCCCGCGCCGCGCTCGGCCACGTCAGGATGGGGATCGACGAGATCGCCCGTCTCGACCTCTACTCGTGTTTCCCCTCGGCGGTGCAGATGGGTGCCGCCGCCCTCGGCTTCTCGCTCGACGACGCGGACCGGGTGGGCACCGTGACCGGCGGGTTGGCCTTTGCGGGCGGTCCGGGCAACAACTACGTGACTCACTCGATCGCGTCGATGGCGTCGGCGCTGCGGTCGTCCGGGTCCTCGCCCGGGTGTGTAGGCCTGGTCAGCGCCCTCGGCTGGTATGCGACCAAGCACAGCGTGGGGCTGTACTCGACCCGGCCTCCCGCCCAACCCTTTGCGACGTTCAAGACGCAGGCCGAGGTGGACGAAACCCCGTCACGGCAGGCCGTCCCCGGCTACACCGGTCCGGCCGCCGTCGAGACCTGGACCGTCGTGCACGAGCGCGATGGCTCGCCGTCGTTGGGGATCGTCGCCTGCCTGACCCCCGACGGGGGGCGGGTGTGGGCCAACACGCGGCGCGCCGACAACCTGGCCGCGTTGATGACCCTCGAGACGGGTGGTCAACCCGCCGCCGTCGAGCCCGACGGCGAGCTCAAGCTCTAGGACGCCCCCGCGCCGCGCCGCGCCGCGCCCGCGCCGCGCCGCGGCCCCGGCTGCGCAACTTTGTTGCTGAGAAATCTCCGGGCCCGGCAGCGACCTGCGGTTTCGCGTCGCGCCCGGCCCATTTCTCACTTTCTCAGCAACAAAGTCGCGCTGACCCCTCACCGCACCTCAGCCGACCCCGACCCCGGCGACGGGATGTCGACCACGGCCGCGTCCCGCGCCGAGCGGTAGATGGCGTCGACCAGGACGTGGGCGCGCAGGGCGTCACCAAAGTCGGGCGACGCCGGCCGGCCGTCGGCGACGGCGGCGATGAAGTCGCCGTCGGCGTTGGCGCGGTCGATACCCAGCTCGACGGCGTGGTCCACGAGCTCCGAGCCTCGCAGGCGCTGCACGGGCGACCCGGCCCGCTGCCATTTGATCGGCCCGACCCAGTCGCCCTCCAGCGCCACCCAGAGCCGCTCGCACACGACTTCGACGCGACGGTCGTTGAGGCGCTCGGGGATGTCGTGCCAGACGGTGGTCAGGTTGGCTACCGCGGAGCTGGCGTAGCCGAGAGTGGCGGCCACGACATCCTCGATGCCCGGCCGCGCATGGGTGTAAGCCAGGTTGCCCGAGACGCGGGCGACAGGGCCGCCGACCGCCTCGATGAGATCCACGTCGTGGATCGAATGCTCCAGCAAGACGCCCGATCCCGCTTTCGCCGCGTCGCCACGCCACGTCGAGTCGTACCAACCTTCGACGGGAAGACACTGGTCGTCGTGGAAGGTGACGCTGAGGAGCCGGCCGCTGTCCGGATCGTCGACGAGGTGGCGCAACAACGCAAAGGCGTTGGAGCTGCGCAACACCAGCCCCACCTGATTGATCACCCCGGCTTCGGTGACGGTCCGGTGCATCTCGACCGCGCCGGCCAGGTCGGTGGCGAGCGGCTTTTCGCAGAAGACGGGCCGTCCGGCGGCGGCCGCGAGCGCGACGAGCTCCGGATGCTCCGACGTCCAGGTGCAGACGTAGACGGCGTCGCACCCGGCCACCACCTCGGAGGCCGACGAGCACACGCTCGCCCCCGTCAAGGACGCGAAGGCGGCCAGGCGAGCGTCGTCGGCGTCGTAGGCGCCGGCAAAGGCGAAGTCGGCGCCCGAGGCGGCCAAGGAGCGGGCGTGCACGCCGGCGATGAGGCCGGCCCCCAGGAACCCGACGCGTACCGTCAAGCCAGCACCTCCGATGCGGGAATGGCTCCCTCCCGCAGGATGTGGGGGGGATCGACGGTGCAGTCCACCACGGTCGAGGCCTGACCGGCCAGGCGACCGCCGTCGACGACCGCGGCGACCGCGTCAAGCCCAAGCCCAAGCCCAAGCCCAAGCCCAAGACCACGCCCAGGACCAAGACCGATGGCCGCGGCCTCAGCCGCCGTCGAGGCCGTCGGCTCACCGTGGCGGTTGGCGCTCGTCGTCGCCAGTGGCCCCACCTCGCGACACAGCGCGAGGACCAGCTCGTGCGAGGGGCAGCGGACACCGACCGTCGAGCCGCCATCGCCGATATCGGCCACCCATCCCGGATCGCGGGGCACGACGATCGTGAGGGCGCCGGGCCAAAACCGCGAGGCCAGCCGGATGGCCGCAAGAGGCACGGGAGCCGCCGCAACGGACCAGGCCTGAGCGTCATCGGCCACGAGCACGGCGATCGGGACGTCGCGGCCTCGACCCTTGAGATCAAAAAGTCGCTGGGTCGCGCCGGGCACGGTCGGATCGACGGCGAGCCCGTAGACGGTGTCGGTCGGGATCACGACGACCTCGCCGCGAGCCAACGCCGCCGACGCCGCGGCCACAGCCGCGGCCGAAGCCGCCGCCGAAGCGGCGGCCTCGCTCACCATTGGGCCACGAGCGCTCGCTCGCGCAGGAGCGCATCGATGCGGATGCGAGTCCGGACGGCGCCTGCGGCCGCCGCCAAGGCCGCCGCCGCGACCGCCTGCGATGGCGCCAGCTCCGTCACCAGTACTCCTCCCCTGCACAGCCAGTCGCGGGCACCGGCCACGATCACACGGATGGCGTCCAAGCCGTCGTTGCCTGAGCGCAACGCGACGCGTGGTTCGTAGGCATCGACCTCGACGGGCAACGGGTCATATTCCCCGACGTATGGGGGGTTGGACACGACGAGGTCGAGTCGGCCGGCCAGCGAGTCCGGGAGAGCCGACCACCACGAGCCCTGTCGAAGCTGGACCCGCGTCGCCGCCGAGCCGCCGACGCCGGCGAGGTTGGCCCGCGCCACGTCGAGGGCGTCGGCGGACACGTCGGTCGCCCAGACCTCGGCGCCGCGCAACTCGGTGACAAGCGAGAGGGCGATGGCGCCCGAGCCCGTGCCCAGGTCGGCGACGACGGGCCGGGCAACTCCGAGCGTCGCCGCCTCTTCGAGGGCCCAGCCGACTACCTGTTCGGTCTCGGGGCGCGGGATCAGCACTCGAGGATCGACCATCAGATCGAGATGGCGGAAGCCCCATCGGCCGAGGACATATTGGAGCGGCTCGCCAGCCGCTCGACGGGCGACCATCGCCGCCAGGTACGACCCGCTCCGGGCCGTCACCGGGTCGTCGAGATGGAGGACGAGCTCGGCCCCGTGGTAGCCCGACGCTTCTTCGAGGAGGCGGCGCGTGTCGACGGGCGATTGCAGGATCTCGATCACCTCGACCTGGAGTTCGCGCCACGTTCGCGGCGCGGCCACAACCGAGCTCAACCGGCGCGCAGTTGTTGGGTGCGCTCGTCGGCGACGAGGGCGTCGATGATCTCGTCGAGCTCGCCCATCCCGAGCACACGGTCGAGCTTGTAAAGGGTGAGGCCGATCCGGTGGTCGGTGACCCGATTTTCCTTGAAGTTGTAGGTGCGGATCTTTTCGGACCGACCGCCGCCACCGGTCTGGCCACGACGGGTCTCGGAGGCTTCGGCCGCCTGGCGGTCCTGTTGGGCCTTCAAGAGGCGGGAGCGGAGCACGACCATGGCGCGCGCCCGATTCTGAATCTGGCTCTTTTCGTCCTGCATGGCGACGACCACGCCGGTCGGCAGGTGGGTGATGCGCACGGCCGAGTCGGTGGTGTTGACGCTCTGCCCGCCGGGGCCCGTCGAGCGGTAGACGTCGATCTTGAGATCGTTGGGGTCGATCTGGACGTCGATCTCCTCGGCCTCGGGCAGGACGGTCACGGTCGCCGACGATGTGTGGATGCGGCCTTGGGCTTCCGTCACCGGCACCCGCTGGACGCGGTGGACGCCCGCCTCGTGCTTGAGCCGCGTCCAGACACCGTCGCCTTTGACGAGGAACGAGATCTCGTTGAAGCCGCCCATGTCAGACGGGTCCGATCCCAGCACCTCGAGCTTCCACGACGCGCGCTCCGCGTAGCGGGAGTACATCTCGTAGAGATCGCGGGCAAACAGGTTGGCCTCTTCGCCACCTTCTGCGCCGCGGATCTCGACGATCACGTTTTTGTCGTCGTTTGGATCGGTGGGGAGGAGCAGAAGTTTGAGCTCCTCCTCGAAGCGGGCCATGTCGGTCTCGGCGGTGTCGATCTCGCCGCGCAACATCTCGCGGTCCTCGGCTCCGGCGTCGGCGTACATCTCCTTGGCCGCGGCGAGGTCGTCGGCGGCGGCGAGATAGTGCTGGTAGGCGCCGACGATGGCTTGGAGCTGTTTGTACCGGCGCGACAGATCGCGGAAGGCGCGCTGATCAGCGGCCACCGCCGGATCACTCAGGCGTTCGAGGACCTCGGCGTGCTCTTGTTGGAGCAGAGCGACGCGTTCGAACACAAACGCTCAGCGTAGGGCTTGGGCGCGCCAGTCGGCGGCCACCGTGACCACGTCGGCCGGGCCCGTCAGGAGGCCGGCCACCCGGCGGGTCAACGGATGGTCGTCGCCTTCCGGTACGACGATGAGCAGACGAGCGGGCCGCTCCGAGGAGGGGAAGTCGGGCCAGGCAGGCGCCTGAAGTCGGGCGTCGGCCGCCAAGGCGACGACATCGGGATCGACCCCGACGGAGCAGGCGACCACCACCGCCTCGCCGGCCGCGTCATATCCCCAACCGGGTGCCACCGACCGCCCGCGAAGATCCGGGCGGGGCTCGGGGCTCGGTCCCGAGCGGACGGCGTCGAGTCCGACGAGGGAGGGCTGGTTGCGGATGACGGCCCGCAGCCAGCGTTCGGGGGCGAGCTGATTGGCCGGGTGGACGGGGGCGTTGGGCCGACGAAGCTCGGCGACCACGCTGACAGCGTGGGCGAGAAGCTCGTCGGTCGGCCCGTCGGGGTAGAGGAGACGATTGGCCTCGCGATCGTGTTTGCCCACACCGACGTCGAGGACGACGCCTTCGAGGCCGAGGTCCGTGGCCCGCGCCACCTCGAGACCGAGCAACTCTCCGAGGAGGACGCCGTCCTCCCATTCGACATCCAATCCCGCGGCCCGCAGCCACTCGCGGGCCGACGCCAGCCGGGAGGGTGGCGGCGCGATGGCCCGGTGAGGCTCGGACTCGAGCGCCTGGAAGTCGCCGCCGGGGTCCACGACGGTGACGGGCAGGGCAAACTCGGCGGCTCGCCGGGCCACGGCGGGCGTATTGAGCTCGGCGAAGAAGTACAGGTGACCGGCGCCCTCCCGAGCGGCCAGATCGACGGCCGACCCCAACCCGGTCGGGCTGTCGGCGAAGACGGCCGCGAGGAGGCCCGCCGCCTCCGGCGCGGCCCCGGCCACGATCGCCGCCCCGCCCCCGTAGGGGACGACGCGTGCGGCCGACCCGACCTCGGGGCCGAAGCGACGTTTGATGAGTGCCCGAAGACCGAGCGCTTGGAGCTGACGGCGGCGCTCAAGAGGGAGGGGCATCAGCGTTGAGCCTGTCGCAGCGGGCGAGGGCCGCCCGAAGAGGCGGCCAACCACCAACCGACGGCGGGGATCAGCCCTTCTTGGTCTTGCGCTCCCCGTAGCGGCGCTGGAAGCGCTCGACCCGGCCACCGGTGTCCACCAGCTTTTGCTTGCCGGTGTAGAACGGATGGCACTCGTTGCACAGCTCCACGTGGAGCTCGGGCTTGGTCGAGCGCGTCACGAAGCTGTTGCCACACGAACACTGGACGGTGGCTTCGATGTAGTTGGGATGAATGTCGGTCTTCATGATGATCCTTCTGTGGCGCAAGCGCAGGCGCCGCCCCGGCGGGGGGTGCGTCGACGGATAGAACGATATCGCGGCGGCTGTTGTTCCCCAGCCTCACACGGGCATCTGGGTCTTGGCCACCTCGGCCAAAAACTCGTCGTTGGTCCGGGTCGTCTTGATCTTCTCCATCAGCAACTCCAGCGACTTCCATGAGGAGCCGTCCTCAGACAGCCCGTTGAGCACGCGGCGCAGCCGCCAGACGAGTTGCAGTTGCCGGCGGTCGAGCAGGAGCTCTTCGTGTCGAGTCGAGGAGGCGTTGACGTCGATGGCCGGGTACAGGCGACGCTCGGCGAGACGCCGATCGAGACGCAGCTCCATGTTGCCCGTGCCCTTGAGCTCCTCGAAGATCACGTCGTCGGCCTTGGAGCCGGTCTCGACAAGAGCGGTCGCCAGGATGGTCAGCGAACCCCCCTCCTCGGCATTGCGGGCCGCCCCAAAAAACTTCTTCGGCGGGTAGATGGCAGCCTGATCGATACCGCCCGACGTCAGACGTCCGGACGCCGGCGCCGACAGGTTGTAGGCCCGCGTGAGCCGGGTGATGCCGTCGAGGATGATGACGACATCCCGACCCGCCTCGACGAGCCGCTTGGCGCGCTCCAGGGCGAGCTCGGCCACCTGCGTGTGCTCCTCCGACGGACGGTCGAACGTCGAGGCGATGACCTCACCCTTGACGGTCCGCCGCATGTCGGTGACCTCTTCGGGCCGCTCGTCGACGAGCAGGACGATGAGGTGAACCTCGCTGTTGTTGGACTCGATCGACTTGGCGATCTGCTTGATGACGGTGGTCTTGCCCGCCTTTGGAGGGGACACGATCAGGCCCCGCTGACCCTTGCCGATGGGGCACATGAGGTCGACGATGCGGGCGGTCACGTTGGTGGGGTCGCCCGGCGTCTCCATGTGGAGCTTGGTGTCGGGAAACAGCGGCGTGAGGTCCTCGAAGCGGCGCCTCCCCCGTGCCTCCTCGACGCCCATGCCGCTGATGCTGTCGATGCGCAACAGGGCGGGGAATTTTTCCCCGCTGCTCGGCGGCCTGCTCACTCCGTCGATGAAATCTCCCCTGCGGAGACCAAACCGCTTGACCTGTACCGAAGCCACATAGACGTCCCTGGGGCTAGCCGTGAAACCAGCGACGCGCACGAAGCCGAAGCCCTCGTCGCGCAGGTCGAGGAATCCGTGGACCGGGGACGGCTCGGCCGCCGGGGTGGCGTCACCCGCGCCGGCCGACGCGGCGTCCTTGTCCCAAGCGGGCGGGCGATCCTGGCTGGCCGACTGGCCGGGGTTGACCCGATCGCGGCCACGGCCGCGGCGGCGCCGGCGCTGACCGCCGCCGTCGGCCTCATCGACCATGTTGCCGCGCTGCCCACCGCCTGGTCCGCGATCGCCCGGCGACCGCCCGTCCGGGCTCGATCCGTTGGACGTCTCGGCCGGCCCGACCGCACCCTCGGCCTCGACATCGCTGGGCTCCCCCGCGCTGGGCTCCCCCGCGCTGGGCTCCCCCGCGCTGGGCTCCCCCGCGCTGGGCTCCCCCGCGCTTGACACGGTGCTGCCCTCGGGCCCGTCGGCGGACGGCGACGGTGGCAACGGAACGGTCAGACTGGTCGGCGCCAACGCCCCCATGGCGGCCCACGCCTCCACCTGGCTGGCCCGACTCGGAGCCTGCGGAGGGGCCACGCCGGTCGCCTGCAGGATCTGGTCGATCAGGTCGGACTTCTTGGTCCGCGGGCCGGGATGCATGCCGAGTGACTCGGCGATGACGTGAAGCTCCCCGCGCTCTTTTTGCTCGAGAACATCACGTTCGAGCTCGGCTGCTGTGCTCATGAGGAAACCTCGCATGCTGCCGGAGGGCAACGACAAAAAGGGGGGGGGTGGATGGGCGTCACAACTCAGTCGTGAGTCGACGTCCGCACGATCGGGCCGGTCAGGTGCAACGACGGGCAACCGTGGACCTCGCCGGGCGGATGGTTTTCCGCGCTCAGGAGGTGCACAGATCGTACCGGTTGACGCCTCGAGCTGTCGAGCGGCGCGGGCTCGCTAGAGGCCGAGCTCGGCGCTAATGGCGGCGTACGTGGGCTCGACCGTCCGGGGCGGATCGATCTGCCCGATCGCGGTATCGGGGTCTTTGAGACCGTGCCCGGTGAGAACACAAACGACCGTCGATCCCGCGGGCACACCAACCTTCAACAGGCCGGCGACAGAGGCCGCCGACGCCGGCTCGCAAAACACGCCCTCGGCGCGGGCCAACAATTGATAAGCAGCGAGGATCTCTTCATCAGTGACCGAATAGATCCCGCCGTCACTCTCGGCAGCGGCGGCGAGGGCGGCGTATCCCGAAGCCGGCCGCCCGATGCGGATAGCCGTCGCAATTGTCTCCGGTGATTCCACGTCATGGCCGAGCACCAAAGGAGCGGCGCCCGCAGCTTGGAACCCGCTCATGCGCGGCAGTTTTGATGACCGTCCCGCGGCCTTGTATTGGAGGTAGCCCTTCCAGTAGGCGGTGATATTCCCCGCATTCCCCACGGGAACGCAGTGGACATCGGGAGCCTCACCCAGGGCGTCGACGATCTCGAACGCCGCCGTCTTTTGCCCCTCGATCCGGTACGGATTGATGGAGTTGACGACCGTGACCGGCGCCCGCTCGCCGAGCTCTCGGACCAGCGTCAGGCACTGGTCGAAGTTGCCGCGGATCTGGACGACTTTGGCCCCGTGGATGAGCGCCTGGGCCAGCTTGCCGAGGGCGATGTAGCCCTCGGGAATGAGGACCGCGCAGGTCAGGCCCGCCCGCGCCGCATAGGCGGCGGCCGACGCCGACGTGTTGCCCGTCGATCCGCAGACGACGGCTTTGGCGCCCTCCTCGACGGCCTTGGAGATGGCCATCGTCATACCGCGATCCTTGAACGAACCGGTCGGGTTGAGGCCGTCGAACTTGAGCCACACCTCGGCGTCCGTGCGCGAGGACAACGCCGGGCTGTGGATCAGCGGCGTCCCGCCTTCGAGCAGGGTCACGACAGGTGTCGTGTCTGAGACGGGCAGAAAGTCTCGGTACTCCTCGATCAATCCTCGCCACCCCGGCCGGGCCACGGGTCAGGATCCGAGCACTCGGAGCAGCGTGCCGATGCGTCCGACGACGTCGAGCGAACGGAGATCGGAGATGCAGCTTTGGATGTCGCGCTCACGGGCGGAGTGGGTGATGAAGACCAGTCGGGCGGCACCTCCGGCCGTCAGCTGATCCTGCTCCATCGATCGGATCGACACGTCGTGGCGTCCGAGCACGCCGGCCACTTGAGCGAGCACGCCGGGGCGGTCGACCACCTCGAGATCGAGGTAATAGGCGGAGGTCAAGTCGTCGATCGAGCGCAACACCGCGGGGGCGGGTAGCGGCGTCCGTCCCACGCCCCCCGACCGGAGATTGTGGGCGGCGTCGAGAAGATCGCCGAGCACGGCGCTCGCCGTCGGCCGACCCCCGGCCCCGCGGCCGTAGAACATCAGCTCGCCGACGTCCTCCCCTTCGACAAACACCGCGTTGAAGCTGTCGCGCACGGACGCCAGCGGGTGGGTCGCCGCCACCATGGCGGGATGGACGCGCACGGCGATCTCCCCGTCGTCGAATTGCTCGGCGACGGCGAGCAACTTCACGACGAATCCGAGACGAGCGGCGAACGCGATGTCGGCGGCGGTGATCCCGCTCATGCCCTCGCGGTACACGTCGCCGGCGACGACCCGGGCGCCGAAGGCGATGCTGGCCAGAATGGCGGCCTTGGCCCCCGCGTCGTACCCCTCGACGTCGGCGGTCGGGTCACGCTCGGCGTAGCCGAGCTGCTGGGCCTCAGCCAGTGCGTCGGCGTAGGCCGCGCCCTCTTCGGACATTCGGGTCAGGATGAAGTTGGTCGTGCCGTTGACGATGCCGGTGACACGGCGAATGCGCTCGCCGGCCAGAGACTCTCGCAGGGGACGGATCAGGGGGATGCCACCGGCAACCGCTGCTTCGAAGAGGAGATCGACACCGGCCGTCGCCGCCGCCTCAAACAGCTCGGGCCCGACGTTGGCGATGAGCTCTTTGTTGGCAGTAATGACGGGTTTGCCGGCTTTGAGGGCGTCGAGGATCAAGGTGCGGGCCGGCTCGATCCCACCTATCACCTCGACGACGACGTCGACGAGGGGGTCGGCGACGACAGCCGCTGCATCATGGGTGAGGATGCTCGGATCGATGGCCACGGCCCGTTCGCGGGCGGTCGAGCGCACGGCGACGCGTACGACCTCGAGCCTCACGCCGGTCCGCCGGGCGATGGCATCGGCGTCGCGCTGAAGGATGGCAATGAGGGCCCCGCCCACGTTGCCGCACCCGAGGACTCCGACGTTGACGCTGGCACGCTCCACGCCTTCGAGGGTAGTGGACGCCCCCGCGAGGCGGCTGAGCCTAAAGGGGCCCGGCCCGCTCAGGCGTCGAGGTGGAGGAGGTCGTCGAACGTCTCGCGCCGCACGACGACCCGGGCCCGGCCATCGGCGACGAACACGACCGGCGGCCGCGGCACCTTGTTGTAATTGGAGGCCATCGAATAGCCGTAGGCACCGGTCACCGGCATGGCGAGGATGTCGTCGACGGCGGTGTCGGCGGGCAGGCAGGCGTCTCGCACCAGGACGTCGCCGGACTCGCAGTGCTTGCCGACCACCGTCGCGACCATCGGTCGGCGGGCGGTGGTCGCTCGGGGGAGGAACGCCTCGTAGCCGCTGCCGTAGAGCACGGGTCGAGGGTTGTCGCTCATGCCTCCGTCGACGCTCATGTATGTGCGGATCCCGGGCAGGTGCTTGATGGTGCCGACCCGGTAGAGCGTGATGCCGGCCGTGGCGACGATGCTGCGACCGGGCTCGGCCGTCAGCCGCACATGACCGGGGATACCCGCGTCGTTGCACGCGCTCCGCACGCACGCCGCCCACTCCGTGATGCTCGGCGCCTCCTCCCCCGCGACGTACGGCACGCCAAGGCCGCCACCGACGCAGAGCTCGTCGAGACCGAGCGGCACGAACCAGGCGGCCATCGCTTCGACCTCGGCGCGGAACGAATCGAGCAGGAAGATCTGACTGCCGATGTGGGCGTGGGCGCCGACGAGGCGGACGACGCCGGCGGCCTCGAGCGCCCGCGCCCGAGCGACGGCCTCATCGGCCACCCCACTCGCCAAGCCGAATCCAAACTTCGAATCGTCCTGTCCCGTCCGCACGTACTCATGGGTGTGGGCCTCGACGCCGGGGGTCACGCGCAACAAGACGTCGACCGGTCCGACGCCCAGTCGGCGAACGTGGCGTTGGAGCCGGTCAAGCTCATCGAAGGAGTCGACCACGATGCGCCCGACGCCACCGACCAGGGCGGCTTCGATCTCGGCATCGCTCTTGTTGTTGCCGTGCAGGACGAGCCTGGCCGCCGGCACGCCGGCGGCCCGCGCGACGTGCAGCACGCCGCCCGGCGAAAAGTCGAGGCTGAGTACCACCCCCGG
>Ga0302325_10017542_pt1 | contig 15127 bp, 9 predicted proteins | sample Palsa_T0_2_FD_201948 | JGI IMG/M metagenome (GOLD analysis project Ga0302325, IMG submission 201948) | Peat permafrost microbial communities from Stordalen Mire near Abisko, Sweden - Palsa_T0_2 | ecosystem: Environmental > Terrestrial > Soil > Palsa > Peat permafrost | place: Sweden: Abisko... | reverse complement strand
CTGCTGATAAAGTGTTTGAACGATACCAACGCGGCCGTACGAGGACAGGCCGCTTCAGCTTTGGGAGAATTTCATGGTTACGCCCGCCCAGCGGTGCCAGCGTTAATCGCGTTGCGAGATCAAGAGCCAAGCAACTCCATTGCGGTCAGTGGCCTGGCACGAGGAATCAGCACTCACGTTAGAACCTCATCCTCATGGATCAGGCTCTCCGATTCAAACGTGCATCCAGACGTGCTTGGTCGAGTTACCGCCGCTCTTAGGAAAATCGATCCGGCGGCCGCCTCTAACCTTGGGAAGAAATGAACTGACATGGTCTGGTCTCCAGTAATTGAACGGGAATTGCGGGTGGCGGCGCGGCGAAGCTCGACTTACCGAGTGCGGTTGCTGGCGTTGTTCGCGGTGGGAGCGGTTTTTGCCTGGATGATTCTCGTCGGCCAAAAATCCACTTTGACGAGTGAAAATGACGGACAGCGCCTCTTTTCACTTTTGGCCATTCCGGCGGCGATTTTTTCCATTTTGATCGGCGTCTTTGCGACCTCGGATTCCATCAGTTTCGAAAAACGTGAGGGCACTCTGGGCCTTCTTTTTCTAACAGATTTGAAGGGCTACGATGTCGTCTGGGGCAAGCTGGTGGCGAGTTCCTTGAACGGGTTCTACGCCGTCATCGCGGTGCTCCCCATTCTCGGCCTGCCGATTCTGGCCGGCGGAGTATCAATGGGCCAATTCGCTCGGCTTGCCTTGGCCCTCCTCAGCGCCGTAGTCTTTTCTCTAACCGTCGGAATCTTTGTTTCCAGTTACACGCGGGACGAGCGACAGTCTGCTTTCTACACTTTTATTCTGCTGGGAATAAGCTCAGTGTTTCCCCTTGGCCCCGGCTTTGTCATCGCCGAGGCGTCATGGGCGCCAGTAGGGTGGGCAATCGGCTACTGGTTATCTATTGTCATGATTTGGTTGGCCATTCTTACGGCTCTGGTCATTGCGAGCCAGAGAGTGCCTCGCTCCTGGCAGGAGAAAGCTCCCGCTCCCGAGATAGAAGAGACCATCGCTCTGGTGCCTCAAAGAAAGCGGCCACATCAACCGATTTTCATTCATCCTTTCACTTGGCTTGCCTTGCGGGGCGAACCTAAATGCCAATTGGTCTGGCTTTTCGTGCTTTCCATTGGCGTGCTGTGGATGATCCCCTGGCTCTCCGAAATTTTTGGTAGCGGCCCGTCGGTTATGACCGATCTGGAAGTGTTGATGCCCACCATTTCCATCATCAATACTTTCCTCAAAGTGTGGATTGCCGCCGAAGCGAGCAGACGCTTTGTCGAAGACCGGCGCAACAACGCTTTCGAGCTTCTTCTTTCAACGCCGCTTGACGAAGGACAAATACTTCGCGGCCAATGGTTGGCGCTCGTGCAGCAATTTGGCAGACCTTTGCTCGCCCTTGTGCTCGCGGAATCATTCCTTGGCTTGTGCTTGGCGAGGCGGGATGATTTCGCGTCAGGTTGGACTCTGCTGGCGGCAATTTTCCTCGCGTTTGATTCAATTGCATTAGGGTGGGCAGGGATATGGTCCGGGATGGTATGCAAGAGCCGAATTCGAGCCATTTTGCTGAGCACGACGGTTGTAATGGCAGCACCTTGGGGGTTGTCGTATCTGTGGACGAGCATGGCCGTTGATTATGATGTATCCACTAATGCCTATGGCGTGCTCCATCAATCTTTCATCCGGAACATGGCTTTCCACAAATTCATCATCGGACTGGTGGTTGACTTAATAGTGATAATTTTGGCCAGCATATATCTGGAGCGAAACTTTCGCCGTTTTGTTACGGAGCGGCCGGCCCGCCAGGCCGATTAGGTTGACAGGGCGCATCTCACTTTTTGCGCGGGGCAAGGCGCTTATGAAACATGATAAGGTTCGACCTCACCCCAGCCCTCTCCTCCAAGGCCTCCGAGGAGAGGGAGAATGGTCGTCAGGTTTCTGGAATTTGGTTATCTTTGGATCGGTTGAATGAGTTTCCGCCAAATAAGAAGCGTGCGATGGCTGTTCCTTCTCCCTGGGGGAGAAGGTTAGGATGAGGGCGAGCCCATTTGCTAAAAACTGAGATGCGCCAAGGTTGACAGATTTTGAACTTTTGCTCTTTGAACTAGCACGGCGCGCGGCTATAACCAGCCCCTCAGTATGAACTTGTCGCCCCAAGATAATCCATCCGCGCGTGCGGCTGCCATTAGGCCAGCCAAAAAGTTGCTGGCCGCAAACCGCAATGAAATCGCCATCCGCGTTTTCCGCGCGGCGACGGAGTTGGGCTTGCGCACCGTGGCCATTTACGCGCAGGAAGATCGCCTCAGCATTCATCGATTCAAGGCGGACGAAGCTTACTTGATTGGCAAAGGCAAAGGCCCGGTCAGCGCTTATTTGGACATCCCGGGCTTGGTTTCGTTGGCCAAAGAAAAGGAAGTGGACCTTATCCATCCTGGTTACGGCTTCCTGGCGGAGAATGCAGATTTTGCCCGGGCTTGCGCGGCGGCGGGTATTACTTTTGTTGGGCCGCGCCCGGAAATAATTGAAATGATGGGCAACAAAGTGGCCGCGCGCGAGTTGGCGCGGAAGAACAACGTCCCGACTTTGCCGGGCACGGAAGAGCCGGTGCAAGACCGCGCCCAAGCTCTCAAGATTGCTCAGGACATTGGTTTTCCCTTGATTATCAAGGCCGCTTTTGGGGGCGGCGGCCGAGGCATGAGAGTTGTGCACCGCTCGTCGGACTTAGCCGCTTTGCTGGAGGAGGCGCAAAGCGAAGCGGATCGAGCCTTCGGCAATTCCGCCGTCTTCCTCGAAAAATACATTTCGCGCGCCAAGCACATTGAGGTGCAAATTCTGGGTGATCAACATGGCGACATCGCTCATCTGCACGAACGCGATTGCTCCGTGCAGCGCCGTCACCAAAAGGTGATTGAAATCGCGCCGGCCTTCGCCTTGGATGACAAGGTGCGAACCGATTTGTGCCAGGCCGCCGTTCGCTTGGCCAAAGCGGTTCGCTACGACAATGCCGGCACGGTGGAATTCCTCTACGATCTGGACAAGCACGAATGGTTTTTCATTGAGGTCAATCCGCGCATCCAGGTCGAACACACGGTCACGGAGGTCATTACGGGAGTGGATTTGGTGCGCTCGCAAATATTGATTGCGCAAGGGCATTCTTTGCGCGGAGCCGCGGTTAAGCTTCCGCCTCAGGATGCAATACCTCGTATCGGATGCGCGGTACAATGCCGCGTCACTACGGAGGATCCGGAAAATAAATTCACGCCGGATTACGGCAAAATTCTAACCTATCGCTCGACGGGCGGATACGGTGTGCGGCTGGATGGAGGCATGGGTTACGCCGGCGCAGTTGTGACACCGTTTTACGATTCTCTACTGGTGAAGATATCCGCCTACGGGCGCGATTTCGAATTGGCCCTGCAGCGCATGGATCGGGCCTTACGCGAGTTTCGCATCCGTGGCGTCAAGACGAACATTCCTTTCCTGGAAAACGTCATCGCCAATCCCATTTTCCGTTCGGGTCAGGCGACCACTACCTTGATCGACACAACGCCTGAACTGTTTCAATTCAAGGCGCGTCGCGACCGGGCCAGCAAGCTCCTGGCCTTTCTGGGAGATGTCATCGTCAATGGCAATCCGCAAGCCAAAGGTTATCGACCGAAAACAGCTTTGTTGGCGATGCAACCGCCCGAGCCCCAAGGCAAAGGCGCTCCGCCTTCAGGCACGCGCCAATTGCTGCTGGAAATGGGCGCCAAGAAATTTGCGCAATGGACAGTCAAACAAAAGCAGTTGCTCGTCACAGACACGACGTTTCGCGACGCGCACCAATCGTTGCTGGCCACCCGCGTGCGGTCTTTCGATATGCTGGCCGTGGCCCCGGCGGTGGCCTGGCGCACGCCGCGGCTCTTCAGCCTGGAAATGTGGGGCGGGGCAACCTTTGACACCGCCATGCGCTTCCTGCGCGAGGACCCTTGGGATCGCTTGCGCCAATTGCGCCAGCGCGTCCCCAACATCTGTTTTCAAATGCTGTTTCGCGGCTCCAATGCGGTGGGGTATTCCAATTATCCCGACAACGCGGTCAAAGGTTTTGTGCGCCACGCGGCCGCTTCGGGCATCGACATTTTTCGCATTTTCGATTCCCTCAATTACACGCCCAATCTCAAGGCGGCCATGGAAGCCGTGCAGGAAACGCACGCCGTGTGCGAAGCCGCGCTCTGCTACACCGGGGACATCCTGGACCCGAAGCGAACCAAGTATTCGTTGAAGTATTATCTCAAATTGGCGCGGGAATTGGAAAAGATGGGCGCGCATTTTCTCTGCATCAAAGATATGGCGGGCTTGTGCCGGCCGTTTGCGGCGCACGCTTTGGTCAAAGCGCTCAAAGAGGAGACCGGTTTGCCGATTCATTTTCACACGCACGACACCAGCGGAGTCAATGCCGCCTCCGTGATCAAAGCCAGTGAGGCGGGGGTGGATATTGTTGACTTAGCCATTGCTTCCATGAGCGGGTCCACCAGTCAGCCAAATCTTAATTCCATTGTGGCAGCGTTGCAGCATACGCCGCGAGATACAGGGCTGGACCTAACGGCGTTGAACGAGTTCTCAGATTATTGGGAAGGGGTCTCAGCCTACTACGCGCCTTTCAACACAGCCCCGCGCAGCGGTACGGCGGAGGTTTACGAACACGAAATGCCGGGCGGGCAATATACCAATCTCAAGGAGCAGGCCGCCAGCATGGGATTGAGCCAGCGCTGGCCTGAAATTGCGCGCGTCTATGCCGAGGTCAACGAGTTGTTCGGCGACATCGTCAAAGTCACGCCCAGCAGCAAAGTGGTCGGCGACATGGCGATGTTTCTGATCACGCGCGGCATCCAGCCGGCCGACGTGCTGCGCTTGGAGCCGGGCAGCATGCCTTTCCCGGCCTCCGTCATCGACATGCTTTCCGGCAACCTCGGCCAGCCCGCAGGCGGTTGGCCCAAACAGTTGCAGAAAATTGTCTTGGGCCAGACCAAGCCGATTAGCGGAAGGCCGGGCTCTGGTTTGAAACCCTTGAATTTGAAGAAGGTTAAGGAGGATCTGTCCGTCAAGCTCAAGCACGAGGCCAGCGAAGATGATCTTTACAGCCATTTGATGTATCCGGAAGTGTTCGCGGAATACGCCAAATTCGCCCGCGATTACAGTGATGTTTCCTTGCTGCCCACGACCGCGTTTTTCTACGGGCTCAAGGCGGGCGAGGAAATCTCGGTTGAGATCGAGGAGGGGAAGACGCTGTTCATAAGGCTTAGCCACCTTGGCGATGCGGATAAAGATGCCCGGCGGGTTGTTACTTTTGAATTAAACGGCATGTCGCGGGAGGTAACTATTGTTGACCGCTCTGCGCCGGCCAAAGTCAAAACCCGGCTCAAAGCCGACCCCGCCGACCCGTTGCAAGTGGCCGCGCCGATTCCCGGCTTGATCACCTCGATGGCTGTGAACGTAGGGGCAAAAGTGACCAAGGGCGATAAGTTGTTGACTCTCGAAGCCATGAAAATGCAAAGCACCCTTTACGCCAACAGTGATGGCACCGTGGACGCCATTTACGCTAATGTTGGCGACACCGTGGAGAGCAAAGACCTGCTGATCAAAATGCGGAAGTAGCGGGGCAATTGCTCAAGCATGTTCCGTAGGAACAACTGAAAATAGCCCGGCGATTTATCGCCGGGAAACCGGATCAGAAAACCTCGAGTCCCGAAGGGACGGCTGAGCCAAACCATAATCTTCAGCCGTTCCTTCGGAACGCAGACGAACCAAACCCCATTCTTCCCGGCGATAAATCGCTGGGCTATTTTCGGAGGCATCCCTCCGGGATGTGCGAAAAATCAGACCATTACCTTGCCCACTTTTAATCGTAGATGTCCGAGTCTACCAAGCCGACTCAGCTTGCCCTTTGGCCAATCCGTGCTAGCTTGCGCGTTCCTGTGGATATTGCGCGAGAAATCCAGAAGCGCCGCACGTTCGCCATCATTTCACATCCGGACGCCGGCAAGACGACGCTGACCGAAAAGCTGCTGCTTTACGGGGGCGCTGTCCAATTGGCTGGCTCAGTCACGGCCCGCAAACATCAACGCGCCACCACTTCGGACTGGATGGAACTGGAACGCAAACGCGGCATCTCCATCAGTTCCACCGTTTTGCAATTCGAGTATTCCGGCTGCATCATCAATCTGCTTGACACGCCTGGCCACAAGGATTTCTCGGAGGATACTTACCGCGTTCTTACGGCTGTGGATTCGGTGGTGATGGTTATTGATTCCGGCAAAGGCATCGAAGCCCAGACGCTCAAACTTTTCGAAGTCTGCCGCCGCCGTGGCGTCCCCATTTTCACCTTCATGAACAAATGCGACCGTCCCATGCGTTCGCCGCTCTCACTACTGGACGAATTGGAGCGCGTGTTGGGCATCGGCGCTTTTCCCGTCAATTGGCCCATCGGCACTGGCTTCGAGTTTCAAGGTGTCTATGACCGCCCCAGCAAACAGGTGCATCTTTTCGAGCGAACCATTGGCGGACAATTTCGCGCCCCGGTTTCTGTCGGTGGTTTCGACGATGCCCTCATTCGCGAACGGTTGTCGCCTGAGACCTTCGCCCAGGTCTCCGAGGAACTGGCCATGCTTGATGGGGCAGGGGAAACGCTTTCCGCCGAAGCCGTGCTGGCGGGGAAAATTACGCCGGTCTTTTTTGGCAGCGGCCTTAATAATTTCGGCGTGCAATTGTTGCTCGATCATTTTTTGCAACACGCGCCGGCACCGAAAGCGCATTTTGTCGCCGAAACGGAAATCGCGCCGGAATCTTCCGAATTTTCCGGCTTCATTTTCAAAATCCAAGCCAACATGGATCCCCGGCATCGCGACCGGATTGCCTTCGTGCGGGTTTGCTCCGGCCGGTTCGAGCGCGACATGACCGTGCTGCATCCGCGCACCGGAAAAAAAGTCCGCCTTTCGAGTTCGCACAAACTTTTCGGCAACGAGCGGGAAGTGGTCAACGAAGCGTGGCCCGGCGACATCATCGGCTTGGTGGGTCACGCCGAATTTGGCATTGGCGATACGCTGACGACCGATCAAAAAATAGTTTACAAGGAAATCCCTCGCTTCACCCCTGAAGCCTTCGCGTATCTGCACAATCCTAATACAGCCAAATACAAACAATTCCGAACTGGCTTGGATCAATTGTTGCAGGAGGGTGTGATTCAATTGCTGGAACTGCGCGATGCCACGGTGAAAGTTGCGTTGCTGGCCGCCGTCGGGCCGTTGCAATTCGAAGTGGTGCAATATCGGTTGGAAAGCGAATACGGAGCGACCTCGCGTCTGGAAGCTGCGCCTTGGGCCGTCGTGCGTTGGTTGGCGCCAGGCGTGACAGAACCCGATCTGGACGCGCTCTCTTTGCCGACTGGCTCGCGCCTGGCTTACGACATGGGTCGCAATCCGGTGATCCTTTTCGCCAACGATTGGTCGGCGAATTATTTCGCTCAGACAAACCCGAAGATCGAGCTTTCCAACTTGCCCGTGGGCCGGACGTCTTAACGCTCCAGGTCAAGCAGCTATCAACGCGCCTCAAAAATGGAGGGCTCCGTCAGTAACCTTTTGAGTTCAGGAATTTTCCTTGTCGGCGCAGCCAATGCGGCATTGAACGCCCGCCAGTGCGCTTTAGGCAGAACAAAGCGGGTCTGTTTGGTTAAGACACCTTCCGCCTGCTGAAAGGGGAATGGTGCCCGAACTCTGTCCAATAGAAATTTATCGCGCATTAAACACCACGGAACTTCGCGTTGTTGGATGACATTTTTGGAGCTTCGACCGTTGGCTATGTCTGTCAAACCTTCAGTCAAAAGTGGTGTGCCCTCTTTCCATCAATGGTAGCCAAGTGCAAACACAATACGTTAAACATGGGATCGCGACAAGCTCTGATTCTTGCGGCGGAGCTGTCAATACACGCCAGCGGCTTAAACCGCATTGAGGCCGGCATTCGCCTCGTAAATGAAACCGACATCGTGACGCGCCGCAATTTTCTTTAGAGCGCGCACCGTGCGGCGGACGGATCGCGCGGTTTGCGGCCCCAGCGGAAGAAGGCCCAAGCCGGCTTCCTGGCCAGAGTGGTTCTTGGCCCAATTTTCCAGCCAGCGCAAAAGGCGCGCGCCAGGAACGCCCTCCTTGCTAAAGGCAACCATCACCAACTCAGCCGCATTGGCGCTGGCGGATGTCCACTTGAAGGGGTCCATGCGTTCGAGTAAGCCGAACGTGAAGGCATTGACGTTGAAAAGGCCTTGGTCGTGCAACCGGGTGGAGATGCGATCCAGCATTTTTAGCGACGCAGCACACGTCCGGGAATTATCGTAAGCCAAAAGAACGTTGACCGGCTCTGCTCCCTTGGTCACAACCGAAGATTCTGGCGAAGTTTTCATATTCGTTTCTTCTTACCTCTTAATTCAGACAGAACAAATCCACACTCCGTTCAACCAAGTCGAAACGGATATAGGTGCGATTCTTTGCGGGCACCCACAAAACGAGAGATTTTGTTTGCAAACCGCAAACGACAAGGCTAGTTTGGGCCACTTACGAGCGGCTGGAAAAACCAGGATAGATGTTCCAGCGCTTCACTTGGGTCAGGGAAGACCAAACAACCGAAAGCCGACGAATCGGCAAGGACCAACAATTCCGAATGAAACGACGTATTTGGCTCGCATGGACGCCTCGACTGCTTTTATTGACCGCTTTTCTGCATATTGGAGTGTGTTCCGCCGGCACTCATAGTTGGAACGGTTCGGTTTCCACGGATTGGTTTGTGGCAAACAACTGGACCCCTTCCGGCGTGCCTGGCACCACCGATACCATCTATCTTACCAATAATGACACTATTAACCTGTCCGGCAACGTAACGATTGGCGGCGTCTTCAATTGGTCTGGAGGCTCATTGTCTGGCGACGGCATGACCGTCCAAAGTGGCGGAGTGATCAACATGGCCAGCAACGCCAATTATTTGTATATACGGTTGACCAACGGCGGCACAGTCAACATGACCGGAAACGCGTATCTGGAAATGGCCGATAATGACTCGAGCGTGCTGGGAGGCATTTATAATTTGGCCGCTGGGTTGTGGGACATCCAAACCAACGCCAACATTTATGGCGAAGGTTACGGTGATGAATTTTTCAAGAATTCCGGCGAACTGCGCAAATCGGGTGGCCCCGGCATAACTACGATCAACGTCTCTTTTACCAATGTTGGGACGGTGAGCAATATTATCGGCACTATAAATTTCGGCGGAGGGGGTCCTATAGCAGGGAGCTATGGCACCGCTGCCGGGGCCATCATCAATTTTGATTCTGGCAGTTTTACCGTGGGTGCTCTCCCCATCATCACTGGTTCGGGTCTTTGCGAATTTACGGGTGCAACCTTGACGTTGAATTCAAATTATCCGCCCGGATTGGTTTTGGTCGGCGGCAACCTTGTGTTGGGGCCTAATTTTCAGAATCATGGAGCGGTCACAAATCTGACCGTCGGTGGAATGACTTTGGTGAGCAACAACACCGTGACGGGGACGCTGAATTTGGGTAGTGTAACAGTTTATGCTCCGTTGACTATCGAAAGCGGCGGCGTCCTGAACCTTGTCAGCAACGCTATTTACTTGTATTATCCGCTGACCAATGCCGGCACGGTGAACATGAGCGGAAATGCCTACTTGGAAGTGGCCAATAATGGCTCGAGTGTGTTGGGGGGGATTTATAATTTGGCCGGGGCGTTGTGGGATATGCAAACGAACGCCAGTGTTAATGACGAAGGTTACGGCCATGAATTTTTCAAGAATTCCGGCGAATTTCTGAAATCGGGCGGCACTGGCACAACCTCGATCACCGTCCCTTTCACCAATTTCGGGACGGTGAGCAATCTTATGGGCACGGTAAGTTTCGGTGGAGGAGGCCCTATAGATGGGAGCTATGACACCGCTGCCGCGGCCATCATAGATTTTTATTCTGGCAGTTTTACCGTGGGCGCTCTCCCAAGCTTCACTGGTTCGGGCCTTTGTGAATTCACGGGTTCAACCTTGACGTTGAATTCAAATTATCCACCCGGTTTGGTATTGGTCGGCGGCAACCTGGTGTTGGGGCCTAATTTTCAGAATCACGGTTCGATCACAAATCTGACCGTGGCAGGGATGACGTTGGTGAGCAACAACACCGTGACGGGGACGCTGAATTTGGGGAGTGTGACCCTCTATGCTCCGTTGACTATCGAAAGCGGCGGCATCCTGAATTTTGCCAGCAACGCAATTTACTTATACTATCCGCTGACCAATGCCGGCACGGTGACCATGACCGGAAATGCCTACTTGGAAGTGGCCAATAATGGGTCGAGTGTGCTTGGGGGGATTTATAATTTGGCCGGAGCATTGTGGGATATCCAAACAAACACTGGCGTTTATGACGAAGGTTACGGTGACGAATTTTTCAAGAATTCCGGCGAGCTGCGCAAATCGGGCGGCCCCGGCACATCCTCAATCACCGTCCCTTTCACCAATTTCGGGACGGTGAGCAATCTTATGGGCACCATGAGTTTCGGTGGAGGAGGCCCTATAGAAGGGACCTACGACACTTCTGCCGGGGCCACCATCGATTTTTATTCCGGCAACTTTACCGTGGGTACTTTCCCCATCATCACTGGTTCGGGCCTTTGTGAATTCACGGGCACAACCCTGACGCTGAAAACAAATAATCCGCCCGGTTTGGTGTTGGTCAGCGGCAACCTGGTGTTGGGTCCCAATTTTCAGAATCATGGTTCGATCACAAATCTGACGGTCCCCCAAGGGGTGACACTGGTGAGCAACAATACCGTGACAGGGACGCTGACTTTAGATGGTGTAACGCTCAGTGCGCCTTTGACTATTGAGAGCGGCGGCGTCCTGAACTTTGCCAGCAACGCAAATTATTTGTACATCACGCTGACTAATGCCGGCACGGTGACGATGAGCGGAAATGCCTATCTGGAAGTGGCCAATAATGACGCGAACGTGCTGGGGGGTGTTTATAATTTAGCCGGTGCCTTGTGGGACATCCAAACGAACGCCACCATTTATGACGAAGGTTACGGCCATGAATTTTTCAACAACTCCGGCGAAGTGCGCAAATCAGGCGGCACTGGCACAGCCGCGGTTAACGTCCCTTTCACCGATAGCGGCACGGCAAACTCCCTGACGGGCATCTTGAATTTCGGCGGAGCTTTTACGATGGCGGGCGGCACGCTGGCCTTTGGTGTAAGTGGCTTGAATACTTTCGGGCAAATTAATATCTCCGGCGCTGTGGCGCTCAACGGCACGGCCAGCGTAACCTGGCTTGACGGGTATTTGCCCATCGTGGGCGATTCCTTTGCTTTGCTTGACTATGGCTCCCATACTGGAACCTTTGCGAACGTCGATCTGGCCTCCGGATTTCTTGGTGTGGGCGGATATACCTCTACTGTTTTCAGTGTCATTGTCACTACTGTAGGCACTCAGACCAACTCGCCCGTCTTGAGCATTGAGCGTGGAACACCGGGCACGGTTCTTCTTCTCTGGCCGGCGGACTCCGGAAGTTTCAATCTGCAAACCCTGACCAACCTGGCCTCCGGAACCTGGAGTGATATCACGAGCGGTATAGCTACGGTCGGCACAAACTTCGTGCACACCAACACCATCACCGGCAAAGCGGCCTTCTTCAGATTGCAGGCACCGTAACACCCGGCCATAAAGGCGGCCACTACCGGTATGAGGGAGACGCGATAGAAACCTGCGCGATGCGCGCTAATGGCGAGAACGAATTGTCTTATTCCAATTTTTCACCACGAAGGACACGAAGATCACGAAGAAAAGCAGGACAAATACAATTGACTCTTTCAAATCTTCGTGTCCTTCGTGCTCTTCGTGGTGAAACTCTTCTCTGATGAGCGGCGAATCGCTACCCGGTGAAATAAAGGTACGCGCCGATGATGCAAATGAGAACGACTGCTGATGCCAAGACTTCGCGCGCGCTCCAACTGGCACGAGTTTTGGCTTTGTCCTCGCTCGAAGCGGTGGCGAAGGTCAGCCCCTTGATTTTTGCATCGTCAGGGGCGGCGGTGGCGTAGCTTACCGCCACCATCACGACGGCCGAGATAAGGGTGATAAGAATGCTAAAGTATTGGAACTGAATATTATTGATGACCCACAGGGATGATCCTTCGGGGAAAGTTGTGCCGGTAGTGACCAGCGTGTCCACGCCCATGCGGAACAGGCCGATGACAAAGCCCACGATCATCGCCCAAAGGCAGCCTTGGGCGTTGAGCCGTTTCCAGAAGACACCGAAGAAAAAGACCACGAAGACCGGCGGCGCCAAATAGCCCTGGACGGATTGTAAATATTCGTAAAGGCCGGTCTTGCCCCGCACCACCGGAATCCACAGCATGGCGATGATGACCATGATGCCGGTCGCAATCCGTCCCATGCGCACCAGTTCGTGTTGCGATGCTTTGGGCCGCAGTTTTTCGTAGAGGTCCACGGTAAAGAGAGTGGAGCAGGCGTTAAAGACTCCCGCCAAAGAACCCATCAGCGCGGAGAGCAACCCTGCCACGACGATACCCCGCAGTCCCTGCGGCAGAAGATGGGCGACCAAAAGAGGGAAAGCTCCTTGCGCGGCCGCCGGCGTAGCGTGGCCTGTGGCTGGGTCATAAACTGCGGCCAGCCCCGGCACCTTGTTGCTCTTGGCCAAGGCAAAACAAATCAGCCCGGGAATAATGAACAGGTAAACAGGAAACAGTTTCAGAAAGGCGGCGAAAATGCTGCCGCGGCGGGCCGTTCGTTCATCAGGCGCGCCCAAGGCTCGTTGCACAATATATTGGTCCGTACACCAATACCAAAGTCCAATCACCGGGGCGCAAATGGCCATTCCTAACCACGGAAATTGGCCATTAAAGTACCAAGCTTCCTTAATAATGTCGCCGCTCGCGTTCTTGACCAGAACGGGCGCCCAGGAACCCTCGACGCCGGGCGGCAGCAGGGGTTTCCATAAATTAAACATATCGGAACCGCATAGGCGCTTGAGCTCGCTCCATCCGCCCAATTGGACGAGGCCGTAAATCGTCAGCAGAGCCGAACCACCAATCAAAACAACGACCTGCACGGCATCGTTGTAGGCGACAGCGCGCATTCCTCCGAGCATTGTGTACAGACCGGTCAAAGCAACCACCAAGACCGAACCGACCCAAAAGCTGTCAAAGTCATGCCCCATAACGTTGAGGTGCATCTCGGGCAGCAATGTTTGAAACACGACGCCGCCCGCGTAAATGCCCACCGCTATCTTGGACACGATAAAAGTGATGAGCGAAACAATGGAAAGCACATAGCGCGAAGGCGGCGAGAAACGTCGCTCCAAAAATTCAGGCATGGTAAAGACTAGTGAACGGGCGTAGAAGGGGACAAAAACCCACGCCAGCACCAGCAGGCACCAGGCGTGCAATTCATAATGGGCCAGCGCCACACCATCCTTGGCCCCTGATCCGGCCAGGCCCACGATATGTTCGCTGCCGATATTGGAGGCAAAGATGGAAGCTCCGATGACCCACCAACTCAGGTTGCGCCCTGCCAGAAAATAATCGGTCGCGTTATCCTTTCGTTGACTGACGACCCACCAGGCCACGCCCAGGAGGATGCAGAAGTAGAGCGCGATGGCCAGCCAGTCCACGCCGGTCAGGACTGAACCGGTGGCGGCAGCAAACATGAGGGGATGCATGTTGGTTTACTGTTGGACCGCAAACCGGAAAATGATGGTGTTGTGGTAAACCTCGCCGGGTCTGAGCACAACCGGAGGGAAATCTCGCTTGTTGGGCGAGTCGGGAAAATGCTGCGGCTCCATGCAAAAAGCGGCTCGATGCCCATACACGCGGCCGTATTTGCCTGTGATTGTACCATCCAGGAAATTGCCGGAATAAAATTGCAGGCCCGGCTCGGTGGATAAGACTTCGAGAACACGTCCGCTTTCCGGTTCGGTCACCCTCGCCATAAGCTCCAGCTTGCCCTGTTCCTTGTTGATGACCCAATTGTGGTCGTAACCACCGCCGAATTTGAGCTGCTCATCGTCCTGGCCGATGCGCGCGCCAATCGCGGTGGGATTGCGAAAATCAAAGGGAGTATTATCGACCGGTTTCAACTCTCCGGTCGGAATCAGAGTGGCATCGACGGGTGTGAATTTGTCCGAGAGAATCTGGACTTGATGGTTAAGAATATCGCCGTGGCCCGCGAGATTGAAGTAAGAATGCTGCGTGAGATTAAGAACGGTATCTTTGTCTGTGCGAGCTTCGTATTCCAGTCGCAAAGCATTGTTGCGCATGAGCGTATAAGTTGCAATGACGGTGAGATTGCCGGGATAACCTTCCTCGCCGTCTTTGCTTGTATAGCGCAGGATGAGTTGCTGGCCTTCTGAGCTGTCGCGGCCTTCGCCGACCCATACCCGTTTGTCAAATCCCTTGAAGCCGCCGTGAAGCGCGTTGGGATAATTATTGGTGGCCAGTTGGTAGGTATGGCCATCCAGCTTGAAACGCCCGCGGGCGATACGGTTGCCGTAACGGCCGATCATCGCGCCAAAATAAGGGCTATTCTTGACATAGGAATCCAGGTTGTCGTAGCCCAAGACAACATCGCCCAATTGACCATTTTTGTCGGGGACTTTCAGGGAAACCACAATGCCGCCGTAAGTCATGATGCGCGCCTCAGCGCCACTATTATTTCGCAGCAGGTAGAGATCCACGGCCTGCCCGTCCGGCGTCAAACCAAAGGGCACCTTAGGGATCGGGCTCTGGGGAGGCTCGGGCGCGATGCAACCGGTCAGAAGCGCCGCGCTGCCGCCTAAGGTCAGTATCCAACCCGCCATCGTTTTGTTGATGCTCATAGATTTGCGATAGTATTATTTCCTGGGTTTCGTTTGGCCGTAATGGGCTGTCGAGCCATGTTTGCGGAAAAAATGCTTGTGGTGCAACTCTTTTTGCAAGGAAGACGCGGTCGGTCTAAGGCGCAGCGTTTCGGCCGCCAGACGCGCAATGAATTCCAGGGCGACCGCATTGTCAACCGC
>Ga0302325_10017541_pt1 | contig 15127 bp, 13 predicted proteins | sample Palsa_T0_2_FD_201948 | JGI IMG/M metagenome (GOLD analysis project Ga0302325, IMG submission 201948) | Peat permafrost microbial communities from Stordalen Mire near Abisko, Sweden - Palsa_T0_2 | ecosystem: Environmental > Terrestrial > Soil > Palsa > Peat permafrost | place: Sweden: Abisko... | reverse complement strand
AATACAGCTTGCGCCAGCCCGCGGAATACTCGAAGAACTGCGTCCCACAGGTGGGTAGGAGGGACAGGTTCGCCAGGCGTTCGTCGCTGGGAAGCTCTGCGAGCAACTGCGCCTGGAACTGAGCCCAGTCGCCTCCGGAGATCACGGCCACTCTGACGATACCGAGAAGCTCATGTAATAAGCCCGACATTTCAGCATCCGGGGCCGCTTTGCTCGGCGCCAGCGTACCGTCCAGGTCGAAAACGACCAACCGCTTCACCGTGCCCCCAAGCGCATTTTGGCTGCGGGTTCGGGTAGTGCCACTTCTAACAGGCTCACCGGGTTGCCCGGGTGGAACTTGCACGAGCCGACCGCAGCCGGTATGAACATGACGTCCCCCCTGCCGAGGTGATACCTGCCGGCGCCGTGCTCGACAACGCCTTCGCCTTCGGTGCAAACGACCAGACGGGGCGCGCCGGCGGCGCCAACCGTAAACGGCGTCTGCCCAGTTATGCGCCAAAGGCGGAAGTGTTCAGAGTCGAAGAGCCGCTCACGCAGCGCCGGCGCGTTTGCCTCCACCACGGGCACCAGCGGGCCCAGCGCGACTTGGGCAAAATCGGTGCAGGCAATAGCTTGCTCGACTTGTAGCGCTCGAGGCTTGCCTGTCTTGGCATCGACGTGGTCCCAGTCGTACAGCCTGAAGGTCACGTCGCTGTTCTCGCTGATCTCGAAGACCACCGAAGCGCCCAGCGCGTGGACCGTTCCCGCTGTTAGCAAAACGGCATCCCCAGACTTGGGAGTGAACGACGCTAGCTGGCCAGCCACCTCCCCGTCGTCGACGGCCCGCTGCAGGCTTTCCTTGGTGGTGCCTGGCCGCAGGCCGGCGTAGACGACGCTGTTTGGCCCCGCCTCCAGCACGACCCACGCTTCGGTTTTCCCGGTGTCACCCGCAGGCAAGTATTGCGCCTGGCGGTCTGCTGGGTGCACCTGGACTGATAGCAGGTCGCGCGCGTCGAGAAACTTCAACAGAAGGGGGAACCGCCCCGGCCGAAAGGGCACTTCCCCAAGCATTTGCTCGGGGAACCGCTCCAACAGCTCACTGAGGGCCCACCCGCTGAACGGCCCGTCGCTGACGCGGCTCTGATAATCTTGGCGGTCGCTCAACACCCACGCCTCGCCGATGGGGCCATCGCCGGGCAGGGGCTCGGCGAGCAGGCCGCTCAATTGGCGACCGCCCCAGGGCCGGTACTCATAGATCGGCCCGAACCGAAGGGGGTACAGGGCTGGGCCCACGGTGGCGCCCTGTCGCACCGCCATCGCTACGCTAGCCGTGACCAACGCCCTCCACAGTTTTTGGATCCTTGGCGGGGTTTCTCTCGGAGGTGCTCGCGCTGGTCTTCGCTGGGTGTGGGGCCCATACCTCCCGGCCTCCGTGACCAGCGTCCCCCTCGAGCCATTTGGGCAGCGGGCGCTTTGTACGGTATCTATCGCGTCCCGCCAGAACCGCAAGAAAGTTCCTTATTCTCCATGGGAATCGTCCTGAACTACTAGCCACAGATCACCTTGTCTCTTTGTCTACGCGGGCATCGCAGGAAGCGCTGCTTTCGCCGCTCATGCCGGGCTACCCCACTTCCAGTTGAGGACTTCGGGCATGTCCTGGCCGTGCCGGTCGATGTAGTTGTTGTGCTTTATCAGCTTGTCCTGCACCATCTGCTTGAGGTAGCCCGGGCCGGCGTTGTAGAACATGTCGAGGTCGTATTTCTTGATGACCCGGTTCAAATGGACGTATATGAAGTTCTGGCCCGGCGTAGTGCCCCAGTGCCCGACCACGATGGGCTTAACATGAGCCAGTTCCAGCGGCTTTCTCAGCAGCGGGTTTTCCCAAAGATAGATCTGGCCAACCGACAAATAGTTAGCGGCCCGCCAATAGGCGTTCATCTTTTGGAGCAGCTCGGAGGAAAGTGGTCCCGTTTTCATAGCTTCAGTCCCCGATTTCTGGCGACAACGTCGAGCCGGGAGGTGCGTCGGGAAAGGGGTATGACGGGCCATCCTCGGTGCGGTAAATCGCGGAGGCCGATGACCCGGCTGACAGTCGCCCGTGACGACAAGCCGGCCACGTGGCTCCACTACCGCCAGAGGTGTGCGGGCTGGCCCAGGTCGTAGGCTCGGGTCGGAGCGCGCACGGGCTCCGTCGGCCGATGGCCCGACTGCGCTAGAACTCAGGCTGGACAACTCGACGAAACCAGCAACTGCTGACAACTTCGTCGCTCCTCTTCTCCTAGCAGTACCCCGCACAACGCTGGGGGTTAGTGTCGCCTGGGTCTGGAGCAACGGCGTCAGGCCGGTGCCTTGTCGGCGCCAGCCCTACCTGAGGAGCATGCTAGCGCCAACCCACGGCAACTTGGCTGTCAGGGAGATCACGACAAATCCCGGCAACTGGCTTCGACTGGCACAGTTCCTAGGTACGGGCCGAGCGATCGGTTCGCACTCGCTTCCTTTTTAGCGTCGAAGGTATTGGAGAAATCACCGCCGACAAGAGCGCTCGATGGCATCCCGCACTGCTCTGAGGCTAGTCTGAGCACCGTCAAACTCCGACCCCCGATGGCCGTACACACGAGCACGGCGCGATCGCGGAGGACTGCCACCTCGGCCGGTGAGGCAGCGAAGTGACCTCAGTAAACTCTGGTCATGGCGTCCACTCTTGAAGGAACAGTCGCACTGGTCACCGGAGCATCGAGCGGTATTGGAGCGGCGACCGCCCGCCAGCTCTCAGCAGCTGGAGCGGCGGTAGCTCTCGCGGCCCGGCGCAAGGACAGGCTCGAGGCGCTCGCCAACGAGATCGGCGATACGGGTGGAGCAGCGCTGGTCATCGACTGCGACGTCACCAAGCAGGACGAGGCGACCGGGGCTGTCGAGCACACGGTCTCCGAACTCGGTCGTCTCGACACACTCGTCAACAATGCCGGCGTGATGCTCCTCGGTCCAGCGGCGGACGCCCCGCTGTCGGAGTGGGAGCGCATGGTCGAGCTCAACGTCCTCGGCCTTCTCTATTGCGCGCACGCGGCAACACCCCACCTGCTCCGCGCCGCCGCCGACGGTCCTCGCCACGTCGCAGACATGGTCAACGTCAGCTCTGTCGCAGGGCGCGTCGCACGTAGCGGCAACGGCGTCTACAGCCTGACCAAGCACGGCGTCGGCGCCTTCAGCGAATCGCTCCGCCAAGAGCTAACCAAGCGCTACGTGCGCATCTCGCTGGTCGAGCCGGGTGCCACAGCGACCGAGCTCGCTTCTCATAACAGAGCCGAGGTGCTTGAGAGCATCAAGAGCCAGTTCGGGCAGACCATGGCAGCAGAGGACATCGCCGACGCGATCACCTATATCGTCACCCGGCCTCGCACCGTCGCCATCAACGAGATCCTCATCCGCCCGACCGAACAGGAACGGTAGCCGTCAGCTGCTCGCTACCTCGGTCGCGGGGAATGCGGTCACCGGGCCGCCGCTGAACACCTCCGACGGTAGGGACCACAGGTGACGCCCTCCGCGTTCGTGGCTGCAGCACGTAAGTTGTCCTAGACAAACGGATCGGACCGCTGATGACCAGACATTTCGGCTACGCCATCGACAAGCGCTACCTGCCAGTGCTGGTGCCCTTTGGCCTCCGGCCCGCAAAGGACGGCGTCACGCTCACCGATGACGGTTCGTTTGTGGCAACCTTCGGCTTTTTCAAGCTTGCGACACCGCTAGCGAACATCAGCGGCGCGCACATCACTCGGAAATACCGCTGGTGGACAGCGTTCGGTGTGCGCGCGTCTGGTGTTGATGACGGGCTGAGCTTTGGGACGAACCACGACGGAGGCGTCTGCGTGCACTTCACCGAGAAAGTGCCGTCGAAACTTCGACGAACCGGTCACTCCGCGCTCACCGTGACCGTCGCCGACTTGGAGGGACTGACGACAGCCTTAGGCGGTGACCCCGCCCAGCCACCCGCTGCCACATAGTCGCCGGGTTGTCGCACGCGCCATTTGCCGGACTAATTGGCCAAACCGGGTCAGCTGTCGCGTCATCCATGCGAGCAGCCGGTTGCACAGGGGCTAGAAGGGCGATCCGGTCGTCGCTCCTCCCCGGGCAGAGGCCGCCGCAGGTGGTTCGAGCTCTTTGCGGATCTGCGGCAGGACTTTGGTGCCGAGCAGTTCGATGCTTTTGAGGAAGGTGCCTTGGGGTATGCCGCCGACGTCCATCTGCAGGATCTGGCGGGTGTGGCCAAGTAACTGGCGCAGGTTCAGGATGCGGTCGGCGATCTGGTTGGGCCCGCCGGCGAACACCATTCCGCCCGGCTCGTAGTCGCGGTCTCGACCCGACGGGGGCGGGCCGCTGCGGCCGATCTCGGCCATGGCGGCTTGGAACATGCGCAGCTCGTGATCGAGGAAGTTGGCTTTCGCTTGGCGGTCGTTGTCGGCGACGAACCCGTGGACCGCGACGGCGATGCGGGCCGCCTCGGCGGGGTGGCCGACCTCGGCCCAAGCCTGGCGGTAGGCGCGGCCGTACTGGGCCCAGTGCTGCGGGGTACCGCCGAGGATGCCCAGGAACATTGGTAGGCCCAGTTCGACAGCCCGGAGTACCGATTCTGGGCTCCCGCCTGTGCCGAGCCAGATTCGCAGCGGATGCTCGGGTCGGGGTACGACCAGTGTGTCCTCGAGGGGTCGGCGCCGGTGCCGCCCGGCCCAGGTGACACGGTCGTGGCGATTGACCTCGAGAAGCAGGTCGAGCTTGGAGCTGTAGAGCATGTCGTAGTCGCTCTCGTCGAGATCGAAGATCGGAAAGGTGATGGCGGACGACCCACGGCCGGCTACGACCTCGATGCGGCCGGGCGCGATTGCCGCGGCCGTGGCGAGTTGCTGGAAGACCCGGATCGGCTCGTCCGTGGAGAGGACCGTCACGGTGGTGCCGAGGCCGATCCGGCGGGTGGATGCCGCGGCGGCGTTGACCAGGGCGGTCGGCGACGACAGTGGCATCGACTGCGTGTGGTGCTCACCGAAGCCGAAGAAGTCCAGGCCCACTTCTTCGGCGACGTGCACGGCTTCGAGCACGTCGCGTATCGCCTGCGCAGTGGGGCCGTGGCCTCCTTCGGCGGTACGCGGAGTATTGCCAAACGAATAGACACCGAGCTCGAAGTTCATATGAGGTGCTCCTTGGAGAGGGTTCCGATCTGCATGGTCAGCGTCTCCTTCGGCTGGCGCCGAGGCGGCGTTCGCCGTTGCGTCGCATGGCCAGGCGCATCCGGGCCCGGCTGGGGGCGGCGGGCCCGTCGGTGGCGGAGGTCGAGCGGAACCCGTCGAGCAGCACGTGGACAAGCCGGGCCGACGCCTCCGCCGTAACGCCGTGGGCTCGTTCGACCAGCCCGGCGTTGGCCATGAGGAGCACGACGACGTCTTGAGTGGTGAAATCGGCCCGCAGGACGCCAGTGGAGCAGGCCCGCTCGACCAGGCGGAACAGGCCGTCGAACGCCTCGGAGCGGAGCCGTTCAATCTCCGGGGCGCCCGGCAGGTCCATTATGACCAGGTCTGCGATGCCCCGGTCCCAGGCCTGCATGGCGGCTGCAGCCCGCACATAGGACGCGAAACCACCCCAAGGGTCGGGGTCGGCGAGGCCGGCCTGGACGGCGGCTAGGTGCTCGGCCATCCGCTCCGCGAAAACGGCTGACACCAGGTCCTCGCGAGTCGGGAAGTTCCTGTAGAGGGTGGCGTTCCCCGTCCCGGCCCGGTGGGCTATCTCATCCAGGGGGGCGTCGAGGCCCTCCTCGGCGAACACCCCGCGGGCGGCCTCGACGATCGCAGCACGGTTGCGGGCAGCGTCGGCGCGTAATTCCACGGTTGTGCCAACCTGGCTGAAGTGGGGAATATTCCCCACTTCTCAGATGCTGGAGTGGCTACCAGGCGTGGCTACCGATCAACGGGCCGAACCCTCCGGCCTAAAGATCGTCGAGGTTCTTGGCGATCCACTTCGCAGCCGCTGATACCACCAGGCGGATGGCTGTTGGCAAATCGATTTGCAAGTCCTTCACCAGTTTGTCTATGGCTGAGTTCAGACCAGTGTCCACAGCGATCTGAGTCAACTGATCGTCCGGCGTTCCCCGCTCTACCATGCGTGACGCTCCTCTAGTTGAATGATCGTAGTGGTCGGTCGGTCGGTCGGTGGGCGTAGAGGGAGTCGAACCCCCGACCTCATGCGCGTCATGCATGCGCTCTAACCAGCTGAGCTATACGCCCGAAACAGCCGCCTAGGCTACCAGGCCGTCTCCGCCGGCCGCAGCTTCAATCGATACCGGCCTGAACGGGGGACGCCGTCAGGATGCATCGACGTCGAAGGGCGGCAAGTCGAGGACCTCCTGCTGGGACAAGCTAAGGGGGATGTCGGTTTCAAAGCCGATGACAGCACTCATCGGGATGGCCACAACCTTGTGGCCCCAGAGGTGCCCGACCTGGAAGAGCAAGGAGATCACTTCGTAGTTGTCACGATCCACAAGCAGTCCGTGCAGGTGCCCGATCTCACCATCGCTAGCACGGGCGGGTTCGTCCTCCTCCACCTCCTTCTCACCTGGGGGGACTATTTCCTGGGCAACTGCCCGCGGAAAGATCGTGCCTCCTCCATATCCGAAGAAGCTCATGCCCATATCGGGCGCCAGCCCCACAGCGTCAGCCGGCTCAAGTTTTTCGAACGCAGCGAGATCACAGGTGAGCCACACCTCACCCCCTGTTGACCGATCGAGGTCGACAAGGCTGAGAGGGACCAACCGGCCTAACCCGACACGGCCGGCCGGCTCGACCATCAGGTTGGTGACCTTGCGCGCTCGACTGTCGATCAGGATGCGCACCAACACCCCGCAGACCCCATCGGTACCACTCGCCTCGGACCCGAGCATGAACTGTGATGTCGCCATTGATTACCTCCGGTTCGTCTCCGACCATAGCTTGCCGTTCGGAGCGCGCCTGGCGGTACCTCGGACGCAACTAGCGTGACCGGAGCGTGATCGGCTACATCCCAAGCCCATCTTCCAGCAGCCTCAGCATCGGGCCTCTCCAGCTGCACTTTTACGGCCTTATCATCGCGGTGGCCGTGCTGCTTGCGGCCTGGGTGATGCAGCGGCGATGGGCCAGGTTAGGCGGGTTCGCCGGGACGATCGTGCCGATCGGGTTCTGGGCGGTCGTCGCCGGGCTCGCCGGCGCCCGCCTGTACTCGGTCGCCACGAGCTGGCACCAGGACACTAACGGCCAGGTCGTCCAAATCTTTGAGATCTGGAACGGTGGCCTCAGCATCTGGGGAGGCGTCTCCGGCGGCGTCCTCGGCGGGTGGCTCCGGGCACGGCGAATGCACGTCCCCCTCCCCCCTCTGCTCGACGTCGTGGCGCCGGCCTTACCGGTGGCGCAGGCGATCGGGCGGTGGGGCAATTACTTCAACCAGGAGCTGTTCGGGCTCCCCTCGAAGCTGCCCTGGGCGGTGCGGATAACGAAGAACCTGGCGCAGCTCCCTCCCAAGTACCAGCCGCTGAGCTCTACCGGGAAGCTGCTGCCCGCCGGGACCTTCCAGCCGACGTTCCTTTACGAGAGCTTGTGGGACCTGGCCGTCTTCGGGCTTCTCCTGCTGATAGAGCGGAAAGTCAAGTTGCGCCGTGGTTACCTGTTCGGCGCATACGCGGCCCTCTATACCTTCGGCAGGTTCTGGACCGAATACCTGCGCATCGACCCGGCACACCGTTACCTGGGCCTGCGTCTCAACGACTGGACCAGCGTCGGTGTGTTCGCGGTCTCCTCAGCGGTGTTGTTGTGGAAAGGCCGGCCAAAGTCGGGTGACGAGCTGGTCGGCGACGAACTGCCGCCTGAGCTCCTAGCCGAGGAACGTGCTCGGGCCTTGAGGGCCTCCACGCGAGGACGGCCGGAGGCTCCCGGCGAGGCACCCGACAACACAGGGGCCGCGGCACCGGCGGGGGACGCGTTGGCACCCGAGCCGGCACTCTCCGAGGTCGCGGAGGCAACCGGACCAGCACCGGCCGGGCAGGCTCCGGCGGAGGGCGATGCGGCCGCCGAGGACGCTCCGGCGGAGGTAGCCGAACCGGCCGACCGGGACGCTCCGGCGGAGGTGCCGGGAGTAGCCGAACCGGCCGCCGAGGCGGCATCAGCGGAGGAGGCTCCGGCGGAGGTGCCGGAGACAGCCGAACCGGCCGACGAAGCGGCATCAGCGGAGGAGGCTCCGGCGGAGGTCGATAACGTCGCCGCACCGACCGTGGAGGTAGTGGAGGGGGTAGCCCTCACGCCGACGTCGCCGGCCGAGGGTGATAAGCGCTAGGCCACCGCTACCGATGACGAAGCACTGAGCTCTCGTATTTGCTGTGGAGGTGCCAGCAGGGACGGTCGGGGAGGTACTGGCGTACCGCTCGAGTGAGGCAGGCACCCTGGCGGCGACCGCGGGTTTGGGTCAAGGTCGTCGGATGGGCCCGCACTTATCGCCGGAGGCAAGGTGAGTGAGCCGGGGTACCCGCTAGAAGCGACGGGGACAGCCGGGGACGCACTCCGAATTGCCGGGTACCGGTTCACGACGACTTTCCGGCGCCGCTGGGGGGATTACGCGGTCCTGGTGCTGCTCATCGGGCTGATCGGCGGGATCGCCATGGCATCGGTCCAGGCCGGACGTCGCACCCAGTCCTCGTACCCTTCATTCCTGGCCAGGACCAACGCTTCGGACCTGACGCTGTCGACGTACGGAGCCGGGGGCCCCGCCGCCGTGGCCGCGACCATTTATTCGCCGAAGACGGCGGCGGCCATCGCCCACCTTCCCGAGGTGAAAACGGTTGAAAGCTGGGTCGGCGTGTTCGCACTACCCCTGGAGCGCGACGGCGCTCCCAACCTTGCACTCGGCAATGAGGTCAATTTTGCAGGTAGCAAAGGCCTTTACTTCGACGAGGACCGCGTCACAATATTGAAGGGCCACTTGGCCAACCCGAGCCGTGTAAACGAGTTCATGACCACTGCGCTCGGAGCAAGCCTTTTGGGAGACCACGTGGGCCAGGTCGTCCCCATAGGGATGTACACGGCCCAGCAAGGCTCCCTGCCAGGTTTCGGGACGCCCCGGGTGCCGCCAGCGCTGCGAGTCGACATGACCCTTACTGGGATCGTCGAATTCAACAACCAAGTGATCGAAGACGATACTGATCGTCTCCCGACCAACGTGGTGTACACCCCGGCGTTTACGCGTCTCGTACCGGACGCAGACACCCAGGGCACCTGGTACGGCATCCAGCTAGCTCATGGTGACCAGGACATTGCATCGGTGGAACAAGCCCTCTTGCGCGTCCTGCCGCGTGGAGCGGCAGGCAACTTCAGCGTCACAGCTATTACCGAAGCCAAGGTCGAGCGGGCCGTCAAACCGGAGTCAATAGCCCTCGCCATGTTCGGGTTGATCGCGGCTTGCGCCGCGCTTGGGATCGCCCTGTCTGTCATCGCGCGCCAGCTTCGCTCTACCGACGAAGACCGCCAAGTGCTCCGCGCAATCGGGGCTAGTCCGGCGGCTGCGCTTGCTGACGGTTTGCTCGGCATCGTTCTGGCCATCGCCGCCGGGACCCTGGTGGCTTGCGTCATCGCAGTCGCGTTCTCGCCCCTGTCACCGCTCGGGCCTATCCGGTCGGTCTACCGACCAGGTATCGCCTTCGATTGGACAGTGCTAGGTGGCGGCCTGCTGTGGTTGATGGGTGGCCTCGTCCTAGGAGCAGGGCTCCTCGCGCTGCGAGCGGCACCGCAGCGGCTCGCTCGGCGAGCCCGCCTTGCCCCCGCCCGCCCGTCTCGGGTTGCCCGAGCGGCCGCAACCATCGGTCTTCCGCTGCCCGGGGTCGTTGGCGTGCAATTCGCCCTCGAACCAGGAGGCGGGCGCACCACCGTCCCGACCCGATGGGTCTTGGCCGGAGCGGTCATCGCAGTAACCGTGGTTACAGCCACGCTCACCTTCAGCAGCAGCCTGCACACCCTGGTGACTCACCCGAAGCTTTACGGGTGGAACTGGGACTATGCCCTGCAGACCGAGGACAACATCCCCCCTCAGGCCGTCGCTGCCCTCAACCACGACCCCGACGTCGCAGCTTGGTCTGGGTATTCGGACCCCGACCTTCAAATAGATGGGCAAACTGTCCCGGCATTGACAACGGGTGGCGCCCCGAGAGTTGGCCCGCCGATGCTTTCCGGTCATAACCTGGAGCCGGGTCAAGCGCAGGTCGTGCTCGGTGCAGCTACGCTTGCGTCGCTACACACGCACATCGGTGCCTCGGTGACTATCAGCTACGGCTCGCCGAACACGGCGCCGCTGTACCTTCCCCCGACGCCCGGCAAAGTGGTTGGCACCGCCACCTTCCCTGCTATCGCTGGGTCCAGCACCTTTGCCGAGCACACGTCGATGGGCACCGGAGCGCTCGTATCTGACGACGTCCTACCAGCCGCTTTCCTGCGAGCCACCAAGTCACCCGACCCAACCCTCGACGGCCCAGCGCTTGTCTTCGTGCGCGTGCACGCGAATGTGAGCCCCTCCGCCGGGCATAAGGATATGGAGCGAATTATCGCCGTCGCCGCCGCAGCTTTCGCGCGTGACCCGAACGCCGCCGGCGCCAGCGTAATAATCCTGCCCGTCCAGCGACCAGCCGAGATTGTCAATTACCAGTCCACGGGCAGCACTCCGGTGGCACTCGCGGCCGGTCTTGCCACCGGCGCAGTCATCGCTCTCGTCATCGCCCTCGTCGCAACCGTTCGAAAGCGGCGGCAAGACCTCGCACTTTTGAAGACCTTGGGCTTCACCAAGGGTCAATTAGCTGTAACGCTGGCCTGGCAGGCGACCGTCACGGCCGTCGTAGGCATCGTCATCGGCGTGCCCGTCGGGATCGCCGCCGGCCGCCAGTTGTGGATCATTTTCGCCCGAAGCATCGATGCAGTCCCGGAACCATCGGTGCCGCTGTCGATCATCCTTGTGGCAGCAGGTGCGCTCGTGCTAGCCAACCTGGTGGCGGCCGTGCCCGGCCGGGTCGCTGCCTCCACACCAGCTGCCATCATCCTGCGAGGGGAATGAACCGGCCCCGCTCGTTCTGCGAAACCCCACTGCCCTGCTGGCCGGCCATCTGAATTCGCCCCCGGGCAGGGCGCAGGCCGCGTAGATTCCTCCAATGCTTCAGGGCGAGATCTCTATCGACGACCCGCAGGCCGCGGACGTCCGTGCACTGCTGCGACGCCATCTCGACTTTGCCAATACGCATAGCCCACCAGAAGACGTTCACGCCCTCGACGTAGCCGGCCTGCTCGATCCGGCTATTACGTTCTACGGCTTCCGGCTCAACGGCGAGCTCCTCGCTGTCGGTGCACTGAAGCGGCTGGACCAAGAGCACGCGGAGCTGAAGTCAATGCACACCGCCAAGGAGGCGCGAGGTCGTGGGATCGGCCGAACAATGCTCGAAAACCTCATCGGGGTCGCGCGCGAGCGAGGCTTTCACCGGGTGAGCCTCGAGACGGGGTCGATGGCCGCATTCGCACCTGCGCGTGCGATGTACACCAAAGCCGGGTTCACTGAGTGCGCACCGTTCGGCGATTATTTCCCGAGCCCCAACAGCATATGCATGACGCTCCCGCTCGAAGGCCGTCCCAAAGGGGCGACGGGGGTCGACACGTCGAAGCAAGACCTGTGAACGCGGGAAAAGCGCGCCAGGCTTGGTCTTTTTCAGCGTCGTTTGGTCCCGCTTTACGCGCCCGGCAATCGCCTGGCGCGAGTTCCCCGCGTTTTTCGCGGGCAATTGGACCAGACGGTTCCACAGCGGCACGGTTTCCGGACGGCACGGTCCGGAAGCGGCAGGGTTCGGCAACGCGCCAGCAGCAAATGACGCCGGTGCGATAGGGCGGACCGTGCGCCTGAGAGGCGAGCCAGTTCGTCAGCGGGCCTCGCCTCCAGGCGTGCGACGTCCGCCCGTGGCGACGTCCGCCCGTGGCGACGTCCGCCCGTGCGATGTCCGCCCGTGCGATGTCCGCCCGTGCGCCCTCCGCACCAAACGGGCCGCATTTACAGAGGCCAGACAGCGAGGACGGTGCGGTCGTCCTGGCACCCCCGCCGGCTGAAATCGGCGGCATCGGCGAGGGCCAAAGGGGTCAGTGCCCCACTGGGCCCTCCGCGCAGGACCTCGGCGAGGGCAGGCGCCACCGTGCCGGGCCCGTCGCGCAAGGGGTCGGCAACACCGTCGGTGAGCAACACCAATGCAGCGCCGCCGGGCAACACCACGGACGCGATCTCTATGGCGTCGCCGCCGTGGCTGCCGAGTGGCAATACCCCTATCACGCTCCCCCGCAGCTCCTCCTCGGCGCGGCCGGGGAACAGCTCGTGCCACTCGGCCCCCGCGAGGACAAAGGCGCTGCTATCCCCTACGCGCGCGAGACAGACCTCGGCGCCAGCTTCGGATACCGAAACGAGAGCGACTACGAGCGTCGTGGAAAGCTCTGCCGCCGAAGCGCCGCCCGCAGCGGATACGGCCTCGCTGGCTGCTCGCAGCGCCGCCAAGCATTCCATTTCTCCCCATCCCTCGGCTGCGAGCAAGTGCTCGCAGGCTGCGCCAACTGCGATGTCCGCCCCCTCGCCCCCGCGCCCGGCGGTGCTCACGCCGTCGGCCACGATTACCGCCAAGCGGCCTGGGCGCGGCAGGGCCCAGGCGTAGGCGTCCTCGCAGCGACGGCCTGACAAGCGATGGGCTACGCCTGCGACCGATGCAGCAAGCACTACGAACTCCGCCGACTGGCCACCGTCGGCCCGATAGCAGGCCTCGCCCGGGACAGCCCGCCGGCGCAGTGGTACGGCGGCATCAGTGGCGGCGGAAGGCTCGCCCCAAACGGGGCCAGCCCATCCGGGGCTCATTCCAGCTCGTCCACCGGGATCGGTTGCATGTTCGGCAGCTGGGGGGGAACAAGCTGGGGAGAGCCGGTGTAGGCGCTGGCAGAGGAGCTCACGATCGACTGAACGAGGCCAGCCATCAGTTCGGGGACCACTGCGGACGGGGCAGCGCCCTCGGCCGCGACGTAGGCCCGGTTCGGCTTGTTCTCCGCCACCGTGGCCAGGATCTCCGGCACGGCTTCACCGAAGCCGAACGCCAGGATGTTGGGGTGCCGGCGCCAGGCGGGGTCGGTGAGGCGCCGGTGCGCCTCGAGCCAACGTTCCTCGGGGTCGGTCGGCCGCCCGTCCGACACGAAAAGCACAGCCGGCCGGTACCAACGCTCCCCCGCCAGCCTTCCCGCATGGTAATCAGCCTCGATAACCCGCCGGAGGTGGTCGAACGCCGCGGAGTACGACGTCCTGCCCTCGACCTCCACGGTTGGCATCGACTCGACAAGAGCGAGGTCAACGAGCGGCAGGACTGTCCGGGCTCCCTCTGAAAAGGTCACGACCCCGAACCGGATGACTTCGGCGACCGCCGGGTCCTGGCCCACGCTGGAGCGGATCTGGGGGAGCTCGGCGTTGACCTGTGCGATCGGCTCGCCGCTCATCGACTGGGAGACGTCCAGGCAGAGGTAGAAGGGGAAGACGGCGTACCGTTCTTCGGTGCCCAGGTATTGGGTCGCCATGGCCAGCCCGACGCTACCGGAGGCCCTGACCGAAGACAATACGGGCCGCCGGCCGCCTACCGCCTGACGCTGCCCCTACAGCCCGATCCAAGGGCTCACGAGCATCGCGAAAATAAAAAGCACGACGCACGCGCCTGCGAAGTCGAGCACGAGGACCCCCGCAAGGCGGCGCAAGCCGGACACACGACGGCCAGGAGAACGGGCCCAGCCCACCGCTAGCCGGTGCGCCCCACCCCAAGTTGCCAACAGGCGCCGCATCACCTGGCGCCGCGTCAGTGGCACCCCCGCAGCGGCGCCCCGGCCCGCCCACCAGCTCCCAGCCCTGGCAGCCCCGCCTCCACCGAGGACGTCGCCGCCAGCTGCGAGGCCAGCTCCGAGGCCAGGCCCGCTGATCAGTTGCCAAGTGGAGGGCGCACGGCGGCGAAGCACGGGGCGGACCGTGACATCGGGGGCAGGGACCATTGCCGCCTCCAGTCGCGTAGCTTCTCCGCGGTCGACACCAGGGGAGGCGCCTATTGCCGGACGTGGGTCGCCTTGAGCCTCGCGCACGGCCGCACCGAGCGCCGGAGCGGCTAGCACGTCGAGGACGTGCTCCAGCTCAGCCGCCCACTCCCCCGGGCTTGGACGGCCCTCGACATCCGCAAGCGAGAGAGACCGTTCGCAGAGCTCCCACAGCACCGGCAAATCTGGCACCTTCCGCCAGGAGCGAGGGAGCTCGAGATCGACGTTGACGTGTTCTGCGGAGCGCTGGGGCCCTTGCAGCGGGAAATGCGCCGCGCCCACCACCCTCAGGAAGGTGATGCCGAGCATGTAGCGGTCCGAGGCCCGGGTAGGAGGGGCGCCGGGCGCTATAGCGGGGTCGTCCCAGTTGGGCGTGGTAGCACGTGGGCGCCTTTCCGCGCTGTCAGGCACCTCGTCGACCATCGTGTCTGCGCCGCAGCGGAGTGAAGCGCCATCGCAGTCGAGGACGTACACGGCCGGTGCGGGTTGCAGCGACCAGAGCACGTTCTTGGCCGACAGGTCGCCGTGCACCACCCGAGGCAGAGGCGGCTCGTTCTGCCAGGCCTCGAGGAGGCGGGCCAGGGCGTAAACGAGGGCGACGCGCTCTGCGGCACCGGGAGGCGGCATCAGCACTCCGTAGGCCACCGCTATCCGCTCGGGGTCGGTTGCCAGGTAGCTGAGGGTGGACAGGCGCTTGGTCCCATCTCTGTGCCGCAACCAGAACTCCGCCGGTGCGCGCGACATCACCGTACCGAGCGCCACGAGAGGGTCGTCGCCTACGACGCTCGACACCGGCCAGGCCGAAGCGGAAAGGACCCTGGCCGCTAGCGGCGAAGCCCGGGACGCGAGCAGGGACGGGAAGGCTACGAGCGAACTGAGCTCGGCAAGCGGCCGGGGGCAGCGCAGCTGCTTGTATACGGATCTCGCCGCGAGCTCGGTCGGGCCTGCTGAGAGTTCGAAGACCCGGCCCTCACCACCCTCGGCTACTAGTTGGCCGAGGCGGAGCGCCGAGACCCGGACCTCGT
>Ga0302325_10017540_pt1 | contig 15127 bp, 12 predicted proteins | sample Palsa_T0_2_FD_201948 | JGI IMG/M metagenome (GOLD analysis project Ga0302325, IMG submission 201948) | Peat permafrost microbial communities from Stordalen Mire near Abisko, Sweden - Palsa_T0_2 | ecosystem: Environmental > Terrestrial > Soil > Palsa > Peat permafrost | place: Sweden: Abisko... | reverse complement strand
TCCTGTTCTCCAAAACCGTGGCTCCTTCCGGGCGCGAACGCCCAAAACAAGATACATGGTTTCTGATTTATACAGGTGGGGCCAAATCAGAGTATCAAAAGGGCCCAATTCAGAGTAGCGAAATCAGGAGTTTTGCAACATCGCCGGAAGGCCCGTAAACACAGGGCTTTGAATGTTGCAAATGTCTGTTTCAAAATGGAACCCATGAGATACGGCTACGCCCGCGTATCGACGGACGACCAGAACCCCGGACTGGCAGCGGCCTGATGCGCCTGGGGATGATCCTAAACCCAACCCCGAACTTCGGGAGTCCTCGAACCCGTCCAGCAAACGACATCCCGGCGAATGCGAGCGAGAGGGAAGAGCAAACGTCTGCCCCGCTGAAGCGCCCGCCCCCGCTACCCCTCCCGAAACGGCGCCTCCATCAAGCTGTGTAAGACGATATACGCGTCCAGCGCCGGAGAAACATGCTTGATGTAATACAGATCGTACTCCAGCGCCTCCCGCGCATCCCGCAGCCGCCGGCTGTAATCGCAGTTGAGCTGGCTCCAACCCATGATGCCGGGGCGCACCGCATGCCGCTGCCCATAATACGGCATCTGCTCCATCAACACCGGTATGAACTCCGGATCGTGTGGGCGTGGTCCCACCAGTGACATCTCGCCCCGGATGACGTTCAATAGTTGTGGCAGCCCGTCCAGACGCAGGCGGCGCAGCCAAGCGCCTATCCGGGTAGTTTGACCATCGGCGGAGCGGCAGCGGAAGCGGTAAAGCGTGAAGGGGACCAAATTCACACCCCAATGTAAGCGCCCCTCGATAACCGGGCCTGGAGACGACAGCTTGATCGCCGCGGCAATGGGCAGCAGCAGCACCGCCAGCAGCGCCAAACCGGCCAGCGCCGCGACGTTGGAATAGATGGCCTGCAGCGCAATGGCCCCGCGGCGCGCCCCCAGCTCATCGGAAAAGATCAGTTGCGAGGGCATCAATTCGGCCACGCACACGCGTTCGCAGGCGGCTTCGTACAACTCCGCCACGCGCTGGACTTCAATGCCGCTGAACTGCAGATCCAGAAGCTCTCTGAATGGCACGCCGTGGCGCCGTTCGCTAACCCCCACCACAATGCGGTCCGGGCGGACTTCGGAAACCACGCGCGCCAGATCCGCGGTCGAACCCAGTACCCGCCCCCCGTTTAGGAGCGTGCCGGCCGGCCTGTCGTCGTCAATATAGCCGGCCGCCGAAAGTCCCAATTCGGGATGCGCCGCCAGTCTGCTCCCCGCTTCCAGAGCGGCAGCATTGGTCCCATAAAAGAGCACTCGTTTGGCGCCCAGGCTCTTCCATAGGGCCGCGCTGTAGAACATGCGCCAGACCAGCAGGACGGCTAGCGTCAAGGCGCTTCCGAGTAGCATGACGGAAGGCGCCAGCACTAATTCCGAAATCCGCAGATAACTCAGCAGCGATTCCAACAGGAAGGTCACACCCAGCGTCAGGCAGAGCTGCTGCACCAGCAGAATCTTAGACCGCACGCCTATCTGCACATATAGCTTGTTGAGCTGCAGCCCAACCAGCACGCCTGCCGCCACTAGCGCGATTTGTAACAGCCCGTTGTCATACAGCAGAAAAACGGATGGGTCCGCGCCACCCGACCAATAGGCAGCCAGAATATAACAGGAAAAAATGAGGATCGTCTCCGGAACCAGCAGGCTGAGGATGCGGGTGGAGAAAAGATTCCTGAGAAAAGAGAACATCGCCCTGTTTGCATAGTACACTGGCAGCGAAGGTCATGCGTGAACTGAACTGGACACCGGGGCAATCCGCGGCATTGAGCGTATTGGGCGAGGGGGCCTGTGCCGCGCCCCCAGGAAGCCCCGCGCGCATCCTTGAGTTTTCCGGCAAACGCATGCGACTGGCCACAGAATTGCCAGTGCAGGGCGGCGCCGCCGTGCGCCTGGAATGGGGAGGGCAACTGTTGTTGGGCCTGGTGCTGAACACCGAGCCCGGCGGTTTTTGGATGGAAATTCATCACATGCTGCTCGACGCCGGCGGGCTGAGCTGGCAGAAAAATGGCTGGCAACGCGGATAGGCCTGCTGGATGCCCGCTAAGGCGCAGTGGCTGCTTCGCGTCCCCGAGATACTGGCGGAATTATCGGCGCTGGATGTGCCGGTGGTGGACCGCGCCGTTTGCGAGCGCCTGTTCCGCCTGCGCCGGCGGCGGGCCATCGACCTGATACGCTGCTTCGGCGGATATCAGGCTGGGCGGACGTTTCTGGTCGACCGGTCCAAGCTGGTCGCGCAGTTGGAACAGATACGCGATAGTCCCGATTACAAAATGGAGTGGCGGCGAAAGGAACGCCTGGCGGACCGGCTCGACGCCATTCGCCGCTTGCAAAGCGGTGCTCGCGTAGCCATACCGGTGGAGCCGGAGACTCCCCGCCGGCTACTGCCGGACCTGCCGCCAGGCGTGGGGCTCAGTGCCGGCGCATTGCACATCCAGTTCCAATCGCCGGAGGATCTGCTGAGCAAGCTTTTCGCATTGGCCCAGGCCATCGCGAACGATTACGAAGCCTTTGAAGAGCGCACTTGTGGGGCAGGCTCCCAGCCTGCGCGGGACTCTTAGTCCCGCCTTTCAGGCTTCTGTCAGGCTGCTAGACTCAGATCGTGGAATCCCAGCGCAGTCCGCTCAGGATAGCGTACCTACTGAGTCAGTATCCTGCCGTCAACCACGTTTTCATGCTGCGCGAAGTGTGTTTCCTGCGGCAGCTCGGATTTGATATCCAAGTCGCCTCGATTCGACCCCCGGATAGAGATCCTGGCTTGATGACTACCGCCGAGCAAACCGAAGCGCGGTCCACATATTACGTGAAAAGCTCCGGCCTGTTCCGGTTCGCGCTGGTTCACATGCATACGTTGGTCTCGCGGCCGGGCCGCTACATCCGCGGCTTGGCCGGCGCGCTACTTTCCCACTCACTGTACGGGCTGTTCTATTTCACAGAAGCGGTCGCTGTGGGGTATTGGATGAGACGCCATGAGTTGACCCACGTGCATACTCACTATGCTTCGACGGTGGGTTTACTTGTGAGGCGCATCTTCCCCGTTACGCTATCGATCGCCTTTCACGGCTCAGCGGAGTTCTTGAATCCGGCCGGCTTCCGGCTCGCGGAGAAAGTGCACGCATCGCTATTTTGCTGCGCCATAAGCCAGTACGGTATCAGTCAATTGATGTACGCTTGCGACTATCCCGAGTGGCCGAAGTTGGAACTTACTACCCTGGGCGTGGACCCCGATAGATTCCAGCCGCGCCCGTTCCGGCCGAGCCCCTCTCCCTTCCAAATCATCTGCGTCGGACAACTGGCGCCCGTGAAAGGCCTGCACTTGCTGATCGCAGCGATAGCGGCTCTGGTGAAAGAAGGCCGCAACATCCGGCTGCGGTTTGCGGGAGATGGACCCGAACGGATCGCTCTGCGCCAGGACGTCGAAAACCGCGGTCTATCGGGCCAGGTCTCGTTCGCGGGAAACGTGAATCAAGACAAGCTGCTGGATCTGTATCGGGAGTCCGATGTCCTGGCGATGTCCAGCTTTGCCGAAGGCCTGCCCGTGGTTCTGATGGAAGCCATGGCCATGGAAATTCCCTGTGTGGCTCCGTGGGTGAACGGGATTCCGGAAATCGTCACGCATGAATCCGATGGCCTGCTGGTGCCGCCGGGCGACGCTGAGGCGCTGGCGCGCGCCATCGGTAGACTGATGGACGATGCCGACCTCCGGCTCGCGTTGGGACAACGAGCCCGGCCGAAAATCCTGGCGAAATTCGACCTGCGGCGCAATACCGAACATCTGGGGGACGTGTTTCGCCGCCGCCTCGGCTCCAGGTCACTTCAAGACCAGCGCCCAGGTGTCGTCAAGAGTGGTCGTGCCGAATCCCGAGAACAGGAGTAGGCCTTTAATGAGCGGGTCGTAAGTCATACCCGCCTCCCAACTGCCGGGCGGCGCGTTGGCCGGATGTATCTCTGTCCAATTCTCCCCATTCCATATCCACGTGTCGTTGAGATTATCGCCGGGTCCGCCGTATCCGCCAAACAACACGACGGCGCCGAGCTCGTCATCGTAGGCCATTTCAGGGGTCGATCGTGCGGACGGAAAGGAGGTCGGGAAATGTTGGGTCCAGGTCGTTCCGTTCCAAATCCATGTATCGGTGAAGGCAGGACCGCCATTATCGCCACCGAACAGCACCACTGTCCGGGTCACGTCGTCGTAGGCGAGCGCCGTGCGGCGCGGGGACGGACTTGCTGCGGGGAACTGTTGGGTCCATGTCTTGGCCACTCCATCCCATATCCACGTATCGCCAAGGCCACCGCTGGTGCCGACGCCTCCGAACATCAGTACCGTCCGGGTGGCTGCATCGTACGTCATGCTCGCGTTATCGAACCGGCGCGCCGGCGGAGATACCGGAGGAAATTGCTGCGTCCAGGTCGTTCCGTCCCATGTCCAGGTGTCATTGAGATACGGCCCATCGGATATATACCCTTCATTCCCGCCGAACAGCACGATATTTCCCGCGGCTCCATCCCAGGCCATTCCCTGGCCCTGGCGCGGCGGCGGAGAAGTAGCTGGGGACAATTGCGTCCACCCGGTCTGGAAAGTCCAAGTGTCGCCGAGTACCGTCGGATTCGTGAAGCCCCCAAACAGCAGGACCGAGTGGGTCGCATAATCGTAGGCGAAACCCGCGCAACACCGTCCCGGCGGCGCACCCGAGATCGAGGGCTCCACCCAGTCCAGCGGGTGCTGTTCTAGCTGAAAAATCGCGCTCATTGATCCAGCATTGTCGGAATAGCAACTCGGAGCCGTGGAGGTCAGAGTGCACGAGTCCACGAAACCGAGGTAGAGGTGAGTCGCGGTCGCAGGAACCGCGAAAGTTTGAACGCTGCCGCTGCCGGTCCCCGTCAAGCCATCGCCGATAAAGAAAACCTGCCCGATCACCGGGCTTAGCCCCTTAAAGTCGGTCTGAATTCCACCATCGGAGTTGTTGCTGACGTAAAAGCGCAAAGAGGGTGGCGCCGAGGTCGGTAACGTGTCCTCCAGAAACATGCCGACCATTGCGCCCGCAAAGTCAGTGAGGTTATAGCCGGAAAAAGGGCCAGTCGGATTGGCGATGTCCCTTCCGGCGCAGGGGAGCGTAGTCGTGCCGTCCGCACCGAACTCCGCAATGCCGGTACTGCACGTCCACATCCCGTTAACGCCTGAAAATGTCAAAGTCTGAAAAGGGTGCGCCGGAAAGCTGTAAACCGCCGGCGCGACCCCATCGCTGCCGTCATTGTATGCGCCGGCGCGATAGATATCCATAGTCGCGTCAACCGTTAGCGTCACCTGACTGAGTAGTGGTGCTGCCAGTACCAGAGCCAGACTTGCAGTGATTAGTGCGTTAGACGCAGTAAGCCCCGCCCCACTCGATTTCATACGCTCTCCCTCCGCCAGCAACAATACCAGTTTTTGTAAGCTATCCCAGCGCGTACCGCACTTGCTCTTCGGCCGCGCGAATCCAATTGAAAATATCGCCAAGCGTGGCGCGCGCGTCGCGCCGCGGCCGCCACCCATTCACCGAGGTCAACCGCTGATGATCCGTCAGATAGATACGCACGTCGGCGGGACGCGTTTCGGCCACCGGCGCAATCGACAGCCGGTTGCCCGTGATTTCTTCGCACAACCGTGTGGTCTCCCTTAGCGACAAGCTGAAAGCCAGTCCCCCGCCTACGTTAAACAGGCGTCCATGATAGGTTTCGAAATCGCCAATCTGCTCCAGCAGCAACTCGCAGAAATCGTCGACGTGCAGGAAGTCCCGCACCTGCCGGCCGCTGCCGTCGAATCCGATGTAGGAGAGATTCCGGCGGAAATAGTGCGCGGCCATCCATAGCGCGATGACACCCTGGTCGGATTTGGCCATCTGCCAAGGCCCGGTCAACAGACCGCAGCGGTCTATCAGGTAGCGGATGCCATATGCATCGGCGTACTCGGCCACCATCAACTCTCCGGCCAGCTTCGTCATCCCATAGAGCGAGCGTGGCCCGTCCAGGGGAAAATCCTCACTTACGCCCAGACCCGATGCGCCCGCCACGGTCTGTTCCGCGGAAAGATGGAAGCGCTCCGGCCCTTCTGCGTAAGCCAGATCGTTCAAGCGGCGGTAAGGATAGACGCGGCTCGTCGAGATGAAAACAAAATCGGCGTGCACCCGCCGTGCCAACTCCAGGCAGTGATAGCAGCCGGTCAAGTTGGTGTCGATCAGGTATTCCGGCGATTCGCCGTAGCCGGCTTGCGCGGACGGCTCCGCCGAGCACTCCACGATCAGTTCCGGGGGCTCCGGCAAGCTGGTGAGATCCGCCAGCGAGCGGATATCGCCGTGTGCAAACACCACGCCAGCATCGCGCAGCCTGCTTAGATTGAGTTCCGATCCGCGGCGATGCAGGTTATCGAAAGCCGTCACGTGCGTCTGTGAATGGCTTCTCTTGAGTGCCAGCGCCACACTCGATCCCACGAAACCGGCGCCCCCCGTAACCAGGATGCGCTGATGGATAAGCATATTCAGTGAACCGATCTTGGAACGATCTAGAACAATCCAGAACCATCTAGAAACAATGTCAGCAACTAGGATAGCCCTTCTGGCCTATCCCAATGGGGAGCTCAGGGTGTGTGTCAATCTGCAATTCGTGCGGAATACGGAAGCAGCCGGACCGGTTCCTTTGGTACGCGGTAATCACTCCGGCCTACCGGGCTGCGCAGCACATCGCCGCTACATTGGATTCGGTACTGGCAGCCCGCAACACAGGCATCCGCGCAGCGCGGGGCGAATATATTGCTCCGCTCGATGCCGACGACATGTGGGCTCCCGAGCACGGCTCGCGGTGCTTGAGGCCGACCGGTCCATCGACGTGGTGTATGCCGACGCACGTATCTTCGTCGATGTACCGGATGCGGGCAGAACCGTCATGGAGTTATCTCCCTCCGCGGGTGCGGTCACTTTCGAACGGCTGGTCACACGCCAGTGCACGGTGCCGATTTGTGTCAGTGTCTTGCGCCGGAGCACCCTACTGCGCGCCGGGCTGTTTGATCCGGCACTACGGGGAGTCGAAGACATCGACATGTGGCTGCGCATCGCCAGAAAAGGGGGGCCGGATCGTTTACCAGCGGTGGGTACTGGGACGCTATCGCCGCCAAGCGGGTAGTCTGTCCGCCGATCGGGATGCCATGCTTGAGGGGCTTCTCACCGTGCTGGCGAAAGCCGCCCGCGATCCTGTTCTGACAGCCGCCCAGCGGGAAGTCCTGGAACGCCAATGTGCCGTGGAGCGTACCAGCCTGCATCTGGAAAAGGGCGCAAGAGCTTTTTTGGCCGGGGATGCCGCGGCAGCCGTCAGGCATCTGACGTGGGCGAACGCGCAATATAAGTCTCTGAAGCTCGCCTCCGTACTGATGCTATTGCGAGTGGCGCCGGGCCTCCTGCGGGCGCTCAATCGGTGGCGCGACCGCCCACGTCTACAAGCTGAAGACGCCATCGCGAAATTTCGTGCAATAACTCGCGCAGCCGGGCAGTTACCCTGGAGGAGCGGGTCCGCAGCGTAAGAGGCTGCGGTACCTAGCCGGGTTAGGACACTAGCTCTCTCGACGCTGCGGCTAGTCAGGACGATGCGGGCCGCCACCGTGCGCTATACTGATCGGATCGGGCCAGATGCCGAAGAGCGCGATAGCCGTGCCCAGTATCCTCTCGGTGGATGTGGAGGACTGGTATCATATCTTGGATGTCTCCTCGGCGCCACCTATCGAGCGGTGGCAGACATTGCCTGCGCGTGTCGAGATGAATTTCCACCGTCTGCTGGATCTGTTCGAGGAGCGCCAGGCGCATGCCACCTGCTTTTTTCTCGGCTGGGTTGCGGAGCGCTTCCCGCAACTCGTGCGGGAGGCGGCCGAGCGCGGGCATGAGATCGCTTCGCATGGCTACGCGCATCGGCTGGTCTACCGGATGACGCGCGGCGAGTTTTACGCCGACGCCGTGCGGGCCCGCCAAATCCTGGAAGATGTCTCCGGAACGGCGGTGGCCGGCCATCGGTCGCCGGGATTTTCCGTGACCGAAGACACCCCCTGGTTCTTCGCGGCAGTCGCCGCGGCGGGATACCAGTACGATTCGTCGATTTTTCCGGCCCGGCACGGCCATGGGGGCATGCGCAGCTCACGCCGCGAGCCCTATCGCATGGAGGCGGAAGGCGCGAACCTGATCGAGTTCCCGATCTCGGTCGCGGATCTGTTTGGCCAGCCGATGTGCTTCTTTGGGGGCGGTTACTTACGCTTGTTTCCTTACGCGCTGATACGGCGCATGGCGCGGCGAGTGCTGGCCGAGGGCCGGCCGGTGATCTACTACGTTCATCCACGCGAGATAGACCCCGCGCACCCGCGCCTGCCCATGAGCGCTGTCCGCCGGTTCAAGTCTTATATCAACCTGCATTCCACCGAAGTCAAACTGAAACGCATCCTGCGCGAGTTTCCGGCCGTGACCTTCCGCGAGTATCTGGCGATGAACGCAGCCGTACTGGGGCCAACGTATGTCCACTGACCGGACGCAAGTCTTCTTTCACCGCTACGCGAACGATTTCGACGCTATCTACAGCAACCGCGGCGGTCTCCTCAATGGCGTCCTGAACGGCTTGTTCCGAAAGAGCATGAAGCTCCGGTATCTGAAGACCATCGAAGGCTGCCAACCCATCCAGGGGAAAACCGCCTTGGACGTCGGCTGCGGCCCCGGCCACTACGCGATTACCCTGGCCGAGCGGGGCGCCGCGCGCGTGCTGGGCATCGATTTCGCCGAAGGCATGCTGCAGATCGCGGCCGAACACGCGCGGGCCAACGGCGTCGGCCGGCAATGTGAATTCCGCCAGGCCGATTTCCTGGAGTTCCGCTCTCCCGAGCCGTTCGATTATGTCATCCTGATGGGCTTCATGGATTACATGCCGGAGCCGCGGCGGATCGTCGAGAAGGCGCTGTCGCTCGCGCGATCGAAGGTCTTCTTCTCGTTTCCGCTGGACGGCGGGCTGCTGGCTTGGCAGCGGAAACTCCGCTACCGCGGCCGCTGCGAGCTGTACATGTACACCCGGGATCGGTTGGAGAGCCTGTTTTCCCCGTTTGCCGGCGTGCACGTGGCCATCGAACCCGCCGCGCGGGACTTTTTCGTCACCGCTTCATTGACTGCGCCGCCCGCTTAGTCGCATGCACAGCCTGGCTGCCGTTGTCTTCCTGGCTTCGCTTAGCTTCACGATATATATCCTGTTCGGATATCCGCTGTTGCTGGCCGTGCTGGCGCGCAACGAGCATAAGATCCGGAAACGCTTTGAACCGCAGGACGTCAGCATCCTGCTCACGGTCTATAACGGCGAGAAATGGATACGGGATAAGCTGCGCTCGATTTTGGATCTCGATTACCCGCCCCAGTTGATCGCAGTGACCGTGATCTCCGACGGGTCGACCGACCGGACCGATGAGATCGTGCGGGGATTCGCCGGCCAGGGCGTCGAACTCCTACGCGTGCCGCGCGGCGGAAAGGCCGCGGCCCTGAACGCCGGCCTGCGCGCCGCCCGTGGCCGGATTCTTTTCTTCACCGATGTCCGCCAGCCGCTCGATCCCGGTTGTTTGAAAAGCTTGGTAGCGTGTCTCGGCGATCCGTCGGTGGGAGCGGCGTGCGGCCAGGTCTACTTTCTCGGCGGCCCGCAGGAGCAGGCCGCCCACATGGGCCTGTACTGGCGCTACGAGAAATGGGTCCGGCTGAATCAAACCCGCATCTACTCGATACAGGCGGGCACCGGGTGCATTTATGCCATGCGGCGCGAGTTGGCCGCGCCCCTCCCGCCCGATACGCTACTCGACGACTCCTACCTGCCGCTCTGCGCCTTTTTTCAGGGCTACCGCTTCGTATTCGATACGGCCGCCATTGCCTATGAGTACCCCACGACCTTGGATGCCGAGTTCCATCGTAAGGTGCGCACCCTCGCCGGTATCTATCAACTGATCGCTATCTTCCCGGCGCTGATCGGTCCCGGTAACCGCATGTGGATTCACTTCGTGTCGCATAAGCTCGGCCGCTTGCTCCTGCCGTTCGCGCTCATTCTGATGGCTCTATCGAGCTTTGGCCTGCCCGGCGTATGGAGAGCCTGCGCCATCCTCGCACAAGGGGCGTTTTATTCCTTGGCCGGGCTGGACGCGTCGATCGCCGGGAACTGGCCCCTCAAACGCATTTCCTCGCTAGCCCGCACCTTTGTAGTGTTAATGGCCGCCTCCTTCTGTGCGGTGAGTATCTTTTTCGTTCCCGCCCGGAGATTGTGGAAGGAGACTCGCGCCGGTTAATCAACCACTAATACTCTTCAGGGTGGGGCAGACCATCGCCTTTCGTGGCCTGCCGTGGAGCGCACTTTGGTGGGGCAGACCATCGCCTTTCGTGGTCTGCCGCCTTCGTCGGTGCTGACCATGTTTACGGAGATGCTACACTGATACCACGAGCGACCGCGCGGCAGACCGAGGCCATGATACCGCCCCATACACAGGCGTTACGCCGCGGTAACCTCGCCGTCCCGGCAGTGACCGCCTGGCCTGCCAGTTCTAAGCCCGTGCCCCGCCCGGCATTCTATCTCACGGCGATCTTTGTATTCGTGGTGTATGCCCGCCTTCCGGAAATCGCGGATACCGTGATGGGGTTGGGCCTGCATTCGGTGCGGATCATTATGCTCCTCGCCCTCTTTGCGACGCTGCTGTTTGGCGGGGACATGCGTGCCATGTTCTCGAAAATCGGCGTCTGCCTCATGGCCTTTACCCTTTGGATGTGCCTCTGCACGCCATTCAGCACATGGCGCGGCGGCAGCATCGCAGTCCTGCGGGACGTTTGGACCGTCTCGCTTTTCTCTTTCGTCATCGTCGCCTCCGCGGTGCAGGGACTAGAGCAGTGCCGCAGGATCATGTACACCCTGGCGGCGGCCGCCGTTTTCATCGAGATTTACACCATCGTGATGGGCCGCGTACAGCAGGGCCGGGTGGCCTTGCTGGGAGGAACCCTGGCGAACGCCAACTATCTGGCCCTGATCCTGCTTATAGGTCTGCCGTTTTGTCTCTTCGTGTTGCGGACCAAGGCCGGATTTTCGCCGTTGAAGTTCGCTTGTCTGCTGATGCTCTTTTGTATTCCCGTGACCGTAGCGGGGACCGGCTCGCGCGGCGGTCTTTTGACCCTCGCCATCATGTTCCTGATGTATTTCGTGCCCCTGCCGGTCAGCCAGAAGATTGTAGTGGCCGTCTGCGCTTTGGTGGTTTCGGTATTCGCTATCGCGTGGTCGTCCCGTAGCGCTTTGGACCGGTATAGGACAATTATTGCTTCGTCCGATCCAGCGCGGTTGTCCGACTCGGAGCGATCCGCGGTGGAGTCCGCGGAGCTGCGCAAAGAGCTGCTGCGCTCCAGCTTGCAATTGACCCTGCGGCATCCCTTGTTCGGAGTCGGTCCCGGGATGTTCGAGGTCGCCAACGCAAACTATGTCGAGGCTACCACGGGGCGGTCCGACGTGAACGCATGGCACGAAACGCATAATACGTTCACGCAACTATCCTGCGAAGACGGCCTGCCTGGATTGCTTCTGTATTGCCTGGCCCTGGTGTTCTGTTTCAAAGCCGTGTTCTCGGCCGAAATGCGGGCCCGCCGGGATCCAGGCTTGTCCTCTTTAGGGCAGATCGCGTTCGCTCTTCGGCTAGCGCTCATCGCCTTCACGGGGACCGCAATTTTTGCCAGCAATGCCTATATGTATTACTTTCCAATGCTGGCGGGTTTATGCGTGGCCGTGGACCGGGCCACCGCAACGCAATTCTCGCCTCAAATGGCCGCCGGACCGGAGCCGCCTGCTCCGATGCCGTGGGCGGCTAGGCCGCTGGCGCAGGTCCGGCCGGGAACGCGCGGCGGCAATACGGCTATGGCGTGGAAAAAACCGCCCTTCAGATAAGCTTGCCGGGACAAGCTGCGTCGGAGCGAAGCTTGAACTACAGCCCTTGCCGCCCCACCCGTGCGAGCCGGGCCCTGGTCCTGTGTGCTTGCCTGTTGCAGATCCTGCTAGGAACCATCCTCGCGCTGACCAGGGTTCCCCTTTGCGACGAGGGTTACTATGGCGTACCGGCACACGTTCTTAGCGTCACCGGCGCGCTCCGGAATCCGATCCTCGAGTCCGCCGGGATCGATTACCTGCGCGGCATCGACCGCGCGTTGTACTGGATGGCGCCGATGGGTGTAGTGCTGCAGGCAGGCGCCTTCAAAGTGTTTGGTTTCGGACTGCTCGTGCAGCGGGAATTGTCTGTCGTCTGCGGTTTGGGCGCGCTTCTTTTGTGGTACCTGGCGCTGAGAAGCCTGGCGCCGGATCGCGTAGCGGCCCTGGCGACAGTCATTCTGTCGGCCGATTTTGTCTTTGGCGGCCTGTCCTCCCTGGGAAGATCGGATATAATCAGTCTCTTCTTTGCGATGGCTGCCTTGGCGGGATACATGCATTGGCGTGAGCGGTCCCTCACCCTGGCGCTGGCCGTCGCCAATACGGCTTGCGCATTGAGCGGAATGGTTCATCCCAATGGCGGCATTGCGGCAGTCCTCTCAGTGGCGGTACTGGCGTTGTATCTGGACCGCACGCGGCTGCGATGGAGTCATCTATGTATCGTTGCGGCCTGTTACGGAGTGCTGGCTGTGGCATGGGGGCTATACATTGCCAAAGCTCCGGACCTGTTCCAGGCGCAGTTTCTTGGAAATGTGGCCAACCGTTTTGCCGGCCCGATGACTTTGAGCCGGCTGGTCAAGGGTGAGGTAATCAGGTATCTGTCGGCTTGGAGCCTGGAGAATGCGCGCGGAGTCAAACTGGCGCGGTATCTGCTTCCGGTGTCATACCTGTTCGCGATTCTGTTCTGCCTGCTGTCTACCGGCGTTCGCCGCCGGTCGCGGGTCTTGCTTCTCATGTTTGCTGCGATCTCGCTCAGTCTTGTCTTTGGGGAAGGTTCCAAGCAAGGCTGGTATCTGGTACATCTGACTCCGTTATTCGCGGCGTTCCTGGCCATCGCCGCGAGTAGCCTGTGGGAAAGTGGCCATATCCCGGGGCGCGTGGCTGCCGCGGCGCAGTTAGGCATTGTTCTGCTCGGTGTCGGGAGCCTCGCTCATACCGCCGGCAATCGGAATCTTCAGCGTGTCTATCAACCAACCATCGCGTTTCTCAACGCCCACGTCGGGCAGCGGGATCTTCTGATTGCCGGATCGGAGTTCTACTTCGGACTACAGTGCCGGACTTGTCTACGGGACGATTCAAATCTCGGCGCCATTTCCGGACGGCGGGCGGATTATATCGTGCTCAGCCCGGATTACGACGCCCACCTGGCGCAATTGCGGCAGACAACTCCGGCGACGTGCCGCGACATCGAACGGCGCCTGAGTATGGAGTACAAGGAAGTGTTCCGCATGGTCGATTACCGGGTTCTGCGGAGGGCTACGGCTGGCTCGGGAACAACACCCTAAACTAAGCGGCCTGCGATTCCCTGCTGTGGTAGATTGGCACCATGTTCCGCGCCATGGCCCCCATCGTCCTGATCTTCTTTTTGGTAATGCTCTTTACCAAACCGGACTATCTCGGCGACACGGCGCGCTACATGAACGAGATACAGAATCACCGCGCTCAGCTTGTCGATGCCAGCCGCGATCCATTCTGGGATTTCGGGCACCCGGCATGGCGCCCCTTGGTCAACGCGGTGTACGACGTCGCGGGCGGCGCCGTGCGGAACATGCGCGGCGGCGATGGGCGGCAGGCGCTGGCTTGGCTCATGATCGCAATGAACATACTCGCCACTCTGGCCATGGTCCTGCTCCTATGGTCGCTGCTGAAACGGCATTTCAACTCCCTGTCCGCCGGGATCGCAGCGTCGGCTTTTCTGTGCAGTAACGCGGTTCTCGATTATAGCCGCTCCGGATCGTCATACATGCCTGCGTTGGCCTGCCTCGTGCTGGCCCTTTGGCTGATTCAACTGGCTCGTTCACGGCAGCGCGGCGGCGCAGCGGTCCTGCTGGCCGCTCTTGCCGGCGTGAGCCTGGGTGCTTCGGTCCTGTTCTGGTTTCCTTTCGTGCTTTCGCTTCCGGCGGCGATTCTGTACGCCATTTACCTGAAGACGCCGGCGCCGCTATCCCGCGTGAAACTGGCTGCTATCGCCGTCGCGTGCTGCGGCCTCACTATAGTAGTTGCTTATGCCGCCGTCATTCACGAGCGCCAAATCCATTCTCTTGCGGGCTTCCAGGCGTGGGTTTTCTCGTCTGCCAACGATGAGTCGCAAAGCGACAGAGTGAAGCGGGCAGTCAGTGGCATTCCGCGGTCTTTTCTCGACCTGGGCGACGATACCCTGCTCTTGAAACGGTACGTCTTCCACGACCCGTACACGCCAATCGGTATAGGCCAGGTTCTGTTCGCCGCGGGAACCATCAAAGTACTCCTCTTCTACTTCTATGCAGGCACTGTCGTATTTCTGCTCTCGCGCCAGCCTGGTGGCGGCGGGATCCTTTTGTTGCTGGCGGCGGCGGCCGTGCCAGTGTTGATTTTTGCCGTAGCCATATTCGAGCCAGGCGGGACTGAAAAATACTTGCCGGCGTATCCGTTTGTTTTTCTGGCGGCGGCTTCCGCATTAGGGGCGGATGGCCGGACGGATCGCATGCTCCACTGGTATGCGATCGTTTTTCTGGCCGGCGTGCTTTGCGCAGGCAATTTCTATGCCAAGGCGGGCTGGCGCAAAGCGGCCGCTTATCGCGCGTTTCTGGACCGGAAAGACGCGCTGGAGGCTGCGGCGCAGCCGGATTCCATGGTTGCCGTGATCGACTTCTGGGACCCCCTTTACAGGGTTCCGGCGCTGCGCCTGCTCGACAGTCGGGCGCAGCCGCGCAATTTGTGGGTCTACGACGTCATCGAAGTCGCCAACACACGTGTGTTCCACTGGCGGCAGGAATTTGCCGCTCACGTTCAGGAACGATGGTCGCAGGGCAGGCAGGTCTGGCTTTCAAATCGCCTCCTGGCGGATAAGCCGCGCCCGGAATGGAAATGGGTGGAAGGCGATACCGGACGCG
>Ga0302325_10017538_pt1 | contig 15128 bp, 5 predicted proteins | sample Palsa_T0_2_FD_201948 | JGI IMG/M metagenome (GOLD analysis project Ga0302325, IMG submission 201948) | Peat permafrost microbial communities from Stordalen Mire near Abisko, Sweden - Palsa_T0_2 | ecosystem: Environmental > Terrestrial > Soil > Palsa > Peat permafrost | place: Sweden: Abisko... | reverse complement strand
GTATTTGGGTGAACTTTAATGCGAATCTCATTGAGTGTAGTGATTTCTTCGGGCGCAATATACAAGGGCACACGCTTTCGATTAGCAGAGTTGCAGTGGTAATTACAAAGGTTGTCAAAAGACACTTCCCATTTAAGAAAACCATTGTGTTGTCCGGCCAAGCGTGCTTGTTCTGGCCTACGGGATCTCCATTCCGTGCACGGCAAGTAAGGCGGATCATGGTCTTTGGCCGGATGGCTTCGTGTCCAGCGATGTATTGCAGATATTCCTTACTCTCATTTACTTCCTCTTGAGAGAGCGAAAAATATCGACCTAAGCGGATCGTCCCGTCCCTACAAGGTTTAGACCATTCGCTCCCCTTGGCGATAATGAAGGTCCTTTTATGAACGTAGAAGTCTCGTGCCTCCACAGGACGGGAGCGGTTTAACCGGTCGTGAATACTCATCACCCCAGGCATTTCTGCAGCACTTGCGGGCATGGGAATAACTTCGCGCTTTACGCGAAACTTGATGTCTGCGCTATCAACCGGAGGACTGTGTTCGATCTCAAAATTTTGCGGCTCGGGTCGCGGAGACTGGCGGTCTGCATATAATTCAGGTGATCGAGCTCCCAAAGCATTTCCGCCAGGGGGTAAGAGCGCCACTTGCGTTTGATTCGGCCTATTAATGGACTGAATATGGGATGGCACAACCTTTTCTCCCTTTTCTACCTTTTCTCCCTTTTCTCCAGCATGAATAACCCGCGGTACTGGCATTGGACTGTCGGCCCGCCATCGCCCGCGATCCGGGCTTCTCTCTCGAGGAGCTGGACTCATTAGTTCCTGGAAGCCGGGAGTTAAATCCTCGACCACTGCGATATCGTTTCTAGACAGTGACCTCCTCATTTGGCGACGCGGAACAAGTGTTTGGTCTTCTGACAGTACCGGGGTTGGAGCGATGCCATCCTCATGGTCGTCTATCTCATCGCCATTGTTCGCGAGAAATTGTTCATCTTCCTCGTGTTCCCTGGCAATTTCTTGATATAGAATTTCTTGACGACTTCGGGGCCGACCTGGCTGTTGCGTTTCTTTGGCCGGCTCTGCCTTAGGTGCCAGATGAGTGTAGCGAACGTTTTGGCTTCCACTCTCTGTTTTCTTTTTTTTAAAAACAACGTTGTCGTTTGAGTTAACTGAAATTGGTCGCTTCGGTGGCGACAGTAATTGGAGAGGCTCGTCTTCGGTCAAGTCTTCGAACTCAACTTTGACTGTCGGGGGAATGTATCCATGAGCTTCACACATCTCCGGAGAGTAGGCTGGATGCCGGCGAATATTGGGCGAGGATTTCGCCGCATCATTTAAGTGTTGAGGTCGGTCTGTACGAGTATGGGCGGCGGCCCGAGAGGAAGGAGTAATAGGCTTAGGCCGCTGGAGGGGTAAGGGTGACGGAGGTGTTGTGGTGTCCATTGCATCCGAGACTGGTGATTGGGAAGCTTCAGATGTATGTTCTCGCATCGCTTTTTTGCTCGGACTACGTGGGGATGGCCGATGAAGCACAGACGAAGGATTATTGATTTCTGCACAGGCTCGTGAGCCGAAAGCGGCAGACGGTGGGATCCAGGTTGGGTATGCTTGATTGGGGTGCCCATAAATATTGCCGGCAGGAATCAGATAGTTCGATGGATGGTACGGCCCCTGGGGCGGGTAGATAAGGCGAGGTGGCTCGGGCCCATATTGGTGGCTTTCTTGACGGTACTGAGGATTGAGCTTGGGCGCCAAACGAGGATGTTGAGGGAGAATTGCCAGTCTCATTTCCTCCGACATGGCATATTGATGGCTTTCTTGGCGGTACTGAGGATTAAGATTGGGCGCCAAACGAGGATGTTGAGGGAGACTCGCCAGTCTCATTTCCTCTGACATGCCCAAGGGATTGGGTTTGCTAGACATTTCACTTTGTATTGTCTTTTGTAAGTCTTCCCACCTTGCTGCAGCTGTTGTTATCTGAAGGGAATGGGGTCCCCATAGACTGGGCTGCTCTCTGATAGGCTTAATAAGCCTATCTAGAAGCATTTGAAGATAGTCAGCTTTGTCCGCATCAACCTTCTTTGGTGCTACATCCAGGCCGAACTGTAGGTATGCGGTTGTCAAAGCAGTGACCCTGCTTTTAAACTCGTCTTTGTACAAGTCCGGGGTGATTTCGAGAATTGCGCCCGGGGCAACAAGCAACGTATGTAATGAATTCACCGCGGCCACTAACTGCTTGCGGTTTTCTTTTGAAAGGCCTCGGTCGGTCTTGAGGGTTTTTAGGTGTTCGAGGCGCTCAGTGGCCTGGTCAAGCTTCGGCCAAGCCTTTTCCCAGTTGAAATCCACACTTTGCATGACATTTGCGAGCGTGTTGAGGTTCTCCTCATCTACACCAGTCAGACCCGTCTGAATCAGGGGATTACCTGGCGCAACAAAATTAGGTAGGGCTGAGTCCTCCAGGAATTTCTTGATGGGACGACCTGCCTTCTTGGCCTTAGGAGGCATGGCTTTTGTTGAGTAGGGAAGAAGCGTGAGAGATGGTCAAGAGAAGGCGCTAGCGAGGAAGTTGCCTGTGTGATATCAAGTGGCCAACGGGGCTGGGAAGCGCGTCCTAAGCACTCTCTTTCAGCTTCACAGATGCTGATTATGTCAAAAGTCTGTGGGCCAATCGTTACTGAATAATTCAACCAATCAACTGAAAGTCTTAAACCAGGCTTACGCCAAATTCAGGCACGGATCTCCACCGCTCAAGCATTTACTTAACAGACGATCAAACTTAGATTCTGGACTGTTTTTGTATTCAACTACATACCAAGCTATCGAGAATGCATCGTAAACACATCAATGATTGATTACCTTTGTCGAAATCCATGCACCACTTCGTAATCACTGTAACCCGATATCCAACAATAAATAACATGACCAAAAATCCATATAAATTAAAATCTCGCTCAACCCTTCACTTCCTCTTGCACCCGTCTGGTCCTCACCCAGTTAGGACTGATAGTTCCGGTTCTAGTCCTTATATCAGTTCTCACAGCATTGCCAATCACTGCGGTAATGTCATCCGTTTCTTCGCTCGTTGGTCGAGTATAATCTGAAGCAGTGAAGCTGGGTCTTGAGTACCGCTCCTCTCTGTTGATAGATTTCATATTGCCGAAATTTGGCGGCGCCACACGGGGACCGGACGGAACACGAGTCGGCTTGGAAAGATGTGCACCACGTGGAGAGTGACGAGGTGGGGAGGAGCCGTTCTTGTATTGATATTTGGCTGGGGCAGCCGGGTCTAGCGGACGAGTTGAGCTAGAGAAGTCGGCACTCGATACCGAGTAGGCATCTGGTGGAGTTTTTGCTCTATTTCTCGAGAATTTCTGTAAATTAGCTTCCATAGACCTGGGACAATACATCTCCTCCAATACTGTCATGGCTGTAAAGCGAAGGCGGGCGTACTCCATCATCCGAGCGCATGTATTGGCCATCGTTAGCGGTTTTATAGCTGCTATCGGTTTTCGTGGGAGAGATCTGTCCGTTATTCGTCGGAAGATCAGCGCTTGTTAGTGAATCGCGTTCACGTTTGAGGGTCGTAGGAGGTTTAGCATCAATAACTTCACCGAGCTTGCTCGGAGCGCGAGGACTGCGGGAGGTTGGGACGGGAGCCCTCGGAGGGGTTGGGCGACGTATCAGGTTATTGTTGAATGTTTGTCTGATAGTTGCAGCATTGTAGAGGGAGTCGTCGCGAGGTGGGGATCGAGATGCTCTAGAGCGAACAGTGCTTTGGGCCTTCGACGGGGTTAGTGGTTCTGTAGGGCCATATGTGCTTGGTGGGAGCAACCCATCGGGAATAAGGTGTGCAGCAGGCAAGGGGTTCATAATTGCGGGGACCGGTGTAAAATCTCGTTCACTGCGACGTCGTGCGTATGGTCCAGGGACTTCGGGAGAGGATCTTGATTTCTCCTGCCTAAGTCGTTCTGTTTGCTGAGCGTGGTGTCTCAAGGCCGACTGGACGTCTGCCGGTACCTCGATACTCGCGGGATGTCTACCGGAGGCGAGCTCGTCAGACAATTTCATATTCATCATTGCATCTTCTCTGACACTATCCGAGATACTGTCTCTGTATGCGCGCGGGGATGGAGGAGGTTGTGGTTGTGTACTTCCTGTCCCAACAACCTCGTCATCATCATCATCGTCGTCGTCATCACTCTCGAGGTTAAGAACGTAATTGAATCCATTCTTCCCTTGGACTTCGTTGCTGGGTCCAGGGTATGTCAACGTTACTTTTTGCTCGGGAGTCGACCGCTGTTGGGTGGCTGGCTCGCGAGGAGGAGTGTTTTGTGTAGCTTTGTGACTAGATAACCCCAGCGCATTTCTCCAGCTTCGCCTTTTCTTTTTCTCTGGGGGATCAAGCTGGATTTGATCATTTGGTAAATCGACGTCTTGTCCGAAAATAGTTCGTTGAGGTGCAGTGACTGGGCTTTCTTGGATACCAAACGGGGTGGTAATTGGTTTCCTGAAAGTCTTTTTCTTGAGTTTTTTGGATGGACTGGTCTCTAGAATCTCAAGAGGAGCGAACAGTGATGGAAGGGGAGGTTGTTGAGTGGTTTCATCGTCCTCGGTAACCGGCTTGCCAAGCAGCTTCTGCACCACAGCTTGCTTGTCAGCTATATCCGGTTTTTGGCCATTGACTTCGCTTCTCCTCGGATTGACGGTGTCCTTGATATTTGCAATCTTTCGGCCCCAATCTGAGACCTGCTGACTCCTGTCACCTGAAGCCGTTGCTTTGGCCTTTGGATCCCCGAGGTAATATTGCCTACGACCGAGCGGATCAACGACAAAATATTGGGACTTTTGACGTTGAGGAGGGAATTGAGGATCGAACGAATCTACCTGGGCACTCTGTGACATCGTAAGGCCATTCTGGATGCCAAGGCCTTTAATCTCGCCGTCTCTGCTGCTTGGCTTCGGAGGGTCTAAAGAGGGTTGCTCGGTGCGATCAATCCACGACTGTGTTTTTTCGTGGCCTAGGTCCTCTTCTAAATGGTCGCCAAGAACTCCAGACTCACGGGCACTGCCGCTTTGAACGGCATCATCCAACGATCCGAGAGTGACGGGTTCCTTAATTGAGATTTTTCGGGTGGGATCCCTGGCTTGTGGTGCTCGCAAATTAACCCGATCTTGCTCCCCTGCCCTCGGTTCAGGTGTTTCTGTACGAACTGTTACATTTCGGCCACCGAGAGTGAACCGTCCCTCATCACCGTGGACGTAACTTTGATTGCTCGGAGTATGACCATTCTCATCAACACTTGGTGAGGAGCTTCGATTGTTGGCCAGAGGTTCGACGGTCGTCTCGCGCGCAGGAAGGTAGCGGAGATTTCCCAGTTCGTCTGTTTCGAGGGGTGCCAGTCGCGATCCAGCCCCAGGTAGGCCTGTTCCCTCCCCGTATCCCGAATCGCCCTGGTGAGGCAGCATTGAGGGTTGAAAGCCTTCTGGGAGGGGCTGCTTGGCAAGCCGCACGTCCTTCGAGGTCTGACGGAGAATGCTGGTTTCGGTAGCAATAGCATTTTGCATGACCGATCGTTTAGTCCTCTCCTCCTCTTCAAAGGCGGTAGCAAATCGTTCAATTCGAGCCATTCTCTCCTCTTCCGATTCACCTCGTTCCCGATTGGCAGCATCTCCCCGAACCTCATCAATATAGGTAGTTGCAGCTTCCGGAGGGCTGAGGCGGCTTCGAGCTTCTCCTTTGAACATCTCCCCGTTCGTCTTACGACGCGCACCTTGTTTCATCCGTTTCAGCATCTCGACTTCCTCCAGAACGCGTTGCATCATTGCTTCGAGACGCTCCATACCTTCCCGTTTCTCTCTGGATGAGCGCCCGGGCGACGGTGTCAAAGCCTGACCGAGTTCTTGGAAGAAGGTTGTCGTACGACGGATCGGGCCGCGGATGGGGGCTGTCTGCTCTAAAGTTCGGTTGTCTTGCGGATAGGAAGCGCTCTTCCCCAGTCCTTTACTTACTTTTCCTGGATAAGGTCTGGGGCCCTGCACCATACGTCCAACGTAACGCTCGATGTTGTACGAGAGTGCACCGACCGTGACATTAGTTTCCTCGAGAATGGTGTCTTTAAGTTGCTGAAGAGATCGATGTGTGTTTTCAGCCAGAACAGAGACCTGGGATAAGATATCCGTCTCGCGGCCAGATCTGTCAGCTGCCGAGGATTTCAACTGCGCAGTTAGTAGAGAATGAGTAGAATTTACATGTTCGAGAATATTATCAAGTTGTGCCTTGATAACAACAATATCTCTGTCCCTGGCCTCTGAGGTACCGCGTGCCACCGGCATCGATTCCAATTCATCGTTGATGAAATCGTGAATGCTCGATTCCCCACGTTCCGCGGTCAACATACTAAACCGAGTTCTTTCTGGAATGGGTTCTATGTCAAGAATGCACGAGAAAGAGGTTGTACCTTCGATGTCTCCATGATCTTCCGGGATATCATCTTCGACATTTTCACCTCGCAAGCGTCGCTCCTCAGCTCTCCTTGCCTTGGCTGCTGTCATCCTTTCTTCATGACTCTCTCTCTTTCTGTATGCCCCTTCAGCTAGGTTGAAGACGGTGTGACTTGAGGGGTCAATAACAGCAGGCCCATCCGTCAAGCCACTCAACCGATGGGAAGCATGTGCTCGCTCGCGATGCGCAGTTCCAGGTGGCGTGATTTTTAGCTCTGATCGCAGGTCAGCACGGAGAAGAGACTCTGCTTCCATGGCGGCAGGAACATTGGGACTGGTGGGGCGAGGAGGCAAGGAAACCACTTCGCCGTGATATCCTTCTGCTGTTCCGATTGACATACTGTTCCGTCGATGAAGGGGCGCGTCTAGTGCTGTCAAGCTTCGACTCCGTTTACGGCCTGAAGTGCTGGTCCCGAAGGTCGCCTGGTTAGAAACTTGATTTAGACCAGGCTGATGGTGAAAGAGTTGGGCTTGAGCAGTGAGTTCATTTCGAACGGCCTGGATTTCTGGGAGGATGAGTTCCTGAATAGCGGAGGCAATGATTGCTTGAAACTGTCTGGAGGAAACAATGTCATTGCTGACCGAGGACATAGGAAAGAGAGACTGTGGATCGGATATGTCTCGCCTGTCAAGACTTCGATATGGCAGAGCTGGAAGAGGTTCCTCCTCCTCCTCCTCTTGGAGAGACGGCCCAGATACTGCCCGCGAACGCTGTCGGCCTCGGGTGGTGTCGAAAGTGCCTGGCGCTGAGGTAGTTGTATTATCTCCTTGCCGCTGTTCATACTCTCCGCCTTCTTCCGCTTCGGTTCGTTGGTGGTGGTGGATGACGGTATTCTCACGGGTCGGCAGCGGGCTGACATAGCTTGTTCGGTCACTGTGTTGTTGCTGATTGTCGCCCATATACGGGTTGACCTTGACCCGAACGGACGGCATGTTGGAACCTTTATTTGAAACTCCCTCATAGTACTCGATAAGGAGCGCCGTTGAAGGCGACGAGCGATTGTTGTTAAAGGCGCCCGATTGACGCTCATCATGCGAAAAGGCAGCGATTGAGGCAGTCTGTTGCGCAGCCATGGCGCCCTACTGCATTGGCCAAGGAACCGACAAACAGACCAGGTCTACCGCCCAGGCGCCGAAGGTAGGTTGCTGGAGAGATTAGGTGTTTGATGATAAAGCCGCTAAGTTGGTCGCTGTGATGTTGGTGTTTGTATATAAGAGTGTGCTGGGATAATTTGTGTCTGCAAGGGAAAGGGCTGGTAAACACAGCCGCTAGGATCGATTTAGGTTCCTTACCTCAGCTGGTCACATAGAGGTGCATGCGCTTTGAACGCTCGGGCCCCTTTTCTACTTCTGCAATTATACCATCGGCGGATAGCCTTGTTCATAAATGGGGACCCCGGAGAAGGCGTGAGTGGCTGGAAACTCGCGTTGGAGGAGCTCTTGGGCAGCACTATCGTCTGCCATACTTCTAGTCGAGGGCTGATCCCAGCTTCCAGCTTGAATCCATTTGCAGAATTTCCTTTAAATAAAGTTTGCGAGCCGCAGGAGTCTCCCGCAGTTTTAATGCCGTCTGCAGCATCACGTCCGTTCAAGCTGCGGCTGGGATCGACGGCCACGTAATGCCACTAAACTTTATTGGGAGACTGTATGCGTTGCCGGCGAGACACAATGTCTAGTACGATGCACCCCTGAATGTAAACGTTCCGAGATTCTCCAAGGATTTGTCGGAATGGTGGGCGGTACAATAGCAACGGAAGTACCTGAAACCGATGTTCGCCAATCACCACGCACGTGAAAAGGATTTAAAACAGCTGTCGCTGACTCTTCGATTGCTACTTCGTGAATGCTCAGACATTGCCTTTTTTGCTGTCATAATTCTAGAATTATAAGCTGTGTGTGTTGTTGCTCGTGCGTGGCATTGTGACAATCGAGTTCAGACGTGCGTTATAACTTCAGCGTCCCGCCGATCCTGGCGTCGCAGCACACACTTGGGGACAGGCTCTTCAGAGGCGGCTTTAGCCTATACCTGGGGAGTTTACAAACAATAATTCCCCGACCGCGATCGTGTCAGTCTCGTTCGTTCGAACAAATCCTCTGCGACCGACCAACGTCGCGATGCGTCTCTCCCTTTCCAGTCGCCTCCTGCTGCTGTCCCTGCCTCTGGTCTCCCCCTACACTCCCCTAACAGATTCCGAATCCACGCTCCTTAAATCCTCCCTGCCTCTCCCGTTGTCCGACTACCTGTCCCCCCAATCGAGCACCCTCCTCTCCCCCATCCTGATCCCCCGTCCCTCGGGCAGCGACGGAGCAACTCGCGTCCTCGACCACTTTATCCAATTCTTCACTCACAACGTAACCAATTGGTCGATCCAACTGGACGAATTCACCGATTCGACGCCCCGAGGGAATGTCAAGTTCACCAACTTTGTCGCAACGAGAGATCCCCCTGGCGTGCGACCGGGGGATGTCGGCCGATTGGTGGTGACGGCGCATTATGATTCCAAGTGGGGCGCTAGGGGGAGTGGCATGGAGGGGTTTATTGGGGCTACGGATTCAGCTGTGCCGTGTGCGATGTTGATGTACGCTGCGTTGGCGTTGGATAAGTTTCTCAATGCGCGGGATGTGGCGCTGGGGACGGACGATTTGGAAGATCCAGTGGGGTTACAGGTATTGGTCTCTTAGCTCGAGGATTCTAATGGTAGATAATCTTGTTTGATGGAGAGGAAGCGGTGAATACATGGACCCAAACTGATTCGGTGTACGGATCACGGTACCCCCCTGCCACTGAACTCGTGTATTGATTATAGTCATCTGGCACAGTTATGGGAAGGAGAAATGCATCCCGCAGCCTCGTCAAGGGTAAACAACCTCTCCTCAATAGACCTCTTCGTCCTTTTTGACTTGCTTGGGACTTCCAAACCACGTGTCCCGTCTTATTTCCCCACCACACACTGGGCGTACACAGCACTGTCAAAAGTAGAAAAACATCTTCGCTCGCAGGGATTATTAGCTACGCCCAAGAATGAGAATTGGCTCATGGAGGGAGAAGTATATGATACGGCGATATACAAGGGTGGAATCGAAGATGATCATATACCATTTCTACACAGAGGAGTTGAGATATTACATATAATACCCGTATCCCCCAAACCCACTTCATCTGACATATAGATCCCCTTCCCTAGCGTATGGCATACAGTCAGTGTACACCACACTTTGAGCCCGTTGTTAACGATAGGACGACGCGGACCATCTCGATCCAAATACCGTGTACGATTGGTCTTTAATAGCAACGCAGTTCATCGCCGAATACATGGACCTAAAAATCACAGCCACGCCCAACGACAACGGAGTCTCCCACGAGAACACAGACACAAAACCGGCGGGACAGAATGGAGCTGCGGAACGGAGCGAGCGAGGGAGGTTGTATTACAGTTTTTTGGTGATGTTAATGTTGTTTTAGGATCACCAGGGAGGATTATATCGTGCATCATGAGTTAAGGTAAAAGGGTGCGGAGTTGGGTAAAAACTTGGATTTGGAAGGTTTGATTGGATGGATTGGTCGGGTTGATATCCTGTTGCATTAGAGTATAGCGTGTTTGAAGTTATTTTGTAGGCACGCTGGGACAAGTAGAGTAATGAAGGAGAGAGAATATAGTCTTATCTCGTTTGTTTGAGTGTCCAGTTGCACTGGTTTTCTATTTTAGTCAAGAGGATTTGAACTGAAGTTTTAGCCGCTTTACTAACTTATTTCAACTAAGACAGTACATCAAACCATCCCAAAACTCTCTGAGACACCTATCTAAGACTATATCGTTCATCTGACACTTTAGAGAGTCACGTGATTATAGGGCCACGACCTAGAAAACACAATCAGGCGAAAAAGGTTGCGACGAAGCAAGGAGTTGGTGGCTGTCAACCACCCGTTGCACGTTTCCCACCACGGCCATCAAAAGACAACGCGCAGCATCCCCTTTTCCAGCCCTCAAACCGGCGGAGAAGGTGGAACCGTCTCTCGTATCGCATTCAGCATCCGCGACTTCCTCCAAGCGCGTCAAACGAGACACGATCGATCTTGTCAGTCCCCAACGCAACGACAACGCTATGGAGTGCGACCGATTACGCAAAGAAGTTAATCACAAGAATGAGGTACTGTCCTTGGCTGCGAGCACTAGGATGTGCTCTCTTTAGAACGCGTAAAGGGATAGAGATTAACGGTAGGTGATCACCTCGTTGGAGGAGTTTGTGGGCAAGTTGCAGAAGGGCTTGTGTTGTGGTGTTTGTACAGAGTTGTTGTATCAGCCATTTAACCTGGGTTGCGGACATGTCTTCTGCTATTCTGTACTGCCCTCTGTGTCTTGGTGAGGACCGTGTTGTTGACGAGCAGTGTCTGGTGGATTGGTTCAAGGAGGCAAAGAGATGTCCTACCTGCAGAGAACGTGTCGTTGAGAAACCCACCGTGTCGTATCTCGTAGTCCCGCCTGTTGTTACACGCTGACACATCCAGATTAAAGAAATGGTAACAGCATTTGTGAGACGAGCAGAGCTGGTAGACCCTGAGGGCACAGGTGCACGATTTCACACCGAACAAGAAGAGGCAGATAAAGTCGTCCGGGATGCGCAACCCGATTTATTCCCCAGATCGTTCATCAAGTTCGGTCGAGGTCCAAGAACGCTTGCCGATCCCTCCGATGGGGTTATGCGCTGTGCCCGGTGCCACTGGGAGGTATCCCTCTTTGATTAATATGGCTAAGGCTTAGATTGAAGGGCCGGCTTGTATGCATTGTGGCTTGACATTTTCAGACCACGAGTCAGAATTGGATTTCAGTGATTTTGATGATGATGTTGAGGAGGAGGAGGATGATGATGAGGATATTGATGTGGATCTAGAACTTGGTGGGCCGCAAGTATACGCTGCGGCTATGCGTCGTTACTTTCGTGAACGCAATGAGCCTTCGCCGATCCCAGCCTTGTTGGCCGGGGGATGGTTCGGTCAACCTGGAATTGATCCACTCTGGGACGACGAAGCCGAAGAAGATGGATCTGAGAATTCTGATGAAGACGACGACGAAGAAGACGAGGATGAGGAGGATGAGGAGGATGAGGATGAAGACGATTCTTTCATCGATTCACGCTCAGAGACAGAGATCCTAGCTGAAGGCAATGACTCGGATGTCAGTGTTCCTTACAATGTCCGCGAAAATAATTTCTACACGCAACCCGATTCATCCATCATCGGAGTCGCGCTCGGAGACAGCAGTAGTAGCGAAGACGGTATCAGTAATGACGAGGAGGAAGAGATTCCAGCCCGTCCATCAAGACGTCTCCATCGCATTGCAGTCGAGACAGATGAAGAGAGCGAAGAAAGTGACGACACGGTGAAAAAGAGCGCATCCACTGGCACAGAAAGTTCAAGTTCAAGTTCACAGCAAAACGCACGACAGACGTCTTCAAATTCAGCTTGGTCTAGACGGAGTAGAAATGCGATATACATCTCTGATGATGATTAGAAACTACCATAGCAATAAGGTCTGGTAGAGATGGGTTGAATTTGGATGGAGGGAAATTGGGTTGGATATGGTGGTTTGCATATAGGGCGCTTGGGTACTATGATCATTGTTGCACAACTCTATTGGATATCCTTCCGTATTATCGTATCTCCAAGTATTACTCCCACAATTATAGTCTTTGTCTCTTTATGTCAAGGTGCCACGTGTCTGTATGAGTGTTTTAAGTTTCTTGAAGAGGTGGTTTAGCAGCCAGGCCGTGAGAACAGTTCGGAGGGCCAGGGACGTATAAACTGCGTAACGGATAGCAGTGAAATACCCATCGAGGTGATCTCCGATCCAATTCATTTTCCCGCGTCTACATCAGATTAGAGTATGAACAATAGTGAGAGCTACCCAGGTCCGGATATCATAGTATCGTCAGCTGCAAGGGAGTTTATCTTGCGGATTTTCCTGCGAATTGTGAAAGTATAGAGATGTGTGAATAACCATATGTCTGGCATTGAATAGGTTGGAAAAGTCCATAGCTTCCTCGCTGAATGGGGAGGCAATAAGTCTATTAAGTTAGCCATATACAGAAAATCAATTACCAAGCAGATCTGTCATTACATCTACAGTTAATGGTTGGTCTTGCAGGAGGTATACCCAGCGTTAGCCCCCATAGATGGAGTTTTCCATAGACAGCTGATGGCGGAACGCTGTTAGTAGGCCGTAGATGTATAGCCGCGAATTTCATATCCCCCATCATCAGGCGCAAAAACTTCTGCACTAGAGGAGGCGATCCTGGTAACAATCGTCGACTGGTATTTGCATACTCGTATGTCCGAGAAGCAGGCGAAAGCAATAAATCCAACGACACATAATGCACACTATCAATCTTATTATCAGTCCGGCGCTCTTCCAGAAGTTACCTCCGTAGGTTGAAGCGTTAAAGTTGGCATGGTGGGAGACGTCAGGATGTAGACTACATTAACACCTTTCGAAATTAAGGGAGAGTACCATATGGACATAATACCATGAGGGGTGTAGTAGTGCCTGAAGTCCGAAGGAGCCGTTGGTCTAAACCGCCGCAAAAGATGGAGTTCTGTTTGGTAAGAGTTAGGCCGATTTCTTCCCTTGTTTCTCGTTCCGCCGCCGCCCGATCATCTGCATCTTCTGGATCTCGTCTGCCACCTGAAGATTAATGTCCATATCCAAATGTGCATACCAGGCAACGCGATATGCGCAGACCAACGATCTCCTATTCTCGTTGCGCGTTTAATGAACAAAACCTGCGGTTCTCCTTTTTGGACCCACTCCTGCTCAAAGAACTCGCTTAAGTTCCTGACTGTATATTAGCTTCTATTTGAACGAAAAATGAAAGTACCTGAAGGATTTGTTGTCGGAGGCAGGTATGAGTCGGCCGGCTTGATCCAGATGATTAATGCGACGGAAGCGCGTTTGGGAACATTCTTCGGGGACGGAAAATACGGATCCGGTCGTGACGAAAGGTACTGCAGCGCCGAAAGTAGAGCATCAGCATGAGATTGTGTATCTGACATTGCTGGTGAGAGCGGAATCGAGGAGTCGTTGACTTCGATTGTTGATGTCGTTGGGGGCTGGGGAAATTTCCCTTGCGCTGATCCATCTTGATTTGGCGTTTCCACCTGCTTCAGCCGCGACACTTGCGCGGTGATGGCCCATAGTCATCCCACAACAGGTATATCCATACAGTCGCAACTGGCGGAAACTAATACGTAGAATGGGATCAGCTGCAGCAGAAGTTTTACCGGAAGGTAGGCATTTGGAAGGGCTGGAGGATGTTGACTTGTAGACTGAATTGTACACGCTTGAATGGAAGGATATCGATTTACAGGGTTCACTGGTTTCAGGGGCGTCTTCTGGCGGCGCAATAGGTATGATTGCTCAGGGAGTTTTGTTGATGATAGCTATCACAGGGGATGATAGGAAGATTCGGTTATACTCTGGTGTCAAGGCTGCGCAATCGGGGATCCGAATATACAGCGCTAGCGGTCAGCTAATTCATAACATTAAGGTACAGTCTTCGAATTGGTCTATTCAGCTAACGACAGTGGGACAAGGGCAAAATACGGGGACTGGGATGGTCAGAAGACGAGCGATTGATAGTGGTGAACGAAGACGCTATAGTTCGATGCTATAATCTCCAGGGAGACTTCTCACAGTTCTCTCTCGGCAAGGTTATTCTCTCATTACACGGAGACTGATATTTAAGGACGCCGAAACAGGGAAGGTAAAAGACTGTCGATTCTTTCCTACTGGTCTGGTTGCACTTTTACAGACCTCTCAACTCGTAACAAGTCAATATAATACCCCCCAACCACGCCTGCTAGCCTCTCCACCTCAATCCGAACAAATCCTCTCATGGACAGTAATCCCGCCTCAGTCCTTCACTCGCAATGTAGAAGTCCTTCTCGCCACCCGAACTACCATCCTCGTCGCAGATCAAGTCGAGATACAAGACCAATTACTCCAACAAGGTCCCTTCACTTATATGGCGCTATCTCCCAATGGACGCTTCCTCGCTCTATACACGGCTAGTAATGGCGGTGGACGAATATGGGTCGTGTACTCGGATTTTCAGAAAATGATATCCGATTTCACTTTACCTGGTGGGTCTAGTGATACTGATGGGGCAGTTAGGCAGGTAGGATGGGTTGGGAATGATGCTGTTGTGGTGACTTGGGAGGGAGGGAGAGTCGTTATACTTGGTCCAACGGGTGGTTACCTTGAGTATTTTTATAATGAGGGAGTTTGGGTTATCGAGGATATCGATGGGCTGAGGATTTACAGTTCCAACACGTACGAGTTCGTCCAAAAAGTCCCAGGTATGCCATATTTCGCATTGCTAATATGAGATGTAAGTGAGGACGTGTTCAAGGTGGGCAGTTCGTCGCCATCAGCAGTTCTTCTCGATGCAGTGGATCATCTCGAGCGACATAGTGCCAAGGCAGATGAAGATATCCGTCTCATTCGTCCTCAACTCACCGAGGCCGTCGATGGATGTATCGCTGCAGCCGGATTCGAATGGGACCACTACTGGCAAAAGCAGTTACTCAAGGTAGTTATACAAACAATGCGATTGACGGTTAGGCTGCTAGTTT